>Ga0123333_10005579_pt1 | contig 11286 bp, 9 predicted proteins | sample BioC12SIPDNA_3_FD_89957 | JGI IMG/M metagenome (GOLD analysis project Ga0123333, IMG submission 89957) | Anaerobic biogas reactor microbial communites from Washington, USA - Biogas_R2_B C12 SIP DNA | ecosystem: Engineered > Bioreactor > Anaerobic > Unclassified | place: Washington, USA...
CTGGGAGGGCAGCTCGGAGGACATCAGCCGGGTCAAGGGGCTCAAGCAGATCTTCCCGGGCCGGGTCAGCATCTTCACGCTGGACGATGACTCGTCGCGGCGCCGCGGATCCAACCCGGACTTCACCGTTACGATCGGCCAAGATCAGGTCGAACCGGAGGACCTGGAGATGCTCGCAGGGCTCCTCAACCTGAGCGAGCCGCAGATCGGCGCGGTCTACGCACTCTTCCGCAAGTTCGGCCGCGACTGGCTCAAGAACTTCCTCGACGACGCCTGGGTCGATGCGTACGGCGACTTCGACCCCGAAACGGGCAAGGAAGTGCGCGGTCTCAAGGCGCTGGCAGAAGACCTGGGCCAGGGCCAGCAGACCCTTGCTGCGCTGCGCCGCCGATTCGAGCGCATGCGCCTTTACTCGTTCCTGAAGCCCAAGGCACAGGATGACTCGGTCGGACGCATCCTGCAGTACATCAAAGAGCGCAAGCACGTAGTGCTGGAGTTCGGCCGTTACGGCTCTGACCTGAGCGCGTACATCCTGGTCGCGAACTTCCTCACCCGGCGCATCCATAAGCAGTACGTCAAGGAGAAAGAGGAGTCCTTCGGAAAGGGGGGCAAGGAGCCCCACCCCCTGGTCATCACCATCGAGGAGGCGCACAAGTTCCTCGACCCGACCGTTGCTCCGAACACCATCTTCGGAACGATCGCGCGTGAGCTGCGCAAGTACAACGTGACGCTGTTCATCGTGGACCAGCGCCCCTCGGGCATCGATTCGGAGGTCATGTCGCAGATCGGCACGCGTGTGACCATGCTGCTGGACGATGAGAGCGACATCAAGGCGGTCCTGTCCGGCGTCAGCGGGTCTGGCGGGCTGAAAGAGGTGCTTGCCAGGCTCGACACCCGGGAGCAGGCGCTCATCCTGGGCCACGCGGTGCCGATGCCGGTCGTCGTGCAGACGCGGCGCTACGACCTCGATTTCTACAAGGCAATGGGCTTCCGGGACGCAGACGGCCGCGCCGTCGACCTGCAGGATCTCGACAAGCGGACCGGCCGCAACCCGGATTTTGCCGGGTTCGATTGAGAATCTCGAAAACTGATATGCAACCGATCAAGCTGCTCCATACTGCCGATCTGCACATCGGCATGGAAAACTACGGCCGGATGGACCCCGAGACGGGCATCCACGGTCGCGTGATGGACTTCCTGCGCCGGCTGACCGACATGATCGACTATGCCATCGAAGAGGACATCGATCTGTTCGTGTTTGCGGGTGACGCATACAAGATGCGCGATCCCAATCCCACCTTCCAGCGGGAGTTCGCGCGGCGCATCAAGCGGCTCGCGGATGCGGGCGTGCCCGTGGTGCTGCTGGTGGGCAACCACGACCTGCCGCCCGTGCAGCGCCGCGCCACCTCGATCAGCATCTTCGACACGCTGAGCGTGCCCAATGTGTACGTCGGCGCGGACTACGCGGTGCGGACCATCACCTGCCGCCGCGGCCAGCACCTGCAGGTGGCGACCGCGCCGTATCCGCTTCGGCAGGATCACATCGCGAGGGAAGAGGCCGAGGGCAAGAGCGTGGATGAGCTGGACCGGCTGCTGAGCGAACGGCTGACCAGCCGCATCATGACCCTGGCAGACCAGGCCCGGCAGGATGCGGACACGCCTGCCATCCTCGTGGGCCACTTCAGCGTGGACGAGGCCAGCCACGGATCTGAGCGGAACATCATGGTGGGCCGCGATGTAGCGGTCGACCGGGGAGCCGCGCTGGCCGATCCGGTCTGGCGCTACGTGGCGCTCGGCCACATCCACAAGCACCAGAGCCTGAACCACGACCTGCAGCCGCCCATCATTTTCAGCGGCAGCCCCGAGCGCATCGACTTCGGAGAGGAGCGCGAGCCGAAAGGGTGGGTGGTCGCGACCCTCGGCGAGGCGCAGACGATCTGGCATTTCCGGGAGAAACATCGCCGGGCGGCCCGGACGTTCCGCACGATCGAGGTCAACGTGCAGGGGGCCGAGAATCCCACCGCGCAAGTCGCCGAGCGCATCGCGGCTGCCGGCGACCTGTCCCAGACCGTGGTGAGGCTGCGGGTCGTGCTGGACGAGGCCCAGGAGTCGCTCCTGGTCGACCGGGATATCAAGCTGGCCTTGAAGGATGCCTACGACATCGCCGCGATCCAGCGCGATGTCCAGCGCCTGCCGCGCGGCCGGCTTGGCGGCATCTCAATCGAGGCGCTGACCCCTGCCCAGATGCTGGAGAGTTACCTTCAGACGCGCAACGTCGATCCTGGCCGCGGCCAGGTGTTGCTCCAGGTTGGCGAGGAATTGATTCGGGAGGTCGACAGCCAGGAAGCCCAGCAATGATCCTCCTGCCTGCCGGCGCAGCGCCGCCCGGACCGCGCTAGAATAAACGCAGTAGCTGCACCAACACCTGTGCCAGCAGGATCTTGAAGATCAGCACCACCGGAAACGCGCTGGCATAAGTCACCGCGGGCACCCCGGTCGTCGTCTGGTTTTCTGCGGCCGCCAGCGCGGGCGGGTTGGTCATCACGCCCGCGGTCAGGCCCATCACCGACAGCAGGTTCATCCGGTAGAGCAGGTGCGTCACGATGATGGTGACGACCGTCGCAGTGAGCGTGATCGCAGCTCCTGCCAGGAAGACACCGGCGCCCTGCGCCTGCACCACCTTCGCAAGCTGCGTGCCGGCATTGGCGCCTGCGCCGCCCAGGAAAAGCATCAGCCCCAGCTCGCGCGAGATATTCCTGGCCGCGGCCGGTACGTATACACGGAACGGTCCCACCCTGCCGAAGTGGCCCAACAGCAGGCTGACGATCAGCGCACCGCCTGCGGCGCCCAGCTTGATCGATATGCCTCCTCCCAGCGGGACCGGCACCAGCCCCACCAGAATGCCCAGCAGGATGCCGATGAGGAATGGGACCATGTTGGTCTCTTCGATCTTGCGCACGTCCTTGCTGACGAGACGGGCGAACTCATCGAGCGCCGCCGCATCACCGACGACCCGCAGGGTGTCGCCCAGCTCCAGCGTGCTGGTGCCCACCGGCGCAAGTTCGACGCCCGCCCGTCGGATGCGCGTGATCACGACCCCGTAGTTTTCCAGCACGTGCAGGTCCATCAGCCGCTTGCCCGCCAGCTTCGTCTCGGTGACGTGCATCTCGCGCGCGAGGGTCTGCAGGCTGGCTTCCATCGGCACATGGACTTCCTCACCGATCAGCAGCCTCAGCTTTTCCAGCTCACCCTCAGCACCCACCGCAAGCACGATGTCGCCCACATGGAGCACCACGTCGGGCGTGCCCGCAACGACCTTCCCCTCCTGCTGGATGCGCGAGATATTCACGTGGCTGACCCGGTGGGTGTCGAGTTCGCCCAGCCGCTTGCCCTCCAGGTTGGCGTTGGTGACCTTGAACTGCCTCTTGGCCAGCAGCGGCTGCTCGCCGGCCTGGCTCGCCATCCAATCTGTTTCCGCCTGCTTGACCGGCCGTCGCAGCAGCTTGGGCAGGAACGAAACCAGCAGGGTCACGCCCACGATGCTGAACGGATACGCGATGCCATAGCCGACCGAGACCGTCGCGGCCATCTCCGCATCCATCCGGCCGACTGCGTCGATCGCGCCGGCCAGCGCGGGAGTGTTGGTCACCGCGCCGGTGAACATGCCTGCAGCCAGTGCGTATGAGTAGCCCATCAACCGGGCGAGCAGCACGGTCACCAGGCCCGCGGCCAGGAGGGCGGCCAGGGACACGATCACAAACTCGCGGCCCTGCCGCTTGAAGGTGCGGAAAAAGCGCGGGCCGGCCTGCAGCCCGACCGCGTAGACGAAGAGCAGCAGGCCCAGGTCCATCACAGGCTTGGGAATGGTCAGCCCGAAGTGGCCGAAGGCCAGGCCGACGAAGAAGACCGCAGCAGTTCCCAGCGACACCCCGCGCCAGGCCAGGCCGCCGAGCCACGAGCCAATGGCAAGGATCGCGAAGAGGACGAGCATCTGCTCGGCGAGGAGTGCGCTCATATCTACCTCTATGTGGGATGCTGAATCGATGGGTTGACAGATCGGATTATAGCACCACGCTGGTAGATTGCGAGAACCTAATCGACTCTACTCTCTCTATCTACTCTACCCCCTTAAGGGGGGGTAGAGTAGATAGAGTAGAGTAAAGTATGTCGACGCTCCATTTGCTACATTTCCAGTGGATTTCCAGGAGTAGAGTCGGCGCGGCAGCGGCGAAGCCCGCCCCCTTGCCTGCAGCGTTCAGGCACCCTCGTCGCTGCCGAGATAGTCGTCCAGGAGGATCACCTCGGGTCGCGTCACGTGTTCCCGCCACCGCGGATCGTTGGTTACGATGGCATCTGCGCCGTGGAGGCGAGCCGCCGCGATCTGCAGCGCATCCGGCGCGCGCAGCCCCGTCTCGCCGCGCACCCATGCGGCCTCGCGACCGAGCTCCACATCTACCGGGGCCACCTGCAAGTGCGGGAAATGAGTCAGAAACAGCTCGTATTCCTGCACAGCCCGGCGATTGCCCGCGCGTGCGGGCTGAGCCAGCAGCTCGGACAACGTGAGGGTGGTGACGAGGCCTTTGAGGCTGCCCGACTCGATTGCTGCCAGCACCGCGGTCGTGAGGGGGCTGTATTGAGGGTGATCGGCCAGATGATAGGCGAAGACAGATGTGTCCAACAGGACCGTCTGCAAGTCTGCGAGCCGTTCTTTCAGCGCCTTCACTCCCATGCGGCTCGCTCCTCCTCGATCTGCCGGGCCGCATCTTCCCACAGCCCTTTGTGAAGCCCGCGCATGGCCGCCGTAAAGCTGGCCGGCCGGCTGAGGAGGGTGACTGTCTCGCCGTCCATCAGAAAGAGAAGCTGCTCCTCCGGAGCCAGCTTCAACGCGTCACGCACCGCGCGGGGGATATTCACCTGATACTTGGAGCCGATGCGCGCACTGGCGGTTGCCATTGTCTTACTCCAACCTCATGGTAAGACAAAGAATACTACGGTAAGACATCTTTGTCAATACCCTACGGAGCGCCTGTTCTCCACGCAGACTGCAGCCGTTTCCAACATACTGGGACAAAACAAAGACGCACGAAGTTACTCGTGCGTCTTGCGAGAGTTGTCCCAACGGAGGACGACGTGAACCGAGCCCGCAACCTTAGCGGTGGCCAACTCCGGATCCTCTACCCGCGCCGGGCAGAGCTTACGTGTTCCGTGCAGCACCCTCGGTGCTTTTCAGACCGCAGCAGAGCAAGGCGCTGCTCGCTGTTATCGGGTTATTACCACCGTCACCTGGGCCGGCGTCGGGTAGTTGCCGGTGTTGTCAACAACAACCAGGCGGATGGTGAACACACCGCACGGCAGGATCCCCGTGTTCAGCACGCCCAGGGTTCCGTACGAGACCGGCGACTCGCCGCCCGCAAACCAGGTCCAGTCGCTGGGGCTGGAACCTGCCCCGAACTCCAGCTTGTAGTACGCGAAGTCATCATCCGATGCGCTGCCGGTGATCGTCAGCACGCCCCTCACGTGTGCATTCTGGGTGGGCGACGTGATGGCGATGGCCGGTGAGGCAACCGGGCCACAGCATCCGGGGTGCCAGGGCACGGGTCCATGATGCGATGGGTGCACAGGCGCAGGCGGAATCGTGATCATCGGTGCGGGCTTCGGAGCCGGCTTGGGCGCAGGCTTGTGCACGGGCGCCGGCTTGGCGCACCTGGACGGGTAGATGGTCAGCACATTGCCCCAGTAGATTTTGTCGGGATTGCGGATCCCGTTCCACTGCTGCAACTGCCCAACCGACACCCCGTAGCGGTACGCGATGTTCGCAAGGATATCGCCCTTCTGGATGCGGTAGTAAACAGGAGGACATCCTGTTCCGGCGGACGGCGCTGCAGATGCTGCCGGCGCCAGGACGGCAGTGAAGAGCAGCACAATGACCGTCATGCGTAGGAGAACGACGTAACGCGGCGTCTTCATGGTGACTAACCCCCTCCGTGATGTAAAGGATCCACAAATAAATAGTATTTGCAATTATAGACCACATCTCGTCGAATTGCAAGTCCCCAAATTAATCATATATGCATTTTTCAAACGGCGATCTTACTCCCAGGCGGTCCGCTCCTCCTCAACCTGCTGCCCGGCATCCTCCCATAACCCCTTGTGCAGCCCGCGCATGGCCTTGGTGAAGTTGGCCGGCCGGCTGACAAGAGTGACCGTCTCGCCGTCCACCAGGAAGAGCAGCTGATCTTCGGGCGTCAGCTTCAGCGCCTCGCGCACTGCGCGCGGGATGACCACCTGATACTTGGAGCTGATGCGTGCAGTGATGGTCATCATTGTCTTACCCAATCCGCCTGGTAAGACAAAGTGTACCACAGTAAGACGAGTTCGTCAATACCCTACCGGAGCAGAAGATCGATAGAGGTTGAAGAAGCATTCGATGGGCCGGCGGCGGTTCAGGACCGCTATCTCTCGCTGTTAGGCGCCGGGCATCGCGGGGGAGATTGCCGACGTCAGGTGCCGGGCACCTCGGAGGTGCCCGGCACCTGGATCAAGTTACTGGAGCCCGGCATTGGGCCTGAAACAGGCATGCTAAACCGCTGCCAGCTCCTGACGCCGGTGAGACGCTGCGACTATTGCAGCACCAGGGGCAGATAGAGGGATTTGTGGGCCGGCGTGGGGGGCTCGCCGGGCCGGTGATAGTTGATCGTCAGGCGTCCGGGGACCGATGTGCTCTCGCGGGAGGCGAAGATGCGCGCGCCCGCCGTGACCCCATCCCCCGTCAGCAGGATGCCGTGGTTCTCCGCGCCTGCCTGCCAGGCCTGCACGATCTTCGTGACATCCCACATCTTGCGGCCAGGGCTGGCATTCAGCGTGACCGGGGGATCGCCCGCGCTGGTCGACACAGGCCGGTTGTTCCAGGTGACCGTATACTCGTCCCAGGCGCCGGCGATCTGGTAGGGCCAGATCTGGCAGGGAAGGTCGCTGAAATGGTTGATTTGCGTCAGTTCGAGCGCAGCACCGTCCACGATTGCATCTGCGGGCAAAGCCGAGATGTCGAAGCCGACCAGTGCCTGGCGCTGATCCATCTTGCCGCTGTAGGTGTTGATCCCAACCCACATTTCTTCGAGGGAACCGTAGGTCGTCTGAACCGCATCAGCGTTGATCCACGAATCGCGCGTGGCTTCGAATGACATGCTATCCGATGCGGAGTGTGTGGACGGCAGCAGGACCTGGGCATTGCCCACCAAGGCGAGCATGCCGAGACAGGCGGCTGCGACAGAGATGCAGAGAGCAATTCCAACCACACGATGAACGGTCATCGGAAACCTCCATACTGATGCAGCCCGAATCGAGCCGGGCCCGGACGAGATCTGCCCGCGAAGCTGTAGCGCTACTTGTCGCAGCCCAGCTGGCTGCTGACGAGTTGGCAGAGAGCCTGCATGTTCGCGGCGAGGTGACGACTGCTGCTGAGCACAATCACCTGGCAGCTGTCCAGATCGAGGCCAAGAAGCGGAATGCCGGGGTGCGCTTTCAAGAGGGGGAACAGGGCTGCCGTGCGGGCGCCATCCAGCTCAAAGACGATCAGCCCGGGTTCGAGAGACTTGAGGCGTTCTCCGACGTCAGGACCCGCGGTGTCCATTTGCACGACACCTAATGACGGCCGGCCACCCAGTCCCATTGCCACGCCGTCCAGGAACAGCGACTTGCCCAACAGTACAACTACCGGTTGTCTGTCCATCTTCTGGCCATTTCTACTGAATGAGGAGGGCGCCTGCGGCGCCCTCCTGGCCGTCTGGCGGCCTGTTTCTACTTCACTACCGTGGTCGCAGTTGCCTGGTCGGTATCCGGGTCCACGTCCGCGATCGTGGCGGTCCAGTTGATGGTGCCTTTGGCCGCTGGCTTGTAGGACGGGAAGGTGAAGCTCGTGCTACCCTTGCCGTTGTAGTCGTAGACGTTGAGGGTCCACTTGTAGACCTGCACATCCCCCATCATGCCCACCACGGTGGCGGGAGCCTGGCCGATCACGGTGCCCGGGTTTTCGACCGTAAGCTTGATGGCCGCGGATTTGCCGAGCCGCAGGGAGCTGGTCACCGAGAAGGTCGCGATGTCGAGATCGAGCACCGCGTTGCCGGAGATTGTGGCGGTAGCCGAGGCGGTGTCGCTCATGCCCTCGTCATCTACAACCGTCAGGGACACGGGATAGGTACCCGCCATCGTATAGGTGTGTTGGACCGTCATCCCTTCGCCCGTGGAGCCATCGCCGAAGTCCCAGGCATAGGTTAGTCCGCCGCCGTCGCTGTCGTACGAAGCGCTGCCGTCGAAGGTGACGGGCACGTTGACATTGCCGGTATACGGGCCACCAGGAATCGCCACGGGTGCACCGCCAAGGGGCGGGTCCAAGGGCAGCGGGATGCTGGAAGGGGCGGTGATGGGCGCGCCGGTCAGCTGGCAGCCCGTGCCTACGTCAGCGACGTAGAGCTGGTTAACGGCCCCTGTGGTCCAGCCCGGCTGCGCGCCAGCCACTATTTCGGCCAGGTTGGTGCCGCCGAACCCGTCCGAGTCCAGGTCCTGGATCGCGAGGAGGGCCTGCGTGATGTCGGCCGGCACGCTTCCACCCAAAGCATCACACAGAGACTTGCCGTAGGAGTTCAGGTTGCCGTTGCCGGTGCCGTGGCAAACCGAGCAGTTGGCGTCGCCAGTGTGCGAATCAGGATAGGTGTTTTCCCAGGTCTTCAGGAAGCTGTTCAGGGCCAGGGCCGGCGAGATGGCCGCCAGCAGGAGGGCCCCCACCAGGAGCGCAACTGCCAGTCCCCGCGGCAGGCGTATCTTCTTAGGTGACATGATCAAGTTCCTCCATGTTCATTGTTAGCCGAGAGGCCGCACCAGCAGCGGCTCGCCCGGGATAAAGACTCGGGCGAGCCGCCACGGCCCAGCTATTGCGCCGGAACGCCGTCTCCGCTGCCCTGGCCGAAGTCCCAGGCCCAGTCTGCGGAGATGTAGCCGTCGAGCCACCACACCCGGCGGGTCATCGCATCGGACTCGACCGCTTCGCCGGTCTCCTCGTCGACCTCGAGCTGCGCCCAGGTGCCATAGAGGAACTGGCCGCCCGGGTTGGCGGTCAGGCTGGCCTCGCTGGCCTCCAGGCCCGGCGTGCCCTGCTCCATCTGGTCGAACTCGTTGCAGAAGCCCGAGCCGATGAGCTCCGCAGGAACGCCCGTGTCCGGATCGATGTCATCATGCGGGTCGGACGGATAGCAGACGCTCAAGTCGGTCTCCTCCGCCCACACCTGGTAATCATCGCCGAAGTTCACGGCCCGACTGTAGAAGAGGTCCAACGGCTCCGGTTCGCCCTCAGAGGTGGTCGTGTTATCGCCGGTTTCGTAGACCACGAAGTAGCGCGATGGATTCCGTACGTCTTCGCCGTAGGGGTTGGTGCCGTAGCCGAACAGGTCCAGCGTGTTGGCGACGCCCTGCGGCGATCCAGTGATGGCGTAGCGCGGGTCGAGAGTCGTGATGCGCATCGACTGGTGCTGCGTCACGTTGCGGGCCTGCTCGGCTGCGCCGGCCGCGTAGCTGTTGCACACCCGCGGCTCGACCAGGTCGCCTCCCGCCTGGGTCTCAACGCTGCGGAAGGTCTCACAGGTCACCGTGCCGTCGCCGCCGTACTTGGTCTTGTCGTTCGGATCCCAATATGTGTACTTGCTCGGCAGGGTCGTCCAGGTGGTCGCGCCCGTGAAGGAACGCCGGATGTACAGCTCGTAGCGATCGCTGCCTTTCGCGTTCAGGCGCCAGTTGGGCGACCACGCGTACAGCATCATCACGAAGTCGCCGTCCAGGAAGCCGCGGTGGCCCTTTGCAACGTCGAGCGGGTTGTACCAGGACTGGTCGGCCAGGGTGCTGGCGTCGGTGCGTAGGTCGTTGTCGCACGTGTAGATCACCGTACCGTCAGTAGAGCTGACCGTGGTGAAGCTGGAAGGACACTGGTGCCACGTCAGGACCTTGGTCTTGTTAGGCGTGACGTTGGCGCCCTGCAGAACAGGGTTGGTGTCGCTGATGCCGAACGCGGTTCCCGCGCTGAGGTCAACCTGCGGGCAGGCCACCGCTTCGCCCGTGTCCGAATCCTGGCAGGTATCGGGGATGACGGCCGAGAGGTTGGTGGCCGAATCCAAGCAGAGGCCACCGGGGTAGTAAGGGTTGCCGGCCTCGGCCCACGTGGTGCATGCCATGTTGCGGAAAGCGTAGGGGTTGCCGCCGGCCTTCTTATCGCTGAGGCTCCACTTGCCCTTGTTGGGGATGACGATGCGTCGCGACATGACATCGGCCGGGCCGCCCTGGTTCATGATGCCCTGCTTCCACGACGGCAGCGCGAGCAAACCGCCCACAGCGTTGGAAGTGTCCTTGTGCACCTTGTAGATGTCCTGCCCCAGCCAACTGCCGCGGCGGGCGATCTCGGTGTTGTAAATGTTGAAGTTGTAGTCGGCTCCATTGGCGGAGCCAGAGAAATCCCAGAACTCCAGCGTGTTCTTGGCCGGGTAGAAATCACCCGCCATCCAGTCGACCTCGGGCTGGTTGAGCTGATGGCCCGGGAAGGTCAGATTGGCCAGCAGGGTGTCTTGCTCATAGCCGCCGACAGTATCCATGATCGACATACTGAAGGTGAAGTACCTGATGTTCTTCCCCTCATCGAAGGTGAAGCAATCCGGATCGCTGTTGTTCTCCTGCTCGCAGGCGTTGCCATCCGCGTCGAACGTAAAGGCGCCGAGACCCTTGTCTTCCTCGGCTACCACTGCCACGAACGCACTGTTGATGACTGAATCTGCGAATTTCTTGGGGCTTGTAGTGTCATAGCCGTACATGGCCAGGCGCGGGCGGGTGGCCGCGGTGTTGCCGACCAGCGGCAGGCCGTCCTCGGTCACGCAGATATCACTCAGTTGCTCACCGTTCGTGCTGTCCGGGTTGCCCGTCAGAACCTGGACTGTGTCCGCACAAAGGTCCTTCAGCCCGTAATCCATCGGCGTGGTTGCGGTTGCATCGGGGAAGATCGGCGGCTCCAGGACGGTGCCCTCGATGGCCGAGCCGTAGCAGTAAGGCTTGGGGTTGGTGACGTTGCACTTGGCGTTGTCGGTCAGCCGCATGGGCATCGCAAACGGGACAAACGGCTTGGGCCTCTGGGTGATGTCGCTGGCAGCCGCTGCGAGCTCGTAATCAACGAGCATCATGGGCGTCGCGCCGGTCGCGTCCGCCGGATCCTGCACCACGTCGAAGTGTTCCGCGTCGATGTAGGTGTACCAGACA
>Ga0123333_10005581_pt1 | contig 11285 bp, 7 predicted proteins | sample BioC12SIPDNA_3_FD_89957 | JGI IMG/M metagenome (GOLD analysis project Ga0123333, IMG submission 89957) | Anaerobic biogas reactor microbial communites from Washington, USA - Biogas_R2_B C12 SIP DNA | ecosystem: Engineered > Bioreactor > Anaerobic > Unclassified | place: Washington, USA...
GCAACAACCGCCGCGACGCCGACGACTCCTTCCGGACCAACGCCCAGGCCAGGATCGCCGCCAGTCCGAGGCAGGGCACGCGCCACGGAAACGGCAGCACGCCGGCGACCGATGCCACCAGCACAGCGCACAGCAGCAGCACCAGCTGGCGCCACGGCAGCGACGGGATGGCCATGGGCGCTCGCGTCGCCCGGGGCAACGCAAGCCCCGCGCCTGCCGCGAACGCCGCGGCTCCCAGCACCACCATCCAGAACGCGAGGCGCCAGAGCCCGGCTCCCGCATGCAGGCCGCCGAGCAGCGGCCCCAGCACGGTGGCCACCCCCCACATCCCCGAGAACAGCGCCATCACCCGCGGCCACAGGGGCGGCGGGAACACGCTGCGCACCAGGGCATAGGGCAGGGCCAGCAGCAGGCCACCCCCCAGGCCCTGCAGCACGCGCCCGCACAGCATGACCGCCATCGACGGGGCGAGCGCGCACAGGGCCGAGCCGGCCGCGAACACCGCCGCCGCCCGGAGGCATGACGCGCGCGGCCCATGCCTGGCCAGCAGGCGGGCGGCCACGACCGCGCCCAGCACCGAAGCCACCACGAACAGGCTCGTGTTCCATGCGTAGTAGGGCATTCCGCCGACGTCGGCCACCACCGCCGGGAGCAGCGTGGCGGAGAGGTATAGGCTCACTGCATGCAGGGCCACGCCTGCGGCCAGGACCGACGCGCGCGGCAGGTGGACCCCGCGGAGGATGCCCCGCCAGCCCGGTTCCGAAGCGGCGTGCACCGCGGCATCCCCCGCGCGGCTCACGCGACGCCCCCGAGCGCGAGGGCGGCGAGCTTGTCGGGATTGCGCACGATATAGACGCCGGTGGCGCGGCCCTCCCCGTCGTACGAGAAGCTCACCGCGGCCTCGAGCCGCCCGTCCGAGGTCAGCAGCGCGCCGCGGGCGCCGTTGATCGTCGCGTCTTCCCAGGCATACGCCCGCCACCAGGCCGACAGGCGCGCGGCGATGAACTCCAGGACCATGGCGCGTCCGCACACGGGGGTGGCGATCGCGGCCACCTTGCCGCCGCCATCCGCCGCCAGGACGACGTCCTCCGCCAACATGCCCGCCAGCAACGCCGTCTGCCCCGTCGCCACCGCATGGCGGAACGCTTCGAGCAGGCTCGCCTGCCGGCGCGGGGGGACGTGCTGCCGCGCCACCGGCCGGCCGATGTTCGCCCGCGCCCGCGACACCAGCTTCCTGCAGGCCTCCTCCCGCACGCCGATGATGCCGGCGACCTCGGCGTGTCGCAGCCGGAAGATGTCGTGGAGCAGGTACGCCGCCCGTTCCTTGGGCGCCAGCCGCTCGAGCAGCAGCAGGAACGCCGTGGACAGGCTGGACGCCAGCTCGGCCTCCTGCTCCGGGGACGCCGTGCCGGCGCCCTGGACCGGCTCGGGCAGCCAGAACCCGACGTAGTCGGTCCGCGCCCGCTGGGCCGATTCGAGCATGTTCAGGCAGCGCCGCACGCACACGGTCGTCAGCCAGGCATCGGGATTGTCGATCGCGGCCCGGTCCGCGCCGAGCCACTTCACGAACACGTCCTGCACCACGTCCTCGGCGTCCGCCCTGGAGCCGAGCGTGCGGTAGGCCAGCCCGGTCAGGAACGGGCGCCGACGCTCGAACAGGTCCACCCACGCTGCATCGTCCATGCCGGCTGCCTCAATGCGACCCGATCTGGACGCGGTTCCACAGGTTGATCATCGCCGCCGTGACGGTGAGCACCGCGACCTGCTCCTCGTTGAAGTGGCGGCGCAGCCCGGCGCGCAGCTCGCCGTACCCGGTGCACGCGTCGAGCGAGGTCAGGGCCTCGGTCCAGGCCAGCGCGGCCCGTTCGGCGGGGCTGAAGTCGCCCACCTGCCGCCACACCACGAGCCGGTCCAGGCGATCGTTCGTCTCGCCGTCGGCGCGCGCTTCCCGCGCATGCATCTTGACGCAATGGCCGCAACCGTTGATCTGCGACGCCCGCAACTGGACGAGATGGTGGATGCCGCGGTCGAGCCCGGCGGCATCCATCGCCTCGTGCACGCGTTCGAGCGCTTCCATCACGACAGGAATGGTCCGGGCATAGTGGATGGGCTTGTTGTCCGCCATGGGCAGTTCCTCCTGTTGTACCTGCCCTTGTGACAGTCGACGGCAGTGGATCGTGACGTGCCCGGGTGGCAACCGCGACCGAGGCGACGTCTCCGACCCGGGTCGCGGACCGCGGACCTCCCCGCGGCGCGCTCCCGGCCGCCGTGGCCACGCGAGGCCCACCGCAGCATCGCCAGGGTGGCGGACCGCGGGGCGTCGCCGAAGCCCGCGCGTTCGTGCCGCCGCCAATCGGGGCGGATCGGCCGGACGCAGCGGGCGGGCCTTGCGGCGGACGGGCGCGCACTTGGCCATGGAACCAGCCTGGCAGGCCCGCCGGCTGCACGACGGGCGCGCGGCGGCTAGACTTCGGGCCTCTCGCGGGGAGGGCGGATGGAACACCAGGACACGCCGGCGCAGGCCGGCCAGGACGCCGGCGCGACGCCGCATGCCGGCCGCATCGCCTTCGAACGCCTGCGCGAGCGCACCGACGAGCTCGAACTGCTGGTCTCGGGCCTGTTCGCGTTCGCGCTGCTGGCGTTGCCACCACGGATCCTCGACGCCTACCAGCGCGCCAGCGTCCACGTCGACGGCGTCCTCGACCAGATCCTGCGCTACGGCTACCTGGTGGGCGCAGGGCTGTGCTACGCCCTGGCCGTGGCCTTCATCGTGCACCTGTCCATCCGCGCCTACTGGGTGGGCGTGATCGGCCTGAAGTCGACCTTCCCCGACGGCATCCGCTGGGACCGCCTGCCGCTCGTCGGCCCGGTGACCCGCGGCTTCTACCAGCGATCGATCGGAGGCCTGGACGACATGATCGACGGCGCCGACCGCGCCGCCTCGATCGTCTTCGCCATGACCACGCTGATGGCGCTGGTGATCGCCTGGACGGGCCTGTACATGGTCCTCGGGCTGCTCGCGGGCTGGCTGGCCGGCGGCCTGTTCGCCGATCGCGAACGCGCCGCCATCGCCGTGTTCCTCGGCCTGGCCGCGCTGCTGATGCTGGTCGGCCTCGGCGCGCCGTTCGCCGACCGCGTGGCCGCGCGGCGCGAGGCCGCGGGCCGCGACGCCGGTTGGGCGCGCCGACTGGGCGAGCGGGTCCTGCGCATCTACGGCTGGCTGATCCCGCAGCGCCTGGTGTACACGGTGCAGTACACCCTGCAGAGCAACCTGCCCAACCGCCGCTTCATGTTCGCGTACACCGGTGGCATCGTCTTCGCGTTCTTCATCAGCAGCTGGGTGCTGCTCAACCACGAACGCCTGGCCTACGTCGACAGCTACCGGGTGCTGGGCGAGGAAGCGGCGTGGGAGGGGATGCACTCCGCGCACTACGAAGCCATGCGCGAAGGCCCGCACCGGTCCACCGTGGTGCCGATGATCCCGTCCGACCGGGTGGCCGACACCCACTTGCGACTGTTCATCCCGCACCGTCCGCAACGCGACAACGACCTGGCCCGCGAGCGCTGCGAGGGCCTGGTGGACGGCCGCAACGAAGCCACCGGGCCGGCCGCGGCCGACCTTGCCCGGCGCTGCCTGGCCTCGCTGTGGACGGTCGCGCTGGACGGCGCGCCGGTGCCGCTGGACGACTTCGTGGCCAGCGAGCGGCAGGACCTGGGCATGCGCGGACTGACCGGCTACATCGAGGTCGGCGGGCTGCGCCCGGGCCTGCACCGGCTGGAACTGGCGTGGAACCCCGAGGGCGGCGACTCGGGCCGCGACCGGCGGCGCACGTACCGCATCCCGTTCTGGTTCACGCCCGGCATCGACCAGCCGCACGCCGCCCCCTGAGCCGGCGCGGCGCTTGAAAACCGCGCCTGCGCACGCATATCCCGCGCCTGCCGTGGCCTTGAGAAGGAGCATTCCGTGACCGCAGCCGCCGAGACCCGCAAGTTCGAAGCCGAAGTCGACCAGGTCCTCCACCTGGTGACCCATTCGCTCTACTCGCACAAGGAGATCTTCCTGCGCGAGCTGGTATCCAACGCCTCGGACGCCTGCGACAAGCTGCGCTTCGAGTCGATCGGCAACCCCGACCTGCTGGCCGGCGACCCCGAGCTGCGGATCGAGGTGAGCTGGGACAGGGACGCGCGCACGATCACCGTGCGCGACACCGGCATCGGCATGGACCGCGACGAGGTCGTGGCCAACATCGGCAGCATCGCCAGTTCCGGCACCCGCCGGTTCCTGGAGGCGCTGGGCCAGGACCGGAAGGCGGATGCGCGCCTGATCGGCCAGTTCGGCGTCGGCTTCTACTCGGCCTTCGTGGTCGCCGACCGCGTCACCGTGCTCACCCGCCGCGCCGGCACCCCGGCCGAGGCCGGGGTGAAGTGGGAAAGCGACGGCCGCGGCGAGTACACGCTCGGGCCGGCCACGCTCGAGGCGCGTGGCACCACCGTCGTCCTGCACCTGAAGGAGGGCGAGGACGAGTTCCTCGACGGCTGGAAGCTGCGTTCGCTGGTGCGCAAGTACTCCGACCACGTCGCGTTCCCGATCCGGATGCCGAAGGAGGCGCCGGCCGCCGGCGACGACAAGGACAAGGACAAGCAGGAGCCGGGTACGCAGTGGGAGACCGCCAACGACGCATCGGCGCTGTGGACGCGGCCGAAGCCGGAGATCACGGACGAGGAGTACCGCAACTTCTACAAGTCGCTCGGCCACGACTTCAACGACCCTGCCGCCTGGTCGCACAACCGGGTGGAGGGCAGCCAGAGTTTCACCACCCTGCTCTACCTCCCCTCGCAGCCGCCGTTCGACCTGTTGATGGGGGCGCGCGACGAGCGCAAGGGGCTCAAGCTCTACATCAAGCGCGTCTTCATCATGGACGCCGCGCAGGAGCTGCTGCCGGCCTACCTGCGCTTCGTGCGCGGCGTGGTCGACGCCGACGACCTGCCGCTCAACGTCAGCCGCGAGATCCTGCAGCAGAACCGCCAGCTGGAGAAGATCCGCGGTGCCTGCATCCGGCGCGTGCTCGACCTGATCGAGAAGCTCTCGCGCGACGAGCCGGAAAAGTTCGCCGCCTTCATCAAGGCGTTCGGCAACACGCTCAAGGAGGGCATCGTCGAGGATCCGGGCAACCGCGAGCGGATCGCGAAACTGCTGCGCTTCGCCTCGACGAAGAGCGAAGGCGAGGAGCGGACCGTGTCGCTGGACGACTACATCGCGCGCATGGCCGAGGGCCAGGACGCGATCTGGTACATCACCGCCGACGGCCACCGCGCTGCGGCCGGCAGCCCGCAGCTCGAGCGCTTCCGCGCCAAGGGCATCGAAGTGCTGCTGATGTCCGACCGCATCGACGAGTGGATGCTCGGCCACCTGCACGAGTACGCCGGCAAGCCGCTCAGGCACGTGGCCAAGGGCGAGCTGCCGCTGGACGAGGCGGAGAAGAAGCGGCAGGAGGAGGCCGCGCAGGCGGCGGCGCCGCTGCTGGAGCGGATCCGTTCGCTGCTCGGCGAGGCGGTCGGCGAGGTCCGGGTGTCCGCGCGGCTGACCGATTCGCCTTCCTGCCTGGCGCTGTCGGAGTGGGAGATGGCGCCGCACCTGGCGCACCTGCTGCGCGAGGCCGGCCAGGACGTGCCGCAGCGCAAGCCGACGCTGGAGGTGAATCCGCGCCACGCCCTGCTGCAGCGCCTGCTGGGCGAGCACGACGACGCGCGCGCCGCCGACCTCGCCCACCTGCTGCTGGAGCAGGCCCAGCTCGCCGCCGGCGCGCCGCTGGCCGACCCGGCGGCGTTCGTGCAGCGGGTGAACCGGCTGCTGGGGTGACGGCGGGGGCGAGGCGCTCCGGGCCTGCCCCCCTCCCGGCCTCCCCCCGCTGGCGCGGGGGGGAGGGGCCCGGAAGGCGCCGGCCGGTGACGGACGCCGCGTCCCCGTACGCGTGCCTCAGGACTCTCCACCCGCCGTCGCCGCACACGCCACCCGCCCGCACCGCGCCTCCCGGCCCCGCGCACCGCGCCCCCGCCCCCGCTCGCGGGGAGGGCTGGGGTGGGGGGGGGGTACCGGACGTCGCACCAGTGATCCTGGCACCAGCCGACCTGGCACCGGCCAGCCTGCAGCCCCCCGCGCATCTCGCCCCCTCCCCCGCTCGCGGGGGAGGGCTGGGGTGGGGGTACCGGACGTCGCACCAGTGATCGTTGCACCGTGCCAACCCCGTGGTGCAGCCCGCAGGGACGCGGGCGTCGCGGCCGGCGCGGCCGGCGCGGTGCTCCCGTGACCGCCGCGCCCGGCGGCGAGGCATGCCCTCGCCAGGGCGGCCGCGTTACGATGCGGCGCCCCGCATCGCGCTGTTGCCCATGACGGCCCGCACCCCCGACGCACCGACCGCGGCATGAGCGCCGCGCCCGGCGCGCCGGCCCATCCCGGCGATCGCTTCGACCGCTGGCAGCCCTGGATCGCCGGCCTGCTCACGGCCGTCGTGCACCTGTGCCTGCTGCTCGCGGTCCTGCTGGTGCCGCCGCTCGAACTCGACCGGCCGCGCGGCGAGGACGCCGCCGGCGGCAGCGTGATCCAGGTCGAATTCATCGGCGAGGGGCCCGAGACCCCGGCGCCGGAGCCGGAGGATGCCCCGTCGCCCGCCAGCGATCCGGCACCGCCCCCGGCGGCCGCGTCGCGCCTGCAGGCCACCCCGGCGCCGACCCGCCAGCCGCGGCCGCCCGATGCCCACGTGGCCACCGCCCCCGCGGTCGTGCCGCGGCGGCCCGGTCGCGGCGAAGGCACGCCGTCCGCGGCCGCGCGTCCGTCCAGCCGCCGTCCCGGCCACACCTGGGGCCAGCCGCCCGGCATGGCGCCCCGGGACCACGCCCCGGTGAACGCGGGTCCCGCGCCGGTCCCGACCGTGGGCCGCGGCCAGCGCCAGGCATCGCCGTCCGACGAGCCCGGGCTGGAAGCCGGCGGCTACCAGGTGGTGTACGAGCCCTCGGCCGAGGCCCGCCTGCGCGAGTGGCGCGAGCAGGGCATGACCGAGCTCTTCATTCCCCTGCCCGGGACCCGGCGGCTGATGGTCTGCCCGCTGGAGACCGTGCTCCGGCGCGAATCCGGGCCCTGCCGCCAGCTCGACCCGGACGATCCGGAACTGGCCGCCATCGGCGACGCGCGCGAGGTGATTGCGGTGCGCCAGGTGTATCGGGAAGGCCGCCTGGTCTGGCGCGGCCCCGGGGCCTACCGCTGAGGGTCAGGCGTCGCGGTCGCGGGTGGCGCGCAGCCACGCCAGCGCGCCCGGGCGCACGCCCTTGAACTTGGGATCCCCGTCCAGCGGCGCCACCAGCAGGCGACGCGGCGCGAAGCGCCGCTTGAGCGCGTGATAGACCTGCGACCGGCTGCGCGCCGAGCGCACGAGGTACAGGCCGGGGGCGAGCTCGGCCAGTTCCGGCGCCGCGCGTGGCGTGGCGTCGGCATCGAGGTACACCAGGTAGAGGCGGGGCGTGCCGTCGGCCATCCGTGCACGTTCCCACCGCCGCGCGCATCGCGGCGTGAACCGCGGCGGCCGGAGGTCGCGGGACGGCCGGCGGCCCGCGCTCAGTCCCCCAGCGTCAGCAGGCTGGCATTGCCGCCGGCGGCGGTGGTGTTGATGGTCACCGTCTTCTCGGTGGCAAAGCGCGGCAGGTAGTGCGGGCCGCCGGCCTTGGGGCCGGTGCCCGACAGGCCCTGGCCGCCGAACGGCTGCACGCCCACCACCGCGCCGATCTGGTTGCGGTTGACGTAGATGTTGCCGACCCGCGCCCGCTGCACGATGCGCTCGACGGTCTCGTCGATGCGCGAGTGGATGCCCAGGGTGAGGCCGTAACCGGTGGCGTTGACCGCGTCGACCACTGCGTCGAGCTGGTCGGCATGCCAGCGGATCACGTGCAGCGCCGGGCCGAAGTTCTCGCGGGTGAGTTCGGACAGCGCGCCGATCTCCCAGGCGCGCGGGGCGAAGAAGGTGCCGTGCTCCGTGCCCGCGCCGAGCGGCGCCTGCGCGATCAGGCGCGCGCGCTCGTCCATGCGCGCGGCATGCTCCTCGAGCAGCCGCCTGGCGTCCTCGTCGATCACCGGGCCGACGTCGGTCGAGAGCAGGGCCGGGTCGCCCACCTGCAGTTCGGCCATGGCGCCGGCAAGCATGTCGATCACCTTGTCGGCAATGTCGGACTGCACGTACAGCGCGCGCGCGGCCGAGCAGCGCTGGCCGGCCGAGGTGAAGGCCGAGGCCAGCGCGTCCTTGACCAGCTGCTCGGGCAGGGCCGAGGAGTCGGCGATGAGTGCGTTCTGGCCGCCGGTCTCGGCGATCAGCACGCCGATCGCGGCATCGCGCGCGGCCAGCGCGCGGTTGATCGCGCGCGCGGTCTCGGTCGAACCGGTGAAGGCGACGCCGGCCACGCGCGGGTCGGCGGTGAGCGCGGCGCCCACGGTGGCGCCGTCGCCGGGCACGTACTGGAGCACGTCCTCGGGGATGCCGGCCTCGTGCAGCAGCTTCACCGCGTGCCAGCCGATGAGGGTGGTCTGCTCGGCCGGCTTGGCGATCACGCTGTTGCCGGCGGCCAGCGCCGCGGCGACCTGGCCGGTGAAGATCGCCAGCGGGAAGTTCCACGGGCTGATGCACACGAACACGCCGCGCCCGGCCAGCTGCAAGGTGTTGGACTCGCCGGTCGGACCGGGCAGGGCCCCGGGCGCGAACAGCGTGCGCGCCTGGCCGGCGTAGTAGCGCAGGAAGTCCACCGCCTCGCGCACCTCGGCCACGCCGTCGGGGATGGTCTTGCCGGCTTCCTTCGTGCACAGCGCGATGAACTGCGGCATGCGCTGTTCGAGCAGGTCGGCGGCGTGCTCCAGGATCGCCGCGCGCGAGGCCGCGGGGGTCGCGTCCCAGCCCGGCTGCGCCTGCACCGCGTTGGCCAGGGCGCGCTCGACCGTGTCCGGGTCCGCGGCCTGCCACGTGCCCACGCGCTGCCGGCGGTCGGCGGGGTTGGTGACCGCGACCTGCGGGCCGGAGGGCTGCGCCCCGGGCACCAGCGGCGCGGCGCTCCAGCCGTCCGGGCCGGCGCCGGCCAGCGTCTCGTCGATGCGGCCGGCCAGCGCGCGCAACGCGTCGTCGTTGGCGAGGTTCACGCCCATGGAGTTGCTCCTGTCGATGCCGTGGCTGCGGTACAGGTCGACCGGCAGCGGGATGCGCGGGTGCGGGACCGGGTCGAAGCCAGCCACCACCTCGACCGGATCGCGCACCAGGTCGTCGATCGACACGTCCTCGTCGCTGATCCGGTTCACGAAGCTGGAATTGGCGCCGTTCTCCAGCAGCCGCCGCACCAGGTAGGGCAGCAGGTCCTCGTGCGAACCCACCGGCGCGTACACGCGGCAGGGCACGCCGAGCCGGTCGGCGGGGATGACTTCGGCATAGAGGTCGTCGCCCATGCCGTGCAGTTTCTGGAACTCGAAGCCCGGCGCGCCGCCGTCGCCCGGGCGCTGGCCCGGCGGCAGCATCGCCTGCGCCATGCGGTGGACCGCGGCGATGGTCTGCGCGTTGTGGGTGGCGAACATCGGGTAGATCGCATCGCTGTTGGCCAGCAGCCGCACGGCGTTGGCCAGGTAGCTGACGTCGGTGTTGGGCTTGCGGGTGAACACCGGATAGCCGTCGAGGCCGTCGACCTGGGCGCGCTTGACCTCGCTGTCCCAGTACGCGCCCTTGACCAGGCGCACCGGGATCCGGCGGCCGTGGCGTCGGGCGAGGTCGGCGATCCAGTCGATCACGAACGGCGCCCGCTTCTGGTAGGCCTGGACCACGATGCCGAAGCCTTCCCAGCCGGCCAGCGAGGGGTCGCGCCAGGCCGCCTCGATCACGTCCAGCGACAGCTCCAGCCGGTCGGCCTCCTCGGCGTCCACGGTCAGGCCGATGTTGTAGCCCTTGGCCTGGCGGGCCAGCCGCAGCAGGTCCGGGGCCAGTTCGGCCAGCACCCGGGCGCGCTTGGCGTGCTCGTAGCGCGGGTGCAGGGCCGAGAGCTTGACCGAGATCGAGGGCGCGGTGATGGGGTCGGCGAACGGGCCGGTGCGGCCGATCGCGGCGATCGCCTCGCCGTAGGCGTCGAGGTAGCGGGCGGCGTCGCGCCGGGTCAGCGCGGCCTCGCCGAGCATGTCGAACGAGTAGCGGTAGATCGCGTCGCCGCCCTTGCGGCTGCGGGCCAGGGCCTCGTCGATGGTGCGGCCCATGACGAACTGATGGCCCATGATCCGCATCGCCTGGCGCACGGCCAGCCGCACCACCGGCTCGCCCACGCGCCCGGCCAGGCGCCGGAGCGCGCCGCGCACGTCGCGCCGGGTCTCCTCGGCCAGGTCCACCAGGTGACCGGTGAGCATCAGGCCCCAGGTCGAGGCGTTCACCAGCACCGAGTCCGAGCGACCCACGTGGCGGCGCCAGTCGGCCTCGCCGAGCTTGTCGCGGATCAGCAGGTCGGCCGTGTCCTGGTCGGGGATCCGCAGCAGGGCCTCGGCTACGCACATCAGCAGCACGCCCTCCTCGCTGCCCAGGTCGTACTGGCGCATGAAGGCCTCGATCGCGCCCTGGTCGGCGGCGCGGGCGCGCACCCGGCGCACCAGGTCGGTGGCGGTGGCGCGGATCGCGGCGCGGTCGGCCTCGCTCCAGCCGGGCACCGGCTGGCGGGCCACGGCCAGCAGTTCGCGCACGTGGCGGGTCTCGTCCTGGGTCCAGGCGGCGGTGATCGCCGCGCGCAGTGGCGATGGCGCGGCCTTGCCGGGTCCGGGGAAGGGCGGGGGGGCGGGTTCGGAAGCGGTCATGGCGGGAGGTACGGCAGGACCGGCGCCGCGGCGGCACCGGCACCCCGGCATTGTGCTCGCGGCCGCGTCGGCCCGGCTTGAACGAAACCGCCGCCCACGGCGCGGGCGCCGGCACAAACCCGCGCCGCGCGGCGGCGTCGCGGCGCTCCCGCGCCCCGCGACGTGGCGCGGTTTCCGGCCCCGCGCGCCGCCCGGCGGCGGCTTTGGCTTGCCCCTCAACCGGAGCGGCCGCTACCATTCGGAAGTTTTCGCGTGTCCGTGACGAAGGCGCGCGGGGTTCCGATGCGGCTCGCGCGACGGCCGGTTCCGGGCGCGCGGGGGTCGTTTTGACAGTTCGCAACGGTTGAGTGGCGGCCGCGGCCGTGACCGACCACATTGGGGTCGAGCAATGATGCAGGTGCGTTTCTCGCGGTGGATGGTGGCGGCACTGGCGTCC
>Ga0123333_10005582_pt1 | contig 11282 bp, 6 predicted proteins | sample BioC12SIPDNA_3_FD_89957 | JGI IMG/M metagenome (GOLD analysis project Ga0123333, IMG submission 89957) | Anaerobic biogas reactor microbial communites from Washington, USA - Biogas_R2_B C12 SIP DNA | ecosystem: Engineered > Bioreactor > Anaerobic > Unclassified | place: Washington, USA...
AAGGCACGACAGGATTTCTCGTGCGAATGATGTTCCTTGCCGTGTTTCTAGTAGGAGGCGTTTGTGGCTATCATGGGGCGCACCTAGTTGGCAGCATGTTGTTCAGGGACAGACAACTGTCGAACGAAATTGTCGTAGCATCGGGCATCACGTGCGTCGCATTTGGAGGTCTCTTGTGTGTATGGATGTTGCTGCCAGGCTGGTATCGTCCAATAGCGAGCGAGAGACGCCACCTTTATGTTTTTGCGGCGTTGCTTCCGACTGGAATCGCCATGTCATCACGGCGTTTTGTCGTTCTGCCGCGCGGGCCCGCGCTCGTTTTCTCGCTGTTGGGAGCGCTTGTGTTGCTTCTTGCCACCCGGGCCATAATCAGCTGGAAGGAGTCACAACTAAAGAAATCGGCACGAGCGTCCAGCAGCCCCGTGAGGGGTGACATGGTGTGACATCGCTCGCGGCACAGCGGTGAGGTGATGGATATGGCGAGTGGCGCGATCTCGTCACACCCTACACGCGCTACGAACATGTCTGCGTGGTGATCCAGCCGTTCAGCGGATCTGGATCAGGATAGCGTCGTCGCCGGGTAGTGTGATCTTGAGACCGTCCCCGGTCAACTGCTGCAGGTCCAGGCTGGGCCCGCCATCGTGGTCAGCGCTGGCGGCGTCCACGGTGTTGGCGGTCATGCGGATCGCGTGCTGCGGGCTGGCCAGCGGGTGGGGTAGTTGATCGGGGTGCAGCACGCACGTGACCTCGCGCGGGTCCGGTTCCAGGTTGGCCAGGAGCAGGTAGGCTGTGCCGGGCCGGCTGTAGACGGCCGAGGCGCAGCGTGCATCCGATAGCGTGACGGCCTGGTTGCGCCAGTCGGCAAACCGGTACTGCTCGAACTCGCCGAGCGGCTGGAACAGCGGAAGGAGCTCGAAGGTCTCGTTGCTGGCTGGCCAGGGGGTGACGCCGTTGAGGAATGCCTCGATGGCGAAGAGCCGGTGGAGCCGGCGGGGGGCGTTGCGGTCCAGAACGCCGTAACTGATGACCCCTCGCGGAATCGCGCCGGCCAGGGACGTTTCCAGCGGCAGGTCCTGCAGGTCCGGCGCGCGATCGGTCCACTTCTTGTATCCCCATTCCGTCGCGACCACGTAATCGGCGAAGTTCTCGAGCGCGAACACCGGCACGGTGGTGTTGTGGATGATGACCAGGCCGTCGCGGCCGACCCGCTGGCGAGTCCACTCCATCAGGTCGAGCATCTCATCCATGTCCCAGTGGCCGGTGGCCGACGTCTGGCCGTCGCGGTGCGGCTCATGCAGCGGATTCTCACAGTACAGTGCCACATTCCAGTCGTAGTAGACGCCGTCGAGCGGGTGGTTCTTGAGGACGCGGTCGATCGAGAGCTTCAGGAACTCCAGCCATCCGGAACGCAGGCACATCTGGGCACCAAACTCGTGCCCGGGTTTATAGAAATTGTGCTGCAGCGCTCCTGCCCGGTTCTTCCGCCCCCACGCTTCCCCCTGCTCCTGGAACTCCTGCGTACTCGGATGCAGCTCCTTGTTCGAGAAGTATGTGGCGGTGCGAATCCCCGCCGCGCGGCAATCGTTGAGCACCTGATCGTAGTGATCCATGTCGGGGTATGGCGGGTAGGAGCCGTCGCGCCAGAACAGGCCGTCATCGTAGTAATCCCCGTCGTTGTGGCAATGGATTGTCTGGACCCCCTGCTCCGCCCAGCTGCGGATCTGCTCCGTCGACACCCACTCGCCGCGGTTGCGATTGAACGTACGGTGCACCCAGGGCGCGTGCGCGCGGCCATCCCGCACAGGCACTGCCAGATAGCAGTCGAAGATGCAGGTAGCCGGGAGCGGCAGCGCCTCGTCCGGGCTCCACAGCGGAGCGATCGACAACGCCAATCCGGACGGGCTGGCACTGCGATCGAGCACGCACCGACCGCCGCCGCGATGCCCCGTCAGACCAAACTCCCATTGCGAAAGATCCGATCCGACGAACCACTCCAGCCCCTCGACCCCGGTATCGACGAAGATCATCGAACGCGGCACGTACTGTGTCTGCAGCGCCGGGTCGGCAGGCGTGTCGAGGCGCAGCCTGCCCCAGCGATTGCTGCCAAACGAGAACGGCGGGGCCTGTTCCACCTCCGAGGTGCCCTCCCGATAGCCGTATTCGCACAGGCTCGGGGCCAGGACCGTCTGCAGCGGGCAGACTTCGCGCACGCGGCTGCCGGCCGGCGCGAACAGCTCGCGGCGGATCTTGATGTAACCCCAGCGGTATTGCAGCGTCGTCCGCACCCGGAACGCTGATTCGTTCCCGGTCTCGTCCCGCAGCACGCTCTCGACCGTGACGACCTCATTGAGCCCGTCGCGGCGATGCGTGACGGTGGGGGCGGAGTCCTGCACGTCGGTCAGCGCGGCTCCGCTCTCGTCGCGGAGACGCATCGCCACGGGCTGCTGGAGCAGGTTCGCGGCCCGCCCGTGAGTCAGCGCGATACGGGTGATCGCCCCGCCCCGCTGCAGATCCTGCTCCACCGTGTAGTAGGGAGTGCTCAGCGTCAGCGTCTGTGCCGCCTCGTCACGCACAACTGTATAGGGCTGCGGCCAGGTGCGGGGTACTGGTGGTGCGGCCGGTTCGTCAGACCAGCCTGTGGCCGGCAGGCAGCACACCAGCGCACAGAGGCGTGCCATTCGGACGATCGCATCACATGTCCCACGGCGCTGGTCGTGCGTGTCACAGCGGAAAGAACGATCGAGGAGGATCATGCTCGTCATGCTCATTGTGAGGTCACCTGGAGATCGGTTGTTGCGTGTTTCGCCGTTGCCCTGAGTCAGTGCTGTCCATGCACTCGGTTGTCCATGCACTCGATGCGCTCGATGCACTCGCGATCAACGGTCGGGCGGGGTCTGCACTGAATGTGCACGAGTGATGCGACAATGTCAACCACGGGCGGGACACAGCCCAGCACCCGCTCGGGTACCGTTCCAGGCGGACGGGTTCCGCGGGCACGCGGGAGATCCGGCCGTCTCCAGCAACTCGTGCCGGTCAGGAATCTGCGATGAAGTCGACCCGGATCAAGGCCATTACCGAGGGTGCCGACAGTAGTATTCCTGTAGTGACGAGGCAAGACCACACGCCAGACTGGGCAGAAGTATTTGCATGAAACCCAGTGATATTCTCGAGAATGGGCATCGCGTGATCGAGCAGGTGGCCCGGCAGGGTCAGAGTGCGGCTCCGTTCGATGCCGGGTCGGCCGAGCAGGCGATCGACTTACTCCGCAACTTCGCCAGCCGTTCCCCCCCGGGGAAGTGTCGCGTCACGTTCTGTTCTTCCGCGCTCTGTCGGAATAGTTCCGGGCGGTTTTACGCCGTGCCGGGGAGGTGGGGCGCGGGGCAGAACAAGCTATAATTCCAGTGGCACTGGACAGGGGGGGACACGTGACGCGTCGTGGAATGCTCGAGCAGTATGCACAGTCGGTTGAACCGGGCGTGCTGATTGTAGAGCCGCGGATGTTCCGGCGCATCATTCGTCTGGACCGTCGCATCCAGGGATTTCCTCAGCTGTTGTCACGGCGTGAGACCTATCCCATCGAGCGCAACCGGTTGCTGGCTCTGGTGGACTCGCGCGAGCTGGGGGTGAGGTCCGCGGGGAGCATGCCGGAACGGCTGGTCCTGCTGGCGAGACCGGAGGAGTTGGACGCGGACAAGGAGGATGGTGCGGAGCAGTACGTCCGGGATCTGGCTCGCCGGCTGTTCCATGCCTGCGTGCATCTGGAGCTGGACAAGCGTTTTACGGATGCGTCGGTGTCAGTCAGCATGGCGCGGGATCGCCGCAGTCAGCTGGGTGAGGCGGAGTTTGCCGAGATCCAGGGGGTGCTGCTCCAGGATGACCGCCTGTTTCCTGCGTCGAGCGACGTCGAGGTGTACATCGAGTTTGTCGCCTCGTACCTGGAGATGCATTATTTTGCCCCCGAGGCGCTGAGCTGCCATTTCCCCGGCGTGCGGGACTGGTCGGTGGTGGACGACATCGTGCGGCAGGACATCGACCACCAGGCACTGCTGGAGCGGATGCCGCTGCGTGGTTGGGTCCATAAGCCGGCTCGTGGGCCCGCCGCGCCCGGCCCCGCGGTGGAGCCGGAAGAGGCTGACGAGTCGATGCCGCGCGCCGAGTTCCGGCAGCTGCAAATGCAGGCGGAGCGGGCCGCGGCGGCGGGCAACCAGGTCAAGGCGGCCCTGTTGCACGCGACGGCCTCCGTGCGTGGACCGCGGGAGTATCGTGCGGAGACTCGGGCCGCCGCCTGCGCGGAACTGGAGCAGCTGGCGTGGCGGCTGCGCGACGCGGTGAACCTGTCCGACGCGGAGGTGGCGGACTGGGCCCGTGCGCTGCAGGCGTTGCTGGTAACGCCGGGCGAACGGTACCAGTCGATCGAGACTCGGCTGCTGTACGATCTCCAGAAAGTGTGTGTGGAACACGAGCGGCGGGTACATCGCACGTCCATCTGGCGGTGGATCGTCAGTCGGGGGCGGCGGCCGTGCGAGCGGCCCCTGCCGTTGCTGGGCGAAACCCTGATCCTACGTCATCTTCAGCGGGCGCAGCGCCGGGTGTCCGCCACGCGCGTGGACGCCGAGCAGCGTGAGCGTCTCGCGGAGCTGCTGGAAGGCGTGTGGACCCGCTTGGCGGCGCATACCCGCGAGCGTCTGCGGCGGATCATGACCAGGATCGTCGAGCGGGTCGGCTTGCGACCGGGCAACGTGCCCGAGCGGGTGGCCCGCGAGAAGATGACTGAGGAGCTGATGGATCGGATCCTGGAACGCGGCTACATCAGCATGGCCGATGTGCGGGACGCGTTGTCCAAGAACGACCTGAAGCTGCCGGATGTGGCGGGAATGATGGATTTTCTGCGCGGCGATCTGCTGCTCAAGGTCGATCGCGCGCTGGGGAGCGCCCTGGAGGGAGTCTACCGGCGCGGCACCGTGTATCAGCGCTGGCCGCAGATGCTCAGTTCGCTGGCCTTTGGCACCCGCACAGGCCGGTTCCTGACGCGATTTCTGGCCGTCCCCTATGGTGGTGCCTATCTGGCGCTGGCGTGCCTCCGGCACCTGCGTCACTCCTTCACGTTCGGGCCTGCGGAGATGGGGTCGCTGGCACAATCGGATCTGGCGTCATCGGGGGCGCGCCCGTCGGGCAACTGGCTGTTTGTAACGGCCGTGTTCTGCCTGGGGACATGGGTCCTGCTGCTCGTTCACCGCCCCACCTTCCGGCACTGGTGCATGCTGCAGCTGAAGGCATGCGGGCGGTATGCGCGGCGGTGGCTGATCGAACTCCCGACGGAAATCATTCACTCGCGATTGCTGCAGCGGGTGCTGGGGAGCTACGCCTTTCGTGTCCTGCAGGACTATGTACTGCGACCGGTCTTCGTGACCTTCTGCCTGGCGCTGCTGACGCGCATCTGTGGCGTTCAGATTGGCTGGCGCACCTGGCTGGACGTGGGGTTGGTGGCAGCGCTGCTCCTGAACTCGGCCGTGGGCCGGTTTGTGGACGAAGTGACGATGCACCGTCTCACGCGCCTGTGGCGCGACCTGCGGATCCATGTGATTGGGTCGTTGGCGCAGTGGACGATGGACCTCTTCCGCGGACTGATCACGACAGTGGAGCGGATCATCAACCTCATGGACGAGTGGCTGCGTCTCCGCCGGGGCAACAGCCGCCTGTTGCGAGTCTGCAAAACGCTCGCAGGGATGCTCTGGTTCGTGGTAGCGTATGTGGTGGTCTTCGTCTTTACCCTGCTGGTCGAACCGCAGATCAACCCGATCAAGCATTTTCCGGTGGTGACGGTGTCCCACAAACTGATCCTGCCCGCGTGGCCCGTCGTGGTGCAGAAACTCAGCACCGTGCTCGGCACACCAATGGCCAATACGCTGGTCGGGTCCACGATCTGGCTGGTGCCCGGCGTGTTCGGATTCCTGGTGTGGGAACTCAAGGAGAATTGGCGGCTCTATCGCGCGAATCGTCCGCCGACCATCCGCAACAAGTCGATGGGGAGCCACGGTGAGACCATGCTGCGGCTGCTGCGACCCGGCTTCCACTCCGGCACACTCCCCAAAGCATTTGCCACCTTGCGGCGCGCGTTCCAGGGGGGCGAATCGGTCGAAGGGAGACGTTGCCGGCGGATGCGGGCGACCATTCGCCGCGTCGAAATCGATGTGCGGCGGTTTGTCGAGCGCGAACTGCTGCGCCTGCTGGCCGACTCGGAGTTCCTGGCCGGCGCCGAACTGAATGTCTCCTTCGTCCAGGTCGCCACGAATCGCGTGGTGGTTGAAGTGAGTTGCGCCGCGTGGCCGGCCGATCCCATCGTGGTGTCGTGGGAATACACGGCCGAGAAACTGGTGGGCGAGGTCTGGCCGACGGGGTGGGTCGGGCGGCTGGGGGAGGACGATCGCGCCACGCTCGGCGCGGCCGTGTCCGGGCTGTTCCAGCATACCGGTGTGGACGAAGCCGCAGGACCGCTGCCGCTGATCGTTGCGCCGCCATTCACCTGGGAGCACTGGGTGTGCATGTGGCAGCGCCGCGGGGAACCGGCAGTGCAACTGGCCCAGCCAGTGTCTGAGAACGCTGTCTCTCTGGGCAGCTAATTCGTAATTCGCACTCCGCCGACATGGCCCCTGTCCCTCGCGCTTCACCTCCGCTGGCGCTTGCGTACAGCGCGCAACGCGTACTCCGTCGTTGTGAACATGAATGGCCTCCAGATGGAGGACTGTTACAATGCGGGGGCGGTCAGGCATTTGTCCGTCCGTGAGTCGCAGAAGGGCTCAGTCCACCACGCGCGCCTGGGGTGCGCCGGGCGCGGTGCGGCCGGTTGGTGGGGGAGATTGCGCATGATGCACCGCGTCCATGTGGTGGGTCGCCAGAACCACGGCAAGACCACCCTGATTGTGGCACTGGTAGCCGAGTTCCGCCGGCGGGGGATCCGCGTCGGTACGATCAAACACTCCCGCCACACGCATGAACTGGATATGCCGGGCAAGGACTCGTATCAGCATCGGCAGGCTGGCGGGGAACCGGCGGCGGTCGTAACGCGGAATCTGATCGGCGTGTTCCTGCCGCGCCCGGACGCGTGCGTGTACGAGCGTCTGGCGACGCTGTATGCGGACTGCGAGATCGTGATCGTGGAGGGGGACATCGAAGCCCCCGGTGTGAAGATCGAAGTCTGGCGCGCGGCGGCCGGCAGCACCTGCCTGGCGGCCGAACGTTCTGACATCGTGGCGGTCGTGAGTGACGACGGTCCGCTCGTGCGCGTGCCCGTCTGGCCACGGCAGGACATCATCCGCCTGGCTGACCACGTCTGGATGCTCGCCAGGAAACCAGCGCAGACGGGGGAGTGACTGCCAGCACCTGCCGCGGCGGCGTCGCACACAAGCGCGGTGATCCGATCCAGCTCGCGGACTGACCACGAGTCGCCACGATCGCAGGCACGGTCGGCTCCCCTGCGCGCCCATCACGGATCGGCTGAAAGAAAAAAAACCTCTTCCACCGCCCGGTCGCTATTGATAGATGCCGGTCTGGTCCGAGTGCCGGTTCGGCGCTCAGGGGGCGTCGAGCCGTGTGCGGTACATCTGCGCTCCCACCTCGCGCACCGCCTCAATCGTTTCGGGATAGGGCCGGTCGCAGATGTCGACCAATCCAATCTGATAGTTCTCCCCATCGCCACGGCCGGTTGTCGCCTGGTCGCTGTACTGGAACCAGTGCGTGCCCACGAGGCAGGGATTGTTCAGCGCCCCGGTGACGTAACTGCGGTATGCATCCGCGCGGGCCTGCTGACTGGCCGTCGGACGCAGTCCGGTGTGGAACATCCCGCGATCCAGCGCGCCGAAGTGGAATTCACCGATGATCACCGGCCGATCCAGCCCCTCGGGCAATCGGAAGTGTCTGACATCGGTTTCGTACAGGTTGTACCCGATGACGTCGCAGTACTTGGCAGCCGCGCGGGCAACGCGATCGTTGACCCAGGCGAAGCGGCAGCCGAGGTAGAGCTGGTCGGGGGCGACCTGCTTGACAACCTCGCGGCAGATGCGGAAGTATTCTTCGGCAATCCGCGTGTAGAACGACTGCAGCTCCGCGCGTGCGCGCGTCGCGTCGGGGGGCGAGCGGTGGTCCAGCAGCGCCTGCCAGGAAGCGTGGTCAGTGCCCCACGCTGCATTGAGCCGGTCGATCGTCTCGTACTTCTGCTCGAGATCCGTCAGGAAGACGCGTTTCGCCGCCTGCTCGGGCGGCGAGGCCAGGGCGGCGTTGGCCAGCGACAGCTCGTCCCCCCAGCCCAGCTCGTTGTCGACGAAGTAGCCGATACAGAACGGGTCGCCGGCCGACGTGCTACGTTCACTCTCCATGCGACGCTCGAGCGCGGCGCGGAATGACGGGTCGAACGGGTCGGGTAACTTGCCCCAGTATCCCGTGCTGACCTCAATCGGCTTGGCGCCGCCGCTGCTTGCCGACACGACGTATGGGGTTCGGCGCTGTGCGTAAATCCGCGGGTCCGACCAGTTGGCAATAGTGTTCATCGACCAGGCCCGCAAGCGGCGGTGAGCGATGTCGGCACACTGCGGCAGCCAGTCCTCGCCAAACTTGCGGAGCAGATTCGCAGTCTGGAAGTTGAATGTGCGATACTCCCCCCTGTTCTCGTAGTAGTTGTGTGGCGCCCAGGAGCCGGTCCCGTAGTAACTGGCCGCGGGCGAACCGGCATCCGGCAGCTCGGCGAAGTAGTGTTCGCGATCGGTGATGGGCGTAATCCCGTTCCCGAACCCGACACAGTCGACGCCGTGCGACCAGAACAGCCGCCCCTCGGGATCGACCAGCCACCACTTGTCGGCGTGCTTCGTAGCATAGAAGAAGCCCGTTGCCGGCAGCTGCGGTCCCGCCGCCCAGCCGCCGTACTGATTCCAGTCGGCCGGTCCTGGCTGTGCCTGCAGGTCCGCCAGTTCCTGCTCGAGCGCCGCGTGGAGTTCCTCGTCGGAATGCGTCTTGCCGGGCCAGTCTGTGTGCCGGAACTGGCCGAACCGGTCGATCAGCGGAAAGAACTCGTCTGGCGCCAGTGACGCCCAGCCTCCGTCTTCGTATGTACCGGTGGCTCGGATATCACCCAGCTGGAACGTATTGTCCGTGGTGGGATGATTCAGGAACACGATCAGCTTCGTGATCTGGGTCACGTCCAGTCCGCCTTCCTTGACGCAACCGCCCGGAAAACCGCGCATGCCAAACAGCTGGTCCGCCAGTTGTGCTGGCAGCCTGCGCCGCAACGGCACGCTCAATTGCCGCGTCTCGCCCGGCACGAGCATGACGTCGCTGGTCACACTGTTCTGCTCTCCATCGCCGCCCGGGCAATCGACGCGCAGGTGCACCCGCACCGGATGGTCCGCCACGTTCTTCACGGTCAGCTCGATCTGCACGAACGCCGAGAGATCCCAGCCGCCGCCGGGCGCCTGGATCGCGATGCCTGGCCAGGGATCCGCCTGACCTGTGGCCACCTGGAGCACGGAGCCCTCGCCGGACGATACGATCGCGGGCCTCGCGTCCTGGACGGTCAGCGTGTCGACGTCAAATCCTGTGGCAAACGACACCAGTGTCTTTGTGTCAGTCGTTTTCGTGTCAGCCAGTGCAAGCGCGGGGATGCCACTGGCCAGCAGCAGGAGGGAAGCTGTCAACAAGAGCGGCCAAGGCGATTGGCGTGTGGACATGGCAGAACCTCGTCACGGCAGGTGGTGGATAGATCAAGGCATGCATCTTGTGCGGAAACGCCGCACTCGTCAACAACCCATTGTACGGCACACGCAGATCGTGAAAAATGGACCCGGGGCCATCCCGGGGCAAATCGATCCTGGGGTCAAATGACGGCCTGTGTGTAGCAGCTTCAGAATGTCCAACACTGGATCGCCCACATCATGTACCGCGTTGTCGTGCTGGTCGCTTTCGGGATCGTGGCGAGTCAGGGGGGTGTCGTGGAACAGGAGCTACTCGGACAGATTGTATCGCCGGAAGTGCATGCCGATCGAACGATCACGTTTCGCCTCAAGGCGCCCCAGGCCGACACAGTGCTGGTCCAGGGGCTGGCCGGTATGGAGCCGCAGCCGCTCACCAAGAGTGCCGGTGGTGTGTGGGAAGTGACCGTCGGCCCGCTCGCCCCTGAATTGTACAGCTATACGTTTTCCGTGGACGGAGCGGTTGTGACGGATCCGCACAATCGACACGTCAAGAAATGGCTCACCGTCGACAGTCTGGTCGAAGTGCCCGGTGATCCTCCGCTGCTGCACGAGCAGCAGCGCGTGCCGCATGGGGTCGTCCACCACCACGTGTACGACTCGCACACGGCCGGCTGCCAGCGCGGCGTCTATGTCTATACGCCACCCGCCTATCGCGCAGACGGAACGCAGCGCTATCCCCTGCTGGTCCTGCTGCACGGATACGGTGACGATGAGTCGGCCTGGCTGGAGGCCGGACGCGCTCACTGGATCGCCGATAACCTGATCGCGCAAGGCCAGGTCGTGCCCCTGGTCATCGCCATGCCGTACGGGCACCCGTTGCCACTGCCGCGGAGCGGTTCGTTCGATGACTATGCCACGCCGAACCGGTTGGCGATGGAAGAGGATCTCCTGCAGGACCTTGTTCCACTGCTGGAATCTGCCTATCTCCTGGAACACGATCGCACGTACCGCGCCATTGCCGGGCTCTCCATGGGCGGCGGCCAGTCACTGCACATCGGACTGAAGCATCTGGACCGCTTCGCGTGGATCGCCGGATTCAGCTCCGCCACCCCCGTCGGAGACATGGATCGGGAGTATGCCAGTCTGCTGGAGCAGGTATCGGCAACGAACGACCGGCTGAAACTGCTCTGGGTCGGCTGCGGCAAGGACGATTTTCTACTCGAACGCAATGAGCGGTTTCGCGTGTGGCTTGCCGATAAAGGGATCCGCCACGTCTACCGGCTCACCGCCGGTGGGCACGAGTGGGCTGTCTGGCGCAAGTACCTGGCCGAGGTCCTGCCTCAACTGTTCAGGTGACAGCGCCCGCCGCCAGGCGGATGAGTTTGTCCGCCCGGCCCCCGGAAGCCCAGTCGCGGCTGTTTTCGGTCTCGGTCTCGGAGACCACCGGTTCAGCGCGGCGTCTGTGGCTCGACCGACATGTTCTCGGGCACGTGTGCCCGGGGGTGGCGCGGCGCGGCGCGGCTTACCCCGGGCTGTGGAGTGTAACGCCTTCGGCGTACTCGGAGGCTCGACCGACATGTTCACGGGCACGCGTACCCACGG
>Ga0123333_10005585_pt1 | contig 11280 bp, 8 predicted proteins | sample BioC12SIPDNA_3_FD_89957 | JGI IMG/M metagenome (GOLD analysis project Ga0123333, IMG submission 89957) | Anaerobic biogas reactor microbial communites from Washington, USA - Biogas_R2_B C12 SIP DNA | ecosystem: Engineered > Bioreactor > Anaerobic > Unclassified | place: Washington, USA...
GTTCCACCTTCATCTTTTTGTTTATCCTCTTTGGCGCTTTCCTTGAAAAAACCGGGGTGGGCGAGTTCTTTATCGACCTGTCCAACGCCATAGCCGGCAACAAACGGGGCGGCCCCGCCAAAGTGGCTGTTATCACCAGCGCATTTGAGGGCACGGTGTCAGGCTCCAGCGTTGCCAATACCGTGGGCAGCGGTTCTTTTACCATTCCCATGATGAAACGCCTGGGCTACCGGCCGGAGTTCGCCGCGGCGGTTGAAGCGGCTGCGTCCACCGGTGGGCAGATCATGCCTCCTGTGATGGGGGCCGCGGCCTTCCTGATGGCAGAATCGGTGGGCGTGCCTTATTCCGTGGTAGTGAAAGCCGCGATTATCCCGGCGCTTCTCTATTTTGCCGGCATCTATATCGTGACCGACCTGGAAGCCAAGAAGCAGGGCCTCCGGGGCATGGACAAGGACAAAATGCCCAGGCTTCTTTTGGTATTGAAGGAGCGCGGGCATCTGATCTTGCCTCTGGTCGCCATCATCTATGTGCTGGGCGCCGGCTTTACGCCGTCAGTTGCGGCATTGGTGGGCATTGGCATTGCCCTCTTCGGCGGCTATATGAAGACATTTGTGCAGCTGATTGCCGCCCGCGCAAAGGGCAGGCCCGCAGCGCCAGTCATCAGGGAAAGCAAGGGCTTAAGGCCCCGGGATTACCTGCAAGCGTTGGAGGCGGGCGCACGCTCCATCCTGGGGGTTGCGCTGGCCTGTGGTGTAGCCGGTATAATTGCGGGGATGATCACCCTCACCGGTATCGGGCTGAAAATGGGCTCCGGGCTTACGGCCCTGGCCGGGGGCAGCCTCATCCTGCTGCTCATCTTCACCATGTTTTCCTCCATCCTCCTGGGCATGGGGGTTCCCACCACGGCCAACTACCTGATTACCTCCACCATCATGGCGCCGGTGGTAGCCAGGGCGCTGGCCATCTTCCTGCCGGACGTCTATGGCGCACTTCAGGCGATAAGCCCGCAGCTGGCCATCCTGCCGGCCCATCTGTTTACATTTTACTTCGGCATCATCGCCGACATCACCCCGCCGGTAGCCCTGGCGGCCATGGCGGGCGCCGCCATTGCCAAGTCCAACCCCCTGCGCACAGGGGTAGAAGCCTCCCGGCTTGCCATTGCAGCCTTCCTGGTGCCCTACATCTTCGTCTACAGCCCCCAGATGCTCATGCTCAACGCCCAGTGGCATGAAATCCTGCTGATTACCGTGACCGCCCTGATCGGCATGTTTGGCATCGGGATGGCAGTGGAAAAGTTCTGGGAGCGGAAGCTGAACATTGTCCAGCAGCTGATGGCCCTGGGCGGAGGCCTGCTGCTGATCATCCCCGGGCTGGTCACCGATGCTGCGGGTTTTGCCCTCATCGCAGGCGTCATCATCTGGCAGAAGATTCAGATAAAGCGGGCGCCCTCCGAAGGTTCCCGCCTGCCGGCAAACCAATAAAGCTGGCAGAGGAGCAAGAAAATGAACAAAAAGCATATCGTCTGTTATGGCGATTCCAACACCTGGGGTTATGACGGGAAAACCGGCGGCCGCCTGGATGACGACAGCCGATGGACGCGGCTGCTCCAGGAGAAGCTGGGACCGGATTGCCTGGTGATGGAGGAGGGCTTAAACGGCCGCACCACCGTGTTTGAGGATCCGCTGGAAGAAGGCTTGAACGGCCTGACCTCCCTGGTGCCGGTGCTCCGTTCCCATGCCCCGGTTGACCTGATGATCCTGATGCTGGGCACCAATGACTGCAAGGCACGCTTTTCAGCCACACCCCACGATATTACCCAGGGACTGCGCCGCCTGGTGCTGAAGGCCAGGGGGATGGAGGTGTGGCGGGAGGCCCCCCGGCTGATCATCATCGCTCCCATGGTGATGGGCGAGGGGCTCTACAAAGTACCGGAGGTTGCAGCCTCCATGGGGCCGGGCTGTGTGGAGAAATCCAGGGAGCTTCCGGGGCTGATGCTCAGGCTTTCCCAGGAACTGGGCTGTGCCTTCCTGGACAGCAATGTGTCAGTCGTTCCCAACACCACCGACTTCATGCACATCGCCCAGGAGTGTTCCGAAGCCCTGGCCCGTAAGGTGGCGGAGGCATCGCTGAAGCTTTTGGCCCGGACAAATTAGCCGCATAGGCTGGACAGGGCAGTGCGTCTGTTGTAAAATCCCCCCTTGAAAGCCACAAACGCGACGCCAGACGGAGGGCAGTGATGCACGAGAATGTCTTCATCTTCGAACACCCGCTGATTCAGCACAAGGTCTCCCTGCTGCGGGACAAAACCACCTCCATGAAGGATTTCAGGGACCTTCTGGACGAGTTGTCCATGCTCATGGTTTATGAAATCACCAAGGATTTCCCCCTGGTAGAGGTGGAGATCGAGACGCCCATGGCCAGGGCCAAAACCAAGGTGCTGTCGGACAGAAAGGTCTCCCTGGTGCCCATCCTCAGGGCTGGCATCGGCATGGTGCACGGCATCCAGCAGTTGTTGCCCAATGCCAGGGTGGGGCATATCGGCCTCTATCGGGATCACGAGACCTGCCAGCCGGTTGAATACTATTGCAAGCTTCCCCCTGACATCGCCGAGAGCACTGTCATCATGCTGGACCCCATGTTCGCCACCGGTGGCAGTATCTCCGCGGCACTGAAAATCCTCAAGGACCGGGGCTGTGAGGACATTCGACTGGTGTGCATCGTGGCCGCGCGGGCGGGCGTGGAGCGCATCTGCCAGGAGCACCCGGACGTGAAAATCTACTGCGCCGCCTTTGACGAAGTGCTCAATCCCAATGCTTATATCGTGCCCGGCCTGGGGGATGCGGGCGACCGGCTCTTCGGGACAAAGTAACGGCCTGAATGCATTTTTCCGGGCGCCTCGCAGGCGCCCTTTTTGTAATCGGGTATACTCTCCCCACCAAAGCAAGGGAGGCCATAATGCCTGAGAATAAAACAAAACCCACGGAACAAGCCCCGGAGGAATTTATAAGAGACTTGCCCGGCGGCAAGAAAGCGGACGCCCTGGCGCTGATGCGGCTTATGGCTGAAGTTACAGGCGAAGCGCCTGTGATGTGGGGCGGGAGCCTTGTAGGCTTTGGCAAGTACCGCTACCGTTATGCCTCGGGACACACAGGTGAATCTGCCCGGGTGGGTTTCAGCCCCAGAAAACAAGCCCTGACGCTGTACCTGGGTTACAGCCTTGAAGCCCTGGAGAAGGAACTGGAGGCGCTTGGCAAACACAGCCGGGGCAAGGGTTGCCTGTATATCAAGCGTTTGAGCGATATCGATGAAAGGGTGCTTCGCCTCCTTGTGAAAAAGGCCTATGAGGAAGCCACGGACTTTGACGCCAGGGAGGCCGTGGGATGACAGCACCTGTCAATCCAGGCGCTCTGGCGGCGGGCACGGGCATCGCCTGGGATACCTGGCTGAGGCTGCTTGATCCATTTTCATCAGAAAACCACGCCAGGCTTGCGGAAGAAGCCCAGGCCTTGATACGCGCACAAGGAAAAAGCGACAACCCCGCCTGGTGGGCCCAGAGTGTGGCCGTTGCCTACGAGCAGCATTTGGGACGCCGCGTCCCCGGACAGCAGCAGGATGGCAGCTTCGCCATCAGCCTCAGCAGGACTCTTCCAGGGTCTCCCGAAAAATGGCTTGAGCAGTGGCAGAAATTGGCGGATGCCCGCCGCACCCACCGGGAAGCGGCGGCCACGGGCATGCCCCGGGTAAGCCGGACAGCAAAGTGGGTCTACTGGCGTTTGGCCCTGTCTGATGGGACGCGCGTTGTCTTCAGCATCCAGCCGAAGCCTGGAAACAATGCGGCGCTCACGCTCAGACATGAGCGCATCCTGTCCCAGGGGGAAGCCGCCCTGTGGCGGAACTACTGGAAAGAATGCATCAACGCGTTATAACCTTGTCCAAACGACGCCGCTGGGATATCATACAGGCAGCGTTTATTATTTCGCCCTGAAAAAGGAGAGTGCCATGTCCGGATGGACCCCTCAGCAGCAACTGGCCATTGACGCCCGCAATCCCCGGGTGATGGTTTCAGCCGCGGCAGGGTCTGGCAAAACCAGTGTCCTGATAGCGCGTGTACTGGGCATGCTTAAAGAGGGACTCTCCCTGGACAGGCTTCTGGTCCTCACCTTCACCAACGCCGCCGCAGGCGAGATGCAAAGCCGCCTGTCTGAGAAACTGGAAAAGGAAGCAGCGCAGGAGCCAAAGCTGGCCAAGCAGCTGAGCCTGGTGGAGCGTGCCGATGTCACCACACTGCATGCTTTTTGCGGCAAGCTGGTGAAGCGCTACTTCCATGCCGCGCAAACTGACCCCAACTCCCGCGTTGCGGATGAACAGGCTGCCAGCGTCCTGTTTAACAGGGCGCTGGACGAGGCTTTGGATGCCCTCTATGAGAATCCGGGCGAGGACGGGCAAAACCTGATTGACCGCTTCAGGGAAGCGGAAATCATCCAGATGGCGATGCAGTTGCACAACTTCCTGATGGCGCAGGCGGAGCCCTGGCTCTGGCTTGAAAAAAGCCTGAAATACCCGGATGGGGATGCGCTCTGGCGCCATCCCTGGGCCCAGGTGATGCGCCAGGAGGCAAAGCTTCTTCTTCAGGGTGCCCAAAGCCTGGTGGATGAGGCGGAGTCCCTGTGCCTTATGCCGCTGGGCCCGGCACGTTACCTGGACGCCCTTCGGGACGACCGGGCGCTCATGACGGACTGCCTCAGCGCCCTGTCAAACGAAAACGAAAGCCCCATCCCTTCCCCCATCTTCACCCGCCTGGCTACCCGCCGCAAGGCGGAGGAAAGCCCCGGCCTGGTGAAGCGCGCCAAAGACCTGCGGGACGCGGCCAAAAAGGCCGTCACAGAAGCCCTGGCGTTGCTTCCGGAGAGCCTCCAGAAGGCGGATGAATGGGCGGAAGAATTGGCGCTCAGCCTGCCGCCTGCCCGCGCCCTTGGCCGCCTTGTCCGGGAAACCCACGCGCGTTACCAGCAGCTGAAGGCGGACAGCGCCCTGTGGGATTACAACGATCTGGAGCATTTTGCCCTGAAGGCCTTGAACCACCCGGATGTGGCGGCGGAGGCTGCAGGCAGCTATGACGCTATCTTTGTGGACGAATACCAGGATATCTCCCACATTCAGGAGGCCATCATCAGGCGGCTCCATGACAGCAGCAATTCCCTTTTTATGGTGGGGGATGTCAAGCAGAGCATCTATCGCTTCCGCCTGGCCGACCCCAGCCTGTTTCTCACGCATTACCGCCGGTTCAGCCGGGACGCCGGCGGGGCGGAGCGTTTGATTCCCCTTAGGGAAAACTTCCGCTCACAAGCCAACATCCTTCACGCGGTGAACCTGATCTTTGAGAACACCATGCGGGAAGGTGTCACGGAGATTAGCTACGATGAGGAAGCCCGCCTGAGACCCGGGAGAAATTCAGTGGGCGGGGAACCGGTGGAATTGTGGCTCATTGACCGAAGCCAAGCCGAAAGCCCTGGGGAAACGGAGGCTGATGCGTCCGCACCGGAGGACGAGGCGGAGGAAGAAAGCGTTCCCGATGTGGTGGAGAGCGCCTTTGACTATGAGGCGCGGCTCATCGCCCAGCGCATTCTCGCGCTGCGCCGGGAGGCCATTCCGGATGAAAGCGGCAACCCCCGCCTGATCCAATTCAGGGACATCGCGGTGCTCCTGAGGCGGGGGGTGCGCCGGGCCTCGGCCGTGGCACGGGTGCTTGGGGAGGCGGGCATCCCCGCCTATTCGGATGCGGACAGCAGTTTTTATGGCCTGCCTGAAGTGCGGGACGCGATGAATCTCCTCAGGGTGCTGGATAACCCGTTTGACGATGAGTCCCTGCTGGCTGCCCTGGCTTGCCCGGTTTTCGGCTTTTCCCCCACCCAGCTGGCGGCACTCAGGAAGTACAACCTGGACAGCCGGATGCCCCTGCACCGCAACTTTTTTGCCCTGGCGGAAGAAAACCCGCGGGTGGGGCAGGCGGCAGAGCGCCTCGCCCAGTGGCGCTTCCTGGCGGAAAACCTGCCGCTGGAGCGTTTTGTGCGCCGCCTGCTTCGGGAATCGGGCCTCTACACCCTGGCCGGTGCCCGGCCGGAAGGCGAACTGCGCCGGGCGAACCTGCGCATGCTGGCCTCCCTCGCGGCACCCGCGCCCGACCCCCAGACGCTAAGCGGTTTCATCAAGCGGGCCGATGCGGCCGGGAAGGCCGGCCGCCAGCGCAGCGCCAGCCTGGGTGAGAATGAGGATGTGGTCCGAGTGATGACACTGCACGCCTCAAAAGGCCTGGAATTCCCGGTGGTATTTCTGCCGGACCTGGCAGCGGATTTCGGCCGGAAAGGGAAAAAATCCTCCTTGTTTCTGGATGCTCACACCGGTATGGCGATGACCCTGGTGAAGCCAGAGGAGCGGCTGAAGAAAGATACTTTCGCCACCCGGGCCATCGCGGCCAAAAAGAACCGGGAGGAGATGAGCGAGGAATCCCGCCTGCTCTATGTGGGAATGACCCGCGCCAAAGAGCGGCTGATTCTGGTGGCTTCCCCTTCAAACCAGGCATCCTGCCTGGCCCGCTGGGAGCGTCCGCGGAACGATTATGCGGTGGGCAGCGCCACCTGCATGATGGACTGGATCGGCGCGTGTTTGCATGAAGCCCTTGCCCTGGGCCGTGACACGGCGTTTGCCAGGGGCCCAAGCCACTGGATGGTATACCACCAGGATACTGGCAGCCTGCCGCAGGCAGGTCAGGCAACCCAGGCACCTCTTCCGGAGTTCCCGGATATACCCCCTTCCGAGGCCATCAGTGCCCTGTTTGAGGGCGCACCTGACGCCCCGCAGCTGCCGATGAAAAGCTCTGTGACGGCGCTGATCACCGGCCGCCTGGGGATGCTGGCGCAAGAAGAGGAGGAAACGCCCGGTACCAAGCGCCGGGAGATTGTGAAGCCTCTGCCGCTGGCCCCATTGCCCCGGCTTCAGGGTGACAAGCCCCTTTCCGCCGCCCAGCGGGGCATTGCCACCCACCGGGCGCTTGGGGCGCTGGATACCGCTGCTTTTATTGGCCTTGAAGGGGAGGCACTAAGCCGGAAACTGCAGGGTGCCCTGGATGGATTGGCCGCTTCGGGCCTTCTGCGCCACCAGGAGCGCGTTGCCATTGACACCGAGGCCATCACCGCCTTTTTGGCGGGCGATTTGGCACGGCGCATGGCGCACTGCGCCGAAAAGCACCGGGAGTGGCCCTTCACACTCAGGGTGGAAGGGGGCATGCTGCTCCAGGGGGTGCTGGATGCCTGTTTTCTGGAAGACGGCGCCTGGGTGCTGGTGGACTATAAAACCGACCGGGGGGAGCCGGACGAACTTCGGGAGAAATACACTGCCCAAATGCGCTGGTATATGCGCGCCCTGCGGGACATCACAGGGCTGCCTGTCAAGGAAGCCTGGCTCTATCTGATGCACTGGCGCAAGCCCCTTGAGGTGACCGAGGAGGCTCCCATCCGCCTGCGCCCAGGCGCGTCCTTGCCAAGGGGAGTTCGACAGGATAGAATACCAGGGCAGTAAGGAGGGAGCGGAACCATGAAAACCAAAGGCATCAAAATCGTGGCCGACAACCGCCGCGCCCGCCATGACTATTTCGTGGAAGAGAGCTATGAGTGCGGGATTGAGCTCAAGGGCACAGAGGTCAAGTCCATGCGCCAGGGCAAGGTGAACCTGAAAGAGTCCTACGCCCGGGTCAAGGACGGCCAGGTATGGGCGGAAGGGATGCACATCAGCCCCTATGAGCAGGGCAGCATCTTCAACGCCGACCCGTTAAGGCCCAAGCGGCTGCTGCTGCACAAAAGCGAGATCCGCAAGCTCCAGGCCCAGGTGATGCGCCAGGGCATGACGCTCATCCCGCTGAAAATCTACCTCAAAGACGGCAGGATGAAGCTGGAGCTGGGCGTGTGCCGGGGCAAGCACCTGCACGACAAGCGGGACGATATCGCTGACCGGGACGCCAAACGCGACATGGAGCGGGCGCTTAGGCAAAGCGTCCGAATCGCTGAATAAAAAAGGCATCAAACACGCCGCCCCGGGAATGCCGGGCGGCGCGTTTTCTATGGGTGGGATCCGCCCTGCTCAGGGCTCCTTCCAGGCCGCCCGGGAGGCCTCCGCCACGCAGGCCTGGTGGGTGTCGCTGACACGCTGGGAGCCATCGCCCCGGCTGCCCAGGAAGTGGATGCAGAAGTGCCCGGGCATGCCGTTATCCTTGATGGTGCTGAAACCGTGGGGCATTCCGTTCATGGACGCAGCCAAGACCCTGCCCTGGTAACGGATAAGCAGCGGCCTGCGGTCCCAGCTCCATTCGCCTCCATAAGCCGTGTGCATGGCATCGGTGTCAAAGGGGGTCAGCGGTTCCGCGTCCAGGTGGCTGTATCCACCCATGCGCCGGGCATTGAAGGTGATGCCGGTGCGCACATCCTGCGCCCGGAACACCGCGCCCCAGGGGACCAGCTCACTGCCGCCGCCATACCAACCAGGCATCTCAGTGGCGCCCTCCCTGTCCAGGGCCTTGCCGAACAGCACCAGCAGGGTGTCGCGGCCGGCCCGGCCGTCTGCCAACAGCCCGTGGTCAGCCTGAAAGTCCATGAGGGCGCCAAGCGTCTCCCAGGTAAAAACCCCCTCGGTTTCCCCCAGGCCATAGCCCCGGATCAGCAAACGCTCCTGAAGTGCCCTGACATGCGTACCCGCATCCCCGGGGCCGGAGGGCTGCGGCAATCCTACGGCCGGGACTGCGTCCACCCCAACGATCAGGCCCAAGGCCAGCGCAAGCGATGCCGCTTTGCGCGCTGTACCGCTGTTCATCTTTCAAGCCCCGGCGGGTATACGCCGGAAAGGAGCAGGCGCTGTGTTTCCTCATCCGCTTCGCCGCTGGCTTTCAAGCCCAAGGCTTTCTGGTATTCCGCCAGGGCGCTTCGCACGGCTGAACTGAGCTTGTCACTGCTGTCCAGTTTCCTGAGAAAGCCCATTTCCGCCAGCAGCGCCTTGATCCGCGGGACATCCGGGCTGGCGCCGTTTTGCTGGATTGGTGAAAATTGCCGGGCAGACAGGTCCAGCACATGGCGGCTGTTGGGATCAAACCACAGGGGGCTTTCCGACCTGGGCTGGTAGACGATCAGGGGCTTATCCCCTTTGTCGATGATGCAGGCGATCAGCGCCGTCTGCTCCCCCCCTTCAAAAAGATTGCGCAGCGTTTCCGTGGAGTTCAGCAGGTAATGGGGCAAATACTCTGCCCCGCTGGCGCTGACGAAGCTGAAATCCCCTTCGCTGATATCCGCCTTGCCCTCCGGCGCTTCCAATGCCTTTACCCGCAGCCAAACCAGCAGGTATTCCTGGGTTTTCAGCGGGGCGACATTGTATTTCGTCATCTCCTGCGCCCGGGCCAGGGCTGCCTGGCCCCTTAAGGCCAAAACCATCTCCATTTCAAAGGCCGCGTAGCCCGACCAATAGGAGCCTTTATACTTGGCCGTCACGCCCAGCGGGGCCGGGTCACCCCGGCTGGCAGCATAGGGCTCGGCCTGCAACGGGGTTTTCTCAGGCAGGCTTGGCAGGACCAGGGAAGCGGCGATTACCGGGGCCCCGCTTGCCAGCGGGTCCTGGCCGTCAAAAGCGCTCAATCCCTCAAAAACCCCATAGACCCTTACCGCGTCCCCTGAAAGCAGCAGCTCCTGACCATCCCCGGGCGTGTAATCAACCAGAAAGACCCGCCCCGGGTTTGCTGCCAGCGAGACAAAATACCTGAATTCCTGCCCCGCCTCCATCGCTTTGAGGATATCCCCCTCCAGCTTCACTTTTCCCAGCAGGTGTGCCTGCGGGTTCCGGGCGAACTCCTCGCCGTCACCAGCATCCAGATACCCCTGGGCATCTTCCAGCCGCAGCAGCCTGATCTGCGCGTCCACTTCCTGCCGCAGGGCTTCCAGCTCCTTCAGGCTCAGCGCATCCAGGCTTTCCCCGGATACGGCCAGCCCTGTCCATGGAGATATCAGCAGCAGGATAAGCAAAAGAATCATGCCGGCCCTTTTCACGATATGCCTCCCAATACGCGTGCGTTTGCCCTGCCTGCGGCGGCGCTTTGATTACTGACCCTATTATAATGAGTATGCCGCCCTCTGGCAACGGTTCAATGGTTACATGCGGCGACCCCTGAGACCTGCCCCTTGATTGTTCCCGGTCCGCTCCTGTGGTATAATGGTGTTGGTGGAAAGCCGCCCTGATTGTCGGCCTTCCCCCTGTGGGGGTGCACCGGTTTCGACGGGGATCGTCGGGTGCATGGCAAGCGAGCCGCGGCCCCTGTACCGCGTAAAAACGGGGAAAATAATTAACTGACAACAATCAGCAATTAGCTTTCGCGGCCTAAGCCCGCGAACGTCGGCCTCAAGCGCTCACGGCTTGTCCAACCGGCGCCAATGATGTGAGGAACAGGGCCACCTAAGCTTTGCGGTGAACCCGGTAAAATGAAGCTACCAACCCCGGCAGCCTGACGGAGGGCGGCCGGATAAGGGAATTTTAAAGCACCGTCTGCGCTCGGAGAAATCCATGATCCTGAATCTTCGGACAGGGGTTCAATTCCCCTCACCTCCACCACAATTTGTCTGAGAACGCTTATGTTTTCAGGCATTTTTCATGTTCTGGCATCCAAAAAGCCTCCAAAAAGATTCAGAGGCGCAGTTCTCGTAATGTTGAAGCATATTTGTGCGTTGAAACGAGGGGATTGCCTGCTCTATTCTCAGCAAACTGCCGTTTTTGCCTTCAGTCTTCGCTGCAAGAGCATAAGAATGCCTGGGACTGCTCCTTTTGCTGGCGTTGTCAGGTTGATTGCGCGCCTGATGTTGTAGCCTGTGTAGGCCAGCGCGGTTTCGGCCGTTACCTTCTCTTTCCCGCGGCACAGGAAAGACTGCATGCCATCATACCATTTCACAGTGCCAAAGGGATGTTCTGCTGTTTCTTTCCTGATCTGTTGGCGTGCCTTGTCCCGTTTGATAGTGATTCTGACTGTTTCTTTGGCTCGCCCTTTTCGATGAAGCGAATGGTTATTGGGACTGATGGCATAGTCCTTTGGAAGCTGCTGCAATGGGTGTTCAGGCTTGCCATACATCAGCACTGGCACCACATTGGAGTTGTAGCCAATCAGGACAGTCTTCTCGCCTTTTGCGTCTGTACATCGGTTGTTTTGTTGCCTTGCGATAAGATTAATAGCCGCTGTGAGGCTACTGCTTGAATACGCCA
>Ga0123333_10005589_pt1 | contig 11273 bp, 11 predicted proteins | sample BioC12SIPDNA_3_FD_89957 | JGI IMG/M metagenome (GOLD analysis project Ga0123333, IMG submission 89957) | Anaerobic biogas reactor microbial communites from Washington, USA - Biogas_R2_B C12 SIP DNA | ecosystem: Engineered > Bioreactor > Anaerobic > Unclassified | place: Washington, USA...
CACTATGCGGGAGTGGTGAGGTCGATCTGGTCGCTCGTGAGATCCTGTTTCAGGGGCCTTGATGCCGCGGAGCTCCGCCTCTTGGACACATTCACAAGAGAGATCACCAGAAAATGCTGCAATCGGCCGTGTTCAACCAGGAAGGGACACCACCAACACGTGATCTACCAGTAGTGCCGTAAGATGGTCGCGATCGGCGAGAACATCTCTGCCTCCTCGGAGGACACGCTCCTCGTTGAGTACGGGTTCAGTGCCAATCTGAAGCGCCTGGCCAGCCGGAGCCGGTGCTTCAAGTGACCGCACCTGAGCGTCGTCCCCCTTCGCATCTTGCTTGACCGCCTCTTCCCCCTGCTAGAATGCAAGCGGTTGCATTCGCAGCTCGTTGAGCCGTCCTGAAGGGAGAGGAGGAGGTATGGCCTGCTTTCTGGCCCCGGCCGGAGTGGCGATCGTCACCACCATCGCGCAGAAGGTGGTGAAGAACAAGGAAGAGAAGCCGATCGGAGAGCAGACGGCGCATACCAGAGGCAAGTGGACCCAGAGGCTGCGCTGGCTGAACACCATGCTCTGGGGTGGAGTCGTCCTTCTCGCTCTGGAGCACCTATGGCACGGAGAGGTGGTACCCTGGCCGCCCTTCCTCACCGCCATGCAGACCCCGGGCGAAGTGGGGCCGATGCTCCACGAGATTCTCACCTACGGTCTGACAATGACCGCCGTCATCCTAGTTGCCTGGGGGATCGTGGTGGGCATCGTCGAACTGAGGTCCAGAGATCGGAGAACATCCGAGGCAAAACCGGAGAAGGTCGCCGGAGGCGCGTGATGTGGCTCCTCATCACCGCATTCGCCGCGCTCGTCACGAGCGCCCTCTGGTATGTGAGCTCTCCGTCTGACAAGTACAAGCTGGGCTTCCTCAGCCTCATCTACTGGGGGGCGACCCTCATGTGGCTGGTCGACCATGTCATGGCCTATGTGCAAGAGAGGGGCGAGTTCTTCGAGATCAACGCTGACGCCACCGGGCTTGGGATGGCTGTGCTCGTACTGGGCCTCTTCATCTGGCTGGTACGGTTGCTGGTCAGCGATCCTAAACGAGTGCTGCGGGCACCCGTCAAGAAGTAGCGGCCGTCACCGCTGTTTCAGCTGAGTCCACGAACCCCCTAAACGCCCGAGTGGCGCCGGGGGTTCGATTTTCTTCCACAAGCTGTTGCTCTCGATCATGATTTGGTTGTTCAGGCGACGGCCGGGAGAACATGGCTATCAAAGGAGTCTACGTCGACGGGAGAATACGGCCGGCTCCAACGAGGGTCCAAGAGCCCAGCGGCACTGTATTTTCTCCAGGAACGATGACTATGTCCCCATGGTGCTGGGTCATCTTCGGCACCTGCAGGAGTCTGGTCGTCGCGGGCCCGGGTTGTGTCCCACGGGCGATGCAGCCGTCCGTTTTCTTCCTTCCGCAAACTTCCGCTTGCGGGTCTGAGGCCTTTTGGTTCGCAAGAAGTCAGCCCCTTCGGCGCATTGCCAGCCGATAACGTGAAACCGGCTGGAAATGCAGCGCTTCTGAAAGAGCGTTGACTTAGCACACTTGACGGTGTGCATAACTCCCCGCTGAGTCTGGCAGTCTGATGGGTGAGTCGGACAGGAAGGAGGCCAGGATCGAGGCAAGCCGCGTGCACAAGGTGTCATCAGCTTTCGATGCCCTTGCGCGCGAGAACCCCGTTTTGGTAGTAGTGCTTGACCTCACACATTTCTGTCACCAAATCTGCGTGGTCGATCAGCTCCTGACCGGCCCGGCGGCCTGTGAGCACCAGCTCCACGTGTACTGGCCTGCTGTCGATGAGGTCGATTAGATCCTGGGTATCGAGGAGGCCGAACCAGGTCGCCATGATGATCTCATCGAGAACCACGACCTGGTATTCCTCCGATGTGATAATGCCTCGGATCTCCTCGAGAGCTTGCCGAGCGAGTTCGACCTCAACCTCGGTCGGGCGTGCCGCGATCCAGCGGCCGTCGCCGTACTGCCGGCAGACGATCTTTTCACCGAAGCACTGGAGCGCTTTGATCTCGCTGTAGGCGCCCATCTTCATGAACTGGCCGATGAACACCCGCAGGCCGGCACCGGCCGCGCGTACGGCGAGACCGATGGCCGCGGTCGTCTTTCCCTTGCCGTCTCCGGTGTAGATGTGGACGTAGCCCCGTTCGAAGGGGGTCTGGTCGGCGCTGCTGGCCAGGTTCGTTCTACTGCTCATCTTCCTCGCCTCCCCCGTCAACCGAGAAGTTCGACCATCGCCAGAATGTGCGCGGGCGAAGTACCGCAGCAGCCGCCAACCAGGGATGCTCCCGCCCGGACGCAGGCCGCAGCGCCTGCCGCGAAGTCGGCAGGTGACATGTCGTAGCTCAGTCTTCCTTCCACGTGTGTGCCTTTGCCGGCATTGGGTTGGGCTATGACGGGTAGGGGGGTGGCGCTTCGCATGATCTCGACAACGGCGGCCATTCCGAGAGGATCCACGGTGCCGCAGTTGGCACCGACGGCCCAAGCGCCGGCCTTGGTCAAGGCGAGCGCACAGTCACGGGCTGTGTTACCCATGAGGGTTCTTCCTCCGTCTGCCGCTGTGTGGAACGCGATGGAGGCAATGATGGGCAGATCAGTCACGTCTCGGGCGGCGCTGACGGCACACACCGCTTCGCGCAGGTCGAACATGGTCTCGATGAGGAGCCCGTCCACCTGGCCTTCCACGAGAATGCTCGCCTGCTCCGCGAAAGCGGCGTGTGCCTCGCTCTCGCCGAGCGGTCCGTAGGGCTTCAGCAGCTTCCCGATAGAGCCCATATCGCCGAGTACGTATTGATGGTCGTTGGCGGCCCTGCGCGCCAACTGCGCTCCGGCCAAGTTGACCGCGCGCACATCCACCTTCTGAGAGTGCGACTGGATGCTGATCCTGTTCATAGTCAGCGTGTTTGTGAGCAGGAAGTCGACCCCACAGTCGGCATAACGCTTGTGAATGGCAAGCACAACGTCCGCATCCTTGAGATTCGCATATCCGCTCATGTCGACGCCGGCCTCCGCCAGTTGTGTCCCCATGGCGCCATCCAGGAACGCGGCCTTCCTTTCGCCAATGACTTGCCCGAAGTCACTCAACCCGGGGATAGGCAGGACAGGGGTTTCCGTGGGAGGAAGGTGGGGCTGGACTGCAAGGCGTGTGACCTGACCCAGAACCATCATCGCCGTCTCCTTTGCTCTCCTACCGGGGCTACGGCGGAACGGCCGGAATCAGGCCCGATCCCAAGACCTGGGAACAGCGCCTCGCCGCTTGCGCCTCGCCCTCGGAGGTTGCGGGGTAGTGCACGCTCTCGGCCGGTCTTCGGACTTGTGGGCGTGTCTACCTGTAGAGGCAGTCTCCTACCGGCCGTCGCTTCCCAGCTCCTGCGAGCCAGTGCTTGGTTGACGGCTTTCGTTCCCACTTACCGCTGCGGGGCAGTTCCGGATTTGCACCGGATTCCCATGTGGCAGGCGACCGAATGAACCGCGCGCCACACCGACAGTCTCCTAATTCTAGGCGGGGCAGCCGGGCAGTGTCAACTCGAGTAGCCCGCTCAGCGCGTTTGACTCTTCTCAGTCTCATCTCGCGCGGTAGCAGAATCTGCGTAGCCCGCCTCTCCGGCACTGCCAGCCGATTGACCGGACCCCACACCTGGACGTCCGGGAAGGCCTCCGGCATTGAGACATAGATGGTACCGATCTGGCCGTCAGGACCAATGCTTGACGGCGGGGCCCTTCAACGGTACTACTCTCGGCCTTGGAGGTCGACCTGTCATGATCGTCCGTAGGTTAATCATGGCTGTGAGGACCTCTAGTAACAACGATTCCGGGGCGAGTGGCAGGTATGGCAACAGCCATTCCATCCATGTGTGTCCGGTCTCTCCTTGGCCCTTGGGTTCAATCCCGGTTCTCTCCCAGGGAAATGACGGTATAGCGTCTGTGCAAACCGGTACCGGCATCCTTACCTGGCCGTGAAACACCCCGAGATGCTGGCTGCCTCCTCGTTGACAGTCGCCGCATACACCAAGTCTGAGGCCCGCATCTTAAGAACCGTCACCCACTCGGCGAGAATCTCCGCGGCACGACCGCCCTCAGACAACTTACTTCTCAACTCCGCAAGGCGCCGTTTGTAGAGTTGCGCCCACTCGGGATTGGCCTTGAAGCGCTCGACGAGAACGTTGGACCCGCTGGTGGGTCATTCGGGTCGTTATCAACCTGTCGGGGCTGCCATGCCAGAGGCAGCCCCGCAGCACGGCTTGGTCGACTAGCAGAGATGGCTAGACTTCCACCGCCTGCGACAGGGGAAGTTCACGCCAATCGAGGATCTGATAGGTGCCTACCGTAGGGAAATAGGGCGGCGGGTTGTGGAGCAGGTAGGGGTCGTAGGTGTTCTCGCCGTTCGCGAACCCGCCCCCGCCCGTCGAGTAACGGTAGGGCTGCAGACAGGACGAGACCGAACCATACATGGCGAGATAGTCTCTGGTGGGTCCTCCCAGATCGGCCGCCCGGCTGTATTCGCGGCCCTGCTGAGCGATCAGCGCCGCGTCGACCTCCATGTCCATCCTCGATACCTGTCCTCCCTTCTGGTAGGGAGCGTAGGCCGGGATCTCAATGTTGTTCTGGGCAATCAGCCCCACGGCCACACTGCCGTCTTTCTGCGAGTACGATAGGTCACCCACGATATGGATGGAGGTAGCTGCCGTCTTGCCGGGCGGGTTGAGCTGGCCGGAACTCGCGATGGTGATACGTCCATGCAGATTGGTCCCCTCGACCCAGACATGGTCGTTCACGTAGATCACTCCGTCCTCGGGGTAATCATAGGCCCCACTTGATATAGGCGAAGGCGGACTCTCATAGGTTAGATACCCGCCCACGCGGCTGCCGTGCGAGTAGTTGCGGGACTCGTATTCGTCGGTGACCCGGCGGATCTGGTACTTCTCATTGGGTAGGAGCTGTATGTACCAACCGCGGCGCTCGTTGTGCGGACCGGCTGTGGAGTAAGGAAGGTTGACCCCGGTTCCCTGGGCGAGTTCGCCCAAACGTGCGAAATCCGAGGTAACGGTGCCGAAGTCCACGGCAGGCACGGGGAACTGCCAGAGGCTTCGGGAAGGACTGCTCAGAGGAACCGTATGCTCCCATCCAGACCACACTCCGTCATGGCTACCGCCGAACATGGAACTCACGTAGGTCTGGCGGGCGCAACAAACCAGATCGGTCAGGTCCGCGGTGTCGATGCAGATACCGGTGTTCGAATGGGTCTTGCCGTGCCACACCCGGTCCAGCGGGCCCCCGATCCACACCTCCTCATTGGTGAGAAGCAGGTACTCGCTGAATGCCGGCCGTCCCAGATGAGCCGATACCGTGCGGGATTGCTCCACCGGCTGGTTGGACTTGCCGGTCACGGTCACTGTGATGTTGGGCTCGTTCGCTGAAGGCGGGGTCACCTCCATGACGTACTCGCCCTGGACCGATGAGTCGTAGGGATCGAGAAAGACGTAGGCCATCTTGTGAGGGTCTTCTTCGCTCGCGCCGGGGATGGCGAAATCGTTGACTTCCGAGCTCATCCCGCTTGCCACCATCCACAGATACTGGTTAAGGCCGGCCTCCGCTATTGCGAACGACTGGGTGTAGGCCCGGTCTCGCTGGACATGCTGTTGGTTTCTCTGCACCTGGAGCAGTAGAACACCGCCCAGCAGGAGTACGGCGCACATAACCAGCATGGCCACGATAAGGACATAACCTTCGTTTCGGCGGCCAAGCCGACGGCCGATGCGTCTGAGGATCTGATAGCCATGCGCTCCGCTAGCTGCCACCAAGACCTCCGTCGTAGCGCTGTCTGATCAGCACGCGGGTGGAGAGTTCCACTCCTCCCCGCGCGATCTCAGGTTGTTCGTTAACCAGCAACCGGATTCCGACCGCAACCACCGAACGCCGTAGCGGGTCCGAGTCCGGCGCTGCAATCCCATAGAGACTCACCGCATCTTCGTCAAAGCCGAAGTACGTGAACAAGGCAGCTGCACCGTTTCTGATGCCATCCAGGATGACCACCCCATCGGTGTCGTACGCAGCCGGATAGACGGGAGGGTTTTCTGACGTGTCGGCTTGGGCGGTTTGCATGCGCAGAGTGGTGCCGGACAGGTAGTAGCGCACCCGTTCAGCCGATTCGTCGCCGTCTAAGTCGGTGAAGAAGACCAACTCCTTGGGACCCGCCCGGTGCAGAGAATCGGATACGGAGGTGAGGTTGGAGTCCGATGAGCAGGCCCCTCGGATGAGTCGACTCATTTCATACACGGCCAGCCGGGCTGAGTCCTGGTTGGTGATGCGGGCGCCTTGATCGGCCGCCGAGCGCACTACACCCCCGTACAGGGCCAGAACCGAAGCGGCAACCACGCCCGCCACCAGCATGACCACCAACAGCTCCACCAAGGTGAAGCCTCTCTCGCCCCGGGGAACGGCGGTCGCCCTTCTCATGGTTCAGCCGGCCGGGCCGGCAGCTCCAGTTCCAAGAAGCGGTCGGTGCCAGGCTCCAGGATCAGACCGACCTGGCCGGGCTCAAGAAGAATGCCAGAGTCGACCGGATCGGAATCGGTTCCCAAGGGCAGCTGCAGGAGGGCCTCGTATTGATCGACGGTCTGCAATACGAGGGGCTGAAGACTGGTCGCGTAGCGGAGGTCCCCGAAGAAGGCCTCGCCCTCGTCGTTGGTGGTCGCCTGCCTGGTGAATATCCAGGGCTCAACAGAGATGTGTCCGCCGACAACAAGCATCACGTCAGCCTGCGGCACTCCGGTTCCGTCTGTGAGGCGAACCGAAAGACTGGAGAGCTCATCGACGATGAGCTGAACCACGGTAAACGGAGTCCCTCGATCGACGACCAAGCCTTCCGAGGTGGCCGCATCGTTATGGCCGGTCTTGGTGGCAGTCACGTAGTAGCCGTTGGTGTCATCCGGAACCAGACCCGGTACCAGAAGATGTCCCTGCACATCGGTGCGCATGGCAGAAGACTGGATGTCGACCCGCGGCACTAGATTGTCATTGACAATCTGCAGGCGCACGTCCCGGACCGGTTGGCCGGCCAGGTCGGTCACGGTAATGTCCAGAGTGCCCCCGTCCGCCCCCCCGGCCACAATGGTGCTGAGTTGCATGGGCGCCAACTCCTCGCTGTCTGTGGCCCGCACAGCCACGGTCACCCGCCGGTAGTTGGCCGGGTAGGGACCGGAGTAGCTGGGATCCTGTACGTAGATCACCTCCCGGGTGATCTCCACCGGAACTCCTTCCACCGTTCTCGTCTCAACATCGGGAATCAGCCCACTCGGTTGTCCGGCGATCGTGCCGATGTCCTCGTAGGGCAGGGCGCGAATGTCCTCGATCTCTTGGGCGGCAATCTGGTGCAGCAGGCTACGGGTCTCCGAGTCCATGACTCGGTCACCGGCAGAGGCGAAGAACTGCACCATTCCCAACAGACACACGGCAATCAACACGACCGCCACCATGACCTCGATCAAGGTGAAGCCGTCGTTTCTCTCCCTGGAAACTCTCGGTCTTAACGTTGCGGGCACCTTCTTCCCCCCAAGCGCGTCCCCACAAATCGCCTGCACGCCACGGACGCAGGATAGTGTACATCTTGTAGGCATATAAACTATCGGCACTCGACCAGCATTGCTTTACGGGAGAAAGCCCGGCTCTTTCCTGAGACGCATGAGCAAGGCGTCAGGCTGGCTACGCAATCGCCTTGGCGCATCACCACAGTCTCGCTTCTGAGAGCCCGGAGGAGACCTTGGAGGATACGATCTATTGGCTCAAGGAGACGGGCAAAGGTACAGCGGCCGAAGACCCGCCGATGCTTTGCCGTACAGGACGAACACTATGGCAAGATGGTGTGCTTGCTCCTGGTCCGGCCCCCGAAATGAGTACCACCTGGAGTGTTAGGGTTTCTGGTTACAGGCCGCACTCTTGACCTCGCCTCGACCCCAAGCCGCTCATCCCAACGCTGACCCCCAGCCAGGAGACACATCCTGATACCCAATGGTCGGCTAGAAAGTGACGGAGGCCCCGCGGGGCCTCCGTTCTGACAGCGGGCTACCGCAATTGGCCAGGAAGATCACAGGCGGACCTGGTGACGTCGTCCGGCCCGCTCCTAGTAGTTGTAGCTCTCTACAACGTGGCCCTGCGGGTCAAGCACGTAGACCGTGTCCCCGTTGTTGTTCCAGATGGCCGTCTGGCTCGTTCCCCAGTAAAGATCGGTCTGGGTGTCGACACCCGTACCGCTACGGAGCCTGAATGTCTGACCCGCTTGGAAGACACGGTCTGGGAAGTGGTAACGATGGTCTGCCTGGCTCGTCTCATCCTTGACCACATAGCCTGCTAGGCTCCCGGACGTGAGTACGCGAAACGTGACGTACTCATCGTTCTTGTTGAGGTTGTCATCGCCAGCAGCGTCTGCGTGAATGGCGATCACCTCTATGGGACTACCCATCGGTTGGTCGGCCCACATGCCCCTGCCTGCCGCTTGCGCCTCGGCCAGGGCCGCCTGGAACGTGCTCGTGTACTTGACGTTGGGCGGAAGCGTGTAGAGTTGAGCCAACCCCTGGCGCAGCAGCTCTGCGTTCGCCATGGTGGACCCGACCCAAACATAGGCGAGAAGCCTATCGTATTGATCGGTTTGGGTGACGTCTGTCTCTACACGCACCGCCTTTCCCTCGACCAGAGCGCGAAGGGTCAACGTGGCCTCTGTCGCGAAGGGTTCACCGGACTCGGGAGCATTGAGGCCGATCAGGCGTATCTCCGTATTCTTCCCGCCGAGCATTACCCAAATGGTGTCCCCATCCCGGATTCCGGTGACTAGCCCGATGTTCTGATCTTGGGGCGGAGGAGGAGTACCGCCGTCCAGAAGGTCCAGCACATTAGCCAATACCTGGGCGACTTCTCCCCGAGGCATGGCTCCCCAAGGGCTGAGAGATGAGAGCGGCAACCGGTTCAGTAGCCCGTTGTGCTCGGCCTTCTTGGCCACTGCCTGATGATCGCCGCTGAAGTTGCCCCAGGTCGAGGTGTACCAGCTAGGGGCGGACTCAAGCAGGCCGGGTGACTCGTCATCCAAAGCCCTCACCACCATGGTGATGAGCTGAGCGCGGGTGATATCGGCCTCGGGGTCAAATCGGTTGCCTGCCTTGCCCAGAGTGATGCCTCGGCCCGCGCAGACGGCGATGTAGTTGTCGGGGTAGAGATCGGCGGGGCCGCCTATGGTCACGTCGGAGAACGGACAGACGTCTGCCTCAGAGACGGGCAGGTCGAGAGTGCGGACGATCATCTTGGCGAAATGCTGCCGCCAGACAGCGTTGCCCGGCTTGAAGGTACTGTCGAGGTAGCCGTTGATGATGCCAAGATCAGACAGGGTCCCGATGGCGTCGGCATAGGCGTAGCTCGGCGGCACATCATTGAACCCACTAGCGGAGGACCTGATAAGCGCCTCTCCATAATCGCCGTCGGGCACCCAGTCGACGAACTCCTCATCGGTCGGCGATATCCACGAGGAATACGCGTCGAGGTAGACACGGCTCGGAGCACCGAGAAGGGTGGCCGGGAAGTCCACGCCCAGCACGGGGAGCAGCGGATTGCTCTCGTCCATGTAGGCGGTATAGGAGTCGATGAGAGTCCATGTGTCCGTGTCCCCTGACGGTGTCTGCCAGAACTCGACGTAGTACCCGTCCTCATCTAGCAGGAACTCGAGCAGCACGTCGGCTCCAATCCCGTCGCCGATCTGGTCGCCTGTCTCTTCCCGGCAGTCCGTGTCCAGCACGACTCCCAGCATATTCGCCGTACCAGTTCCGAGATCATCCCCGGCAAAGGGTGCGTTCATCGCGAACTCAAACGAGAGAATCTCACGGTCCGGTGTCGCCCAGAAGCTCAGTTGGGCGATGTCGAGCGAGCCTTCCTCAGAGGGGTCATCCCACACGCCCAATAGTTCCCACTCGGTTTCGGCACGGGCGGGCGATGACGGGAACAGGAGGGCCACGGCCGACAAGGCCAGCAGAATGAGGACGATCCACCGTTTGTGCGTCATCAAGACCTCCTGAGGTCGCGGCGAGTTGTGGAGCCTGATCCGCGGTGAGCAGAATTCCCAGAGCGGAAGGTACAACCACTATAGACTGCGAACCGGATACGCGTATTGGGCCGACTAGTGATGAGCGGAAACCCGACAAGTAGTGGCGGACGTTCTTCGACCAGAAAAGACCAGCGAACGCACCGTGCTGCCTTGCGGTCGTCTTGACCGCTACGCTGGCCGCTTCCCAGGTGACCGGTAGCGATACCAGGCGGACAGCGCAGACGACGTGGCGTTTGGATGGGAGAAGGTTATCGCTCGTGGATTGTGGTGTGCATGCCGGAGACCGGTTGGGAGTACAAGTCCGCCGCGAGCTACGCTGGACCGCACACTTCCCTCCTGGAGACGGATACTAAGACCAACTCGTGTTGAATGTCCCTGGACGGCGGCCGCCCCTGAGCGTACGGTCTCGAATGCCGTTGGGCCGCGTCAAGCAGTATCGGGGGTTCGAATCCCCTTTCTCCGCTTCCGAGAAGCCAAAGACGACCCGACCAGCAAGGGCGCTTCCTCGCACCTTTCGGCGAAACCGCGGGCCGAGTCGGCGGCTATCGTTCTTGCGCCTTGGGCCTGTCGCGCCCAAGAGGATCTCCCACCAGGCTCTCCGTGTGAAGCGAGCACACCCAGGAATCGTCACGCCCCACCCAGACGCTAGAGTCATAGGCCTCCAGCGTGAAGGGCCCCTCTTCGGCCACGAGCTCCTCGATAACCTTGTAAGCGGTGATGACCGCGCCGGGAGCCACCTCCCGTACGACAAAATCCTTGATTTCGTAGGAGAGTACTCGCCAGATGGGCTGCTCGATCATCGGCCCCAAGGCCTGTCGGGGGACCTCAGCGATCCCCTGAGACCCCACGAGCAGCGCCGGGTCGTCGCTGAGTTCCATCGCAGTCGCCCCGTCCCGGTCTTTCACGGAGTCCCAGAAGCGGCGCTCAAGAGCCATGAAGATGTCCTTGTCTATCATCGCCCATCAACCTCCTTAGTCCAGATCTCTGCAAGGATGTTCTTCCCGGCGTGCGACATACCACACCCCTCACCCCGATTCCCGCATCTGCGTGGCATCCGTCTGTTAGGACCCGCCTTGCGCGCGACGACCTGTACCAGGAGCAGAACACGCGCTCGTCCGGCTCCCCGACCGGCCGCTCTGCTGCTAG
>Ga0123333_10005592_pt1 | contig 11268 bp, 8 predicted proteins | sample BioC12SIPDNA_3_FD_89957 | JGI IMG/M metagenome (GOLD analysis project Ga0123333, IMG submission 89957) | Anaerobic biogas reactor microbial communites from Washington, USA - Biogas_R2_B C12 SIP DNA | ecosystem: Engineered > Bioreactor > Anaerobic > Unclassified | place: Washington, USA...
AAGTACGGGTTGTGGTGCCAGTGCATCTGCCGGGCAGAAGGCACGCGTGTCGTCATCGATTCCCCCCTAGATGGATTCACCATTCATCTGTGCTGCGTGTTCGGTGCCGCGGCTGTCCCCAACTCGAGCATGTCGATCACACCGTCGGTCGCGGCGAGAGCTCGCGACAGCAATCCACGACGAATCTCGTCTGTTCCATCGTTCGGTTCGGATAGCCGGCAATGCTGAGGATGAAGTGATCCCAGGGCTCGGCCTCGCGGATCATCGTGTGTATCGAGGCGCGCACCGCGGCACGGTTGTCCATGGGACCACACAGTTGGTTGACCCCCGCAATGATGCTGATGTGGTCGCCCAATGCCTCGCGTCCCACCCCTATGGGGGCATCGCCGAACGGTGGCACGGTGAAGGCGTGCACAGCGTCCATGCTCGTACGCCGGTAGAGCGGCAACAACCTCCGGATATGACCGCAGGAATGGTGAAAGTAGAGCTTTCCGGCGGCGTGCGCTATGTGGGCACGAGCGTCAGTCAGATCGAGGTTGCAGGCCTCGAACATGGCCGGCGATATCGCCGTGGTCGAAGTATCGTCTACGGTGACGACAGCATCGATGTCAGACTGCACCCCGATTCTCAGACGCCGGAGATAGTTGGCCTCCATTGCGGTGAAGCAGTCGTGCAAAGCGTTGGGCGCGTCAGCCCATAGGTAGGCCAGAGCGGCAACACCAGAGTAGACCCGAAACATCATGCCCAGCGGCGTTCCGTCCATCGGAGCCAGAACGAGGCCATCGTCGCCGACCAAATCGCGCCGCTCACGGGTCCGCGCGACCCCGGCGGGGTCCAGTTCGATGACCTCATCCTCGAAGATCGCCGCCAGTGCTGGCAGATCGGCCGGACCCTTGACCAGATGCTCAGTCCAGTTACTCGAGACTGCGCCGCTGGCGTCCCGGCAGACCCGGATGACCTCACGCAGGTCGCCCGCCGGGGTGTGCCAAACGTTTGTCGTAACATCGCCCGCCGTCCAGTTCTCCACGGTGACATTGCGCCGGGTGATACGTACCGCTGGCATACCGAACCAGTCCATGATGTCCAGGCCAAGATAGCGCGAAAAAGTGACCGTCGCCGTCCCACCCCAACGGACCTCCCCTAGCGCCTCGACCAGTGCCGGGTCCATCCCATCGCGGCTAGGCTGATTGTATGGATCGCAGTGGCCTGTCAGCGGGATCCAATCCGGCTGTTCATGGCGAAAGACCCTGAACATGTTTTCCCGACGTGTGACCACCGTGCCTCCTGCGCTTGTCATCCAGCGAGGACCACCCGCAACCCCCAAGGCTCAATCGCCTGTAGAGTGAGGCAGCCCCCGGTTGCTTCGGGCCTCAGATCCTCCGTGGTTTCATCCTGCCCCAGCCCCAGGATGCGAACGGTGCGAGCGGAGAACCGCAGATGCACGGTCGCCTCAGAGATCGTGTCCATCCCTGCATTCACCAGCAGCACCGCCCCGCGCTGGCGGTCGGCCGAAACGCGAGCCACCGAGATGAGCGGCACGGCCTCATCGACGCGCACCGGCATAGTGCCACGGGTCAGCCAGTCCGCTGCAGCCTGCAACTGAAGGCGTTTTCCCACCGAGTGCAGGAAGATCCACGGCGCGTAACCCATCACGACGACGCGCCCGCCTCGCTCGTTTTCAAAGGCCGTCATACACGGACCTCGCGTGCGGCCGAAGTAGTCTTCGACCGAGGCCAAGATGCGAGCATCAGGCGCGATCGGTTCGAGTACGTCGCCCATGCCCGTAGCATCGCCCCAGAACTCGATGCGCGCGTCGCGGAGCGCGCCCGCCACTCGTCCATTCAGCGGGTCGTCCGAGAAACGCTCGCGGAGCCCGTTGTCGAGCCGCTCCATAAGCCGAACGCCGGTCAGGTGGCCCAAGCCGCGCACGCTGAGGACCTCCAGCGCTGTTGAGTCCATCATCACCCCGCCGGACAGCATCGTCGTGAGCTCCTCGTCGGAAAGGGCTTCGGCCACCCGACCGCCGAGAACGACGCCGCAGCCCGGCGCATCGGCTGCCAGCGGCAGACCAATCTCGCCCAGGACCGTAGGCAAGTTAATGGTGTGCCTGGGCGCCGGGCCTAGCCAGCTCTCGCCATGGCGCACCGCGCGTCGGGCCATAAGCCGAGGATGCCATGCGGGCCAAAGCCCCTCAGTCAACAGGCCGCTGGCATGCGCCACCCACCGCTCCCAGAGAGGCCGGGCGCCCGGGATCCGCTCCACCCACGGCAGACTGTCCTCGAATTGGGGCAACATCCCCAGCATGTTGAAGGCAATGCCGTTCATCCCATAGGCGAGCGCCAGGCTGCACTCGTCAATCACCGCCGTGGTGGACTTCTTGAGCCGCTGGTAGGGGTAGTTCTCCAGCTCGTACTGCACATCGCCTACTGCCGCGGGGAGCAACGCGCGCTGCCTACCGCAATCCAGGGCCTTGCCAAGCATGCCGAGCGGTGTCGCGTCGGTATAGAAACCCCCGCCCGGGCGCGCTTTGGTCGCCCCGAGCGCTGTAGTCCAACGATCAAAGGCCATGCCCGTGTACGTTGTCCAGCCCGGCCCCGCCGTCATCAGGCCCGTGGCGAGCGCCGGATCTGTGGCGTGGAGCGCGCTGCGCACCTCGGCCATCAGCGATTCGATGGAGGCGATATTCTGCTCCACCCAAAGCTCGCGCACGCGCCCCTGCTCAGGATCATCGAAGGCCGCGACCAGGGCCTCGCGGGTGAAGCGCTGCCCGGCCCGCTGCGCGAACAACGCCAGACAGGTCGGGCAGAAGCAGCCCCAATCTACGCCGTGGTGTTGCATACGGATGTCGTCGTCAACCCAAACGAAATCAGGGCGTGCCCGGGCCACCAACTCGTACTTTGCCCGGATATAGGCGCGCATCTCCGGCGTATTGGGACAGGCGCAACCAGTTGAGACACCACCGTCGTGCCCGACCATGGGTTGGAACGGCAGCGGCGGCATGGTCGACCGGGCCTCGTCGAGGTGGCCGATAGTGCACAGCACGTTGATGCCGACGGACGGGATGCCCGCGTGGCGGAGACGCTCTAGACGCTGGGCCGCCAGGGCCATCTGCCGCTCATAGTCGTCGAGCGGGATGTACATATGGTGCGTGATCGAGTCAAAGAGTGCTACCTCATCGACCACGGCCCGCTGCGCCCCCAGCAGCGCCAGCAGCCGGTCGAACGCCTCGTCTGTCTCCCATTGCATCAGGCCGATACGCCAAGACAGGGTGAGCTTGTCTTTGAACTTGGCTTCCATATCCATCACGCGTTCCCTCCTGAGTTCACTTGGTATGGATTGTAGTGCACAAACCAGATCAACGCCATACCGGTATGTGTGATATAGTACAGCTCACTTCACGCCGGCCCGGCGGACAATCGCGACAGGGGGAACCAGTGGCTAACCAACTGATAGGCCAGGCAAGTCGTTATCTGCAGCAGCACGCGCACAATCCTGTAGATTGGTTCCCGTGGGGCGAAGCGGCTTTCGAGAAGGCCCGCACAGAGGACAAGCCGGTCTTCCTGAGCATCGGCTACTCCGCCTGCCATTGGTGCCACGTGATGGCACACGAGTCCTTCGAGGACCAAGAGACAGCGACGCTGCTCAACGACCATTTCGTGAGCATCAAGGTGGATCGCGAGGAGCGCCCGGATCTCGATAGCATCTATATGGGCGCCGTTCAGGCGATGACAGGGAGCGGTGGGTGGCCGATGTCCGTCTTCATCACGCCCGACGGGACACCCTTCTATGGTGGCACCTACTTCCCTAAGGAGCCGCGATACAACATGCCCTCGTTCACGCAATTGCTCCAAGCGATCGCCGAAGCGTGGAGAGAGCGACGGGATGCGCTCACATCACGCGGGCAACAGGTCGTGGGAGCTCTACAGAAACAACAGGCGCCCGACTCGGGAAGCAGTGGCGCATCCCCCACTCTCGATCCAGATGTCGTTCAGCAGGCGTACGGGGCGCTTCGGCAGAGCTTCGACGCCCGCCACGGTGGATGGGGCAGTGCACCGAAGTTCCCCCAGCCGATGGCGCTGGAGTTCCTGCTACGCTATCACCACACGACCAGCGATCGACAAGCTCTGGCGATGGTGACCGAGACTCTGGAAGCGATGGCCCGCGGTGGCATCTACGATCAACTCGGCGGGGGCTTCCACCGCTACGCCGTCGATGCCAACTGGCTTACGCCACACTTCGAGAAGATGCTCTACGACAATGCCCAGCTTGCGCGGGTGTACCTGCACGCGTGGCAAGTAACGAGGGAGCCGCTCTTCCGAGCGGTCGTCGAAGAGACGCTCGACTACGTCGTGCGCGACATGACATCGCCTGAGGGCGGATTCTACGCCACTCAGGATGCTGACAGCGATGGCGAAGAAGGTGCGTTCTATACGTGGACTCCCGGCCAGCTCCACGACGTCCTCGGGGAATCGGCAACTGCGCTCCTTGACCTCTACGGAGTGACGCCCTCGGGCAGCTTTGAGGGAAAGAACATACTCACGTTTCGTGGAACCTTTGAGGAACGCAGGGCCGGTGACGCAGCACGCCTGCGACTCTTTGAAGCACGCAGCCAGCGCACCCTGCCAGGGCGCGATGAGAAGGTGATCACGGCGTGGAACGGCTTGATGCTGGCAGCATTTGCCGAAGCGGCGCGAGTGTTTGGAGTCGAACGCTATCGCGTGATCGCCGAGCGAAACGCAGCCTTCTTGTTGCGTGAACTGCGCACACCTCAAGGGCGCCTGATGCACATACACTATGGTGACGAGGCCAACGTCACGGGGCTTTTGGAGGACTATGCGCACCTAATCGAAGGGCTCATCGCCTTGTATCAGGCGACATTCCAGCCCCATTTGTACTCCGCGGCCAGCGAGCTTGCCCGTACTATGCTAGAGCACTTCGGCGCCGCCCCGTACGACACGCGAGAAGGCATGACCTTGTATGACACGGCCGATGATGTCGAGAACTTGCTGCTTCGTCCGCGCCAAGTTCAGGATAGTGCCGTTCCCTCCGGCAACGCCATGGCAGCGACTGTCCTCCAGACACTGACACGTCTGGGGGATGACCCATCCTTCGAGGACATAGCCCGGCGAAGCCTGGCTATGATGCACGCGTCTATGTCAGAGTATCCTCTGGGGTTCGGTCAGTGGCTGATCGCCCTGGACAGCGCACTGGCGGCATCGGTCGAGGTCGCCATAGCGGGCGACCCCGATGCGGAAGAGACGCGTGCGCTTGTCCGCGCTGCACGGCAGGCCTACGCGCCGCACTGCCTGCTCGCAGTGGGGCGCGGGAGCGTACCAGAGCTGCTGGCACACCGCACGCAGGTTGACGGTCGCCCGACAGCCTACGTCTGTCGCAACCGAATCTGCCTGCCCCCGGTGACGAGTCCCGAGCAACTCCACAAGCTGCTGTCAGCGTAGGGCTCGGTCAAAGCTTCCTTAGGTATCCCCGCATCAGGGGCCCAAGCTCCCGGTAGATCCGAAAACGCTCGGTGTACCGCGACTGCATCGCCGGGTCAGGCTCGAAGGTGCGTTCCAGCTCAACCATCGCATCGATGCCCTCCTGGATGGAGGAGAAGACACCGCTACCGGCCCCCGCCATGATCGCGGCGCCTAGCGCGCCCGCTTCGCTAACCTTGACCCGTGTGAAGGGCCGCCCCAGGATATCAGCACACACTTGGAGCCAGGCATCGGACTTGCTGCCGCCTCCCGCCGCACGGAAACCCGAGATCTTGATACCTTCAGGGAGTGACTCGAAGCACTCGCGCAGGTAGAACGTGGTCGCCTCGACGATTGCCTTCAGGATCTCGCCGCGCGAGGTATCCAGGGTCAAACCTGCGATCACGCCTGCCGAGTCAGCGATGAACTCTGGGGGCCCCGTTGTGGTGAAGTGTGGCAGGACCATAACACCGCTCGGCTCGTCCGGCATCTCCGACATCAACGCGGTGTAGATGTCGGTGCCATCGACCTCCGCCTGATGCCGCTCTGCAGCCGCAAAGGTGTCCCGGAACCACTTCACCAGCACTCCGCCCTGGTTGTAGATGAAGCTGACGTACGGCCCCGGTGCTGCATGATGCTCGGTACACAGGCCTTGGGCGATCATGGCCCCGGGTTCAGGGCGGCGGTCGAAAACCGGCATCATGCAGATGAAGGTGCCCATACCGTACATCGCCTCGCCGGGCTGGATGACGCCGCACCCCACCCCATTGCAGCACTGGTCGTGTGCCCCGCTGACGATCGGGATCCCCGCCGGCAAGCCCAGTGTTTCCGCGACTGCCCGCGAGACGGTACCCACCACCGTACCCGAGGGAACGGTCGGCGGGAGTTTCTCCCGATCCAGCGACGCCCACGCCAGCAGCTCGTCAGACCACGTCGCCGCGTCGAGATCGAACAGCAAGGTCCGGTTTGCCAGCGAGTAGTCGACGACGGCATCTGCACCTAGCATGAACGAGACGAATCCGCTCCAGTGCAGGAACCAGTGCGCCTGGCGGTAGAGCGCCGGCTGGTAGCGCTTCATCCACAGCAGCTTCGTTAGCGAGTAGTGATTGCCCAGTGTGTTGCCATTGAGGCCGTAGAGGCGCTCGTCGTCAATGCCGGCTCGAAGCTCATCTAGGAACTCCGCGCCCCGAACGTCGAAGTTCAGCAAAGATGGACCGAGCACGGTCCTCTCTGCGGTAACGGGCACCACCGCTTCGCCCAGCGACGACACACACACGGCCTGCACCGGATCGCCAGGAGCGGCTGCGACAGCCCTACGGACCGTGCGCTGCGCCTTTTCCCAAACATCCAGCGTGTCGAGTTCGGCCCAGCCAGGCTCCGGATGCTGGTAATCGTACTCCTCATACGCGCTCGCCAGAAGCTGTCCACTCACGGAGAAGACGGCGGCCTTGCAGCCGCTGGTTCCCATATCGATTCCAAGAAGGCTCATGTGTGTTCCCCTAGCGGTCAGGACCCCACGGCGCCCAGCCTGTGGGCGCTGCCACTGATACCAAGATAGTCGCGCACCAGCCAGGTCGTGCGCTCGTAGACGGCCTGTTGGGCGGCCGCCACACTGCCGGAAGCCTTCAGCGCGACTTCGTAAGCCTGACGGATCTCAGTGCCCACGTTGATCTTGGCGATCCCTCTCTCAATCGCCGCCAGCACATCCTCACGCCGAATGCCTGATCCCCCGTGCAGTACCAACGGCACGCCCGCGGCATCGCGCAGCCGGGCCAGGTGCTCCAAGTTGAGACGCGCCTCGGTCTTCTTCTTGTCCTTGAACGCTTTGGACACAGCCCCATGGATGTTGCCGGACGCTACAGACAACCAGTCGCACCCCGTCTCTGCGACGAACCGCCGGGCCTGTTCGACATCCGTGAAGCCCAGGCCCGATTCGAACAGCTCGTCGTAGGGGGGGAGAGGGCCAGCACCTTCCCGCAAGATCGCGCCAAGCTCCGCCTCACAAGGGACACCCGCCTGATGAGCGACCTCGACCGCCCGGCGCGTCGCAGCGATGTTGTCATCGAGGTCCAGCTTTGACCCATCGATCATCACTGAGCCATACTCGAGCGCAATCGCCTGGCGAATGATGGGGAGATAGTCCACCTGCAGGTCGTCCTCATCAACGACAGGGACGTGATCCAGATGAAGGTCGACATATGGAGAGCTACGGAAAGGGGCGAACGCCGCGGCCACCTCAGCAGGCCCATAGCACTCGAACTTCAGCCACTCGATGCGGGCCGTCTCGATCAGCGCAGAGACGTTCTGATCCGTCACCGCTTGCACTACCGGTTCCACCATCGGGAGATAGGGCACGTTGAAGGCGGGAACGACCGTTCCCGCCTCCCACGCCGCACGCACGATGTCGCGCATCTCGGCTACTCCTGGGGCACTGCGACGTCGAACCCCAGATAGGTCACCAGCGCCTCCCGCACGGGCTCAAGGACCTGGCCTCGCGTGACGCTCACGTGGTGACGGTAACCCTTGTAACCCACGTGCAGCAGAACGTCCTGCAACCGGGGGATCGCTGCAACGCCGCCGCAGCCAAAGAACTCGCTGGGGATCGGATCCTCCGTGAAGGCACCGTTTCCGAGGTAGAAATGGAGCTTGCCCTCTTCGGTCAACATGCTGGCGAACGTGAAATCGAAGGGCGCGATTCGCCCTACGTGACAGCCGTAGCCACAGCCCTCGCCAACGGAGTTGGCCAGGATCGCATGGTCGGCGATGTGACCGGGACCGGCCATCAAGGACCGGGGCACCGGGCCACAGTGGAACAGGATACACTTGTCATCCTCATCCCCGTAGTTGTTGTTCCAGTCCAGGCACGTCGATGGCTCACCCGAGGCGTAGTGAAGCGCCGCCATCGCAACGGCGTTGCCCACGTCGACCTCGCAGGCAGCAGGGATGCCGCGGTTGTTGAGCTCTCCCAACAGAACACAGGCCGAAATGCCCAACTGCTGCTGTAGCTCGATCCAGCAGCGCAACGCCAACGCGTCCATGCGGTACTCGTCAATGACCGCATCCAGCACAACGCCCAGCCGCACGATCCGCTCGAACGCCTGCTCTGGCACGCCTGCCCACGACGTATACTCACGTAGGGTCTGCGCCTTGGCCTGGTAGGGCTCCTTCGCTGGGTCCACCGCTTTCATACGACCAAACACATCGGAGAGGTCCAGCGTCTCCATAGTGATGCCGTGGCGCTGCAGAGCCACCTCGTCAATCCGCACCGTCTTGAACGCTGTGGTCCGCGCACCGATTGCGCCCACGACCATATTGCGCAGCCCGGCTGTCACGCGGCACACACGATCGAAATGCTCAACATTCTCCCTGAAGCGCGCGGACGTGGGGCTCACGACGTGCGGCTTGAGGGCGGTGAACTTGAGTCCGTACTGGTGAAAAACATCCATAATCGACAGCTTGCCGCAGAACGCGTCACGGCGTACTTCCGGCGCCATTCGATCCATATCGTCCGGGTAGCCCTGAATGAAGATCGGCACGCCGGCATCTTTGAGCGCTGCAACGGCGCCTGTTTCGTCACCGAAGTTCGGAAGAGAGAGAATCACGCCGTCGAACTTGCCGCGGTTCTCGGCCAGGAAGTTCGCGTAAATCTCGCCTTCGCGAGGGGTCTCCACCGCGCCGTAGCGGGTCGCCTCCGCGTCCAACACCAGGACGTCGTGTCCCATTGATTTCAGCACGCGCGGCAGTTCTTCCCGTGCCTCGGCCAACAAGCTCGCAGGAAAGAACCCGCGGTTACCAAAGAACAGCGCAAACGTGGTCTTCTCAGTCGTCACCTGGCACCTCCTATTGTGGTCATTACTAGAGGCGATGATATCGCACCCTTCAGGAGACACAAATCGTACCACGACATAGCCCGCTTCTCTTGCAGCGCCACTAGAGGCCTTGTATTGTAGCCGCGGTTGTGTCATCATGGGTGGTGTCTCTTGAGATAAGAAGCGTATTGGATGCACAACCAAGATCATCCCTCCGATTTGGAGGCGTATGCGGCCTGATCAACCCATAGCGGGCGGGGCCCCAGGAACATCTGCTGGGATGGGAGCTAGCGACCTGCCGGAACAGCCTATGCCTCGCGCGCCGCAGCCTGGTCGCCAGCGCGCGGTCACGCGCCGAGGCGGGCCCGGCAAAGCCGGCCCAACCAAGGAGCACCGGCGCATACGCCGCGAGGCAAGAACCGTCGCTGCGATGGTCGGCATCTACTGCCAGGGTCACCACGATACAGCAGGGGGCCACCTGTGCGGCGAATGCCAGGCCCTGCTCGACTACGCCCTGCTACGCTTGTCCAGGTGTCCGTTTCAGGAAGCCAAGACCACCTGCGCCAAGTGCCCGGTCCACTGTTACGCTCCCGCCCGGCGCGAGCAGATTCGTGCCGTCATGCGCTATGCGGGGCCACGGATGCTGCTGCGGCACCCTCTCCTCGCCCTCATGCACCTTATCGATGGCATCACGAACCGGTAGACGAAGACCGCGCCTGTGGCGAAGGGCCGCCTCTGTGCTATCCTTGGGGATAGATACAGAAAGGTGGCCTGTTTCTTAGCCATGGCCGATGACCACAGCGAAATTGACGCGATTCTGCCTGCCATAGCAGCCGTTCCTTGCTTTGCGGAACTGGATCTGGAGATCCTGACTGCAATCGCGGATGCGGTCGTAACCATGCACTACGAGACCGACCAAGTTGTCTTCCTCGAAGGTGACCGCTGCGCGGGACTCGGCATCGTCAGAGCCGGACGCCTCAAGGGCGTTCGCCTCTCCTCCTCGGGCCGGGAGCAGATCGTGACCGTCTTGGGAGTCGGCGAGATCTTCAACGCAGCCAGCGTCTTTGCCGGGGCGCCCAACCCCGTAACGATGATCGCCCTTGAGCCATCCACCGTGTGGCTTCTCCCAACTCGCACTCTCAATGACCTACAGGATCGCTACCCGGCACTGACCCGCGGCATCGCCCAGAGTCTGGCAGTGCGGGTCCTGCACTTAGTCGATCTGGTTGAGGATCTATCACTCCGCACGGTTGAGATGCGGTTGGCGCACACACTCCTCAAACACGCCCAAGGCAACATCGTGTTACGTGAAGCCTGGGCTACCCAGGCTGAGATGTCGGCACGTCTGGGAACAGTGACCTACGTGCTCAACCGCGTACTCCGCAGTTTTGAGGAAGAAGGCCTCATCGACGTCGAGCGCGATCGAATCCACATTCTTGACCCCGCCACCTTGGCCGCGAGAGCCGATTCACAGTAAGTTGACATAAGTCAAAGACACTCAGTTACCCGGCGGCTATTCTTGGATAGATCGCCGGGTTCTCTTTGCTCCGGCATGGTTGTCCTCAACACCGTTATCTCTACGCCAGGGAGGTTGGATGATGCGGGAAAGAACACACACAACGCTGGGAATGGTGATTGCCATCACTGGCGCCCTGCTGGGCATACTCGGAACCCTGATGCTCTTTACCCGTTGGTATGAGCCGGTGATGGCTGCTGAACTAGCTGCGGGACGTGAAGATGAAAAACTCATCGTTCAGTACATCTTCCCGGCCCTGAGCGACATCGGCGTGCTCGCCGGGGTCCTGTGGGCGGTGGCTGCCTATGGCTTCGGGACGCGCCGGTCTTGGGCATGGTCAGTGGGCATCATTGCCAACGTCATGGCTCTGCAGAGCAGCTTCTTCCCTATGATCCCACCGGTCACGCGAGATCTGCCCCCCATAACGGCCCCTATCTTCATACCCAATCTCATCTTCTTCGTGCTTATG
>Ga0123333_10005594_pt1 | contig 11266 bp, 9 predicted proteins | sample BioC12SIPDNA_3_FD_89957 | JGI IMG/M metagenome (GOLD analysis project Ga0123333, IMG submission 89957) | Anaerobic biogas reactor microbial communites from Washington, USA - Biogas_R2_B C12 SIP DNA | ecosystem: Engineered > Bioreactor > Anaerobic > Unclassified | place: Washington, USA...
GCTTCGGCAGCAGCCTGCTCATCCGGCACCTTGGAGTCGCTGCAACCTGCCAATCCGAATATCGGCAGCCCGTAGCGATGCGCCAGCTCGACGAGCATCACGCGGTTGTTGGGATCCGAGTATGCGTCGACCATCGTGCGCATATCCAGCATGTCGTTGACGCCGCCCGTCAGGATGACCGGCGCGCCTTCGCGTTTGATCTGGCTGATGACGAGGCCCGCCAGCTCGCCCGCGTTGGCCAGTGCGATCGCGCCGGCCGCGGTGACCGGTCCGCTGACGCCGCGCAGGACGACCGGGGTGTAGGTGGTGGGCAGGCCCTTCTCCGCCATGAAGAGCAGTTTTTGCAGCGCCTCCGCGTTGTGCCGCAGCGGGTGGGTGACGTTGATGTAAAGCGCACAGATCGGGTTGCGCCGTAGCGCCTCCTCTCCGCCCGCAACCGCCTCGGCCATGCGGATTGCATCCACGCAGCCCGCAAACTCGGTCGTGACGAGGAGGACCGGCTTGGTGCTGTTTGCCAACATCGCGCGCATCTGGTGGCGATCGGACACCGCCGGTTCCACGTCGGATGCGATGCAGAAGGACATGAGAAAGTCGATATTGGGCAGTGCGTCGCAGACGCGCGCGGCCTCTTCCACATCTCGCAGCGTCCCCACGCGTCGCACGCCCGTCCGGACGTCGATCACGTTCGGACAATCCGATCCCGGGCCATAGAAGACATTGTTGCGCTCCAGGGGCATCACCCGCCGTCCGTTGCGATCGCAGATGACCGCGCGCTTGGGCGCAATGCCCAGCGCCCACTCGACCATGCCCGGCGGGATGCGCACGCGGTTGCCGTCTTCGACCTTCAGTCCCTTGCGCCGGAGCAAATCAACTGCTTCCGGCTCGTAGAGGACGACGCCGGTGCGATCCAGGATCTCCAGGCTGGCATGATGAAGCCGTTCGGCCTGGTCGTCCGAGATCTTGCGAAAGCGCGGGGTGTCGAAGGATGTGTAGTTGCTTTGCAGTGTCACGGGGAGTGCTCCTTGTTGATGGGATTGAAATTGGGAGATCTGTTCTTCATGTTTTCGATCTTCAGCCTTGGGCGATCGTTGCGCGGTGAGCTGCGCTGGCGAGTGCCTCCTCGACCAGGACGGGCAACACGGCCAGACGATAGCCGCGCGATGCGCGCAATGCGCTGCTGCGGGGGTCCGCGTCGCAGAGGGCCAGCTGCGCAGCCTCCGAGAACGTCTCCTGCCCGGGTCGTCGACCCGCGAGGAACGCTTCCGCCTGAGCTGCGCGTATCGGGCAAGGACCGACCGGCCCCATGGCGATGGCGGCAGCCTCGATCCGGCCGCCGGCGAGCACGATCTTCGCCGTACAGTTCAGCGTGGGCAGCACCAGCGAGGACCGCCTTCCCATGCGCTGCCAACCCGTGCCCCAGCGGTGCTGCGGAATGGGAAAGCGGATGTGTGTTACCAGCTGCCCCGTGGAATCGATGGCTGACCGGCCCGGGCCTTCATAAAGTGAGGCTATGGGCTGCCACTGCGCGGCTTTCAGGTGGGACTGGTGCGACGCGCCGCCCGGCGCCAGGACCTGCACCTCCGCATCCAGGGCGGCAGCAACAATCGCGCCATCTGCCGCGGGCATGGCCTGCACGAGGTTGCCCACCCATGTGGCGGAGGTCTGGATAGCCGGAGCGCCCACGGACGCCGCAGCGTCGACGAGCGCGTGGACGTGGCTGGCGAGGTACGGATGGGCGCGGAGCGCACTGAACGGCACGGCCGCGCCTACGGTGACCCACCCATCGCTCACCTCGATCCGGCCTAACTCGGGAATGCGCGTGATATCGACGAGGCACCCGGCGTCGAGCTTGCCCTTCTGGAGGTCGAGCAGGACATCTGTGCCGCCTGCGATGATGCGCGCCCGGCCATCGTACGCGGCCAGCAGCGCGAGCGCTTCATCGACCGTCGCGGGGAACAAGTATCCCCTCATGGCGCACCGCCTTCGCCCAAGGCGGCCAGGATGCGTTCGGGTGTGGCCGGAATCGTGCGCAGGCGATGGCCGATGGCGCGGGAGACCGCGTTGATGATCGCGGGCGTTGCGGGCAGCATCGCTGCTTCGCCCAGGCCTTTCACGCCGAACGGGCCGAACGGGCTGGGCGTCTCGACCAGGATGACCTCGATCTCGGGCATCGATTTGATGGTCGGCATGTAGTAATCCGCGAAGCCGCGCGTATGGCCGGGCAGCACCTCTTCCATCAAGGCAGCGCCCAGGCCCATCACGAGTGCGCCTTCGATCTGGCCCTCGGCATCGATCCGGTTGACCGCGCGGCCCACATCGTGACAGGCGACCATCAGGAGAACCTGCACCTGTCCCGTGCGCAGGTCGACTTCAGCCTCCGCCAGGTGCGCACCCGTAACGAATAGCGGTGCATATTCCGGCCGGGATTCTGCAGGAAAATGAGCACTCAGGTCAAACACGCCCCTGATCCGCCGGCCCTTGCCGAGCCTGTCGAACTCGGCAGCTACCTCAGCCAGGGACACGGCTTCGCCCTCCGCCACAATGCGATCTCCGTCGATGGTGAGCCGGTCCGGGGGGTGGTCCAGCAGCTCGGCGGCGACCCCGAGCATTTCGGCTCGCAGGTTGGCCGCGGCGGCCACGACTGCGCCGCCGACGAAATAGGTCGCGCGCGATGCGCCCTGGATGCCGCTGTCCGGCGTGCGGCCGGTATCGGCGTTGATCACAATGACCCGATCGCGCGGGACGCCGAGCGCCTCGGCTGCCATCTGCGACATCACGGTGTTCGTGCCCTGCCCGTAATCCGCGGCGGTGCAGTAGATGATGAAGCTGCCGCGACCATCCGGCGCGGCTGCCAGTTCCGCATGTGCTTCGATCCTCAGCGATCCGGATTTCCCAAACCGGTACCACATGCCGGCGAGCCCGACGCCGCGTCGGATTGCGGACCGCGCACCCGAGCGTGAAGACCCGCGGGCGGAGGCATTCCACGCGGTGGCATCGGCCAGAAACGCTTCGTAGTGGGGACGCAGCGCGTCCAGCACCTCTCTGAAGCCTAGCGATTCGGCCACCGGATAGCCCAGGAACGAAGGCTCCCCGCTGGCCAGCCAGTTCCGCATCCTGAATTCGAGCGGATCTGCCCCGAGCATCTGTGCCACCTCGTCGAGCGCGCACTCGGCGGCAAAGCACGACTGGGCAGTGCCGAAGCCCCGAAACTGTCCTGCCTTGGGTCCGTTGGTGTAGACGGTCCTGGCACTGGCGTCGACGGCCTGCCACCGGTAAGGCCCACCGCTCGCGGTGACGGCATAGTTGGGAACGTATTGGCCGTGTGCGTCGTAAGCGCCCGTGTTGGCGTCGATGCGCAGGTGGATGCCTGTCAGCCGGCCGTCGCGCGTTGCACCGATCTTGCTGCGCACGGTGTAGGGATGCCGTTTGGGGCTGGCCGCGAAGGATTCCTGGCGGGAGTAGGCCAGGAGCACCGGCCGCTGCGTGTGATAGGTCATCAAGGCCGTGGCCAGGAACGGCCACGGATCCTGTTTCCCGCCGAAGGAGCCGCCGGTCGGGGGCATGATGACGCGCACCCGCTCCCGCGGCAGCGCGAGCGAAGCCGCGATGTAGCCCTGTTGGTAGAATGGTTCGTGCGTGCCGCCGGTGACGGTCAGCCGTCCTTCGCTGTCGAAGGCGCCGAGCAGTGCCTCGCGTTCCAGCGCGCCGTGTTCCAGGAAGGCCATCCGGTATTCGCTTTCAAGGATGACATCGGAGCCGGAAAAGGCCGCGTCCAGGTCACCGTGGCGCACCTCGAAACGAGTCAGGATGTTGGCCTCGCCCGCGACCGGCGTCGCGCCAGGCGCAAGCGAGTCCTCCACCGCGAAGGTATGCGGCAGCACATCGTGCTGCACATCGATCGCGGCCAGCCCGGCCCGGGCAGCTTCATCCGACTCGGCCACGAGAAGCGCTACCGGTGCACCTACCATCCGCACGGTCGAGCCAACAGGCGGCAGCAGGGGCTCCTCCTGGCTATAATCGCCCAAGCCGTTCTCGCCGGGGATGTCCGCTGCAGTGAGGACGGACACGACCCCCGGAATCTGCAGCGCAGGACGGACATCGATGGAGAGGATGCGGGCATGGTGATGAGGCGAACGCAGGACATGGCCCCGCAGCGTGCCGGGTAGTCTGATATCTTCGACGAAACGCGCCGCGCCGGTTACTTTCTCGAGTGAGTCGACCCGCAGCATGCTCCCGCCGATCACGCGGGCCTGGTCTGCGCGCCCTTGCGCGGCCGTCTCTCCAGTGACCTGCCTCGCTGGCTTTTTCGAAGCCCTGTTCTCTACGGATGGGCGATCCCGTGCTCCACCGCGCATCTGCTCCGCTGCCAGCTCGATCGCATGGACGATCTTCGCATATCCGGTGCACCGGCACAGGTTGCCCTCCAGGGCCTCCGCGATCTCCCCGCGCGCGGGCTGCAGCGTCCGGTCGAGCAGGGCCTTGGCGGCCATGAGCATTCCGGGCGTGCAGTAGCCGCATTGGACTGCGCCGGCTTCGATGAAGGCGGCCTGGAGGGGGTGCAGCCCCTCGGGTCCGCCGAGCCCCTCGACGGTCTCCACGCATCGGCCCGCGACCTTCCCGATGGGCGTCAGGCAGGAGCGGACGGGCTCTCCGTCGAGGAGCACGGTGCAGGCCCCGCACTCGCCTTCGTGATCGCAGCCCTGTTTTGCGCCGGTGAGCCCCAGTTCGTCGCGCAGCACATCGAGCAGCGGCCGCGCAGGATCGACCTCGAGGCTGACCGGGCTTCGGTTGACGGTGAGCGATATCGTTGCCATCTACGGGTTCTTCACCTCAAAGAGATATTTTAGCACGAGACAGCGTGCCTGCCTTAAAAGCGTGTCGCCCGTTTGGCTCATTCCCGTCAGGTAGCTTTCAGACCGTTCGACAGGTTCTGATATATCATGGGCTCGCAACGCAGGCAACCCTGCGTGCGTAATGACTGAAGAGGCTAAGTGCCGGCCAGGCAGTAGCGGCCGGCATCACCATACGGAGGTGTCTTGACATGAAGGTTTCTCGTAATCTGAGCGTTCCGCTCTGGGTGGTCCTGCTGGCGATACTGGCATTGGCATCGGCGTGTGTGCCTGCTGCGCCTGCACCGGCGGCTTCGCAGCCTACAGCAGCGCCTGCGCCGGCGGCAACGGCCGGGGAGGCTTCCGCAACAGGAGAGGCTGCATCCCTGGAGGGCCATTGGGAGGGCGAGATCGACATAATGGGCCAGAAGCTCCCGATCCAGCTTGATCTCAGCGGCCAGGCCGGCACGATCGATTTCCCCACCCAGGGTGCGAAGGGCATTCACCTGGAGAACTTCTCGGCGCAGGGCGATGCCGTGCACTTCGAAGTCCTGCCCGCGCCGCGGACTGCAATCTTCGACGGCAATGCCGAGGGCGACACGATCAGCGGCTCGTTCGAGCAGGCCGGCTACAAGGGGACGTTCACCGCGACCCGCGCAGAGGTTAAGCCCCAAGCAACGGCTGAGGCGAAGGAATACCGGGAGGAAGAGGTCGCGTTCGACAACGGGGACGTCACGTTGGCAGGAACTCTCACGTTGCCGGTGGGCGCCGGTCCACATCCGGCCGTTGTCCTGATCAGCGGCAGCGGCGCGCAGAATCGTGACGAAGAAGTGTTTGGGTTCAAGCCGTTTGCCATCCTGGCAGATCACCTGACGAAGCAGGGTATCGCGGTTTTGCGCTATGACGACCGCGGCATGGGCGGGTCGACCACAGGCACGGCGGATGACACCTCAGAGACGTACGCGTCGGATGTGCAGGCAGCTGTGGACTATCTGAAGGGCCGGAGCGAGATCGCCGCAACGCAGATTGGCCTGGTTGGCCATAGCGAGGGCGGCATCATCGGCCCCATCGTGGCGACTCAAGGCGGAGACATCGCCTTCTTGGTGCTGATAGGCAGCACCGGCGTGCCTGGCAAGGAGTTGCTGCCCGCGCAGGTCGGCGCGATTGCGCTGGCCTCAGGCGCAACCGAAGAAGAGACCAAGGCCGCCGTGGCCCTGGAAGAACGCGTGATCGCTGCTGTGCTGACCGGCGAAGGCATGAACCAAGTGAAGTCGGAACTGGTCGAGCAATACAGGGACGCGGCCGAGGAGATGACCGAGGAGCAGCGCAAGGCACTGGGTGACGTGGACGCGTGGGCGAACCGGGTCGTCCAGGCGCAGCTCGACCAGATGGCAATACCCTGGATGACTTTCTTCCTCACCCACGATCCCGCGGCGACGCTCGAGAAGGTGGATGTACCGGTGCTGGCACTGTTCGGCGGCAAGGATGCCCAGGTGCCGGCGGAGATGAATGAGACCGCGATGAAGGCTGCGCTGGCGAAGGGTGGAAACACCGATGTCACGACCAAGGTGTTTCCCGAAGCCAATCATCTCTTCCAGGCTGCGGGGACCGGCAGCCCGAACGAGTACACGGAGCTGGAGCCGGAGTTCCTACCGGGCTTCCTGGACACGATCAGCGAGTGGATCCTGGCGCAGGTGAGGTGAAAACGTGGCATCTTCCAAGACCCATCCGCACACCGATATGCCATCGGAGGACGAGCTCGCCCGCCTCATCCTCGACAAGCATCCCAAACACCACGAGCTGTACCTGGAGGCCCACCGGCTCATCCTGGGCGTAGCGCCAGATGTCCGCTTCTCAGTGGATCTCGTGGACGGCGTGATCGGGTACGGTGCGCGGCAGTACGGCTACGACGGCTGGGGCATGGGCGCCCTATCCCCACACAAAGGGTGGGTGTCGCTGGTGCTCTTCCGCGGAGGGGCGCTCGACGATCCTGACGGTCTGCTCGAAGGCTCGGGCGCACTCGTCAGGCATGTGAAGCTCCGCTCCGTGGAACAGCTTGCGGCCAGCCGCGGGTACCTGAAGCGCCTGCTCGAGGCCGCGGCTAGCACCAATCAGAAGTAAGCGCGAAAGCGGGCGCCACATGCTGCCGGGTTTCGGTCAGCATGTGGCGCCCGCTTTGCAGGCTCGCATTGAGGCCCGGTTACTTTCCCTCAGCCATGAGTGACGCGCGCGCCTCGAGCATCTTTGGCCGGTCCTTCTCAGCCATCTTGGGGAACTTCGGATCCATCTCCCTCAGCTTTTCGCCGATCACGGCCGCCAATGCCAGCCGGGTGAACCACCGCTTATCCGCCGGGATGATATACCAGGGCGCCCAGGGCGTGCTGGTGTTCTCGAAGACGTCGTCAAAGGCCTTCATGTACTCGTCCCAGTACTTGCGCTCCTCGATATCGGCAGCGTTGAACTTCCAGTTCTTCTCCGGCGTGTCGATGCGCTCGAGCTGCTGCTCCCGCTGCTCTTCCTTGGAGAGGTTCAGATAGATCTTGATGATTTCGATGCCCTGGTTCACCAGGTATTTTTCCCAGTTGTTGATCTCCTCGAACCGCTGCTTCCAAAGGCCGTCGCCCAGCGTGCGTGCAGGCAGGCGTTGGGGAGGCAGGAAATTGGGGTGCACGCGGACTGCCAGCACTTCCTCGTAGTGGGAACGGTTGAAGATGCCGATGCGTCCGCGCTCAGGGAGCGCCTTGTTGCAGCGCCAAAGGTAATCGTGGTCCAGCTCCTCGGCTGACGGCGACTTGAAGCTGGTGACCTGGAATCCGGCCGGATTTATGCCGCTGAAAACGTGGGCAATCGCGCTGTCCTTGCCGGCCGCATCCATTGCCTGAATGACGACGAGCAGCGCCTGCCGGTTTTCGGCGTACAGTTTTTCCTGGTACTCTGCGAGCTCTTCGATGGCCTCCTTCAGCAGTTTCTCGGGATCCAGATCATCCTTGTCATAGCCTGCAGTGAATCCGGGGTCGTAGTCCTTTGCCAGGTCGATCTTGCCCTTCGTTGGTACGCGCAGCTGGCTTACGAGCTTTTCCAGTTTCATGATCGTCTCCTATGGTGTGAAGGTGAATGGATTTCTCAATCCGGCGCGGGCGTCTCGCCGTTCATAAGCTGCTGACAATAGCGCACGCCCTCCATCGCGTCGGTCGACCAGAAGTCGGCGCCCACGAACTTGCTGACCTGTTCATCGATCTGGCCGCCGAGCAGGATCGGGATGTGCACGCCATCTTCTTTCATCATGGCGCGCAGTGCAGCCACCGTGTCGCGCATGGAAGTGTACGCCGCGGTGATCAAACCTGACAAACCGATCACATCGGGTTTGAAGATGCGCGCTGTTTCGACAAATGTCTCCGGGGCCACGTCGACCCCCAGATCAAGCACGGTGAATCCGTAGACGCGCAGGAGCATCAACAGGAGGTTCTTGCCCAGGTCGTGGATGTCGCCCTGCACGGTGCCCAGCAGCACCCTGCCTGATGTTCGGCCCGAGGAGTCATCCTCGACTCCGGGCTGGACGATCTCCATCACTTCGCGCAGGATATCGCCGGCCATGATGAGGCCCGAAAGGTAGTAGCGCCGCTGGCTGTATCGTTCGCCGACCTCCCGCATGCCCACCTGGCAGTCTTCGATGATGTCCAAGGGATCCTCGCCTTGCGCCACGCGCTTCCGGACGATGTCGAGGACCTCGTTTTCTCTCAGATCGGCCAGGGCCGCCGCGAGGTCTCCTGTGCCCGCTGGATCGGGCCTGTCATTCTCCATTTATGCTCCTTGTTCCGCCATGACCTTCGAAGCCGGAGGCCGGACGCCCACGGTCGCACTGAACCGGAGGCTATCTCCGCGCACGATGAACCAGCCCCAGCTCACGGGCCGGTCTTCGAAGTCGAAGAAGGTATGCTCGATGCGAAAGGCTGCGCTGCCCGCCGGGGCGTGCAGCAGCCTGGACTCATCCTCCGTCAGCACCGTGGTTTCGATCCCCAGGTCGCCGCGCTTGAGCACCGTCTCTCCGCGGCCGTCAAACAGCCCCTGGAGGCTCGTAATGCCCATCTCGGCCTCTACGACCGGCCGTTCGGGATCGAACATCAGGTACTCACGATGGTAGGCAACCGGGTCGCGGTCGCGCGATAGCAGGCGGCGGATGGAGATCACCTTGGCGCCGGCAGGCACGCCAAGGTGCTGGTGGATGCGCGCGGTGGCGGCCATGGTGCGGACCGACAGAAACCGGACGGTTGTATGTTCGCCGTTGAAGAGGTCCTCCAGGGCTCCGAACCCAAAGGTTGCGGTGCCCAGGACGAGGGGCTTGACGAAGGTGCCGCGTCCTCGAGAAGCGGTAACGAGCCCCTCATCGAGCAGGATGTTGATCGCGCGCCGCGCAGTCATGGGACTGACTTCGTACCGCTCACAGAGTTGGACCTCCGAGGGCACACGGTCGCCCGGCCGGAGAAGCCCTGTCGCGATCTGTTGGCGGAGGATGCCCGCAAGCTGGAAGTAGGGCGGCTCGAACGAGTCCCGGTCGATGCGCAGCTCTGCTGAATGCTGGCCGCGTGGGGCTCGCGGCGCCTTGTTAGCCATCTTCAGGTAGCCATCCTTGAAATATCGGATGATTCAATCATATCGCGCATCATCCAGTTTGACAAGTTCCCTAGGGTACTATAGAATTAGCGTAGTCAGGGTCGAATCCCACCTCACCCTATTGGCCGCACGTATTTCCAAGCGAGGATTGTAACATGAAGATCATCGGAGAGAAGATCAACGGCACGCGCAAAAGCGTCAAGGAAGCTGTACTGAACCGCAACGTCGAATTCGTCCAGAAACTTGCCTCCAGCCAGGCCGACGCCGGCTCTACGTGGATCGACGTCAACGCCGGGACTGCCACCGACCGGGAGCCCGAGGATCTCATCTGGCTGGTCCAAACCGTTCAGGAGCTTGTGGACAAGCCCCTGTGTCTCGATAGCGCCAACCCGGCTGCCATCGCCGCTGCGCTTCCGCACGTCAAGAAGGCCCCGCTCATCAACTCGATCAGCGGCGAGAGCGCACGGCTGTCCGGCGTGCTGCCCCTGGCCGCCAAGGCCCAGGGCGGCGTCATTGCCCTGGCGATGGACGACAAGGGCATTCCGGCGGAAACCGAAGGCCGACTCGCCATCGTGCACCGGTTGATTGGCGAGACCCGCAATGCGGGCATCCCCGATGAGCAAGTGTACGTCGATCCGCTGGTGATGACCATCGGCGCGAGCGGCAACGCAGCCCGGGTCGCGTTGGCCACGGTGCGCGCGGTCAAGGCCGAGTATCCCAAGGTGCACTTTACGTCAGGCCTCAGCAATGTGTCTTTCGGACTGCCGGTGCGCACGCTCATCAATCGTGCGTTCCTGACCCTCATGCTCGAGGCCGGACTCGACAGCGCCATCCTCGACCCGCTCGACAAGGAGCTGCGCAAGGCGCTGCTGGCCGCCGAGGCCACGCTTGGCATCGACCGCCACTGCCTGAACTACACCCGCGCGTTCCGCGCCGGGCTGCTTGAGTAAGACCCGTAACAAGGCCTGGCAGGTTTCCAAAGTCTGCCAGGCCTCATTCTGAACCCAAAGGAGCGTACAGATGTCGGAACAGTTGATCAATGCGATTGCAGACATGGACGAGGAAGGCGCGCTGGCACTGACCAGGGAGTTGCTGGATCGCGGTGCGACGCCTACGGCCATCCTGGACGACTGCCGGGCGGCGATGGAAATCGTCGGCAAGCGGTTCGAAGCAGGGGAGTACTTCATTCCGGAGCTGATCCTGGCGGGCGAGATGCTGAAGGGGATCTCGGCCGAGGTGAAGCCTCACATGACTTCGGCCCAGGCGGACGTCAAGAAGCTGGGCAAGGTGATCGTCGGCACGGTGAAGGGCGACATTCACGACATCGGCAAGGACATCGTGGTGTTCATGTTGGACGTCAACGGCTTCGAGGTCCATGATCTGGGGATCGACGTGCCGGCGCAGGCGTTCGTGGAGAAGATAGCCGAGGTCAAGCCGCAGGTAGTGGCGCTGAGCGGGTTCCTGACGCTGGCGTTCGACTCGATGAAGGAGACGGTGGGGGCGATCAAGGCGGCTGGGCTGCGCGACCAGGTGAAGATCATGGTGGGCGGCGGCACGGTCGACGAGCAGGTGTGCAAGTATGCGGGAGCGGATGCGTTCGGTGCGGATGCGATGGCCGCAGTGTCGCTGGCTAAGGGCTGGATCGCCTAGGCCGTCAACGAAGGAGAAACCAAGATGACAACTCGTGAGCAGAAGTTCGATGCCAATTTCGAGGCATGGGCCTCGCAGCCGATCCAGTTTGCCACGCCAGAAGCCGAAGGGGCGTACAAAGAGCGCACGGAGATGTGGAAGGATGTCATCCAGCTCAAGAAGCCGGTGCGCGTGCC
>Ga0123333_10005595_pt1 | contig 11266 bp, 10 predicted proteins | sample BioC12SIPDNA_3_FD_89957 | JGI IMG/M metagenome (GOLD analysis project Ga0123333, IMG submission 89957) | Anaerobic biogas reactor microbial communites from Washington, USA - Biogas_R2_B C12 SIP DNA | ecosystem: Engineered > Bioreactor > Anaerobic > Unclassified | place: Washington, USA...
CTGTACGGCGCGCAGAGGCGCTTCGCCTCGTGGCTCGAGGAGCAGGGCGTCGCGTACGTCGACGTCTCCGGCTCGGCAGAGCGCCTCATCGAGCACTACTCGAAGGCCGATCTCCACCTGGGTTACCGCGTGCACGCGCATATCCTGATGACCAGCTTGAGGCGGCCGTCACTGCTCCTCGCCGAGGACGGGCGTGGGCGGGCGTTGAGGGACGTGCTCGGCGGACACGTGTACGACGCCTTCGACTCGTTGAGACTGAAGGACGCTCGGGTCCGCGGCGTCGCCGTCAAGCTCGGTCTCAGGTCCATCGCGTACGCGGTGCCTGAAGGCGTCGCGACCGACGCCGTCGACATGCTCGAGCTCGACATGCTGCACGGTTGGCCGCGGGCACGCATGGCGATCGACGCTGTCGACGCGCGCTGGCCGGTCATGAAGAGGTTCATCGAAGCGTTGCCGTGAGGCTCAGCGCGCTGCGGGCGCGCTCGTGCCGGCCGCCGACCTCAGTGCCGTCGTGCCCGCGATGACGCGGCCCATGGCGAGGCAGCCGTACGCGATGACCGTCGCGAGCGCGACCCCGACGAGACCGCTGCTGCGTACCAGGAGCAGGCTGGCAGCCACGTTGACGGCCAGACACGCGAGGATGATGAGCAGGTACCAGGTCTGCCTCCCGAGGACGTGGAGGATGGCTCCGTACCCCTGCCCCACGCACGCGACGAGCGGAACCGCGAGCGCCACCCTCAGTGCAGGCACACCGCTCTCGAACTCGGGCAGGAAACGCGTGACGACCCACGGAGCGAGCAGGAACGTCGGCACGGCTATCGCGGCGACGAGCACGAGCGACAGGACGCGTTGGCGGCTGGCCAGCCTGCGGATCTCCTCGACGCTGCCTCGGGCGGCCCACGCGAACGCGATGCGCGGGTACGTCTGCTGAGAGACCACCTGAGGGAGCATCCCGAGCGCGCTCGTCGCCATGATCGCGAGCGAGAACACGCCCAGCGGCTCCACCCCCATGGTGCTGGAGATGACCCAGCGGTCGACCGTCGAGAACATTGCGTCGGCGATCCCGACCAGCATGATGGGCAGTCCGATGCCGATCAGCGCGCGCGCCCTCGACCAGTCGTGCGTCATCCGGTAGAGGGACGGCATGGTGAGTGCCGCGCTCGCGACGATGAGGACGTTGACGGCGGCCTGTGCGGCGATGAAGCCGGGCAGTCCGAACCGCCATGCCCCGAGGATCGTGAGGGGGAACAGGACGGCGGTGAGCACCTGCAGACGCGAGACGCTGCCGAAACTGGTCGACGCCTTGAGGCTCGTCAGCGTGAAGCTCACGAGCTGCTGAGTGATCAGGAGCAACAGCGTGAGGACCACGTTCAGCCGCAACGCGCCCGACGTGAACAGCACGGCTCCCAGTGCTGCGAGCGAACATATGACGAGGTTGGAGACGGTCAGGAAGCCGAGCGACGTGCTGCGCACGGCGAGTGCCTCGGCGTGCTCGCCCTTCCCGTTGTGGAGCGGGACCTGACGGTTCATGCCGTTGATGACGCCGAACTGGGTGACGGTGCCGTAGCGCAGCACGAGGTTCAGCAGGTACCACGTGCCCCACACGGTGGGGCCGAGCACGGCGGCTGCCGCCAGGTTGGAGAGCAGTCGGGAGGCCTGCTCCAGCAGCGTCGACCCGCCGAACCCGAGGAACTCCTTGAAGAACCGTGACCGCAACGCGGAGCGTGCTGAGGCACCTGCCCGCTCGAGACCGGTGGGGAGAGGGCCTGTCGACCCGGCTGGTCCTTCCACCCGACCAACAGTACCAGCACCGCAGGTACGGTCCCCACCACAGATGGAGAGCCCACGTAGGGTGGAGCTCTCCACTCGCGGCACTCAGGTCCCTCGGGTATCGTGCCCGTAGTTGATGTCACGCCTCAGAAGCGTCGGAGTACTAGCGGCTGGCACAGCCGCATCGCAGTTGATCGCCTTCGCTGTCGCTCCGTTGCTGGGGAGGCTCTACCTTCCCGTCGACTTCGGTCTGCTCGGTGTGTTCGTCTCGATCGCCTCCATGGCCGCCGTGGTCGTGACGTTGAGGCTCGACCTGGCCGTCGTCGTGCCCGAATCCGACGATGTCGCCATGGACGTCATCGGCGTCGGCGTGCTGGCGACGACCGTCATGGTCGCCCTCTCCACCGTGCTGGTGGTGGTGGGCGGTGGGCTGCTCGGCCGCCTGCTTGGTGAGCCCGGCGTCGTGCCGTTGCTCGCGCTGCTGCCCATGTACCTGGGAGCGACGGGCGTGAACCAGATGCTGAACTTCTGGTCGACCCGGACGAGTCACTTCGCTCGGTTGTCCGTCACGGAACTGACGCGGGGCGCGACCGTCGCCGGCGTGCAACTGCTGGGAGGGTACCTTCGCAGCGGCGCGTTCGGGCTGGCGGGTGGTCAGGTGGTCGGCCAGACCGTCGCCGCGGGGTCACTGGTCGCGCGCGTCGCGCGCTCACATCCGTCTCTGTTCACGCGCCGCTGGGACCTGGCGTCGGTCAGGAGGGTGATCGGCGAGTTCAAGAGCTTCGTGATCTTCGGGACGCCGCAGTCGCTCGTCAACGCGCTCAACCAGGGGCTCCCCGCCTTCGTCCTGACGGTGACGTTCGACGCGGGTATCGCGGGGCACTACCTGATGGCTCAGCGACTGCTGGCAGCGCCGATCTCGTTGATGGGTCGCTCGACGCGCCAGGTCCTCTACCCGCAGTTGAGCCGTGCGATGGCGGACGGCAGCGCGTTCCGTGTCGCTCTGCGCGCCACCTTCCTCCTCGCCCTTGTGAGCCTGGTGCCCGTCGCCCTCGTGGTGGCCGCAGGGCCGGCCATCTACCAGTTCGTGTTGGGCCGTGAATGGCTGCTGGCCGGCGAGTTCTCGCGCTACCTGGTGTTGTGGCTCGCCGTCGCGTTCGTGAACATCCCGTCGGTGAGCCTGGTGCCGCTGCTGGAGATGCAGCGCTGGCATGCGAGCTACGAAGTGGTGTACCTGTGCGCGCGTCTCGCGGCGCTTCTCATCGGAGGCAGCACGGGCGACCCCGTGACCGGCATCGTCCTGTTCTCGCTGGTCGGGGTGGCGTTCAACCTGGTGCTCATCTGCGTTCCGCTGCTGCGGTTACGCGCCAGGAGCGGGTAGGTCGTCGGCGAGCAGGTCGAGCAGGTAGCGTCCGTAGCCGCTGCTCGCCAGCTCGGTGCCGAGCCGCTCGAGCTCGGCCGCGCTGATCCAGCCTTGCGTGTACGCGATCTCCTCGATACAGGCGATCTTCGTGCCTTGGCGAGCCTCGAGGGTCTCGACGAAGTTGGATGCCTGTAGCAGGCTGTCGTGTGTGCCGGTGTCGAGCCACGCCATGCCGCGCCCGAGGAGCTCGACGTCGAGTCGACCGTCTTGGAGGTAGAGACGGTTGAGGTCGGTGATCTCCAGTTCGCCGCGTGGCGACGGTGACATGGTCTTCGCCAGTTCGACGACGTCGGCAGGGTAGAAGTACAGGCCCGTCACCGCGTACGAGCTCTTCGGCTTCGCCGGTTTCTCCTCGATGTCGGTGACGCGACCGGCCGCGTCGAAGCTGACGACACCGTAGCGCTGCGGGTCGGTGACCCTGTACCCGAAGACCGACGCCCTGTCCGTCTTGGCTGCGGCCGACCGCAGCAGGCCGGTGAAGCCGTACCCGTAGTACAGGTTGTCCCCGAGCACCAACGCCCCCCGCTCGCCGGCCAGGAAGCTCTCGCCGATCAGGAACGCCTGCGCCAGCCCTTCGGGCCGCGGCTGCTCGGCGTACTCGATGCGCATGCCGAGGCGGGAGCCGTCACCGAGCAGGTGGCGGAACAGCGGCAGGTCACGTGGCGTCGAGATGACGAGTACGTCCCGTATGCCTGCCAGCATGAGGACGCTGAGGGGGTAGTACACCATCGGCTTGTCGAAGACGGGCAGCAGTTGTTTGCTCACCGCGACGGTGGCGGGGTAGAGCCTGGTGCCGCTGCCGCCTGCCAGGATGATGCCCCTGAGGCTCACGACACCGCCTCGCCGCTCGCCGTGCCGAGCCGTTCCAGGCGGTAGCGACCCTCGGTGACGCGCCTCGTCCACTCCTGGTTCGCCAGGTACCACGCCACCGTCGCCCTGATGCCGTCGTCGAACGGGACCGTCGGTCGCCAACCGAGCTCGCGTTCGGCCTTGCCTGAGTCGACGGCGTAGCGGAAGTCGTGGCCGGGCCGGTCGCCGACCAACGTCACCAGGTCGCGGTAGTCGCCGTCGTGAGGCGCCAGCTCGTTGAGGGTCGACAGCAGCGTGTCGAGCAGTTGGGCGTTGCTACGCTCGTTGCCGCCTCCGACCAGGTACACCTCGCCCGGCCTGCCGCGTTCGGCCACCCTGATGAGCGCCCGAGCGTGGTCGTCGACGTGCAGCCAGTCGCGGACGTTGCTGCCATCGCCGTAGAGGGGGATGCTCGACCCGGCGAGCGCACGGGCCAAGGCGAGCGGGATGAGCTTCTCGGGGAACTGGTACGGGCCGTAGTTGTTCGACGCGTGCGTGACCATCACCGGCAGACCGTACGTGTGAACGTAGGCCGACGCCATGTGGTCGGCTGCTGCCTTGCTCGCGCTGTACGGCGAGCGTGGATCGAACGGCGACGACTCGCTGAAGACCCCCTCGTCACCGAGGGAGCCGTAGACCTCGTCCGTCGACACGTTCACGAGCCTGAAGGCGTCACGCTCTGTCGAGCTGGCTGCCGCGTGGTAGCGGCGCGCTGCTTCGAGGAGGCGCACGGTCCCCACCGTGTTCGACTGCACGAAGGCTTCGGGACCGTCGATGGAGCGGTCGACGTGGGTCTCGGCCGCGAGGTGATAGACGGTGCGCGGACGCTCGGTCTCGAACAGGTCGAGCAGCGCCTGCGAGTCGCGTACGTCGAGCTGCACGAAGCGGTGATCCGGCTCTCCGCCTGCGGCCTCGAGGCGCGCTAGGTCGCCCGCGTAGCTGAGCGAATCGACGCTCACCACCCTGGCCGAGCCGACGAGCATGCGTACGAGCGCAGAGCCGATGAAGCCGGCCGCGCCGGTGACGATGACGGTGTGCTGGTTCGTGATCATGATCTCCTACCCGCCTGGTAGACGAAGTCGAACTCCGCTTCGACCAGTGACGGCAACGCTGCGTCGCGCGGTGACACGAGGGGTCCGCCCTCGAGTTCGAGCCCGGCCCCGTTCCAGTCGATCCCGAGGGTCGGGTCATCCCACCGTATCCCGCCCTCCGACGCAGGGGCGTGGAAGGCGTCGACCTTGTAGCTGACGTCGGCTACCTCGGACAGCACCAGGAACCCGTGAGCGAAACCGGGCGGCACCCACAGCTGTTGGAGCGCCTCGTCGTCGAGCACGACGGCCACGTGGCGGCCGAAGCCGGGCGAGCCGCGCCGCAGGTCGACGGCGACGTCGAGGATCCTGCCGCGGCTCACGCCGACGAGCTTGCCTTGTTGGTGCGGCTCGCGCTGGTAGTGCAGTCCACGCAGCGTGCCTCTGCGTGAGCGCGACAGGTTGTCCTGCACGAAGTCGATATCGAGCCCTACAGCGGCGAACTCCTCGCGCTGCCACCGCTCGACGAAGTGCCCCCGCTGGTCCTTGTGCACCGTCGGGGTCAGCAGCAGCACGTCGGGAACCGCGAAGGTCGTGGTACTCGGCCGCGTCACGCGTGCTCCGCAGCCCACGCCGCCTTGAGCGCATGCCACCTGCTCACGTCGAGCGACACGTCCTCTGGCAGCGCTACGGTCGCGCTGGCGCGCGTGCCTGCTCGAACGTCGGGGGCGCGGCGCCGTGCAAGCTCGAAGACGCTCTTGCGCTCCGTGCCGATGTGCAGCGTCGTGTGGCCGATGCCCGTGGCGCGAGCGATCGCCAACGCGATCTCGGGAGCGATGACGTCGACGTAGTCCTGCGACGTGTACACGTCCGCGTAGGCTTCGGGGTAGGGCCAGGCGCGCGGTCTGAAACTGGTGCGGATGACGAGGTGGTCTGGCGCGGCCCTGGCCGCCTCCTCGGCGACCAGCTTGGTGAGGGCGTAGTAGTTGCGGACCGGTCCCGGTGTGTCGGTCTCGGAGTAGCCGCCCGTGTCGCCCCAGAAGACGTAGTCGGTGCTGACGTGCACCAGCGTGGCGCCGCTCGCCGCAGCGGCGGAAGCCGCGTTCCGTGTGCCGACGACGTTGACGTCCCAGCAGCGCGCGCGCTGCCGCTCGGCGCCACCCACGTCGGTGAACGCTGCTGCGTGCACGATGACGTCGACGTCGGCTGCGCGGGCTGCGTGCTCGAAGGAGTCGCGGTCGGTGACGTCGAGCTCGGCGCTGGTGGGGCTGACGACGGTGATGCGCTCGCCCACACCGTCCAGAATGCTCGGCAGGAGCGTCAGCAGCTCGGAACCGAGGCGGCCGGAACCGCCTGTGAGCAACACCTTCACCGTCTAGCGCTCCGGTTCGCGGACGGCTGCCCTGAGGAACACGAACAGGGTCGTGAACAGCGCTCCGACGGCAGCGGCGGCGACAGCGGCGACGACCCGGCCGCGTGGCTCCGGCATCAGGGGCTCGGCTGCGGCCACCGCGACCAACGCCGAGCGTGAGGCGAGGTCGCGTTGCAGCTGCAGCGACGGGCCGGCCGGCGCGATCCGGTAGAAGGTCATCGAGGCAGCCGCCAGGTCCCGCTGCAGGCTCGCTGCCCTGCTCTCGAGGTCGGTGAGCCTGGCCCGCAACTCCGACGCGTCCCCGGCCGTCTGCTGGACGACGGTGGCGAGGTGGTCGCGCTCGGCTTGCAGCGCGGCTCGCTCACCGAGCAGCACGGCCAACTGGTCGGCCACCAGTTGTGTGGCGGTCTGGCTCGAACCCGTCGATCCCTGCTCGAGGGCTGCCTGCAGGGCCTCGGTCCGTGCGTCGGCTGCGGCCACCGCTCCTTCGAGCATCGCCAGTCTCGTCCGCTGCACGCTGTCGAGGCGCGTCAGCGCGTCGAGGCGTTCGTTGAGGGAGCGTCGTTCGTCGACGCCGAGGAACTCGGCCCACGCGGCGGAGGCCGCGTCGAACTCCGCGGTGCGGGTCGCGATCTCGGCGGTGACGCTGTCGATGGCGTCGTCGACGGGAGCCGTGAGGAACGCCGTCACAGCCGACACGGTCGCCTCGGCCCACGCGTTCGCGAGCCTCACCGCGTCCTCCTTCGTGAAGCCGCTCGCGCCTCCCGTGACGACGTGGTCGACCGTGACGTGACCGCGGACCTGGGACGCCGGCGTGCGGGACACGAGATCGATATAGCCCAGCAGGGCGACGGGGTCGGTGCCTTCCGGCCTGTCGAGGCTCCTGAGGAGCTCGGGGTCGAACGCGATGGCGCGGTACGCCTCGAAGTCGAGGGTGGCGGGCACCGACACGTCGAGTCCGGTGAGTGACGTGACGCCGACAGCAGGCGGGGTCACGGTCACCGTCGCGGCGCTCACGTACCGCGGACCTGCAGCGCCCGCGATGAGGAACGCGGCGACACCGCACACGAGTCCGACCACCACGATGAGCCACAGACCCGCCTTGAACGTCAGGTAGAGCTGCCTGAGGGTCACCTCGCCGCCATCGTGCGGTTCTGCGGCGCGCGGTCCGCTTGGCTGAGCCCCGGTCGACCGCTCAACCACGCTGCAGCCTGATCATGCCAGAGCCCTCCAACCGCTCGAGCCACGGCTTGAGCTCGCCGAGCTCGAGGCCGAGGCTCTCCGCGCTGTTCTGCAGTGTGTCGCCGTGCCCGAGTACGTCGAGCACGCGCTGGCCCACGTCTCCGTGGTGGTTGCGGAACTCCATGTTCAGCTCCGTCATCGGGTTGAGCGCGTCGCGGCCCCTCAACGTCAGCGCGTACCGCTGCTCCTCCCAACCGGGCGGTTCGCTGGGGAGCGCCAGGGAGCTGGAGGTCTTCGTGCCGCTGAGCGCGTACCGCATGATCGGTCCGTGCGGCGCGGCCGGCACGCTCAGGTACGGCTGGCCCTGGCGGAAGAAGCGGTACCCCGTGTCGTCGACCTCGACGCCGGTGAACGAGGGATCCAAAGCGTCGGACACGCTCGACTCGAGCGCCAACGCCAGCAGCGCCTCGGCGACAGGCTTGTCGAGGAGTTCCAGTTCGAGCCTGCCAGGGCCGCTCTCCGAACTGCGCTTCTGCAGCACTCGCAGCGCCTCGGTGCGGCTCGACAGGCGACCGTTGCGCTCGTGGACTGCCGCCCTGATCGAACCGTCGGTGAACAGCGCAAGCGCCAGCTCGTCCTGTGCCGCGTAGCTCAGTACGCCGTTGAACGACTCGGTGTGCAGTCGCTCGAGGAGGCCGACGAGGTCGGTGGACCCGAGCGGCAGCTGGGTGGCTGGACGGAGCCGTGGCACGGCGCGTAGTAGTGCAGAGCCGCTGGCCGGGCGCTTCGCAGGCAGTTGAGGCAGGTCGCTCGGTTCGTGCGGATGGAGGTGGAACGTCTGGTCGTGCGCGTCGAGTCGACCGTACGCCCCGAGCTTGAAGCTCGCCTCGACCTGCCCGCGCGCGAGTTGGAGGATCATCGTTCCGGCTGCGTCACCGACGACGAGCGTGCCGCTGCACCGAAGGGTGCGGAGCGCGTCGAGCAGCGTGTCGGCCCCGACGCTGCCGGTGGTGCCGCACAGCCCTTGACTCACGGCGTCCCCCGGCTCGAGCCGTCGACGGCCGCGAGGACGGCAGCGAGCAGGTCCCTGTCGCTCTCGTGTGTCACCAGGCGCATGGCGTCGGCCGGCGGGTAGAAGCCTCCGTCGGGGAAGGCGCGTTCGGTGAGCGTGACGTCGGTCGCGTCGGTCGTGCAGGCGTACCACGTGATGTGCCTGTGCTGGCCGCGATCGTTGCGGTAGTCGGTCGTCCAGGTCGGCGCGCCGGCAAGAACCGTCGCGTCGACGCCTGCCTCTTCCGCGACCTCCCTGACGGCAGCCGCTTCGCTCGTCTCACCGGCTTCGAGGTGCCCCTTCGGGAAGACCCACGCCCCGTCGACGTGATGGAGCACGAGGACCCTACCCTCCGCGTCGAACACGACTCCGCCCGCGCCCACTACGGCGCCGCGCGGGGCCTTCGTGGTGGCGGTCTGAGCGCCCGCTGAAGCGGTCGCCTTGGAGCCCGTCGAGGCGGCTGCCTCGACGGCCTGCCCAGCGAACGGTCCTTTGCGCGACGCAGTCGATGAAGCGGACATGGCGCTGCCCATGCTATCACCCGCTCCGACGCGTGTAGAGCGTGCACGCGCCGAGGCTTCCGGCCGCACGGCCCGTGCTGGACCGAGCGGACGTCAGTGGTTCGCGAGTATGCCGCCGCCGCGCAGGAACGACAGGATGCCGTCTGCCAGTCCCTCGGCCAGCGTGTCCTGGTACGCCTCGGTGGCGAGCTTCGCGCCCTCGTCAGGGTTGCTGACGAAGCCGAGCTCGACGAGGATGGCGGGGATGCGAGCGGTGCGGATCACGTAGAAGAGGTTCGCCCTCACGCCGCGGTCGCGGGCGCCCGTCGCGGACACCAGCTTGCCCTGCACCGCTTCGGCGAGCGCGAGCGAGTAGTTGAGCTGGGCTTCGCGCAGGATGTCGGCCGCGAACTCGTCTGCCGTCTGGCGAGCGACCTCGGTGAGCTCCTCGCCGAGCGCCCCGCCGCCGTTCTCCTCGATCGCCCGTTCGATGAGCGACGGGTCGAGCGGTCGTCCGAACACCCACGTCTCGATGCCCGACGCGTTGGTCGACGGCGCCGAGTTCGCGTGGATCGACACGAAGATGTTCCGCTCGGGCGTCGCGAACGCGGAGCGCTGCTGAAGGGTCAGGAAGGTGTCGGTGTCGCGGGTGAGGATGACCTCGAGGCCAGCCTGTTCGAGGCGTTGCTTCAGCTTCAGCGCCACCGACAACACCACGTGCTCTTCCACGGCGTGACGCGACGAGGCCCCCGGGTCGTGGCCGCCGTGCCCGGCGTCGATGACGACCACCTGACGCACGTCGGGGACGAGGGCCAGCGCTTGGGGTCCGTCGTCGGCAGGCACCTGTCCGACAGCCGTCACCGCGATGCCGGCGAGTCCGGCCGCGAAGTCGACGTAGAGGGTGGTGCCGTCCTGACGCTGCACGGTGCCGAGGCGGTAGCCGCTGCCCGTCGCGTCGAGCTCGAACGCCGTGTGCACGGTGATCGTCACGCGGCCCGCTGTCGAGGCGACGACGACGGCGTCGAGGTTCGCGTCGTCGACCGACCGCGTGCTCGGGTCGCTGCGGGCGCCGGGGAGCGAGATGATGAACGCGCGTGAGCCGGCGGCCACGTCGTAGGTAGCCCCTGTAGGCAGGTCGATGGCGACCCGCGTGACGCCGTCGGTGAAGCCGACGCGTGGGTCGGGAAGCGCGTAGCCGAGCCGATCGGCGGTGTCGATGGTCACGACCTTGCTCTGCGAGTTCCAGGCGCTCTCACCCTCGAACGCCAGCACCAACGGCGTGATGGGCACGTACGCCGTGCCGTCGACAAGCAGCGCGAGCGGGCTGTCGAGCGCGTTGGTGCCGCGCAAGGCCGGTTCGAGGCGCACCGCCCCTCCGCGCTTCGGCAGGCCCTCCACGATGTCGGAGGTCGTGCTGAACGTCGCGGTCCTGTGCCCGTCACTGAAGATCAGTTGCTTGCTCGTCGACTCGAAGACGACCTCGAGGCCCATGGCGTGCGCCAGGGGCACCGCCTTCGCGAACGCGTTGGTGTTGTCGCCCTGCGCGATGAAGTAGTACGGACCCGCATCGTCGATCAGCGAGCCGTTGACGGCAAGGTAGTTATGACGCTGTTGGGCGAAGCCCAGGCTGCACAGCGCGAAGATGATGAGAACGAAGCACCGGTGAAACACGTCGAACGCGAGTCTAGCACCCGGCTCCGGGCGTTTCGGATGAGAGATTTCGCTCACCGGGCGCGGCTACTATGCGGACATGAGCCAGTACCGGAGCCGCGCGGTCGGTGACAGGCGCGTGTACCTACGGCCTTACCCGCACGCCGAGCTCGACGCGAGGCACTCGAGTGGAGCGCGGGTGCGGACCGCGCACCTGCTCGGCTTCCTCCTGCCGCTGCAGCGCGCGGCCAAGCCGGTGCTCGAACCGTCGGGCGCCGTGTCGCTCGTCGTCGCCGACGCCTCGGACTGGCGCCGGATCTTCTCGTACCCGTACGGTCTGCCGTTCACGCGCAACCTGCCCGACTCTGCTGTCATCGTCGCGGCTGCCGACTACCCCGAGCGGCTGCTCACGCGCTTCGACGACCCGCTCCTGCGGGCAGA
>Ga0123333_10005597_pt1 | contig 11265 bp, 10 predicted proteins | sample BioC12SIPDNA_3_FD_89957 | JGI IMG/M metagenome (GOLD analysis project Ga0123333, IMG submission 89957) | Anaerobic biogas reactor microbial communites from Washington, USA - Biogas_R2_B C12 SIP DNA | ecosystem: Engineered > Bioreactor > Anaerobic > Unclassified | place: Washington, USA...
TCCCGGACCGCGGTGGTGGCCCGTCGTGGCCGTGGTGGGAGTCACACTGTCTGACCAGGCTCATGTGTGATGCGCTGGGTATTGCGGACACGATCGGTCGGCGGGGTCCGGGCGCGGAAAGACGACATGTCGAAGATTGCATGTGTCGAACATGAAGTCTCAGATTTATTAAAAATCGCCGAATGTGAGCTTTATCACACGGGGGTGCGGGCGGTCATTTTCCCGAGGCCCGGCGTCGCCCGCCGTCGCCGTCGGACGCCGGGCAGCGGATGCTCAGGGGCGCACGACCTGCAGATCGCGCAGATGGCGGTAGAAGGTGACCCGTTCCAGGGCGCGCGGGTGACGTACCCCGTCGACGGTGACGCCCAGGGCCGGGCCGCCTGCCTGTACGGCACGGCCGGTGAACAGGGTGTCCGGGTCCACCTTCGGCGTCTGCGCCTGCCCGCGGGAGAATCGGCGGAGCACCGGCCAGGTGGTGATCCGCTCCCGCCATCCGGCCGGGGGCAGCACGGTCCGGCCGGCGACGATGCCCGGGGCGTCGAGCATGGGGACCAGGCGCGCGCCGACGACACCCCCGGCGCCTTCGTGGCGCACGAGGACGTCATCGTCGACGATGATCTCGCCGGTGATCTCCGGGGTCTCCCAGTCGGTGATGGTGGCGGAACCGGCGACGGCCACGCCGGCGTCGGTGCGGATGAGGGGGACGGGGCGCACCGTCCCGGTCATCGCCAGCTCCAGCGCCGCCTCGCCGGATGTGGGCAGCCCCCAGTTCCGGGCCGCCGTGGAATCAGACGACGAGGGCACGAAGCCCACCTCCGCCCAGAGATGGTCGGCCCGCATGAGGCGGGTGAGCACGGCGGACAGGGCGGCATCCGTTCCGGCGACGATGACGCGGAGCCGCTCGGGCAGGTGCGGTGCCTGCGGGGCCGGGCCGGGGGTGCCCAGATGGGCGACGTCGGGCCGGGCGGCGATCTCGTCGAGGGAGGGGGTGGGATCCTCGGGCAGGATCTGGGTGGTGATCTCGTCGAGGAAGCGCAGTGCGCGGCGGGAGGGGACGTCGTCAAGCGTGTGGGTCTCCACACCGGCAGGGGCGGGCGGGGAGGCGTCCCCGCAGCGCAGGTAAAGCACTCGCATGAGGTGTGATAGTACGCCGGAGAGAGTAGGGAGTAGAATCAACCTCCGGCCACGGCTGCATACGGCCTGGAGTTGTCGACGAATGAGCGGAAGTGACGCAAACAAATGGCTGCAATCGTGATTGTCGGTGCCCAGTGGGGCGACGAGGGCAAGGGTAAGGCCACGGATATTCTCGGCGGCCTGGTCGATTACGTGGTCAAGCCCAACGGCGGTAACAACGCCGGCCACACCGTCGTCGTCGGCGGCGAGAAGTACGAGCTCAAGCTCCTTCCCGCCGGTGTGCTCTCCGAGAACGCCGTCCCGATCCTGGGCAACGGCGTGGTGATCAACCTCGAGGCGCTCTTCGAGGAGATCGACGGACTCGAGGCCCGCGGCGCCGACGCGTCCCGGCTGAAGATCTCCGCCAACGCCCACCTCGTGGCCCCGTACCACCAGATCATGGACCGGGTGCAGGAGCGTTTCCTGGGCAAGCGGGCCATCGGCACCACCGGTCGCGGCATCGGCCCGACCTACGCCGACAAGGTCTCCCGCGTGGGCATCCGCGTGCAGGACATCTTCGACGAGTCGATCCTGCGGCAGAAGGTCACCTCCGCTCTCGACATCAAGAACCAGGTCCTGGTGAAGATGTACAACCGCAAGGCGATCGACCCGGAGGAGATCGTCACGTACTTCCTGTCCTACGCGGACCGCCTGCGCCCGATGGTCGTCGACGCGGAGTACATGCTCAACAAAGCCCTCGACGAGGGCAAGCGCGTCCTCATGGAGGGCGGTCAGGCCACGATGCTCGACGTCGACCACGGCACCTACCCGTTCGTCACCTCCTCCAACCCGACCGCCGGCGGCGCCAGCGTGGGTGCGGGCATCGGTCCGACCCGCATCACCACCAGCCTGGGCATCATCAAGGCGTATACCACCCGCGTCGGCGCCGGCCCGTTCCCGACGGAGCTTTTCGACAAGTGGGGTGAGTACCTGCAGACCGTCGGCGGCGAAATCGGCGTGAATACCGGCCGCAAGCGTCGCTGCGGCTGGTACGACTCGGTGATCGCCCGCTACGCCTCCCGCGTCAACGGTTTCACCGACTACTTCCTGACCAAGCTGGACGTGCTCACCGGCATCGGCGAGATCCCGATCTGCGTGGCCTACGACGTCGACGGGGAGCGTTTCGACGAGATGCCGCTCACCCAGTCCCAGTTCCACCACGCGGAGCCGATCTTCGAGACCATGCCCGCCTGGGACGAGGACATCACCGGCTGCACCACCTTCGAGGAGCTGCCGCAGAAGGCCCAGGACTACGTCCTGCGCCTGGAGGCGCTCTCCGGCTGCCGCATCTCCTACATCGGCGTCGGCCCCGGCCGCGACCAGACGATCGTGCGCCACGACGTCCTGGCGGATTAACTCAGTGCCTATGCCGCCGACCAGCGCACTGTTCCTCGGGAGCGGGGAGTTCGCCGAGGAACTCGCCGTGGCCTTCCGCCGGCTCGGCGTCGAGGTCCGTACCGCGGACAACGACGCCGCCCGCGACCCGGAGGGGCTCCGGGCGCTCGTCGACGAGCACCACCCGGACTTCATCCTCCCCATGATCGAGAACACCGCCGTGGAGGTCCTGGCTGAGCTGGAGGCTGCGGGCGATGTCGTCGTCGTACCCTCCGCGCACGGCTGCGAGCTCACCGTCGCCCGCGACACGCTGCGGCACACCGCCAACCAGGATCTGGGGCTGCCGACGACGGCATACCGCTTCGTGGACAACCGGGCGGACTTCGATCAGGCGGTCGCGGACCTCGGCCTGCCCTGCATCGTCAAGCCGGCGACCTTCTCCGCTGGGCACGGGCACACCGTCATTCGCGGAGAAGGGGAAGTCGACGCGGCGTGGGACAACGCGCGCGGCGACGGCGACGACGTGATGGTCGAACGTTTCGTCGATTTCGACTCCGAGATCACGCTCCTGGCCGTGCGCTCCGTCGACCCGGCCACCGGCAAACTGGCCACCTGGTTCTGCGAGCCGATCGGCCACATCAACCACGACGGTCGGCTGCTCGAATCCTGGCAGCCGACGGCCCTGAGCCCCGCCGCGCTGGACAACGCCCGCTCCATGGCCGCGCGGATCTCCAATGCGCTCGGCGGCCGGGGTGTCTTCGCGGTAGAGATGTTCGTGTCCGGCGACGACGTGTACTTTTCCGGGGTCACCCCCCGCCCGCACGACGTGGCGACGGTGACGCTGAGTTCCCAGCGTTTCTCGCAGTACGACCTCCATGCACGGGCGGTCCTCGGGCTGCCCATCGACACCACGCTCGTCTCCCCGGGCGCCTGCACGATGCTCTACGGGCCGGTCAACGACCTCGCCGCCGCTCTCGCGGTTCCGGAGGCCGACGTCCGCCTCTACCGCGACGAGCGGGCCATGGTCCTGGTCACCGCAGAAACCGTTGACAGCGCCCGCAGCCGGGCGGCTCAGGCCTCGGAGGCGGCGACCCGCAGCATCGGCTGATGCAGGATTCCCTCGTCGTCGAAGACGTCGCCGACGGGCTCGAACCCGAACCCGCGGTAGAACTCCACCAGCGGGACCTGGGCGTCCAGGACCACGTCCCGGCCCTCGGCCAGCCCGGTCGCTGCTTCAACGAGCTGTCCGGACAGTCCCGTGCCCCGCGCCGACGGCGTCACGCACACCCGTCCCAGCCGCAGCCGGGCGCCGTCGGGGAAGACCCGTGCAGTCCCCAGTAGCTGCCGCCCGGCGACGTCCCAGGCCAGCAGATGGACGGTGTCCGGATCCGCGTCCACGTCGTCGATCTCCGCGTACGGGCAGCGCTGCTCGTGGACGAAGATGTCCACCCGCAGCTTGTAGAGTTTGTGGACCTCGAGCGGTGACAACGCCGCGAGGGGGTGGGCGGCGATGAGAGTGTGCACGGTGAGCCTCAACTCTTGTGGGTCGTGGGGGAATCGACGGCGATCTGGTCGGCCGGCCGCTTCTGGCGGGGCACGACGACGAGGATGGCGACGAGGGCGATGAAAGCCAGGAGGGCATTGAATCCGATGCCCACCATGCCTGCCTCGCGTAACGCCACATTGTACTGCACGCCCACGAAGGGGATCAGCTCCCGCAGGGCAGGCACCCCGGTCTCCTCCAGCGCGGTGAAGATGGCGGTGGAACCCGCGAGACCGAAGGCCGCGCCAAGGGAAGAAGCCATCTTGAACAGTCCCGCGCCGGAACCGGCGTACTCGTCCGGGAGCGAGGAGAGGGCGGTGTCCGTCGCCGGGGTGGCGAAGAAGGCCAGTCCCAGCCCGAACAGGGAGAAACCGATCGCGGCCATGATGATGTAGGAGGTCTGGTAGAGGTTGGTGAACATGAGGAAACTGATGGCCACCAGCATCGTCGCGGCGCCCAACGCCATGGGCTTGCGGGGGCCGAGCTTCTGCAGCATCTTCTCGCCCACGCGGATGAAGGCGATGACGCACACGGCGTAGCCGAGGGTGACGTAACCGGCGTCGGCGGCGGAGAGGCCTCCCGCCTGCTGCAGCATCCACAGCGCCACCGTCATCACACCCACGCAGGAGTTCATGAGGAAATTCGCCAGCACGGCACCGGAGAAGGAGCGGCTGCGGAAGAGCCGGAAGTCGATGAAGGCATCCGGATTACCGGACTCGACCCGGAAGAAGACGATCAGCGCGGCGGCGGCGACAGCTGCCAGCGTGAGGATGATCGGGTGGGCCCAACCGAGGGAGGATCCCTGGGTGGCCACCACCTGGGCGGACAGGAGGGCGACGAGGAAGCTGGCGATGCCCGCGACATCGAGCCTGCGCTCCAGCCCCGCGGCGGGCCGGGACTCCGGCAGTGGCCGGATGAGGATTATCGCGGCGACGGCCACGGCCGCGCTGAGCACGAACAGCCCGCGCCAGCCGACCACAGTGCCGGTGAGCCAACCACCGACCAGGGCGGCGAGCCCGGACCCGCCGAAGGTGCCGATCGACCACATCGACACGGCGCGTTGGCGGTCCTTACCCTGCCAGTAGGTCTTCACCAGCGCGAGAGAGGTGGGCATGATGAACGCCGCGGCCAGGCCCTGCAGCGCACGGCCCAGCAGCATCATCACCGCCGACAGGTCGCTGAACGCTCCGGCCACGAGCAGGGAACCGACGATGTTGATGACGAGCCCGATCGTGAGGAACCGTACCCGGCCGTACCGGTCGCCGAAACCGCCGGCGATGACGACGAACATTCCGGCGAACAGCGCCGCCAGGGAAATGGCGGTGTTCATCAGCGGTTGCGGTATGCCGGTGTCGCCGGCCATGACGGGGCCGATGTTGAGCGCCGACTGGGCGAACAACCAGAAGGTCAGGACGGCCAGGACCAGGCCGAGCAGGGTCGGGTTCGTGCCTGTGAACTCACGGTCCGCGCCGGTGGGGCCGGTGTCTGCGGTGGGCGTTGACATTGGCATTCCTTATGGTTGTCGGGCGACGAACCACAATGACCGCTGCCCGGGAGGTGATTCCCGCAGCGGCGGTCATTGCCCGGAGCTCGCCGAAGTCTAGGCTTCCGCCTCGGCCTTCTTGCCCTTGGGGATGAAGAAGGTGATGGAGATGAGGGCGGCGATCGCCATCAGGGCATTGAAGGCGAGGCCGACGAAGCCGGCTTCACGGACCGCCACATTGTCCTGTCGGCCGGAGAAATCGATAGCCGCACCGACGATGTCGAGGCCGGAGGTCTGGAGCGCGGTGAAGATGGCTGCGGACGCGGCGACGCCGAAAGCGGCGCCCAGGGACGAGGCCATCTTGTAGATACCGGAGCCCGAGCCGACCTGGTCGTTGGGCAGGTTGGACAGTGCGGCGTCTGTCGAGGGAGTGGCGTAGAACGCCAGTCCCAGGCCGAACAGGGAGTACGAGATCACCGCGAGGATCTGGTAGGTGCCCTGCATGGTGTTGGTGGCCATGAGCAGTGCGATGGAGACCAGCACGATGAGGGTTCCCCAGATCATCGGCTTCCGCGGACCGAACTTCTGCAGCAGTTTCTCACCCACGCGGATGAACGCGATGATGAAGATGGCGTAGCCGAGGGTCAGGTAGCCCGCCTCGGCGGCCGACATGTTGCCTGCGCCCTGCAGGACCCAGAGGGAGACGGTGAGGGCGCCGGCGGTGCCGTTGATGAGGAAGTTCGAGATCGTCGCGCCGGTGAACACGGTGTTCTTGAACAGCGCGAAGTCGACGAAGGGGGTGCCGGTGTTGCGTTCCTGGTTGATGAAGACGCCGAACGCGGCGAGGAAAACCGCCAGCAGGGCCCAGGTGATCCAGCTGGTCCAGCCGATGGAGGAACCCTGGGTGACGACGATGAGCAGGGACGCCAGAGCGACCGCCAGGGAGATGATGCCTATCCAGTCGGTCCGGCCGGGCTTGCCCGCGCCCGGCGCCGCCTCGGGGATCTGGCGCATGAGGATGATCGAGAGGACGGAGACGACTGCGCTGATGATGAAGATCGAGCGCCAGCCCAGGGCGGTGGAGGCCATGAAACCGCCGAAGATGGCGGTCAGGCCGGAGCCGCCCCAGGAACCGATGGACCACATGGACACGGCGCGCTGGCGGGCGGGACCCTCCCAGTACACTTTGAGCAGCGCCATGGTGGTCGGCATGATGGCGCCGGCCGACAGGCCCTGGAGCACGCGGCCGGTGACAACCATGCCGGAGGCGGCCTCGCTGAAGGCGAAGGCGATGAGCAGGGAGCCGATGATGCCGAAGACATTGCCGAGGGTGGCGATCTTCTTCAGGCCGAACTTGTCGCCGAAGCCGCCCCACATGACGATGAACATGCCGGAGAACAGGGCGGACAGCGAAATCGCGATGTTCATCACCTCCATCGGCATGCCGATGTCGTCGGCCATGAGGGGGCCGATGTTCATTGTCGTCTGGGCGAAGAGCCAGAAGGTGATGACCGCGAGGACGATGCCGAAGAGGGAGGCGTCGTTGCCCTTGAAATCGGTCCTGACTGGTGTGGTCGTGGTGGTCATGCTCAGTTCTCCTTCAGGAGCCACGGGGACGCGGCGACGATGATGGCTTCAGCGCCGCGGTCGAGTGTGGGCTGGATGTCGGGTGCGAAGAAGGGGGAGTGGTTGCCGGGCGCGGTCGCGGTGTCGGCGAACCCGCCGAGGCCCCAGAAGGTGTACGGCACGCCCAGGGAATCCGGGATGACGGAGAAGTCCTCGGAGGCGGGCACGGGACCCATCTCGACGGAGTTCTCGCCGAAGAAGTCGTCGAAGGCGGCGGCGACAGTGTCCGTCACGTCGTCGTCGTTGTTGGTCAGCGGGTAGACGTCGAAGTACTCGAACTCCGGCTCCCGCGGGCTGCGGGAGGCTTCGCACTCCGCCTTGACGATCCTCTCGATCGCCTCGTGCAGCGAGGCGCTGACCTCGGCGTTGTAGGCGCGTGTGTTGAGCAGCAGGATCGCCGAATCCGGAATGATGTTGGATTTCGTGCCGGCGTGGAAGGAGCCGACGGTCACCACCGCGGTCTCCTTGGGCGCGACCTCGCGGGAGATGATGGTCTGCAGGCGGGTGACGATGGATGCGCCCAGGACGATCGGGTCGACGCCGAGGTTGGGCATCGCGCCGTGGGAGCCCTTGCCGTAGATGGTGATCTTGATCGAGGCCGCCTGGGAGAACAGCGGGCCGCGGCGGGTGCCGACGGCCCCGCCCGGGACCATCCCGAGCACGTGCTGGCCCAGGTAGACGTCCGGGGTGGGCATCTTGGCGGCGATGTCGTTGTCCACCATGTCCTGGGCGCCGGCCGCGATCTCCTCGGCCGGCTGGAAGACGCCGACGAAGGTGCCGGACCACTCTCCGCGGGCGGCGGCCAGGGCCTCGAGGGCGCCGAGCAGGGACATGATGTGTACATCGTGGCCGCAGGTGTGCGCGACCGGCGTTTCCACGCCGGTGTTCTCGTCGACTTGGGTCACTCCCTCGGCGGAGTAGTCCTTGCCGGACTGCTCGGCCATGGGTAGCCCGTCGATGTCGGCGCGCATCGCGACAACGGGGCCGTCACCGTTGCGGAGGATGGCGACCAGGCCGGTCCTGCCGACCGGGTTGAGCTCGTCGACGCCGATGCGGTCGAGCTCTCCCCGGATCTTCGCCGAGGTCTTGTGTTCCTGGAGGGAGAGCTCCGGGATTCGGTGGAATTCCTTGTACAGCTCTTAGCGGGCGCTTCTGGTGGTGTCGAGATGGGAAACGATGTTCTGGATCGTCATGGCTGCTCCATTTCCAGCGGAAGATAACATCTTTTATTGAACTCCGAGGGGCTCAATGATCAAAGCAATGTGGGATGTGATTTTCACCTCATCATGGATGAAGTTGTCTACGAGTAGTACCTCCATCACCAAAATACCCCGTATACATTGCGTACGGGTGTGTTTTCCGGCGGCCGGTCCCGGCCCGTTGCGCCAGTCTTCCCCGGGGCGGCTTCCCCGGGTCGGTGGGGCCGCGGAAAGCCCGACGGGACCGGTGCGGACGAGCGCCCCGCGGTGCCCTCCCCAATGTTCCGCAGAAGTGCATGGTCATGGCGGCGTTCGCGGATCGTCAGGGTGACCGAGTTGGCCAGCCCCACCGACACGACCCGCGCCTCGCCCGAACCGTGGAACTGGCTCGCCGCATTCGTCGACGGCGCGGTCCCGACAGTCATTGCAACCTGTTTTGGCCTCATAACCTTGGTCTGAGCCGCCGTGGACCCGTAGAAGATTATTAGGGTGGGAGTGTGAGATTCCCCGGCGTGAGGTTTCATGGTGGCCATGCGCAAGTTCCGTAACACCATGACCACCCTCGCCGTCGCGGGTCTCGTTGCCGCCGCTCCCGCCGTCGCCCACGCGGACGTCGTGGACACCTACCTCGCGGCCATCCCCGCCGGCCAGATCTCCTGCCAGCAGGCAAACAACTACTGGACCGACGCCGGCGATTACCAGAGTAAGCGCAGCCAGGCGCTGCTGGCCGCCAACTTCCATCCGCGCGGCGGCGAAATCCGCGACGCGCTCGCACGTGTCGACGAAGCCGCCCACCGCTGCGGCCTCATCGGGGGAGGTGCAACCGCCCCCGCCGCCCAGAACGGCCAGGCCCCGGCTCCCGTCCAGCAGGGCGGCCAGCAGGTTCAGGCCCCCGCCCCCGGCCAGGCTCCCGCCCAGGCTCCCGCCTAGGCCCAGGACAACACCGTGAGCATCGGCGGCCAGACCTTCCCGGTGCCGGAGATTCTCGCCCCCGTTGTCAACTGGCTGCGAGACGCCCTGGGCAACCTGGGCATCCGCTTCTAAACAAGCAGAAAACACGACGCCGGGCCGGGGACATGAAAGAAGTCCCCGGCCCGGCGTCGTCGTGCCGCTAGATCTCGTACTCGGGGTGCGAGGAGACGACCATCTCGTCCCACTCGACGATCTTCTTGCGCTCCCTGCCCTCCGCCTCGCCGAGTGAACGCTCGGCGGCGTCGAGGTTGCGCCAGCCTTCCCAGGTGGTGACGGGGATCCCGCGGGCGTCGAGAAGCTCCAGGACGGCCTGGGGCTCAGGCTTCGACGGGGCACTCAGGCGGCCCGTGTTGAAGTCCTCGAGCAGCATGGTCGTCGTGTCCTTCGCGTCGGACTTGGTGTTGCCGATCAGGCCGACGGGGCCGCGCTTGATCCAGCCGGTGGCGTACAGCCCTTGGACCGGTGCCTCGGTGGAGGGGTCGAGGACCCGGCCGCCGTCGTTGGGGATGACGGCGCGCTCGGCATCGAAAGGCACGCCTTCGACGGCCTCGGAGCGGTAACCGACCGCGCGGTAGACGGCCTGGGCGTCCCAGGTGGTGAACTTACCGGTGCCCCGGACGTTGCCGGTGCCGTCGAGCTCGGTCCGCTCCGTCTTCAGGCCGACGACCCTGCCGTCCTCGCCGAGGATCTCCACCGGGGACTCGAAGAAGTGGAGGAACAGCTTGTGCTGGGCGCCCTTCGGCTCCCGGATGGCGTAGTTCTCCAGCGTCTGGCACACCAGGTCCACGGACTTGGAGTCACGGCGGGCCTGCTCCGAGGCCTCGTCATAGTCGATGTCCTCCGGGTCGACGATGACCTCGACGTTCTCCGAGTGATCCAGTTCCTTGAGCTCCAGCGGGGTGAACTTCGCCTGGGCGGGACCACGGCGGCCGAAGACGTGGACCTCCTTGACCGCGGACCGGCCGAGGTTCTCGTAGACGTTGTCCGGGATCTCCGTTACCTTGAGCTCGTCGGCCGTCTTCGCCAGGATGCGGGCGACGTCCAGGGCGACGTTGCCCACGCCGATGACCGCGACCTTCTCCGCCGTGAGGTCCCAGGTACGGGAGAAGTCGGGGTTGCCGTCGTAGAAACCGACGAACTCGCCGGCGCCGTGGGAGCCCTGCAGGTCCGAGCCCTGGATGCGCAGCTCCTTGTCACCGGTCGCGCCGGTGGAGAAGATGATCGCGTCGTAGAACTCGCGCAGCTCGTCGACGGTGATGTCCTTGCCGATCTCGATGTTGCCCAGCAGCCGGATCTCCGGCTTGTCCAGCACCGCGTGCAGCGACTTGACGATGCCCTTGATGCGCGGATGATCCGGCGCGACGCCGTAGCGGATGAGGCCGAAGGGGGCGGGCATCCGCTCGAAGAGATCGATGGCCACGTCCTGACCGGACTTCACGAGCAGATCCGAGGCGTAGATGCCGGCGGGGCCGGCGCCGACGACGGCGACACGCAGGGGGCGGGACATGATCAGACGACATCCTTCGATAACGGTGGGGGAGTGTTCTCCAAAGTTTTCCTCCGCTCCATAGTACTGACCGGGGTCGCCGGCGGGGGACATCGGGGACGGTGCCAACAATGCGACGGGGGGATGGGGCGGGGGATACCTGGACGGGTGGATTCGCGGGCATTTGCAGGTCTGTGACGTGTGATCTCGGCCCCCTGGGGAGGTCGACGGGCGGGGGATCGGCATGAATCCCACACCTCCGATCCGGACGGCGATGTGGTGCCCGTCACTGCTGTTGACGTGTGTGGATGACTGGTTCCGGCCCGGCGGGGTGTGGCGGTCCGGGCTACGCTGGCGAGGCGTGCGGGTGCGGAGAGTCCGGTTATGCCTTGTTAAGTCTGAAAATTTCCGCCGCTACCAGTGTGGCGGAGGCGACATTGGTTATAGA
>Ga0123333_10005598_pt1 | contig 11263 bp, 5 predicted proteins | sample BioC12SIPDNA_3_FD_89957 | JGI IMG/M metagenome (GOLD analysis project Ga0123333, IMG submission 89957) | Anaerobic biogas reactor microbial communites from Washington, USA - Biogas_R2_B C12 SIP DNA | ecosystem: Engineered > Bioreactor > Anaerobic > Unclassified | place: Washington, USA...
GCGGTGATCGTGCGCGACCTCGAGGCCTACCACGACCTGCTTTCGGCAGCCATGCGGGCCCACCACATCCCCTGTTTCATTGATCGCCGCCAGCCGACGACGCACCATCCGCTCATCGAGCTGGTGCGCTCGCTTTTGGCCGTCGCCCAGGATGATTGCCGGCTCGACGCGGTCCGTCTGATGCTCAAGACCGGGTTGCTGCCGATCGCCGCCGGGGACGCCGACCTGCTGGAGAACTACTTACTGGCTCACGGGATCGAGGGCCGCACGCGATGGCTCAATGAATGGCAGCAGCGTCGATTGTTCAAGCACCGCGGCCCGGACGACCAGTTGCGGCCCTATCAGCAAGAAGCCCTGGCGCGGGTCAATCGTGCCCGCGAAATCTGGCTGGAGCTGATGGGTGAGTGGTTGGATGCCGCGACCGAGCCAACCACTCCCGGTCGCCAACGCATCGAGGCCCTTTACGCGTGTCTGGACAGGCTGGCGGTGGGGCGGCAGCTCATGGACTGGGCGGCCCAGGATGAGGAGGATGGACTGCCCGATCAGGCGGCAACGCACCGTCAGGTGTGGGGCGACTTCCTGGAACTGCTCGACGAGTTTGCCCACGCGTTGGGTGACGAACCGCTGACCTCGGCGGCTTTCCGTGAGATCATCGAGGCGGGGCTCGGCGAGTTCGACCTGGGCCTCGCACCGCCGACCCTCGACCAAGTGCTCGTCGGAGCGATCGAGCGCAGCCGGCAGCCGGCCATCCGCGCCGCCCTCGTTTTGGGTTTCGACCAGACGTTCTTTCCGCGACGGCGATCCGAGGATCCGCTGCTCGGCGATGAAGAGCGCGAGGCCCTCGAAGCGGCGGGAGTGGGCATCGGCCCCTCACGACGTCGCCAGTTGCTCGACGAACGGATGGTCGCGTACCTGGCGTTGACCCGGGCCTCGCAGCGGCTGTGGATCAGCTACCCGCGCGTAGAGGTCGACGGTGGACCGTTGGAGCCGTCGCCGTTCCTCGTGCATGTGCTGGAGGCTCTGCCCGGCCTGGCGGTCGAGAAGGTCCAGGATCCGCGGCAGGACCGCAAGCCGGCTTGGGTGAACCGCGTCGGCGAGTTGGGGGGGCGACTCGCGGCGGAGTTCCGCTATCGGCCGACCTTGGCGGCGGATCGTGGAGGCGATGAGCGGGCGGTCTGGAATGCGCTGTACGAGGCGGGTCGTTCTCGCTCCGAGTGGGCCGCGGGGCTGCGACGGACGCTGTCGGGTTTGGCCTACCGCAACCTCGCTCAGCTGTCGCCGAGCTTGGCCGCCCAATCGCTCGCCGAGCCGTTCATGGCCAGCGTCAGCCGGCTCGAACGGTTTGCCGCCTGCGCGTTTGCCCACTTCGCCGAATACGCCCTGCGGCTTGAACCACGGGTCGAGGCCGAGATGACCGCCCTGGAAGTGGGTACGCTCTGCCATGGGATTCTCGAACAACTTATTGACGGTTGGGCCGGCGAGGGCCGGCGACTCGCGGATATCGAGGACGACCAGATCGCGGCGGATATCGAGTCGGTGACGGAGAGAATCCTGCCGCAGTTGCTCGGCGACCTGGTAGTGGAGGGGCCGCAGAACGACTACCTTTGCGATCGCAGTCAGGCCCTTGTGAAGCGGGTGACCTGCTGGCAGCGCGACTCGGCCCGGGCGGGGCGGTTCAATCCCAAGGCGGTCGAGTTCCCCTTCGGGTACCACGGGCCGGGCAATGCCCTCACTCTGGCCACGCCCAAGGGCCGCACCATTCACCTGCGCGGTCGGATCGATCGCGTCGATATCGCCGAACTCGCCGATGAACTGGTCGGCATGGTCATCGACTACAAGACGACCTACGATCGCCGGTTGGATCTTACCGCCGTTTATCATGGTCTGTCCCTGCAATTGGTGGGATACTTGCTGGCCCTCCAGCAGCAGGGTCACACGTTGACCGGCCGCCCGATCCGCCCGGTGGATGCCGTCTATCTGCCCTTGCTTGAACAGTACGAAACCGTCGCGCATCCCACGGTCGGTAAGGGCAAACGCTACCAGTGGCGGGGCGTGCTGGATCTGTCGGCTTTGGATGTCTTGGACGCGGGGGCTCGTGACGCGGGCGGCTCAGCGTTCTTCTCCGCCCGAATCACCAAGGCGGGCGAGCCATACGCGGTCTCCGATTTGGCTTCGCGAGACGAGCTGGCGGCGGTGATGCGGCACGTGGGGCTGAGGATGGGCGAGCTGGCCGACGGGATCATCGACGGGTGCGTCGACGTCAACCCCTACTCCCTGCGGCGATACACCCCCTGCACCTGGTGCGTCTATCAGTCCGTGTGCCGGTACGAGATCGAGACCCAACCACCGCGCCCCCTGGATTCGTACCAGGGCCGTGAGGTGCTGGCCCTGCTCAGCGGCGGAGGTGGCCATGCCTGACCTGCCGGAGCTGCGTGAACTCTTCGCCCACTTGACCGAGCCGCAGCGCCGCGCGGTGCTGGCCGTCGATCGCAGCCTGCTGGTGTCCGCGGCGGCCGGAGCCGGCAAGACCATGGTCCTCGCCGAACGCATCGCCGCCTTGGTTTGCGATCTGCCCGCTCCCCGGCGATGCCGGGTTGATGAACTCCTGGTGGTCACCTTCACCGAGGCGGCGGCTCGCGAGATGCGTACGCGGATCGGCTCTGCGATCCAGAAACGCATCGCCGCCCGCCCGCGCGACGATTATCTCCGCGAGCAACTCTACCTGTTGGACAACGCGTCCATCTCGACCATCCACGCCTTCTGCCGGGCGCTTATCCAGCGCTGGTTCCCGCAGGCCGAGGTCGACCCGCAGGTCGCCGTTCTCGCCGAGGACGAGGCCGAGCTGCTGCGACTCGAAGTCATCGAGGATCTCTTCGAGGATCGGTTCGGCTCAGGCGACGATGCCGGGGCTCGTTTCCGGCAGTTCCTTGAGGAGTATGCTGATGGCAGCGAGGCTCGGGTGCGGCCCATCGTCCTGCAGTTGTCGAGCTTCCTCGGCAGCTTGCCCGCCCCCGAGGACTGGATGCGCATGGCCCACGGCCGACTCGCCGCCGGCGCCCAAGGCAGTCTCGTGGGGCATGTCGACGAATGCCAGAAGCAACGCCTGCTGCGCGAGCTGAGTCTCCAGGCGGAATACGCCCAGGAACTGGCCGCCACCGTCCGCTCCGCCTGGCCTGTGGCGTCGCTCCGCGCCGAAGCCCTCGATGCCCATGCCGCGCAACTCCAGGAATGGCATGCCGCGCTCGGCGAGGCCAAGGCCTCCGCATGGACCTTCATCGCCGACGCGATCAGCAACTACGACCTGAAAACCAAACGCAAGCCCTCCAAGCTTTCGCCGGAAGACAGCGCCGCCTACGACGCGGCCAAGGACCTCGTGGATGAGGCCAAGCGGTTGCTCAAAAGCCGGCTTCGGGATGCCCTCTGCCGGTTCACTACTGAGGAATACGAGACAGGTCTGCAACTCATCGCTCCGCACGTACACACGCTGCTGGAGCTTGTCTACGAGTTCAACGAGCGTTATCGCGAGGCCAAGCGGAACCAGGCGGTTGTGGACTTCGAGGATCTGCAGCGATCCGCCTATCGCCTGCTGATTGATCCGGACAACCGGACCGGGCCCTCTGAAGTCGCTCGCCACTTGCAGCGGCAGTACCGCCACGTCCTGGTGGACGAGTTCCAGGATGTGGACCCGCTGCAAGAGGCCATTCTCCGGATGGTCAGCCGCGAGTCCGCCGACCCGCCGGCCGGCAACCTGTTCACCGTCGGCGACATCAAGCAGAGCATCTACCGCTTCCGCCTCGCCGAGCCCGACCTCTTCGCCAAGCGGACGGAGCAGTTTGCCGACGGCTCCGACCTCGGCGAGGTCATCCATCTGCAGGAGAACTTCCGCAGCCGCCGCGAGGTGCTCGACGCGGTGAACGCCGTCTTCCGCCCGCTGATGCGGCCGACGTTCGGCGGCACCGATTACGACGCGCACGCCGAGCTGCGGGCGGGCATGGCCTACCCCGAGGCGGCCGAGGATGGACCGGTCTTCGGTCGGCCGGCGGTCGAACTGCACCTGCTCGAACCCATCACCAGCCGAAACGCCCCCACGGTCGCGCATACCGATGACGAGGATGATGGCTCCGCGGATGCAAACGGCGGCGACGAGGAACTCGACGGCCTCGACCGTGAGGCCCTGCTGATTGGCCGGCGTATCCGGACCTGGATGGGGCTTGAAGGCGACGGCAGGCGCTGGCAGGTGGCGGATCGGCCGGCCACACCCGGCGGAGCGCTCGTCACCCGACCGGTCGAGTTCAGCGATATCGTCATCCTTCTGCGATCCATGCTCCACAAGGCCGAGCCCATCGCTGAGGTGCTTCGCCGCATGGGTATCCCCGTGCGCATCGAGCGAGCCGAGGAAAGCATCGACTCGACCGAGTATCGCGACCTGCTCAGCCTGCTCCAGGTGCTCGACAATCAGCAGCAGGATATTCCTCTGGCCGCTGTGCTGCGATCGCCGCTTCTGGGCCAGTCGTTCAGCGAGAGCGAATTGCTGGAGATCCGCTTGCTGGACCGCGAGGTGCCGTTCCACGCAGCCGTCGCCCGATATGCCCGCGAAGGGAAGAAGAAAGCACTGCGAGAGAGAATCGCGGCGGTGCTCAGCCAGCTCGACAGGTACCGCACGCGCATGCGACGCTCGCCCGTGGCCGACGTGCTCTGGGAGATCTACCAGGAGACGGATTACCTGGCCTATGTCTCCGGGCTGCCCGGCGGCCTGCGACGGCAGGAGCACCTCATCAGCTTGCATGAGGTGGCCCGGCAATTCGGCGGCTTCGCCCGTCAGGGTCTGCGCCGCTTCCTGCGATTCGTCGAGGATCTTATCGCCCAAGAGCGCCAACCCGTGCCCGGCATGCCCGGAAGCGCCAACGACAACGTCGTCCGCATCATGTCCATCCATGCCAGCAAGGGCCTTGAGTTCCCCATCGTCGTCCTGCCCGACCTGAGCAAGCGATTCAATCTCCAGGATCTCCGCGGCAACGTCATCGTCGACCGCAAACTGGGTATTGGCCTTCGGGCGGTCAACGCCGACCAGCGCATCCGCTACCCGACCCTCGCCCACCAGCTCGCCGCCGAGCAAGTGTTGCGCGAGACCCTCTCAGAGGAACTACGCATCCTGTACGTCGCTCTGACCCGTGCCCGCGAGCACCTCGTTCTCGTCGCCCGCCTGTCACCCCAGCGAATCGAGCGCTGTCGGCACTGCGGTCGCTCGGGCGGCGGCCCGGCCATCTCGCAGCTTCAGCTCGAAACCGCCGGCCAACCCATCGATTGGCTGCTGCCGGCCGTCTGCACCGTGCCCGAGCTTGCCAACTGGCCCGAGGACGAGCGGACCGGCAAGCCGTCTGCCGCCTTGTTCGAGGTGCGGATCTACCCGCGATCGGTGACCGATGAGTGGAACCTGCCCTCGCCGATCGAGCCGGCCGTGCGAACCGAAGCCCTCGCCGCCCTTGCCCAGTTGCGACCCCTCCCGCCCGACGAGCCCCTCGCTGATGCCCTCACCGTCGAGCCGTTGATTCGCGCTCTGACCCATGACTACCCGGCCTGGGAACTGACCAGCTTGCCGGCCCGCATCGGTGTGACCGAGCTCAAACGTCGCTGGGATGCCCTCTCCGAAGCCGACGAGCGAGCGGATGAGCGCAGCGCGGCCGCGGTCAAGCATGGCCCCCGTGCCAAGTCGGAGCCGGTGCCCCGGCCGCAGTTCCTCGGCCCTCAGCCCGCGGGTGAGGCCCTGGCTCGGGGGACCGCCACTCATAGGTTCCTTCAGCAGGTTGACCTGCGGAGAGCCTGCGATGCCGCCGACCTCGCCGACCAGCTCGCCGCGATGACCGCGAGCGGGGCGATCTCCGCCGAGGACGCTGCCCAAGTGATGATCGACGGGGCCGCTTGGTTCTTCACCAGCCCGCTCGGCATCCGCCTGCGAGATCATGCCGACGCCGTCCAGCGAGAGGTGGCCTTCGTCTGGCGTATGTCGCCGTCGCAAGTCGATCCGAGCGTCCAGCCCCGCGACGAGCGCGACGTAGTCCTGATCCGCGGCATGGTGGATGTGGTCCTCGCGGATGGGGACCACCTCGAGATCCTCGACTACAAGACCGACCGGGCGGAGCCCGCGGACTGTGCTCGCCTGGCGGAGGGCTATCGTCACCAGTTGCGACTCTACGCCGCCGCTCTCGCCGACGCCTACCGCTGCCCGGTCGAGCGTCAGTATCTCGTATTCCTCCATCCGCGACAGATCATCGAGCCGGGGGTGAAAACCCCCGGTTGTGACAACGAGCGAGTAAAACGCAAGTAAGTGACGACGCCAACGAGCCGGGGGTGACAACCCCCGGTTTAGTCCGCAAGCAAGCAGATAAGCACTATCGCGAACGCGCCACTTACTGGGGTTACCCCTTCGCGATGAACCACAACACGGACCCACAAACGCCTCCTGCGTCCACCCCGACGCCTCCGCGCCTCACCATCTGTCGCCGTTGGCTCGAATCCGAGCCTCTCGTCGCCCCGGTCGCAGGGCTCATCACCGGCATCATCCTGGACAGTCGCTGGCCGATCCCTCTCTCCGTCGCACTGCTCGTCTTCGCCCTCTCCGGCCTGCTTCTCTGGCAAGCCCGCCGCCGCGACTGGCTCGGCTACGCCGCGGTATTCGTCGCCGCGATGGCTCTCGGAGCCGCCCGGCACGACCTGGGCTTCCGCCGCATCCGTGCCGACCACGTCGTCCGCCGATGTGTCTCGCCCGTTACTCCCGTCCGCATGGTCGGCACCGTCCTCTCGCCCCCGCGAATCGCCCCCATCGACACCGGCCAACTCCAGGCCTTCACGCAATCCCCGCGAACGCGAATGCTCGTCGAGGCCGAGCAACTCGCCGGCGTCAAAGGCACGATCCCGGTCTCCGGTGCGGTCGCCGTCGTGGTCCGCGAGCCGGTCCTGCATGTCTCCGCAGGCGATCGGGTCGAGCTTTTCGGGCACGTGTACCGTCCAAGCAGCCCGGAGAACCCCGGCGAGTGGGATTGGTCCCTGGTCGGCCAGAGGCAGGGGGTGCTCGCGGGCCTGTCTTGCGGCAAGGCGGGCAACGTGCGTGTCCTCGGCGAGTCGAGCCCCTGGGCACGACGGCTGGCGGTCCTGCGCCGCCAGGCCCGGCACGCGATGCTCGATAACACCTTCCGTGCCGAACAGCCCGGCGCCCAACTGCTCGCCGCTATGGTGCTCGGCCAGCGCAGCGCCGTCAGCCCGCAACTCAACGACCAGTTCGCCGCCGCCGGCACCGTCCACTACCTCAGCGTCAGCGGGGCTCACGTGGGCATGCTCGCCTCTGCCGTGTGGCTGGCGGGTCTGGTCCTCGGGGCCTCACGCCGGGCCTGTGCCGCCTGGGTCATGATCGCTATCACCCTCTACGCCGTGGTCACCGAGCCACGCCCGCCGATCCTCCGCGCCGTTCTGGTCGGCGATCTTCTCTGCCTGGCCATCCTGCTACGCCGCCCGGTGCGCTCGCTCAACTGGCTTGCCCTCGCGGCCATCATCCTGCTCATGGTTCAGCCTACGCAGTTGTTCGATCCCGCGTTCCAGCTGTCGTTCGGTACGGTGACGGCCCTGCTGCTCCTTACCCCCCGACTGCACGAGACCGGACGCAGGCTGTGGCATCGGGCGCTCGGCCGAGATGACCCGCTGCTCATGCCCGAGATCCAGCGGCTGCTTAACCCTCGTTCGCTGCCGCGCCGCAGTCTCGAAACCGCCACCCGCATGGTCGGCGCCGCCCTCACTGTGACCGTCGGGGCCTCGCTGGCCAGTCTGCCCCTCGCCGCTTATCACTTCCAACGTATCGCCCCGTGGGGCTGGTTCAATAACCTGCTCATCCTGCCGGTCGTCTGGGTGGTCGAGGTACTCGGGCTGGTCAAGACCGCCGTTGCGTTCATACTTCCACCCGCAGCGGAGTTACTGGGCGCGCCGCTGGCCTGGGCCACGGAGCTACTGGTCGGCTTGGTGGAACGACTCGCAAGGCTGCCCGGGACCGGGATGGCCGTGCCTCGTTGGCCCGCCTGGCTGGCCCTCGCCGCGGTCGGCGTCATGGCTCTTTGGGTGATCGCCCACGCGCTGCGCATCGACCGCCGCTGGATCTTGACCGTGGCCCTCGCATGGTCCGTGCTCGCTGCTTGGCGGCTGGCTCCACCATCACCCACGAACTCCTGCCGGGTGGATGTCCTCGCGGTGGGGGCCGGCACCGCTTGCGTGATTCAGTTGCCTGACGGGCGGGCTATCCTCTACGACGTCGGCGCCATTCCACCCTACAACCTGAATAAGTGGACCGTAAGCCCGTTTCTGGCCGACCGTCGCATCCGCCGCCTCGAGGCCGCGGTAATCAGCCACGCCGACCTCGACCACTGCGTGGGCCTGCTCGACGTCGCCGACCAGTACCCGATCCGCCGAGTACTGGCTCCGCCGCACATGGCCGACGACGCCAAGCCCTACAGCCTCGCCGTCTGGGTCGAGGCGGGCATGCGAGCCCGCGGCGTACCCTGGCAGAGCGTGGTGCGCGGCGATCGGCTCACCGGCACCGGCGACGTGACCATCGAGGTGCTCTGGCCGCCACCGCCCGCACAGTTGACAATCGCCAAGGCCAACGACACCGCCGTCGTGCTCCGCCTCAGCTACGCCGGCTGGCGCGTGCTGCTCTGCGGGGACATCGAGGAGCTGGCCCAACACCATCTGCTCGCGTCCGCGGACCTCAAAGCGGACGTACTACTCCTACCGCATCACGGCTCCGTCGAGCCGACCACCGAGGCCTTTATCCAAGCCGTCAATCCCCAATACTGCATCCGCTCGAGCGGGCAACGCGACGCCCACACCCGCAACGGCCTGCTGCCCCTGATCGCTGATCGAGGTTACCTCAACACCGCCGACGACGGCGCGATTAGCATCCACCTCGCCCCCGGCCGCCTTGCGGTCTCCGCCAACCGCCCGCGTCCCGCCGTCAAGTAGCCCTGGGCCCACGACATAGTCCGGTACGTGCCGATCGGTGAGGGACCGGTTCAGCCTGTGTCCAAGTGAACATCGCCGAGAGGGTATCTCGCGATGTTACGTGACAGCAGTACCCGCCGCGCGGACAGCAAACAGCGCATCAACGTGCCGGCCGGCGTCGGCGTTTCAGTCTCTCGGCCGGCCTTGCCTGGTCGGATTCTGTGTCCTCCATGTGATGCCGAGAAGATCAGTTCCATTGTATGATCTCCCGGTGCTCGGCGAACGACAAATCCGGGCCTTGACGCAGGTGGGCGGATTATGGAATTCACACAGTAGGAGTTGTTCGCAAATCGATCCGCCATGGGCACGGGATTCCGCTCGATCGGGCGGAAGCCTCACGGCGCTGTGCCTCTGTGAAGAGGATGAAGGAGACGTCTCGACAGGTTCTCCGACTTGGCTGTGCGGCGGCGGTCTGTCTGTGTGTGGCCGCCATCGCCCAGGCGAACATCATGGTTTACGATGACCTCTGGGACGTCAGCCGAGACACGTCAATTGTCGCTCACAGCGGCGTGCTGGCCAGCAGCGATGCACGGAACATGATCGGGTTCGCTGGTATGGGAGGCGAGCCATCCACCTTGCTGTTCGACGACAACAAGCCGGCAGGTTCGTTGCATTACATCGAGTGGCATACCTTCTCGCCCGTCAGAATCGAATCGTTCAACATTGTGGCTGCTCATGATTATGACGCGTCTGACCGACGGGCATTCAGTGGATTTGAGCTGTTCGCTTGGTCCGGTCAAACCTGACATATCACGCAAGGATCACCGTGGAGCAGGCGAGCGGAAGGCAGTGCCGAGTAGATAGCACCAGGGGGCTATACCGATGTGTTCGCTGCCCCGCGTTTGGCAGCGGCCACCTTCCGAGTTCGAAATCGCTCAAGGTGGCGGCGCGAACGGGTCTGTTAACTGGGCGAGGGCTGCTTGCGAGAGAGTCCGAGAGTTCGGGCCGTTGCTCTCGGCGTGCGGTTCATTCAGCCCTTCCGTCTCGCAAGAAAGGACTCATGAGCACAGTTGCCTGAGTGCCTCCGATGCGTCTGTTCCCGGAAACCGCCGAAGCAGCGTGAACGTCACCCTGGATCCACTTCACTCAAGAATGAGACGATGTCAGATTCAAAGGCGCGGATACCATCAAGAATCTGGTTCGTCAGGCTTTCTTGGTCCTCCAAAGAGCAGCCTTCTGCAAGCGTAGCTGTTACGATGGCATCTATGCCAGCACCGGGCTTCATGAGCCGGTGCTTGTGGTATCCTGCGTTGAGAAGTAGATCCCAATAGCGGCTCTGTACCCTTCGGTTCCGTGCAGCGAGCCAGATTTCAAAGCCGAAGGTTTCGTAGTTGAAGACGATCGCGAGCTTGAGATTGCGTTCCTTAAGCGTGTCGGATAGCAGCGCAAAGTAGGTCATATCGAAGTAACCTTGGTACAATGCGGATACGAAACGTTCGCCTCTTTGCTCGGCACACAACGTTCGCAATCGAGACATGTACGATATGATTCCTTTGTAGGCACGCCGTATCGACCCATCACGCAAGCGTTTCTGCAGCTCTCGAATGTCCTTGTCGAGCATATCCATTCGCGATCTCCACGATTTCGTTGTCCACTTCGTCACTGCCGCCGTTGCGAAGGCTGTCACACGGACATTGCCTCGCAAGCATCGTGAATCATCCCAACAGTACCGCTTCCAGCACTGCAAGCCAAGGCTCTTCTTGCTGCCCACTGGGGAATGAGCTCTCCTATTCTGCTGGGTGTAACTCGCCATCCGCGGACGAAATGACCCATGGCGAAGCCCCAATGACCAATGAAGTCCGAATGACCCATGACGAACGTCCCCGCCCGCGGCTGGCGTTCTGGCTTCGGGCTTGGTCATTGATTGGTCATTGGGCCTTGGGCATTCGCCATTTTGCCCCGGGAGCCAGGCGGACAGCGAGTTGCACCCTATTCTGCTGTCATCGTTCGGCCGGTGCAATCTGGTCCTCGTGCGACGCGGGCAGCTCGATCTCCTCCGGGCGGCCCCAGACAACCTTGCTGTCGCGCCACTGATGTTGAGGAGCGCCCAAAACCAGCCACTCGGAGGCGCCTCAAACCCAGCCATCATTGAGGAGCCAACGGTTGGCCACGTAGCCTGGGCCACGAGCATGTCGCTCGCGGAGGCCGGGCATGGCGAGTAGCCGTTCACGAGCTGAACCACCAAGGCACCAAGACACAAAGAATGCAGCCCGGTCAAGCA
>Ga0123333_10005599_pt1 | contig 11258 bp, 10 predicted proteins | sample BioC12SIPDNA_3_FD_89957 | JGI IMG/M metagenome (GOLD analysis project Ga0123333, IMG submission 89957) | Anaerobic biogas reactor microbial communites from Washington, USA - Biogas_R2_B C12 SIP DNA | ecosystem: Engineered > Bioreactor > Anaerobic > Unclassified | place: Washington, USA...
AGAACAGTTGCTCTGGGGAATTTTATTTTGCCAAAAATGAGGAATTTTATTTTGCCATTGACATCATGTTATTTCAGTGACGTTTATCACTAGGTGGGGTGGAAAGCCTAATAATCAGCAGCCCGCCAAGATTCCTCCGGTGCAACCCTGTCCGGCGCGGCTGATTGTCCAGACGCAAGAAGCGGCGACGACCTCTCTCGCACAAGTCAGCGCCCCTTCACTACTGTTTTCGCCCGGTTCATAACCGGCTTCACCCAACCTGTCATGGAGTAGGAAGATGAGCGCATATTCTGCTGGTTGAATAAGAGCAAGACAACCCATGCGATCCTGACTCTGGTCGCCGTCGCCGTCCTGGTTGCTGTGCTCACCGGCGTTAATGAGCGGCTGGGAATAACAGACAGCGCCGCCTTCTGGGTTCTGTTTATCGTTGGTCTGACCATTTGCGCGCTTGGACCGCTGGGGCAGGGAGCGACGTATGGCTGGTTCAATCCGCTGCACATCGCCGGCTACGTGCTGGGTGTGCTACTTCTGCTGCTCGGCGCGGCGGTGTTGTTCGGCCTCTCGATTCCCGGTATCAGCAGCATCCAGGGGGCTATCGTGCTCCTGGGGGCGCTGATGGTCGTCAAGGGCGTCCTGGCGATGTTCTACCGCTAGCGGCGCTAACACGGTCTCCACGTTCGGCTTCCCGGCTGCCGCGGCCGGCATCGAACACGGTCTCGGCGAGTTTCTGCAGGGCAACGTTGCACCTCCTGGCCTGGTGCTGCCTGGCCTGTCCATTGTCCTGCTACTGGTAGGAAGCGGCTTTGGCCCGCTGTGGCAAGCGAGCCCGCCTTGCGTATGACCTGAGCAAGCCGCCTCATTCCTTCACGACCGCTACAACAAGAAATTCCAGTACACCATGGCCCACAATAGGGCAAGGGCCACGACGGCGAGCAAGGCGTAATGAATGCGGCCTCTCAGCCGCCACCAGCCATTTCTCCAGGCCAATAGGGCGAATACCGGCATCGTCAAGCCAGCCGGCAGCATCAGAACTGGGAAAACCATAACGGTATTCAGCATGGGTGGTGTGGTAAAGAAAATACGGGGGACACCATAGGCCGGGTCAATGTCCAGGAAAATGCTGAGAAGACCCAGGATGAAGAGCAGGAACGAAAGGCCGAATACCACCGCCACGAGTCGCGCCAGCCTTCCCGCTAACGGTTGTGCTTCCCGCTTGCGGAGATGAACTGGAAAGGCGATCAACCAGCCAATCAGCGTGCCCAGGAAGAGCAAAAATCCCCCGATCAACAATAAACTGTGCAGCCCGGAACCGCTATACCAGGGCGCTTTAATCAAAGCAAACGGTGCCGCCGGAAGCAGAACCATTTGCCCATTCTCATTGGTGCGGTAAACCATCTGGTTGGCAGGATCATACCGCTCTTGCAACAGGCCCGGCTCCACTTCTACAAACTGTTTCACCTCTCCAGCTATCGATACAGCCAGGTACCCTTCTTCGTTCAGGGTAACATGGATTGGCGCAGTCAGGGCCGTCACGATCTTCTCGAAGCCGGTGAAGTTGCTGCGTGTCAGGGTGTACGAACCGAGGTATGGGGTGATACGTTCGGCAAATTCAGCAGGGGGTAGGGGCGCCGCCGCCGGCTCCGGTGGATAATAACGATCCATAAAGGCCCGCATGACCGCTTCTCCGACCGCTTCTCCGCCGGTACTATTGGCTGAGACAAAAAGACCGATGTTTTGTTCCGGGATGAGGAAGAGGCCGGTGTGAAACAATATGGTATCGCCGCCATGAGAGAGCATGCGCAGTCCATTGACGGTGCTCTCGAGAAAGCCGTGAGCCATGCCGTCAAGGCGAGGATCGTGGGTGAACAATTGCCGGTGCATTTGCCGGGCGGTTTCGTCCTGAAGAATCCGGTTTTCCCCATAGACGCCGTTCTGCAGGTGGGCAATCATGAAACGGGCGAGGTCGTTTGCCGTCGCGCTCAGTGCTCCCGCCGGATACGCCTGCACATACTCAAACCCACCCTCGAGATAGCCACCGTTGATGAAGTTGTACCCTCTGGACATATCCGGAGCCAGGTTGGCCTCCGGTGGCTGGCGGAAGGTGCTGTGTTCCATCCCCAACGGGACAAAAATCGACTGCTCCACGTATTCGTCAAAGGGTTGGCCGGTCACCCGCTCCACGATGTACCCGGCCAACGCCGAGCCGACGTTCGAATAGGCGCCAACTTCCCCGGGTGGATACACCCGAGCCGGCATGTGCGTTTTCAGGTATTCACCCAGAGGATGGATCTCATCTTCGCTTAACTTGAACAAGTCCTGGCTGATGTCTTCAAAACCAGATGTGTGGGACAATAAATGCTTGAGGGTAATGGGTTCGGGATAGGTGGCGGGAATGGTGAAGTCCAGGTATTCGTTAACATCCGCATCCAGAGAGAGGTTGCCTTGCTCAACCTGCTGCATGACGGCTGTCCAGACAAACAGCTTGGACACGGAACCAGGGCGGAACAGAGTGCGGGCCGGGTCTACGGGGATCTGCCGCTCCAGGTTAGCATAGCCATATCCCTTGCTGAAAAACAAGTTGCCATCTTTGACGACGGCTACGACGGCGCCCGCGATGTGATTGGCTTCCATTTGGGTCGTCATGACGCCGTCGAGGAAAACTTCCAGTTCGGTGGGCTCCGAAAGGCCAGGAGCAGGGGATTCCGCCGCCGCGGGTTGTACCAGTAAGACCGCTACCACGATCCACGGTAAGAAAAGGAAATTCCTCCATTGTGACCATCTCATACGACAGGCTACTCCGTTGTTATGTAGGCTTGAAAAACGACCCTGACTGGTCAGAGGCATCTTCTATACGCGAGGAAGCGAGAAACGATGCGTGCCGCTTGAGCACGTTTTCATTGGCCCAGGCTGAAGACTACCTCGTAAGGAACCGTCGTCTCGTCGTGCCGGCCGGTCCGATAATGGCTAAAGCGACAGGCACAGGACTAACAAGACCAGCAGCCCGGCAGCCAACAGCAGCCGGTCGTAGGCGCCGGCCCGGAGCGGTGCCGGGCGGGCGTCGCCGGGCGAGTACGCGCGCGCTTCGGCTGCCAGCGCAATCTCTTCGGCCCGCTGCACGGCGCCGGCGACAACCGTAACCAGGAAGAAACGCAGGGTGCGCAAGGGGTGGCGGCGCAGGCCGCCGCGCATACGCAGGCTGTGCCAGGTGACGGTAATGGAATGGCGCAGGATTGGCAGCAGATTGAGGGCGACGCCGACGGCAAAGCCCAGTCCTCGCAGACCGGCGCGCTCAAAGAGGGCGGCGATCTCCCCGATACTCACCGAGGCGGTAAAGCCGTCGACGGCGACCAGGACCATCCCGGCGCGCAGCGACATCAGCGCCGCCGACTGCAGCCCCTCCCGCGAAGGCGAGAGAACGCCCAGCGTCACCAGCGGCTCCCCGGGCAGGAAGAGGGCCGGGAAGGCCATGAAGCCGATCAGGATCAGCCAGCGCCGGTGGAGCAGCCGTCTCAGGCTCGCCGGATAGAAGGCAATCGCAGCCAGCAGGCAGACCAGGGCTGCCAACCAGAGGCGCGGTGCCGGGGTCAGAAAGACGGCTGCCAGAGTCCAGACAAAAAGGGACAGATGGCCCGTCGTGCCCAGCCGCCAGCCGCCTGCCCGCGTTGCCGCTGTGGCTCGCCATACACCGGAGCGTATCATCGCACCCTCGTCAAAGAGCGCCACTCAGGCATTAAAGCTTTGGGACAGCGGGAGCAGACGCCAGGCGCCCGCTGAGCTGGCGCCCCGCCTGCCAGGCCAGCCAGCCGCCGGCGGCGCCCAGGAAGAGATGCAGGCCGGCGAACGCGGCCGCAGCCAGCGGCGCCGCGCTACCCGGTAACCCCAGCAGGCCCGTAGCCTGCCCGACAAGGTCGAGCCAGATCTCCAGCACGTCGCGGCCAAAGAGCAAGGCGCCGGTGACGAACGGCTGGACCACAGTCCAGGCGACGCCCAGGGCGCCCGCGAGCAAAAAGGCCGGACGCCGCGGCCGTCCGGCAAGGGACAGCACCACTTCGGCCAGCAGCGCCTCAGCCAGGATGCCGATCATCGGGCCGATCAGAACGCCGCCAATACTGAACAGCTTCAGGATGGTCGCCACTACCCCGACAAAGAGCGTCGCGCCCACGCGGGGCACGAACAGGCGGGCGATGAGGGCAATCGTCAGTCCGGCCGTGGCCAGCAGGGCGCCGCTGAGCGGCAGATGCAGCGCCTTGAGCACAGCGCCCAGGCTGATTTCCAGCGCTCCCCAGAGAGCGCCGAAGACGGCCATGGTTACCAGTTCGCGGGTTGAGAAACGCATTGAGATACCTCTTCTTGTACGCTCGTAGCGGGCTGCCGCCGTGGGCGGCCTTCAAGGACGATGCGGCCGCCATCCAGCAGGAGTACCCGTTGTGCGTAACGGTAAATGAGTTTGTAGTCGTGAGAAATCAGGAGGATGGTCGTGCCCTGGCGGTTGAGCCGTCGCACAAAGTCCATCAACTGCTGCAGATGTGTCCAGTCCTGACCCAGCGTTGGCTCGTCGAGGATGAGCAGCCCCGGGCGCAGGGCCACGCAGGCAGCCAGCGCTGTGCGCTGCTGTTGCCCGACCGAAAGACAGTTCGGACAGCGTTCCTGCAGATGGGCCAGATCGGCCTGGGCCAGGATTTCGCCGTGGAAATCCGGGTCAAAGCGCCTGAAGTTGTGCGGGCCGAAGGCTACTTCCTGGCCTACCGAATCGGCGAAGAGCTGCTCGGCCGGGTTCTGGAAAAGCAGGGTAACGTCCCGGCCGGGGCGTGGGCGCCCGCCCGCGAAGCGCACGCGACCGGCCATAGGCTTGAGCAGGCCGGCGCAGAGCAGCGCCAGCGTTGTCTTGCCGGCGCCGTTAGGCCCGACGACGGCGGCAAACTCACCTCGATAGAGGGAGAGGCTCAGATCGTGCAGCACGGTCTGGCGCCCGTAGCCGGCGGCGACCCCTTCCAGGGCCAGCAGCGGCTCCGCGCCGGCCGTGCGCTCCGGTGACGGCGCCAGCAGGCTCTTCCATGGGGCGGCAGGCCCGGCGAGCGGACGGCGCAGGCCAAATTCCTCGCGCAGGGCGCGATCCTCAAGCAGCATCTGCGGCGCTCCCTGGCGCACAATGCGGCCCTGGTCCATGATGACCAGCCGGTGGGCCAGGGAATGGGCCGAGGCGAGGCGGTGTTCGACCAGCACGATGGTCATCCCCAGATCGCGGTTCAGCGTTTGCAGGGTGCCGAGGACGGCCCGGGCGCCTTCCTCGTCCAGGGACGCCGTCGGCTCGTCCAGAACCAGTACGCGCGGCTGCATAGCCAGCACGGCGGCAATGGCCACTCTCTGCTGCTCGCCGCCGGAGAGGGCAGCGGGCCGGCGCGCCTCAAAGCCGGTCAGGCCCGTCGCGCCCAGCGCCCACGCTACGCGCTTCTGCACATCGTCCTCCGGCAGGCCGAGGTTGCGCGGCCCAAATGCCACCTCCTCGGCGACGGTCAGATGGAAGAGCTGTGATGCGGGATTTTGCAGGACAATGCCTACGTGGCGGGCCAGGCAGGCGATATCCTCTTCTCGTGTGTCTTGGCCGTCCACGGTAACGGCCCCGGACAGCTCGGCTGCTATGGCGTGGGGGATCAGGCCCGCCAGAACGCGGGCTAGCGTGCTCTTGCCGCAACCCGACGGGCCGGTTATCAGAAGGAACTGGCCGGCGGGCACGTGCAGCGTGATCTCATTGAGCACAGGGACGCTGCCGTAGCGTACAGACAGCTCGCGCACATCAATCATCGCTTTCGTCTCCTACGGCGACGACCTGAGCATGCGGCCAGCGCGTGCGAGCAGCGTGCAGGAGCGCGGGGCGCACCGTGACACAGGCCACCCGGTAGCGCCCCGTGTCCACCAGGTGCAACCCTCCCTGCAGTCCCTGCTGTTGCTCGAACTCCAGTGGGCCCATTTCGTCGATGATCACGAGGCCGTCCATTGCTATCTTGCCGAGCACGCGATTACCCCAGGCGATGGTAGCCAGGTCAAAGCGCCAGTGGCCGGTGACCGGATCATGCGTGGAAAGGCGTGCCGGCAGTGTAAGACGTTGCGCCAGCTGCCGTCGCTCGCCGCTGCTCAGGTCGAGCAGGTCGATGGCGATCTTATCCGATCCACTCATGATCGCCGGGGAAAGCAAGCCGCCGATGGGCAGCGAGTGCGCCCGGGCCAGGCGCACGACCGCCGCACACCAGCTCGTTTTTCCCGCGCCGCTGGAGCCCGTAACCAGGAAGAGGGAAGGAGCTTGTAGGTTGTGGGCTTCTAGCAAGAAGGCCAGCATGGACGCTGGCGCACGTAGAGGTGCGGGCAAGATGGATCTCCTTTCCAATTCCGCTCTGGTCCAGGACCAGCGCATCGGGAGGCTACGCCGTTTCCAGCGTAACCCTGGGTGAATACGCCGCCAGGCGACTCACCTCTCTCTGTTGAGAGACTGGCCTGCTGCCGTAGCGTGTGGCCTTAGGCCGGCAGGCTTGGAGGGCAATTGTTTGCTTATCTCTGTCGAACTCAGACAGACGCATGAAGCGTCTGTTGCCGGGCCCTGTCTATAGGGCGCCGACAGGTCATGACTACTCGCAGCTATTCTGCCGTGAGGGCAGGCCGCACAGTAGTGACGAAACTCACCCATGACGGATGAGTTTTGAGCAATCTTTGAGCGGCAAATCCCGCCCCGGACTGCAGGCGCCTACAACCGGCGCGCGATAACCTGACCGGCCGCCTCATGCACCGCTGTTGCATCAACTTCTGGCACGCCATAGCTCCCGAGATTGACGTGGGCGGCTGCCAGGCCAACCTGCACTGCCTCCAGCAGAGTAGCGCCCCCTCTATACGTTGCCGCCATCGCGCCGACCAGGGCATCGCCGGAACCAATCACGTTTATCCCGGCGCCATGGGGGAGGTGAACGTCTATCGCAGGCGGCAGGAGATGCCACTGCTCTTCCCCGACCGTTAACAGGACACCCTCACCGGCCATCGATAGAACCAGCGCTTCGGTGTGCTGCGCCGTCATCTCCAGGCTGGCGGCTGCCCGCTCCTCCAGCGTTACGGCCGGCCGGCCAAGCCAGTGTTGAAACTCGTCCAGGTTAAGCTTAACCAGCCAGGGGGTCTGGGTAAGCGCCTCCCGTAAGGGCTGGGAATGGGCATCGATAAGGGTATGGACGCCGTATGCCCGGCTCATTCTTATCAGCGCCGCATAGGTGTCAACGGACAAACCCGGCGGCAGGCTGCCGGAGAGAATCAGCAGGCTTGCTTCTGGTAGGTAGCGCGCCACCCGTTCCAGCAGTTCTTCCCGGTGCGAGGGATCCAGATCTGGACCTGTCTCTACACTTTCAACCACGCTGCCCAGATTCTCGTCGACGATGCAGTAAGACACGCGCGTTTCCCGGTCGGTCAGAATCATGTCGTGCTGCAGACCGCTCTCGGCGGCAGCCTTTTGCCACAGAGCGCCCGTGTGCCCGCCGATGAAGCCCAGAGCGACGGTCTGCACACCCAGCTCCTGGATCACGGATGAAGCGTGGCACCCCGAGCCACCAGCCTGCCAGAAGCCAAGTCGGGCACGGCTCTGCCTGCCCGGCGCGAAACCATCCACCACGACTACGCGATCCAGGGCGACGTTGGGCGACACGCTCAGAATCACGCTGCTTTTCCATGTATGATCTGGCGGTAGCGGGCAACCGCGGCTGCCGGGTCGGCGCTCTGATAGATATTCCGTCCAAAAACCAGCCCGGCTGCCCCAGCTTCTATGGCGCTTGCGGCCTGCTGAAATGCCTGCTGAGGCTCTGCTGCTCGCGCACCACCCGCTACCAGCACGGGCGCAGGGCAACCTGAGATAACCTCAGCCATCTTCTCGGTTGTGCCGGCATAGATACATTTGACTATATCAGCGCCGATTTCGGCGGCGATTCGGCAATACATGGCGAGCAATTGGCTGTCCGTTTTGTCACCCGGGTCGGTTGCCTCGCGCGCGCTGCGCGGCTCGATCATCAACAGCACGCCCCAGCGCTCGCACGCGCGGGCCAGCCGAGCATTTCGCGCGATTTCCATCTTCTCCCGTTCCGGATCGTCGTAGGCGATGTATAGATAGGTCATCACAGCGTCGGCGCCGGCTGCCACGACCTCTTCGATCTGGGCCATCTCGACCGTAGCGCCCTGCTCATAAGGCCTGATGGAACGGCTGAAGCTCTGGTAGTCGAGGTGGATGACCAGGGAAGGACGATCCCGCCCGACGAACGCATCTTCCACGTAACGCAACATGCCGGGCGTCACCATCAGCCCGTCTGCCTCATGCACTGCCTCGGCCATTCGCTGGATCTCTACCAGAGTCTCCATACCGGGCCCGGGACCCATCAGAACGCCGTGGGAGTAGGCGACGATGAGAGATCGACCGCTCTTTTGATTGAACAACCGACCGGCTCGAATCTTCTTGCCAATGCGCGCATCCATTTAATCGTCTGTCCTTTTAGCTGAGCGTTGTCACGACTGTACCAGCCGCGGTATTCCGGCCTCAGTCGTGATAACCTTCGAAATGTAACGGGTCTCTCCCGGCTCCACACCTCCGGCCTGCGCCAACCGGTAGGCCAGGATTTGCAGAGGCACCACTTCCAGAATGGGGCGCACGGCATCGTGCAGATCGGGCGGCAGGGGGAACGCCAATATTCTGTCCGGGTGCTCGGCGCCGTCGCCTCCCACCAGTAATACACGCCCGCCGTTGCGGGCAATGTCCTCACCCAGCGTGAGCATGAGCTCGCGCTGGGCGCTCTCTCCCGGCAGGAAGAGAACCGCGGCAAAATCCTCGTCAACTACCTCAATCGGGCCCTGGCGAAACTCAGCTCCCTCTAGAGCGACGGCCGGGTGGCGCGCCACCTCTTCCAGGACCAGACGCCCGCAATACGCGGCGCCATGAGACGGCCCGCGCGAGAGGAGATAGATCGGACGCGCCCGCCTGAAATGGGCCAACAAGTTATCCGACTGGCGCCACGCCTGCTCCACAATCCGGTGCATGTTGTCCACAACAGGATCTAGAAACTGGTACAGGCTATCCATCTGCCCGACGATAGCTGCCGCCAGAACCAATGTCGCCATCATCATGCCGGTGACAATGTTGATGGAAACGAGCTGGTCCTTGTGGCAGTTGCTCCAGACCACGCGCGCTGCCTGCCGGGCCAGCACGCTGTCCGGCTCATTTGTCAGCGCCACAAAGGGTACATCTCCCGCGGATAGTGCCTCGGCAACTTTCACAATCTCCGCAGTCGCCCCTGACCTGGAATTGACAATGACGTTCATTGCCTTCAGGGCTGTTAAGAGGTTGTAGAAGCCATCGGAGCCGTAGATAACACTGGCCGGCCGGCCGTACTCGCCCAGATAAAACTGCGCAGGTAGCGAGAGATAAGCCGCGCTGCCCATCCCGACGAAGGCAATCGGGCCGTCCGACATCAAGGCCGCGGCCTGTTCGATTGCGCTGCGTTCCGGCCCATAGAGATGCTCCCGCATCCGCCGCAAGTTGACGGCCTGTTCCATAATGTCTCGCCAAAGCGAGTTTTCGGGATTATTCATTACCCTTTTCCTGAAAGAAGCCGACGACGGAGCCAACCACACCTGTCTGCCCGCGCATCTGGCCCAGTACGAACTCAACACCCTGATAAAAGCCAAAGCCCAGTTCTCTGGTGCTCTTGTGGTAATCAGCTACCAGTTCGTCGAAACGCTGCTGCACAGACGCCAGCAACAGTGGACCGGCTTCTGAGATGCCCCCAGACAGCGCTACCCGGTCTGGCAGGTAGATCGAACACAACGACGCCAGCAATTGACCCAACCACCGGCCGATTTGTTCGATCACCGCACGGGCCTCAGGATCGCCGGCTCGAGCCCGGATAATGACCTCGCGCGCGCTCAGCGACTGTCCCATCTTTGCGTGGGCCAGCCGTTCGACTCCCTTCACGCCACATAGCGCCTCGGCACACCCTCGGCAGCCCATCGGGCAGGGCGGGCCATCCGGCTCCAGGATGACGTGACCCGTATCTCCGGCGCAACCACCGAGGTACCGGAGCGGCTCGCCGTCGATCACCACACCGGCCCCCAGGCCCGTTCCAATCGCCAGGCATAGAAATCGTTGCGAACCCCGGCCGCTGCCGTAGAAGTATTCGGCAAGGGCATGGGCCGTCAGGTCGCTTTCCAGCAAAACCGCCAGACCAAGCGTATGTCGTAGATAGGCGCTGAGATCGATACCGCAGATAGCCGGCGTGTTGGGACAGACGATGGGACCGGTCCGCTCTTTATTGACGTAGCCATGCAGCGAAACGCCGACGCCGGCCACAGGGCCCTCTGCTTCGTCAATAAGCCGCTCAACCTCCTCTACCAGCGCCTGGAGAAACGGCAACGGATCCCGTCCTTCCTCGGCGATCGATGCAGATGATAACACGCGATAGGCACGAATTTCACCTGTGCGCTCCACCAGGCCGATCTTGGTGTGTGTACCGCCGATATCAATGCCAACGGCCAGCGGTTTTGACGCCGCCATCCAGGCTAGCCTCCCACAATATGGGTCATCCCCTGTGAACGGTAGCGCTCAGACCACGCCGGCCGGTCAGGGTTGATTCCCCGAACCCGGGCTACCGTCTCCGCTAGCAGGGCCAGTGGCGGCACCAGGGCAAGTGAGGCGAAACCGTGGTAGCGAGGAGCCATTACCGGGAGATGTAGATCCCCGGCATAAGACGTAGGTCCAACCTCGAGCACGCGCGCACCCCACTGTCTGGCGTGCCGGGCCGCCTGAGCCGTGGCCTCGTCCCCATCCTTGTGTCCGGTATAAAGTCCAACGCACAGCGTCTTGTGGCTCACCATGGTGGCCGGTCCCGAAGCCATCTCCCAGCTCTCGCTCGCTTCGGCATGGAACAGGGCCATCTCCTTCATTTTCAGCGCGCCTTCCAGGGCAGCCGTGTAGCCGTTGCCGGCGCCAAAATAGAATGCATGCTCGAACTGGCTCACCGGCTCCGCAATTTTGGGCACGATCTCTTCAGCCGCACTGATAGCTTCCTCGGCGCGCGAGGCAGTGGCCCTTAGATCCTGGTAAACCGCTTCCGGCGCTGCGAACAGCTCAAGCAGGAGGAGATGAACGGCTGTCAGCGTGCTCGCGTATGTCTTGGTCATAACCGGCACCCGACTGGGTCCTCCGCCACTGATCAGGAGTGCGTCTGACTCCCGCGTCAGCGACGAGC
>Ga0123333_10005603_pt1 | contig 11249 bp, 9 predicted proteins | sample BioC12SIPDNA_3_FD_89957 | JGI IMG/M metagenome (GOLD analysis project Ga0123333, IMG submission 89957) | Anaerobic biogas reactor microbial communites from Washington, USA - Biogas_R2_B C12 SIP DNA | ecosystem: Engineered > Bioreactor > Anaerobic > Unclassified | place: Washington, USA...
TCGCCACCCCGCCGGCCGGGGACACCTGGCGGCCCGAGCCCGAGGCGCGGCTGGGCAGAGCCATGCGCGCGGCCGAAGGGTTCCAGCTCTTCGAGACCATCCTGCTGGAGCCGAGGGAAGGCGACGCGACCATAGAGGCGCCGCTCGAGCTGGCCGGCCTGAGCCCCTCCTTGGCGCTGAGCGACACCGCCGTCCTTGCGCGCTACCGGTTCCTCGACGAACACCTCGATCGTATGGCCGGCTCGGCGCGGGCGCTGGGACTGCGGTTCGACCGCCGGGCGGCGCGGGCGCTCTTGGTGGGTTGCGCGCGGCTGAACCCCGGCGCACTCGTGGTCCACCTGGACCTGGAGGAGGAGACGGGTCTCAGCATCTCGACGCGCCCCGCGCCGGTCGTCGAGCGCACGCCTGTGGCGCTCATGGTCTCCCCCTTTCGGACCGATCCGGACGACCCCCTCCTGCGGCACAAGACGAGCGTGCGCGGCTTCTATAACCGTGAACATCGTAGAGCCGTCCACGAAGGCTGCTTCGACGCTCTCTTCCTGAACGGGTTGGACCGTGTGACGGAGGGGTCCATAGTCAACTTGTTCGCCCGCTTCGGCGGGTCTTGGGTCACGCCACCCCTCTGCGACGGCCTGCTCCCCGGCATCTGGCGGGCGCGCTATCTGGCCGAGACCGGCGCCGCGGAACGCTCCCTGACCTTGGAGGAGCTCTTGGAGGCCGACCTGGTGGTGGTGGGCAACTCGGTCCGCGGCGCCCTCGTGGTGGACCGGGTGGTCGCGGACCCCGTGGTGTTCTAGACGGCCGCCGAGACAAGAAGCGGGCCGGGGCGGGAGCGATGGCTCCATCACCCCGACCCGCCGGGTGGCTTCTTCAGCCGGGTCCGCCTATGGAGTGACGGCTACCGCCATGTCGAGCAGTTCGACCGGCTTCTTAGTGATGAGGTCGACGATGTCCTGCGCGCCGAGATCGAAGTTGTAGTACTTGATCGGCTCGACCATGATGTCCGTGATGGCGGCCACTCTCTGCGGCCGGTTGTCGCTCAGGAAGCCGTTGCACTTACCAAACTCGCTCGTGTCGGAGTCCTTGAGAGCGAGGTACTTCGTGTTGAGCTCCTTCATGATGGGTTCATACGAGGTGTAGAGCTCCTCGAGTTGCGGCTTCACTACAGCCGGCTCGGGTTTGTCCTTGACCGTCTCCGACACCTTCCCGACCAGCTCATCGAAGGCGTCCAGGATCTCCGCCCCCAGGGTCGCGCCTTCGCCGCCGCCCTCAGGCGCCGCTGAAGAGGCCGTGGAAGAGGCCGCGGTAGTGGTGGTGTCGGCGGCGTCTGAGTCGGAGCCCCCGCATCCGCTCACCATCACTGCGATCAGCATCAGGGACACCGCCGCCAGCATCCCCCCGCGCTTCCTGCCCATGTTCCCCTCCGTGCTTGATTGGCGCGTGCCCACCCAGGCGGCCGCCTGGGCCGTTCAACACTATACGTTCTCGGCCGGCCCAGCGCTAGAGAGACCGGCGCTACGCGCCGAGCTTCAGCCTGAGCACGCGGGGCAGCACGCCCCCGTGAAGGTAGTACTCCACGTCCACGGATGAATCGAGCCGGGCCTGGCACTCGAGCACGATCCCGGCGTCGTCCTTGGCAGCCTCGTCGGCTCCGTGCCGGATCCTCACCTGCAGCGCCCTGCCGGGGCTCAATCCGGCCTCCAGGCCGCCGATGTCCACCGACTCGTCTCCGGACAGCCCCAACCCCTGCGTGGTGCAGCCGGAAGGGAGTTCGACCGGCAGCACCCCCATGCCCACGAGGTTGCTGCGATGGATGCGCTCGAAGCTCTCCGCGATCACCGCCCGCACTCCCAAGAGGGCCGTGCCCTTGGCCGCCCAGTCGCGGGAGCTGCCTGTGCCGTACTCCTTGCCGGCGAAGATCACCAATGGCACCTGGTCGGCCTGGTAGCGCATGGCGGCATCGTATATGGAAAGCACCTCGCGGGTGGGGTAGTGCCTGGTCCAACCACCCTCGCGGCCGTCGGCCATCTCGTTGCGCAGGCGGGAGTTGGCGAACGTCCCCCGCAGGAGCACTTCGTGACTGCCACGGCGGGCGCCGTAGGTGTTGAAGTCCACGGGGCTGACTCCCTGCTCGATGAGATACCGCCCCGCCGGGCTCGTCCGGGCGATCGCACCCGCTGGAGATATGTGGTCGGTGGTCACCGAATCACCCAGGAGGGCGAGGATGCGCGCTCCGCGGATGTCGGCCGGGGTCGCGGGTTCGGGACCGAACCCCTCGAGGAAAGGCGGCTCCTTGACGTAGGTGGAGTCGCGCTGCCAGGCATAGAGCGCGCCGCGAGGCGCCGCCATCCGGCGCCATGCTTCGCTTCCCTCGACCGCGGCTTGGTACTCCGACCGGAACAGCTCGGGCCGGAGGGCCGCAGTGACCATCTGAGCCACAGCGTCGGTCGAGGGCCAAAGATCGCTCAGGTAGACGGGCCGGCCGTCGGGGCGGGTCCCGAGTGGTTCCGTGGTCAGATCGATATCCACCGTCCCGGCGAGCGCGTAGGCCACCACAAGGGGCGGGGAAGCCAGGTAGTTGGCCCGTACGGCTGGGTGGATGCGGGCCTCGAAATTCCGGTTGCCACTCAGCACCGCCGCCACCACCGACTGCCCCTCGCCGGCCGCACGGTCCAGGCCGGAGGGCAGCGGTCCGCTGTTGCCGATGCAGGTGGCGCATCCGTATCCCACCACGCCGAACCCCAAAGCCTCCAACGGCTCCAGCAGCCCCGCCTCGTCCAGATAGCGCGTCACCGCCCGCGAACCCGGCGCCAGGCTGGTCCGCACCCAGGGTTTCGGAGCCAGGCCCAGCTCCCGCGCTCGGCGGGCGAGCAGTCCCGCAGCCAGCATCAGAGCAGGGTTGGAGGTGTTGGTGCAGCTCGTGACAGAGGCGATCACAACGTGGCCGTCGCGTACGATCTCGCGTCCCCGGTCGAACTCCACCTTGACCCACGTGGGCTCGGTCCTATCCTGGGAGAGATCAGGCAGATCCTTGCGGAACCGGGCGCCCACCTCCTCCAGCGGCACCCGCTGCTGAGGCCGGCGCGGGCCGGCCATACTAAGTCTGACGTCGCCCAGATCGAACTCGACCACCTGGGAATACTCAGGGTCTGTGGAACCCGGCTCCCGGAACAGCGCCTGCGCGCGGCAGTAGGCCTCGACCCTGGCGCACACGGCGTTCGAGCGGCCCGTCTGCCGCAGGTAGGCGATAGTCTCGCCGTCGACCGGGAAGAACCCGCAGGTGGCGCCGTACTCGGGCGCCATGTTGGCCACTGTGGCCCGGTCGGCCACAGTGAGGGCCTCAGCACCCGGGCCGAAGTACTCGACAAAGCGGCCCACCACTCCCACCCCCCGTAGCAGCTCGGTGATGGCGAGCACCAGGTCGGTGGCCGTGGCCCCGGCCGCGAGCCGCCCGGCGAGACGGACCCCCACCACCTGCGGCACGAGCATGAAGTAGGGCTGCCCAAGCAGGACCGCCTCGGCCTCGATGCCGCCCACTCCCCACCCGAGCACGCCCAAGCCGTTGATCATGGTGGTGTGAGAGTCGGTGCCGATGACCGTGTCCGGATACACCCAGGGCGCGCCGGCGACCCCGGAGGCGCCGGGCCGGGCCGAATCTTTGCCGGCGCCGGCCGGGCCCGCGGCTCTCGCGCCCTCATTTCCAACCACCTCGGCCAAGTACTCCAGGTTCACCTGATGGCAGATGCCCGTCCCGGGCGGCACGACCCGCAGGTTGGCGAACTCTCCCTGCGCCCAGCGCAGGAGCGCGTAACGCTCGGCGTTGCGCTCCATCTCCAGTTCCATGTTGCGCCGACAGGCCTCAGGCACGCCGGCGTAGTCCACCTGCACCGAGTGGTCGATCACCAGATCCACCTGCACGCTGGGATCGATGATGGTCGGATCGCCACCCAAGCGCGCCACGGCGGAGCGCAGCGCGGCCAGGTCGACCACGCAGGGCACGCCGGTGAGGTCCTGGAGCAGGACCCGTGCGGGCATGAAGGCATACTCGGGGCGGTTGGCGGCGGCCGGGTCCCAGTCGAGGAGGGCGAGAACGTCCGCCTCGTCCACCACTGCTGGGGCTGCCGGGGCGCAATGCCGGAGGGCGTTCTCCACGAGGATCCGGATAGAGTAGGGGAGGCGGCTGATGTCGCGTCCGGTGGCCCGTGCCAGCACCTCCAAGTCCGCAATGCGGGCGCTCCCTTCGGGTAGGTCCAGCGTCGTCCATGCACTGAAGAGTCCGGGGTCATCCCCAACTCGCGCCGCCACGGTAACTCCTTCCTAGAGGTACAGCCGGTCGCCGCGGGCGCCGCCGGCCTCGCGCCCCGTGGCCGCGTTGTTGAGCGCCCGGACATAGGCTTTGGCCGAAGCCTCGAGCACGTCGATGGACACGGCCTGCCCCGCATACCGCTTGCCGTCCACTTCCACCACCACCCTCACCTCGCCCAGCGAATCCTTGCCGGAAGTGATGGAGCGCACCTGATAGTCGAGCAACTTGCCGGTCACGCCCACGGCGTCGTCGATGGCCAGGAAGACCGACTCCACGGACCCGCCCGTGAAGGCCTTGCCCGAGTGCACCTTGCCCTCCTTCCCCACCGCCACCTGGCTCGACGAGATGATGTCGGTGCCGGTGGAGACATAGACGTGCTTGAGCGAGTAGACATCCTCGCGCTGGCGCAGCTCCTCGCCCACCAGAGCCTCCAGATCGGCGGTGGTGACTTCCTTCTTCTTGTCGGCCGTCTCCTTGAACCGGCGGAAGACCTCGTCCAGCTCCGGACCCTCCAGGTGGATGCCTATCTCGGCCAGATGGGCGCGCAGGGCGTGGCGACCCGAGTGCTTGCCCAGGACTATGTCGCTGTCGCTGAGTCCGATGTCGCGGGCCCGCATGATCTCGTAGGTGGTGCGCTCCTTGAGCACCCCGTCCTGGTGGATGCCCGATTCGTGAGCGAAGGCGTTCTTGCCCACGATGGCTTTGTTGGCCTGCACGATGTGCCCGGTGAAGCTCGAGACCATGCGGCTGGCGCGGGCGATCTCGGTGGTGACGATATTGCAGGGCCGCTCGAGGATGTCGCGCCTGGTCACCAGGGCCATGGCGATCTCTTCCAGGGCGGCATTTCCGGCCCGCTCGCCCAAGCCGTTGATGGCCACCTCCACCTGGGTGGCTCCCCGTTCGATCGCAGCCAGAGAGTTGGCGACCGCCACGCCTAGGTCGTTGTGGCAGTGGGCGCTCAGAACCACGTTCTCCAGAGCGGGGACCTTCTCGTAGAGTTGGTCCATCAGCCCAGCGTATTCACTCGGCAGGGCGTAGCCCACGGTGTCGGGCACGTTGATGGTGGTGGCCCCGGCTTCGATGGCGGTGGCCAGCACTTCGGCCAGGAAGTCCACGTCGGAACGGGTGGCGTCCATGGCCGAAAACTCCACGTCGGGGCAGAGCGACACGCAGAGCTTCACCATCTCGCGGGTGATCTTGACGATCTCCTCGCGGCTCACGCGCATCTGGTGTTGCAGGTGGATGTCGGAGGTCGACACGAAGGTGTGCAGTCTGGGGCGCTCGGCATCCTTGATGGCATCCCAGCAGTTGCGGATATCGCCCTCCGTGCAGCGAGCGAGGCCACAGATGACCGGCCCCTTCACCTCGCGTGCGATGGTCTGCACGGCCGCGAAATCCCCGGGGCTGCTGGCCGGGAAGCCGGCCTCGATCACGTCGACCCTCAGGCGGGCCAGCTGGTGGGCGATCTCCAGCTTCTCGGAAGCGTTCAGGCTGCTCCCGGGCGACTGCTCGCCGTCGCGCAGAGTGGTGTCGAAGAAGACGACGGGGACGCCGACGTTGCGCCGCGGAGGACGTGGCGTTGCGGCACCCGTTCCCGCTGTGGCGCCCGTGGGTACGTTTCTATCGGACATGTCTCTACCTCCTGGCTCTTCTACGAAATCATGGCTGCTGATATGCCGGGTGGCGCCGGCTTCGCGAATATCTCCCCCTAGCGGGGGAGCAGCAGGAGGAGGTCGAGAACGAGAGCGCGCCGCGCGTCAGGAGCCGGCCCAAGGTGGCAACGGGCCGCCGTGCAAGACCAGGATGCTGTTCTGCTCTCCATGGCATCCGAGTTTAGCAGCAGGGACCGGGAAAGGGTATGCTGGCGGCCTTAGTCAACGGGACCCAGACCAATGAGGTAGCGGACGATGGAACTGGTGGGAGCGCGGGTGCGTTTGCGCACGCTCACGTCGGAAGACCTGCCACTGTTGGCGGAGTTCCTGCAGGCTTCGAGCGTGAAGAAGTGGTGGGGCGATTACGATGAGGCCAGGCTACGCCGGGAATTGGTGGACGACCCGTCCGTGGAAGCCTTCGCTGTGGAAGTGGAAGGGCACCTGGTGGGCATGGTGGACTTCTGCGAGGAGACGTACCCGGACTACCACCACGCCGCCCTCGACATCACCCTGGGCGTGCCCTATCAGGGGCAAGGGCTGGGCTCCGACGCCCTGCGGACGCTCATCACCCACCTCGTCGACGAGCGGGGTCACCACCGGCTCACAGTCGACCCCGCCGCTGAGAATACCGATGCCGTGCGCTTCTACGAGAAACTGGGGTTCAGGAAGGTGGGGATCTTGAGTAAGTACGAACGGGTCTCCGAAGGTCATTGGCGGGACGGACTGCTCATGGAACTGGTCGTGGACTCGGATCTTCGCACCTGCAAAGCTTGACAAGGAGCGTGACCATGCCGAAGGAGTACCCCAAGTTCACCGCCGCGGCAGTCCAGACCGCCCCCGAATACCGCGACAAGCCCGTCTACTTCGATTCTGAGGCCACGCTTCACAACGCCATCGCTCGGATAAGGGAGGCGGCGTCCAACGGAGCGTCGCTGGTCGTCTTCCCGGAGCTGCACCTCCCCGGCTACTGCCACTTCTCCATCGATCTCGCCAAGGGGCCCGAGTACGCGGGCATCTGGGCCGAGTACCTACGCCACAGCATCGAGGTGCCGGGCGAGGAGACCGAGCTGCTGTGCGAAGCGGCCCGGCAGGCCGACGCGAACGTGGTGATAGGCATCAACGAGCGCGACAAGAGGTACAACGGCCGCCAGTACAACTCGGTGCTGTACATCAGCCGGGCGGGGGAGATCCTGGGGGTGCACCGCAAGATCAACATCACCGTTCAAGAGCTGCTCATCCACACCCGCGGGGACGGGGGCGGCAACCTTCGCATCCACGACATGGACTTCGGCAAGGTGAGCGGCCTCATCTGCGGCGAGCACCACCAGCCCATGCTGAAGCAGTGCTACATCGTCCAGGGGACCAAGGTGAACTGCTCTCTTTGGCCGGGATGCCTGGGCGGCGGGGAGGAGCTGCCCTGGGTGGCGCCGGCCCTGACCACGGCGATGGCTGCCTCCGGTGCCTGCTGGTGCGTGCTGGCGGCCAACTACATCCCGCCGGAGAAGCGTCCCAAGGACTTCTACTCCAACACCGACTTCCATCAGAGCTTCGGCGGCAGCGCCATCATCAACCCCTTCGGCGAGGTGGTGGCCGGGCCGGTACGCGACCAGGAGACCATCGTGTACGCGGACATCGACCTCAGGTTGAACGAGATGGCCCGGGGGATCGTCAACATCACCGGCATCTACAGCCGCTGGGACATCCTGGGCCTCCAGGTGCGGACCAGCCAATACGAACCGTTGGTGTCGATGGAGTCGGTGGAGGCCGGCTGGCCCGAGGCGGCGGATCTGGGCGGCGCCTTGGCGAACGAGCCGGGGACGCCCTGCTGCCCACCGCCCGAGGGTATGGACGCCGGGACCGGAGAGGCTCCCCCGGACGCCGCCGCGCTGGCGGAGCTGCGAGCGAGGGTGGCGGAACTCGAGCGCAGACTGGGGAGTCCGCAGAGATGAGACTCTTCGACGCGAAGCTCACACAGATAGGACTTTTCGACGCGCACTGCGACACCATCGGCAAGATCTACGAGCGGGGAGACGACTTCTCAGGAACCGCCGGTGCGCCTCTCTCCGGCCAAACGCCGGCTGAGTCCCTCGGTCTCTCCTACCACCCCGGAGGGAAGAGCCTTCACATCACCCTGCCGGGTCTGCGGGCCGCCGGCGTGCGCGCCCAGGTCTTCGCGAGCTGGGCGTGGTCGGAGCGCTATGAGGGACACGAGTTCGAGACGGCCATGGGCGAGGTCGAAGCCGTCAGACACCTCTGCGACCGGTACCCAGAGGACCTGGTGCTCGCCCTGACCGGGACCCAGGTGGAGCGGGCCTTCTCCGAGGACGCACCCGACCCGCGGATCGCTGCCATACCGGGCCTGGAAGGAACCGACGCCCTCCTGGGCGACGTGGACAACCTCACCGCGTTCCACAAGGCAGGCGTGCGTATCCTCACCCTGGCCTGGCACGACACCCCCTTCTGCGGCTCGACGTACGGAGAGGGTACCGGGCTCACCTCCAAAGGAGTCGAGTTGGTGGAGGCCTGCGAGGACTCCGGGGTGCTGATCGACCTGTCCCACGCCTCCGACCAGGCGTTCTTCGACGTGTGCCGGGTCGCCAAGCGCCCCTTCATCGCCAGCCACAGCAACTGCAGGTCGCTGTGCCCCAGCCCGCGCAACCTAACCGATGAGATGATCCGCGAGATCGCGGAGCGAGGAGGCGTCGTGGGAATCACCCTGGCTCCCGGCTTCCTCTCTGCGGAGTACTACCGGCGCACGAAGGTCATCAACGACGAGTTCTGGCGCTCCGTTGCAGAAGGTACCGCCACCGTCGACGAGGCCGGGGAGAAGTCCGCCAAGGCGGAGGCGCTCATCCCCCGCCCGTCGCTGGATATGATCGTGGACCACGTCCGTCACGCCATCAGAGTCGGGGGGATAGAGGCCGTCGGCCTGGGTGGGGATCTCGACGGTGTCGACGCTCTCCCGGTGGGCTTCGAGGGCGTGGAAGACTACCCGCGCGTCGCCGCGCTGCTGGAAGGGGCCGGCCTCACACCCGATCAGATCGACAAGATCTGTTGCCGCAATATGGTCCGGCTGTTCCGTGATACCTTGCCGTGACCATCACCTCCACCTACACCGACGAGGGGGGAACGAGCCATCATGACATCACAAGAGACCGGTAGCGGACCCGGACAGGACCCCGTCACCGCGGCCGTGTGCGGACTCTGTTGCGACGCATGCAGCATCTTCATCGGCGGTCACGAGGACCCGAAGCGGCTCGAGCTCTTCGCCTCGCGCATGGGTTGGGACGTCGAAGACGCCTACTGCGACGGCTGTCGCTCCGAACGGCGCACACCGTATTGCGAGGCCTGCGGGCTCTACAGATGCGCCGAGGGGCGCGGGCATGCTTTCTGCGGTGAATGCGAGGACTACCCGTGCGCCGATCTGCAGGCCTTCCAGCGTGAGCGCCCTCATCGAGCTGAGCTCTGGGAGAGCCTGGCCCGCATCGGCGAGATAGGCGCCGAGGCCTGGCTGGCGGAGGCGAAGGGACGCTACTCCTGCCCCTCCTGCGGTACGCTCAACTCAGCCTACGACCTGAAGTGCCGCACGTGCGGCCACGAACCGAGCTGCGACTACGTCGCGGCGCACCGGGAGGCCATCCTGGCGGCGCTGTCGCCCCACTGAACCGGTAGAAGGGGACTCGCTACCCGGCCTCTCGTCCCACGGCGGGAGGCATGGTCCACTCAGGGGTCTCGCGCAACACCCAGCGTCTGAGGCGGCCGAAGAAGCGCCTCTCTCCGTAGCCGATTATGACGGCCGTCCCCAGGATTATGAGGAGTTTCTGGGCGAAGGGCATCGGAGTCCAGTGATAGCCCACGCGTTGCTGCAGGATGGTCCACAGGGGGAACTTCTCAGGCAGGCCGGCCAGCCAGCCCTCCCCTTCGTCAGAGACGAAAGAGGTGGCCGGGTCCTCCAGCGCGGTGACTTCCTTGCCCGGGTAGTCGACCCATACATGGTCGAAGGAGTAGCGCAGGGCGTACGGCATACCTTTGGCCTCCAGGATGCTGGCCATGAGGACGGTCTGTGCCTGGCAGTCCCCCGCCTGGTCTACGATGACCTCCGACACGGTCGGGAAGTACCAGGGCAGGCCGTATACGGCCCAGGCCGACATCCAGGGGACGTACGCCTTGACGTGGTCTTCGACGGCCTTGTAGTCGTCGGGAAGAGTAGAGGCCATCTGAGCCGCCGCCTCGGCGTCCACCGGCGGGTTTCGGAGACGAGACATGGAGTTGAAGAAAGGACGTGGGTCGGGGTAGACCACCGCCCCGACCCACGCAGCGACCAGCACGATCACGAGGCAGTGCCGGGCGACCTTCTTCAATAAGCGCTCCGTTCTCTAGGCTGCTTTCGAGCTCAGGCTCAGGAACCGTATGCGTCCAGCTTCACCGTCTCCGACACCACATAGTCCATGTCGGTGCACGCCGCGATGTCGTCCACACCATACCCGCGGGCCACTTCCTCTAAGACGAAGCCCTTTTCGGGATAGCGCCTGAACAGGGCGCGTTCGGTGATGATGACGTCGGCCTCGGCGGCGCCGGTGAGCGGGAACGTGCACTTCTTGACCAGCTTGCTTGCCCCGTCCTTCGAGCAATGCTCGGTGACCACGGTGACGGTCTTGGCGCCGGCCAGGAGGTCCATGGCCCCGCCCATGCCGGCCACCAGCTTGCCGGGGATCTCGTAGCTCGCGATGTTGCCTTCCCCATCCACCTGCAGCGTTCCGAGGAAGGTCATGTCCACGTGGCCACCCCGGATCATGCCGAACGACGTGGCGGAGTCAAAGTAGCTCCCGCCCGGGCCGAGGGTGATGGGCGCCCCTCCCGCGTTACCACGGTCGGGATCGCTACAAAGGGCATCGGGAGCCGGGCCGACGCCGACGGCTCCATTCTCGCTGTGGATGACGACGTCCACTCCGGCGGGCACATGATTGGCGACCAGCGTCGGGACGCCGATCCCAAGGTTGATCACCTGCCCGTCTTTCAGCTCCGCGGCAGCCCGCGCAGCGATGACATTCTTGATATCGGTCTCAGGCACTTCTGCCTCCTTGGCAATGTGGTTGATCAGCAGGCGGAGAGCGGGATACCTCGATAGGACAGATCCGCCCTCACCACGGCTTTCACGTAAAGGCCGGGAGTCTGCACGCTCTCCGGAGCGATCTCGCCGGGACTGTAGAGGTACTCGACCTCAGCGATAGTGTAGTCGGCGCATACCGCGCAGACCGGGTTGTAGTTGCTCGCCGTGCCGCGGTACCTCA
>Ga0123333_10005605_pt1 | contig 11247 bp, 9 predicted proteins | sample BioC12SIPDNA_3_FD_89957 | JGI IMG/M metagenome (GOLD analysis project Ga0123333, IMG submission 89957) | Anaerobic biogas reactor microbial communites from Washington, USA - Biogas_R2_B C12 SIP DNA | ecosystem: Engineered > Bioreactor > Anaerobic > Unclassified | place: Washington, USA...
AGGCCGGCGCTTCCGCCCAGGTGTGGTGGGGCAACCACCGCATCTTCTACCTGTGCGGGTTCGCGTTCGCGCCCACCGAGAGACCGATCGGTCTGGTCATCGGCACGGACGGCGAGAGCGCGCTGTTCGTGCCGCGCCTCGAGCTCGAGCACGCCGAAGCGTACGCTCACGTCGACAGGGTCGTGACCTACCCCGAGTACCCGGGAGAGGAGCATCCGATGCGGGTGCTGGCGGCCGAGCTGCGCGCCATGGGTCTCGGCGGTTCGTTCGCAGGCGACGGCGACGGCTACGCCAAGGTCATGGGCTACCGCGGACCGAAGCTGACGGAGCTGACCGGCGCGAGCTTCGTAGCCCTCGACGACGTCATCGAGGACGCCATGATGGTCAAGAGCCCGGCCGAGGTGGCGTTGATACGCGAGTCGGCGTACTGGGCCGGCAGAGCCCACCGACTCCTACAAGACGCGACGCGCGTGGGCCGCAACGAGAGCGAGGTCGAGATCCACTCGGCCGCACAGGCGGGCGCCGAGCTCGAAGCCGCCTACCAGGGCACGTTCAGAGCCCTGTCGTTCGGGCGCACCGGCCCGTTCGCTCTCTACCGCGGCCAGGTCGGCGTCCACAGCGCCTTGCCGCACTCGCTGACGATCAACGCCGTGTTCCAGCCGGGCGACACGCTCGTGACTGGCGCGTCGGGGCCCATGTTCGGGTACTGGAGCGAGCTGGAGCGGACCATGTTCATGGGCGAGCCGAGCGCCGAGCAGCGGCGCTTCTTCGGCCACATGCTCGAGCTGCAGACGCTCGCCATCGACGCGTGCCGCGCGGGCAGGCCGTGCAGCTCCGTCGACCGCGAGGTGAGAGCGTACTTCGACGCCAACGACCTGCAGCCGTACTGGCGTCACCACGTCGGGCACAACGTCGGCATCAGGTACCACGAGGGTCCGTTCCTCGACATCGGCGACGACACGATCATGCAGCCGGGCATGCTGTTCACGGTCGAGCCGGGCGTGTACGTGCCAGGCCTCGGCGGCTTCAGGCACTCCGACACCATCCTCGTGACCGAAGGCGACCCCGAGTACCTGACCGATTACCCGCGCGACCTGGAGAGCCTGGTGTTGCCGCTCTAGGCGAGTCGACGGCGGCCCGGACCCCTGGGTCAGGCGTCCAGCAGTCGCCGCTCCAGCAACGCCTGGAACGATCGTTTGACAGGAGCGATCATCAGGATCAGTACCTGCTCGTCGCCGGACCTGAACACGACCCTGAGGCCGTCGTCCGTGACGACCTGGCGCTCGGCCAGCTTGCCGAGCGGTCGCAACTCTGGCAACGGCTCCTCGCGCACCGATCCCTCCGCCAACGAGCCCAGGACGACCTCAATTCGGTCCAGTATCTGGGTCGCTTCCGACGCGCCCCCACGTGCGTACGCCGCCGCGTACCACTCGTCGAGGTCGCGAGCCGCGCCGTCTGTGAGCAGGACTGGTTTCACCCTTCCACTCGGTACGCGGCGAGAGCGTCCTCGGCGGACTCGAGCATCCCCTCCTCGACCTGCCTGTCGGCCAGCGACAACAGCTTGAGCAGGGCGGCCGTCTCCTGCAACTGGTCGTAACTGGCGATGTCGAGGATCACGGCCTTCGCCTCACCGTTGTGGGTGATGACGAGGGGTTCCTGGTTGTCGACCAGCTCGCGGAGCAGTTCGGCCGCGTGAGCCTTGAGGTAGCTGATGGACCTGACCTGGCCGGAGAGACGCATGGTACGAATCTAGACCGTATTCAGGTCGATGCGCAAGCGCATGCGTCGGTGCGGATGATACGCTCGCGTCAAATCCACGCGGGAGCAGGAGGGCCACATGGCCGAGGTAGTCCTGGAGAACGTCTACAAGCGGTTCGGTAACGTCACGGCCGTCAACGATTTCAGCCTGCACATCAAGGACCAGGAGTTCATGGTCTTCGTCGGCCCGTCAGGGTGCGGCAAGACCACGACGCTGCGCATGATCGCCGGTCTCGAGGAGATCACCGAAGGTATCTGCCGCATCGGCGACCGCGTGGTCAACGACGTGCCGCCCAAGGACCGCGACATCGCCATGGTGTTCCAGAACTACGCCCTCTACCCGCACATGAACGTGTACCAGAACATGTCGTTCGGTCTGCGCTTGCGCCGCACTCCCAAGGCCGAGATCGACCAGCGCGTCCGTGAAGCCGCGGGCATCCTGCAGATCGAGCACCTGCTCGACCGCCGCCCCCGCGAGCTGTCGGGCGGTCAGCGCCAGCGCGTCGCCCTCGGGCGCGCCATCGTGCGCCACCCGAAGGTGTTCCTCATGGACGAACCGCTGTCCAACCTCGACGCCAAGCTGCGCGTCGAGATGCGCGCCAGCATCAGCAAGCTCCACCAGCGCCTCGGCGTCACCACCATCTACGTCACCCACGACCAGGTCGAGGCCATGACGATGGGCACGCGCATCGTGGTCATGAAAGACGGCTTCATCCAGCAGGTCGACAGCCCCATCAACCTGTACGACAGGCCGGTCAACAAGTTCGTCGCGGGCTTCATCGGTTCGCCTGCCATGAACTTCATGGTCGGCACCGTCCAGGACGGACGCGTCAAGAGCGCGCAGTTCGACATCAAGCCCAACGACGAACTCGCCGCCAAGCTCCGCACCTACAACGGCAAGAAGGTCTACATCGGCGTACGGCCGGAGAACCTCGACCTCAACGGTTCGGGCAGGATCGCCGAGCAGGACAACATCGTCAACGCCACGGTCGACGTCGTCGAACCGCTCGGCGCCGAGACGCTCATCATCGCCTCGGTCGGCGGCGACCAGAGCGTGGTCGCGCGAGTAGACCCGCACGCCAGCGTCAAGGCCGGCGACTCCATCCAGCTGGCGGTCGACCTCCAGTACCTCCACGCGTTCGACATGGAGACCGAGGACAACATCCGCTTCGCGTAAGCGAAGCGGCCCGGTTCCGCGTAAGCGGTGCGGCCCGGTTCCGCGGAGACGCGCAGGCCCGCTCCTGGCAACGCGACGATCGCGTCGCGCGACACACTTCGATAGCCGGCCGGCCTCCACACGGGGCCGGCCGCTTCGTCGCGCCTGACGGCCCTGACCGCGCCCGCCGGTTGGGTAGACTGGCCGCCTTGATGTTGCTCGCAGCCCTCACCAACGCCGAGAAGTACTACGGCGAGCAGGTCGTGCTCGACGAGGTGAGCCTCGAACTGCGCGAAGGCTGGCGGCTGGCGCTCATCGGCCGCAACGGCTCAGGCAAGTCCACCATCCTCAAGCTCCTCATGGGCCACGAGACCGTCGACGGCGGCAGCGTGTACCGCGCCCAGGACGTGACGCTCGCCATGCTCGAGCAGGACCCGGAGTTCCCGCCCGGCGAGACGGTCCTCGCGGTGGCCGAGAGGGCGTTCGCCGAGCTCGACGAGCTCGACCAGCAGCTCAAACGCCTCGAGTCGGCCGGCCTGGACGACCCCGCGACCTACGAGCGTTGGGAGCGGCTGCACGCCACGTTCGAGCGCAGGGGAGGGTACGCGCGGCGCGCGCGACGCGACGCCGTGCTCGACGCCCTCGGGTTCACGGGACGTCACGACCAGGTCGTGCACCAGTTGTCAGGCGGCGAGCGCACCCGCCTCGGGCTCGCTCGACTGCTCATGGCCCAACCCGACGTGCTGCTCCTCGACGAACCCACCAACCACCTCGACATCGACATGCGCGCCTGGCTCGAGACCTACCTCAGGCGCTACCCTGGCGCCGCCATCATCGTCTCGCACGACCGCGCGTTCCTCGACGCCTCATGCGACCGCACCTCCGAGATGAGCCGCGGCAGGCTGCGGTCCGGCCTCGGCAACCCGACGGAGTTCAAGGCGTCAACGGCCGAGGCCGACAGGATCCAGGCCGCGACGCGCGCGAACCAGGAACGCGAGCTCGAGCGGCTCGAAGCGTCGGCCGATCAGATGAAACGCTGGGCCGCCAGCAGCGAGAAGCTCGCCAAGCGCGCGCGCGGCATGGTGCGCCGCGCCGAGCGCTACGAGGACCAGATGATCGACGCGGTGCAGGGTGCCGAGCGCACCACGCGCTTCACGTTCGACTGCGACCCGAGCGGCGACATCGTGCTCACCGCCAAGCACCTCGGCAAGTCCTTCGAGAAGCCGCTGTTCCACGACGTGACGGTCGAACTGCGCTCGGGTGACAGGGTCGCGCTCGTCGGACCGAACGGGGCGGGGAAGACGACGTTCCTCAAGATGCTCCTCGGCCACCTGCCCTCGGACGACCCCCGAGCAGGCGTGGCGACGGGCGCGCGCGTGCGCCTCGGCTACTACGACCAGGAGCTCAAGGGCGTCGACCCGAACGCGACGCTGTTCGAGGAACTGCTCAAGCGCGTCAGCAACGCCGAGGCGCACAACCTGCTGGGTCGCTTCCTGTTCCCGTACGAGTCGCAGTTCAAACTGGTCCGCGACCTGAGCGGGGGCGAGCGTGCCAGGCTGGCGCTCCTCGAGCTGACGCTCAGCCGCCGCAACCTGCTCATCCTCGACGAGCCGACGAACCACCTCGACCTCGAGATGATCGAGGCGCTGGAGGACGCCCTCGCCGTGTACCAAGGCACGCTGCTCATCGTCTCGCACGACAGGCGCTTCCTCGAGAACCTCGTGACGCGCGTGTGGGAGGTCAAGGACGGCCACTTCGAGGAGTACGAAGGCGATTGGGCGTACTACCAGCGGCAGCGAGGCACGCGCGCCCCACACGCACGCACCGAACCGGCCGAGCCGGCCAAAGGGTCGAGCGCGGCACGACGACGTGACGCCACCGCGGGTACGACGCCTCAGGCGAAAGCGAACCGTTGGCAGATGCAGAAGCGGCTGGCTGCCGTCGAGGAGGAGATCTCGGCGCTCGAAGGAGAGCTGGAGCGTGTGTCTGCCGGACTGGCGGCGCCAGCCAGCGCGGCGACGCCTGCGCTCCTCGCAGGTCTCGCCATCAGCACCACCAACCCGCGACCGACCGAAGCCGAGATCGTGGCCGAGCTCGGCTCGCGTCATGCGACCCTCGAGCAGGAGCTGCTCGTGCTCATCGACGAATGGCATCAGTTGACCGACCAGCTGGTCGGCGAGAGTTGACGAGGAGGGACCATGCAGCGCGTCAAGTACCGCAGTTACGACGGCGTCCATTGGGGCGATCTCGAAGGCGGTCACATCACCCAGCTCAGCGGCATGCTCGGGCGTCCGGACGGAAACCACGTGCCGCTCTCGGACGTCGCCCTGCTGCCACCGTGCGAGGCATCGATCGTCATGTGCGTGGGCCGCAACTACGCCGAGCACATCCGCGAGATGGGGAACATGGTCAACGACCAGCTCCCGAAGGAGCCCGGGCTGTTCCTCAAGGGCGTCAACACCATCTCGGGTCCTGGCGACGACATCCCGTACCCGGCCTGGACGCAGGACCTGCAGTACGAGGGGGAGTTGGCCGTCGTCATCGGGCGCACACTGCGCAACGTCGCTGCTGCCGACGCCCTCGACCATGTGCTGGGCTACACCTGCGCCGTCGACGTCACCGCCAGGGACAAGCAGCGCGCCGACCTACAGTGGGCTCGTGGCAAGAGCGCGGACGGCTTCTGCCCCCTCGGGCCGTGGCTCGAGACCGACTTCGATCCCACCGACGTCGGCATCCGAACCCTCGTGAACGGCGTGGTGAAGCAGAACGGCCGCACGGGCGACATGATCTTCCCGGTGGCCGAGGTGCTGTCGTACATCAGCCGCTTCATGACCCTGAACGCGGGCGACGTGGTGTTGACGGGAACGCCCGACGGCGTCGGCCCGCTCAGGGTCGGTGACACGATCGAGGTCGTCATCGACGGCATCGGCACCCTCGTCAACCAGGTCGCTGCCGAGGAGGAGGCCGGGGCGCCGGTCGGCGCGGGGGAGTAGTGACCGAGCAGACACGCCCTGCGCTGCCCGACTACCCGCGCGTGCGCGACCTCGGCGGCGGGGTGAGGCTCATCGACACCCTGCACCTCGGCAACCCGGGCACCATCGGTGTGTACTTGCTCGACCTGCCAGGTGGCGGCCACGCGTTGGTCGAATCGGGACCGGGCGTGACGCTGCCCGAGGTCGAGGCAGGGCTCGCCGCGGCAGGAGTCACCCTCTACGACCTGAGCCACGTGCTCGTCACGCACATCCATCTCGACCACGCAGGCGCGGCGGGCGCCATCTCGCGCCGCAGCGGTGCCGAGCTGATCGTCCACGAGGTCGGCGCGCCCCACATGATCGACCCGAGCAGGCTGATGGCCAGCGCCACGCGCGTCTACGGTGACGACCTGCAGCGGCTGTGGGGCGTCATGGAGCCGGTGCCGGCCGACCGCGTGCGGGCCGTGCGCGGCGGCGAACGGCTCGACGTCGGCGGCCTCGCCATCGACGTCATGTACACCCCCGGTCACGCCTCGCATCACGTCTCGTACCTCACCGGCGACGGCACGCTGTTCGCAGGCGACGTCGCCGGCGTGCGGCTGGGCGGAGCCGACGTGATCAGGCCGGCTCTCGCGCCCCCGGAGCTCGACCTGGAGGCAGCAGAGGAGAGCCTCGCCGCGCTGCGCGCCGCCGAGCCCGACCGCATGCTCCTCACCCACTTCGGGCCGGTGGCCGACGCCGACGCCCACCTCACGACGGTCCCGCTGCGCAACCGACGCTGGGAGGCCGAGATCATCGAGGGCCTCGACGCGGGCGAGGACCACGCGGCGCTCACCGACCGCATGCAGCGGCTCGAAGCAGCCGAGCTCGAGGCCGCGGGTGTGGCACCTGGCATCGCAGAGCGCTACAAGATCACCTCCGACGCGGCCATGACGGCTGCGGGGCTCCTGCGGTACCTCACCAAGCTCCATCCGGAGCGGCTAGCGGGCGGCGCCGGTGCAGGCTGACGCACAGGAGGCCTCCGGAGCCGATGCCGACAAGGCCGCGCCGGTGCGACCTCGGGCTGCTGGGAGAGCGCGGCCGTTCCCGCTGGGGCGCACCGCGCGCATCGCCGTGTTCGCGTCTGGCCGCGGCTCGAACCTCGCGTCGCTGCTGGCAGCGTTCCCACCGCACGCAGCAGCCACCGACGGCCGGCTCGGGTCCATCACCCTCGTCATCAGCAACAGGTCCGACGCGCCCGCGCTGGAGCGCGCCCGCGCTGCCGGTGTGAGCGCCCATCACGTCAGGTGGGACGCCCTGCACGGCAAGGCGGCCTTCGAGCGCGAGGCAACGACGCTCCTCACCGAGGCCGACATCGACCTCGTGTGCCTCGCCGGCTTCATGCGCCTGCTGTCGCCCGACTTCACCGAGCGGTACGCGGGCAGGCTCCTCAACATCCATCCGAGCCTGCTGCCCGACTTCCGCGGACTGCACGCCCAGCGCCAAGCGCTCGAGGCCGGCGTCGACGAGGCCGGCTGCACCGTCCACTTCGTCGACGCGGGCGTAGACACCGGCGCGCCGATACTGCAACGCAAGGTCCCCGTGCTGCGGGGCGACACCGAGGAGTCCCTGACAGCGAGGATCCTCGAAGCCGAGCACGAGGCGTACCCTGAAGCCGTGCGGATGGTGCTGAAGGGAGAAGCATGAAGGTCCTCGTCGTCGGCGCAGGCGGTCGGGAGCACGCCATCGCCTGGGCGCTGCGCAGAGCTGCCAGCGTGAGCGAGGTGGTAGTGGCGCCGGGCAACGACGGCATGGTCGACGTCGCGCGCGTCGTCGGAGGCGGCTCGGACATCGACGCGCTGGTCGCGGTCGCGACCCGTGAGCGTCCCGATCTCGTGGTGGTGGGGCCGGAAGCCCCGTTGACGCTCGGCCTCGCCGACCGACTGCGAGCGGAAGGGTTCGACGTGTTCGGCCCTGGCGCGGCAGGTGCGCGCCTCGAAGGCTCGAAGTCGTACGCCAAGGCGTTCATGGAGCGTCACGGCGTGCCCACGGCAGGGTTCGCCGCGTTCACCGACCTGGCAGCGGCGCGCGAGCACCTCGACAGGGTAGGAGCGCCCATCGTGGTGAAGGACTCGCGCCTTGCAGCGGGCAAGGGCGTCACCGTCGCCACCGACCTCGAGACGGCCCACGCCGCGTTGGGCGCCGTGTTCGAGAGTCCGGACGCCGAGGTCGTGCTCGAGGAGCGCCTGCACGGCGACGAGATCAGCGTCCTCTTGTTCGTCGCAGACGACGGCTACAGCCTCATGCCTGCGTCTCGTGACTACAAGCGCGTCGGCGACGGGGACGTCGGGCCCATGACCGGAGGGATGGGCGCCGTGGCCCCACTGCCGCTCACGGAAGCGGAGCACGACACGCTGGTGCGCACGGTCGTCGAGCCGGTCGTCGCGGGTCTGCGGGCCGACGGCATCGACTACCGCGGCGTGCTCTACATCGGCGTCATGCGCACGGCGGACGGGTACCGCGTCCTCGAGTTCAACGTCCGTTTCGGCGACCCGGAGACGCAGGTCCTCCTGCCGCTCCTTGCCGGTGACGCGGGCACGGTCTTCGCCGCCGTCGCGCGCGGCAGCGTCACGGCTGCAGCCCCGACCTGGACGGACGCGCACGCAGCCTGCGTCGTGATGGCAGCACCCGGCTACCCTGGTACCCCGACGCGGGGTGTGCCGATCACCCTGCCTACGCGCCTGCCTGACGGCGCGACGCTGTTCCATGCGCTTACTGCCGGCTCACCACCCGTGAGCGCGGGCGGCAGGGTCCTCACCGTCGTCGGGCACGGCGCCACGCTCGCCGACGCCATCGGGCGCGCGTACGACGCAGTCGACGCCATCGGCTTCCCTGGCGCCGTCGTGCGCCGCGACATCGGGGCGGGACTCACCGAGGAGTGACGTCAGCCGGGACCCCGCCGGTGAGCCGCCGGCGGTACCAACCGCCTGTCGATGAAGACCACCGCCCTGCACTGCATGCTGCTTCATCGAACCACCGAGTGCCTCGCGTTAGACTGTGCCCATGCGTCAGCTCGTCCTCCTGGTGGCAGCAGCCGCCGTACTGCTCTCGGCATGCGCACCGACGACGACCGACTCGGAACGAGTCGGCGTGCAACAGCTCAGCGACCCGATCACCTACTACCCGTTCCAGACCGGCGCGGCCTGGTCGTACCTGCAGCAGGGCGCGCGCCTGTCCGACCCTCGCACCGTCGTGCTCGTAGAGGGCCCCACCGTCGTCGACAACGGTGTGTGGATCGGCTGGAGGTTGCAAGGACCCGCGCGTGAGAAGGTGAGCTACCGCCAGGTGCGCCCCGGCGGCGTGTTCCTCCACAGCGAGGTCAGGCTCGGTATCACCACGCTGTCCTACGACCCACCCATCCAGGAGTACCCGCCCGAAGGCAGCCTGCGCGTAGGCGCGCTGTGGTCAGGCGCGACCGACGTCACCTTGCGGCTGCACGACGGCAGCGAACCCGAGACGCAGCACCTCGAGTACGTGTACACGGTCGTCGACCGGCGCACGGTCACGGTCCCGGCAGGCACCATGGAGGTGTTCGTCATCAACCTGACCTCGCGCCTGTTCGACGACGACGGCGTTCAGGTCGAGGAGCAGACGTTCGAGACCTGGTTCTCGCCCTTCATCGGCGAGGTGCGCCTCAACACCGGGCACGTGCTGACCCAGACGAACGTTCCCGGCGTCACCCCGACCGCAGGCGGTGGTGGTGGCTGATGGCCGACGCTCCGCGTGCCGTCGGGCTGCTCTCCGGCGTTCGCTCACCGGCTGACGTCAAGGCCCTCGACGAATCACAACTAACACAACTGGCCGAGGAGCTGCGCAGCGAGATCATCCGCGTCTGCTCCGTCGCCGGCGGGCACCTCGCGTCGAGCCTCGGCGCCGTCGAGCTGACCGTCACCCTCCACTACCTGTTCGACACGCTCAAGGACCGCGTGGTGTGGGACGTCGGACACCAGACGTACGGCCACAAGATCCTCACCGGCCGCGCGGACCGCATCGAGACCATCCGTCAAGGCGGCGGCCTGGCCGGCTTCGCGGCGACCAGCGAATCACCGCACGACGCCCTCACGGTCGGGCACGCGAGCACCAGCCTCGCGGCGGCCCTCGGCATGGCCCTGGCACGTGACGCCCGCGGTGACGACAGCGAGATCATCGCCGTCATCGGCGACGGCGCACTGACGGGCGGCATGGCGTTGGCCGCCCTCAACCAGATCGGCCACCTCAAGCCGCGCATGACCATCGTCCTCAACGACAACGAGATGTCGATCAGCGAGAACGTCGGCGCCATCAACCACTACATGCGCTCGCTGCAGGTGCAGCCGTGGTTCCAGAAGGCGGAGGACCGCTCGAAGGCGGCGCTGAACCGGGTGTGGGAGCCGCTGGCCGACCTCGGCAGCCGCGCGAAGAAGGCTGCGAGGCGCTTCTTCGACCCGGCGAGCAACAACCCGTTCCACGCCATGGGGCTGCGCTACATCGGCCCCATCGACGGGCACGACATCGAGCAGCTCATCTTCTACCTGAGCCGCATCAAGGAGCTCGACGGGCCCACCATGCTGCACATCGTCACGCGCAAGGGCAAAGGGTACGAGGTCGCCGAGACCGACCCGATCACCTGGCACGGCGCCTCGAGCTTCGACCCCAGCAACCCCGTGGCGAAGGGCTCCAGCCACACCTGGGCGCATGCGTTCGGTGACATCGCAGGGGCTCTCGCCGCCACCGACGACCGCGTATGGGTCATCACCCCCGCCATGCGCGAAGGCAGCGGGCTCGTGACGTACAGCAAGCAGCACAAGGACCGCTACATCGACGTCGGAATCGCGGAGGACGTCGCGGTCACGGTGGGCGCCGGTCTCGCGCTGCGCGGCGAGAAGCCCATCGTCGCCATCTACTCCACGTTCCTCCAGCGCGGCTTCGACCAGGTGATCCACGATGTCGCCATCGAGAACCTCGACGTGCTCTTCGCCATCGACCGCGCGGGTCTGGTCGGTGGCGACGGCGCCACCCACCAAGGCGTGTACGACATGGCGTACCTGCGCGCCATCCCGAACATGTCGATCGCCATGCCACGCGACGTGAACGAGATGCGGGCCATGCTCAAGGCGGCGCTGCGCATCGGTGGGCCCAAGGCGGTGCGTTGGCCGCGCGGCGGCGTCGCACCGGCTCCGGACGCGCCCGTCGAGGCGTGGGACGACATCGCCTGGGGAAGCTGGCAGGTCGCGAAGGAGCCAGCGTCAGGTGCCGCTCCCGTGTGGCTGCTCGGCATCGGGCCCACCGTCGAGTACGCGCTCACCGCTGCCGCAGGACGACCCGACGTCGGCGTCATCAACG
>Ga0123333_10005606_pt1 | contig 11245 bp, 6 predicted proteins | sample BioC12SIPDNA_3_FD_89957 | JGI IMG/M metagenome (GOLD analysis project Ga0123333, IMG submission 89957) | Anaerobic biogas reactor microbial communites from Washington, USA - Biogas_R2_B C12 SIP DNA | ecosystem: Engineered > Bioreactor > Anaerobic > Unclassified | place: Washington, USA...
ACGTGACCTGTGCGTGCAAGGTACGATCGTAGAAGATGTCCAGGTCGGCGCAGATGCTCTCGTGATACACTGCGCCGATGCTGGCCGCCGCCTCCATCGCCTCGCTCCGCCGCATCGCGACAATCGTCTCCGTGTCGTACTGCGTCGTACCCAGCCCCCCATTGGCTATGTTCATGTAGTGCAGCTCATATCCCGCGGCACCCAACAACATGAATGTGCCCGACATCATGAACTCGATATCATCCGGATGTGCCGCGATAGCAAACGCTGTTCTGGTCATTGCGATGGCCTCAAAGTTCAGTTTTCAGGAATTGGTTTCAGGTAACAGGTGCCGGGCGGCAGGCGACCGGTGGCTGGAGCGGAGGACGCGTGTACCCGGATGGGAGACGCAGGGCACTGGCGCATCATCGTTCCTCCCGCAGGGCGGCCAGCAAGGGGACGCGCAGCGTGGCGCGTGCGGCCCAGGCACCCGCAATGATGCCCACAATCAGGACAATTAGCAACATGGCTCCCAGACCTCGGAAGGGGACTGCGGCGCCGCCGCCGAACATGTGCGGGATGACCGCCAGCAGCGCGGCGGCGACTCCGGCGGCCAGTCCGGCCAGCAGCAGCAGGATGTTCTCCAGCAGCACCAGCTGTGCGAGACGCCGGCGGCGGAAGCCCGCGGCCCGCAGCAGCCCCATCTCACCCCGGCGCTCCAGGACGCTCCGCAACTGCACGGCCGCCAGACCGAAGGTGCCCAGCAGCAGGCCCAGCGCACCGAGGCTCTGGAACGTGCGCAGGTATGTGTTCTGCAGCGTCATCAGGCTGGCCAGGATGCTGCGGCTCTCCGTCGCGTCGCAGCCCTCGTCGCTCCAGCGATCCTCCAGCGCTTGCGCTGTATCGCGCAGCGCCCGGGTCTGTGTGTCGATCAGGAAGTACCGGTGGCCGCTGATTGCCGGAAACAACTGGCGGAAATCAGCGTCGGAGATCAGCAGATTGCCGTGCAGGATGCTCAACGAAAGCAGCCCCGCGACGCGGAACTCAACCGGGCGACCGTCGTAGGTGAACGTGAAGCGTTCTCCGATCCCGCGATACAGCTTCAGGCTGTAGATCGCCGTCTCCTGGTCTATCACTGCCGGGATGGGTTCGCCGGGTGGAGTAGGGCGGTCACTCAGTATGTGCCAGGGGTTGGCCTGCTCCCGCGCAGTGTGTGCTGCGGACTTCGAGAAGCGGAACCTGGCCGCGCGCCGGGGGGAGTCGAATGCGGAGACGAAGTCCTGGGGGACGCCGAGGATCCGCGGCTGATTCGATCGGTACAGATTGCCGCAGCTCGCGTCGTCGCCGGGGCGCACCCGGAACGAGTAGACGCGCACGGCGGGCAACTGGCCGGTCGGCGGGCCAGTCATGGTCTGCCAGTCCACCTCGGCGTTGAGGTCCTCAAAGATCGGCTGCGATGACTCGGCCACCAGTTCAAACCCACCCGTCCCGGTCTCGGTCGGCTCCAGTTGAAACGCGCTCATCGCCACAATCAGGAAGCTGGCCGTGGCGATCAAGCCGATGGTCAGCGTGCTGCGGCCCGGATTACGTGCGGCGCTGCGTGCGGCGAGTTTGAGGAGTGGGAAGCGGCCGGAGATCGCAGCCCGGTGACCGCTGCCCGAGCGTAACGCGTGCCAGATGCCGAGCAGCATTGCCGTGAGCAGGGCGGCTCCTGCTCCCACAAAGGCGCCGGCCTGCTGCTGGCCGGCCAGAGAGCTCGCGGCGCCGGCCAGGACGGCGGCGACGACCACCAGCGCTGCGGCGGCGAACACCGGCGCACGCCCCTGGCGCGCCGTCCCCGGACTGGCCACCGTGACCTGGCCGGAGAGCAGACGTCGCGCCGGAACTCGGCGCGTCTGTAACACGCTCCAGAAAATCGTCAGGCCGGTTGCCAGCACACCGGCCGTGTAGCCGATCAGCAGGCTGCGCGCGGTCCAGTGGAATGTGAGGAACGGCGCGCTGATCGCGCCCAACCACCACGACTTGCTCTGCAACCCGGCCAGTATTAAACCGGCGTAGCCCAACCCGATCAGCACACCCAGCGCACTGCCGGCGGCTGCCACGGCCAGCCCCTCCGCCACCAGCACGCGGCGCACCCGCCGCACCGACCAGCCAAGTGCCAGCAGCAGGCCGACCTGTGCCGCCCGCTGGTCAAACCCAAGCCGGAACAACAGCGCGACCAGCAACAGCGCCGCCACAATAATGAAGAAACTCAACGACAGAAACAGCATGTCAAAGGGCGTGTTACCGGACGAGGCGGCCAGCTGGCGGGCCTTGATCGGCTGGAACTCGAATCCCAGCGTGACGCCGTCATGCGCCAGCTGGGACAGCAGCTGCCGCTCGATCGCGTCCGCGGTGAGCCCCGCCCGAGCCGGCAGCCGGTACGACGTGGCCGCGCCGAACCGGCTCCCCCACAGCCGGCGCCCGGTGGCCAGCGACACATAGGCTTTGGGAGTTGTGGCATAGTTCTCCCAGTACGCGTCGTCCTGCGAACGCATCAGCCGGTAGTCGACGGTGAACGGGACCTCCCAATCGTCAATCGACTGCTGATCCGTGAAGCCTTTCACCACGGGTGTCAGGGCCGGATCGTTGGCAATTGTCGGGCACTCGGTGAACTGCAGCCGCCGCGACGGCAGATACGGCTCGGCCGGTCGGGTCAACGGCGCGATGGCCTGTACCGTCAGCAGCTGTTGGGCTTCGACCGCAGCACCGTGCGTCGTTTCCGGCTCGAAGTACGTCAGGCGAACCAGGTCGCCGGGCGCCACACCCAGGTCGTCGGCCGCCCAATCGGTCAGCACGACCTCGTCCGGGCCCGGAGGGGCGATGTGCTGGCCGTCCACCGACAGCAACTGAAAATCGTCCGACGGGTCGAGGGCGGTGATCATGGAGTAGGGCAGCGGCACGGCCTCCGGCTGACTGACCGATTCGAGTCGATTTGCCAGATAGGTGAAGACGCTTTGGCCACCCGACCCGGCAAACGCGCGATGCGCCGCCGCTTCCACGGCAGGGGGCAGTATCATGCTCTGGCTGCTGAGGCTGAAGTAGTCGTAGATCCGCTCTGCCTGTTCGGACGGCAGGTCCGGGTGATACAGCCGTACGTGCGAGAGGGTCAGCCCGAGATCGTCGAGTGTGGGACGCAGGGCAGATGCCAGATCGGGCGTGGCCGCGGCGGCGCCGGGCGCTGCCCTGGCGGCGACCAGGATACTGTTGACGCGGCCAGGCTGGTCCAGGCCGGACTGCAGTTGTTCGAGCGACACATAGGCGTTGGCCGGCAAGGTCTGGGTCGGGGTGAGACTGAACTGCCCCAGCCCGGCGGCCGGCACGATCTCGATCACTCTCAACCGCGGGAAACTGCGAATGCGATCGGCCTTCTCACCCAGTGGACTGTCGGCCGGTATGTCGGCTGCCTTGGGCAGCCGCAACGTCACGCGGTCGCCCACATCCGCCTGCAACTCATCGGCCAGCGTCTGATTCAGAATGATCTCGTCGCGGTCCGGACACCTGCTCGGACGCAGCGCGGCATCCTCCTCGAAACTCCAGAACGATCCCTCTCCCGCCACCTCCTGGCTGCTGGGACTGGCGACCACCAGCACGTTGGCGGCGCGCGTCACGCCGTTGGCGCCCGGTTGTTCGATCGTCGCCTGCGGGAACAGCATCACGCCCACCGCACGTTCGCAGTGCTGCGAAAACGCGGGAGCACTTGCCAGGTCCGTCACCAACTGCTCGCGGAAGAACCGGTCGACCAGCAGAAGCGCGTCGATCCGACCCAGGCGGTCGAGCGTCAGGTGCCGCAGGCTCCCACGCACACTGTCCCCGACCAGCAGGGCACCGGTGAGCACGGCGGTTGCCGCCGCCACCCCCGATCCCACCGCCGCGCTGGCGCGCCAGTGGTAGACCAAAGCTCGGAATGCCAGCCGCAGGAGGGTCACCGTTCGTTCGCTCTTTCGTCTTCAGTCACGCGCCTTACCTGCCCGCGTCCACGCTGCATACCGGCGCCGGGCCGGAGCCATGACACAATTGCACACCGTCAGTTACACGTTCGACAGCTGCCCGTCGTCCAGACGCCGGCGCTGCTGGAGCAAGTCGGCCAGTTCCAGGCTGTGAGTGACCACGATCAGCATCGTCTGTTCTTCCTGCTGGAGCTGCAGCAGCAGTCGCGCGACTGCCAGGGCGTTCGTGTGATCCAGGTTCCCCGTCGGCTCATCGGCCAGTACCAGTCGCGGTCCAGTGATCAGTGCCCGGGCCACGGCCGCGCGTCCACGTTCGCCCCCCGAGAGCTCCGACGGACGATGGTCCAGGCGGTCTTGCAGCCCGACCCGCTCCAGCAGTTCGCGGGCCCGTTGCAGATCCCTGGCCGTCGGAGCACCTTCAGCCAGAGTCGGAATCAGGACGTTTTCCAGGACGGAGAGCTGCGGCAGCAAATGGTGATCCTGGAACACGAACCCGATATGCCGATTGCGGAAGCGGGCCAATGCGGCTTCTTCCAGCCGGTAGGGATCCTGGCCGTCCAGGGTGACAGTTCCCTGGGTGGGCGGATCCAGCGTGCCGATGGCGTACAGCAGCGTGCTCTTGCCCGACCCGCTCGGTCCCACGATAGCCAGATTCTCTCCCGCCGACAGCGCGACCGAGACGTCGCGCAGCACCGGCAGCGGCCCGGAACGCGTCGCATAGTGCTTGGCAACATGGTCAACAATCAGATCCGGCATGCCGACAGCTCAAACCTTCCCAGGTGCATCGAGCGTTGATGCGGGACGTTCCCCTCACCAACTCACCAATGTGGCGGAATTGTCGCCCCAACTCAAGCCACGATAGAGTTGAGCAGAGCCAGCGTTCCCACTCCGTAGAACGAGTATTCGACGTCGCGTTCCTCGTCCCACACGCCAGCCAGGAAGCCACCGTCGGGGTGGGCCAGGGACCGGGCATAGCTGAGCGCGGCAGCCACCTGCAGCACATCGATGTGGTCGAGGTCGGCCAGGGTCAGGCAGCCGGTGAACGTGCTCAGCAGATCCGCGACCGGAATCCGCGAGTTGGCCAGCAGCCCCCCCTCAGTGTTCTGCATCTGGCCGAGGAAGGCGGCGGTCGAGGCGACGTCGGCGGGTTCGAGCGCGTCGAGCATCCGCAGGACGCCGATCGCCGCCGCCGTCGGATTCGTCCCTGCCCGCTTGCCGACGCGAATCTCCAGAAACCCGCCATCCGCCGACCTCTGTGCGCGGGTGAACCGCACGACGTTTTCCGGGTCAGTCAGCGGATGGTCGATCAGCTGCAGGCACAGCAGCGCGAGGAATGTATGGTAGGTGCTTCCGGCGGTGCCTTCCGGCCCTTTGGCGAACCCGCCATCCGCACAGCGCAGCGCCTGCAGTTCGGCGGCCAGAGATGCCTTCCAGCGCGGCCCCGCGTCGGCCAGGACGTCGATGCCCGCCGCCGCGTCCAGTTGGGCGGCCCCGAACACGAGCGACATCCGATCGATCAGCGGTTCATCGCTGGTCAGTCTCGCTCGCAGGAACTCTCCCGCCCGCTGGGCTACCGCTCCGTGCAGTTCACCGAGTATCGCCAGGCCGCGCAGCGCGAAGCTCGTGTAGTACAGGTTGCTCTCCCCCTCACGCCCGGCGAACCCGCCGTCGGCGCGCTGTGCGGCCTGGAAGAACCGGCTATGCCGCGCACGCAGATCTGCCGGCAGGCATTCCATGCACGCCGCCAGACGCGCTGTCAGGGAGTGCAGGTAGCTCATCGGTCGATTCACAATGGCAGCTCGCCTGGCGGGCGATCATGTGATGTCGCCGGCGCAAAAAACAAGCCTGCGGCGGTCGCCCGGCCGGCAGGCTTGCGAGGTTGGACCCGGGTCACTATTCGCCCGTGTATGGCAGGAGCGCCATGAAGCGCGCCCGCTTGATTGCGCGCGTCACAGCATGCTGACTGGCCGCCGAACACCCGGTCTTGCGGCGACCGACAATCCGACCGTGACGGTTGACCAGCTTCTTGAGCAGCTCCACATCCTTGTAGTCGACGTACATCGGACGCGGCCGTTCACCATCTACAAAAATCGGATCTTTCTTCTTGGTGCGGACACGGGTTTTGGTCCGCTTGCGGGGCCGAATAGGTCGTTTCATGGGGGTTCGTTTAGCGTATGTAAGTGCTTGTAGGCCAAAAACTTACCGGCATTATTCCGCCGATGTTATGCGGCCGGGAATCGGTCATTGTACGCAAATCGCCGCGAAACGCAAGGACCAGAATTTCCACAAGGCGCGATCTCGCGAACATGTGATCAGGGAGGTGGGCCGGGTGCCGGCTTGCCCGATTCGCCCCAGGGCAGCTCGATCTGCTCGACCACGGCTGCCGCGCCGTGCGGCTCCGTGTCGGCCGACCATTCGCTCGGGCGCTCCAGAACCGTGTCCATCAGGTAGTGGAACAGACGCCGCAATTCCGCCGGCTCAATCTGCTCCGCGACCGCCTCGGCCCGCTGCTGATGCTTGTCCACCAAGCGACGGGCCCTGTCAAAAACGCCCGCGTCCTCGTACAGCTGACGCACGCGGTTGATCCGGTACACAGCCGGCTGCGATAGGTCGGCGACCAGCGTCCGCAGCAGCTGTTGCCCCGGCGCGTCCAGGCATTCGAGTGCCAAAGCCCACAGGATCGTGGGGCGACCACCCAGAATATCACTGCCGGCAGTCAGCTTGTTGTGCCGGTCGGTCTGCCAGTCGTCCAGGTCGTTGAGGATCTGGAATGCCACCCCCAGATTGCGGGAGAACTGCTTGACCGGTGCCAGGTACGGCTGGTGGGAAGTCGCGAGCCGGATGCCGGTCAGGATTGCCGCTTCGAACGCTGGGGCCGTCTTGAGTGCGTAGATCTTGAGTGCATCGATGGGCTGGAGCGGCCTGTCGCGCGAGTCGCGCCACGAGAGCTCGGCCCCTTGTCCTTCCGTGAGCTTGATGTGGGCGCTGGCCAGACTGTCCAGGATATCGCTGACCACCTCGGACCCGAGCGTCCTGGACTCACGACTCACCAGCCGGTATCCCATACCGATCAGATAGTCGCCGACGTTGATGGCGGTGGCCGTGCCATAGCGGCGATGCAGTGTCGGGACACCATAGCGGAACGCATCGTCATCTTCGATGTCGTCGTGGACCAGCGAGGCCTTGTGGAACGTCTCGATGGACATGGCCGCGCGGAAGATGGCGTCGGGCAGCTGCGCCACGTGTTGAGCGCCTCCTGCACCGGTCCCGTGCCCGCCGGTCATGGCGTCGTAGACCGCCAGGGTGATGAACGGGCGCGCGTACTTCCCGCCCCGGGCGAGAAAGTCGTAGGCGATCGCTTCGGTCGCGGCGATCGGTTCCAGGGCAGCGAGGCCCTGTCCGTTCAGTTCCGACACGCGTGGTCCACCCCGCAAACGCGGTGCATACCGGTCCAGCGCCGTGTGTTCGAACATCCGCGTTGCCGCCCGCATGAGATGCACGTACGTACGCGTGGTACTGGTTTCCGCCGTGTGCCGCAGCAGAATCATCTCCCGCACCCAGTCTTCATCCAGACGCGTGGTCTGGCAGTCGTCCGACAGCAGCGGCATGGCAATGCACGGGATGCCGGCCAGCAGCACCTTGTCGATGGCTTTCTCCAGCACATTCAGGCAGGCCACCCCCACGATCGCATCCACGCTGCCGCTGAGGATGATGTTCATGACGACCGGGGAACCTTCCGCCACCAGCACCCGATATCCGTGTTGCTGGGCAAGTGCGCGGAAGTCGCCGATCCGGCACGCGCCACAGTTGCGGCACGCGAGCCCGAACTCGTCGTACGGGGCGCTGCACCGCTCGCTGTGCTTCAGGCAGTGGGGCAACAGGCACAGACGCCGCGCTGGAGGGATGGCGGCGACCTGGTCGCGCCAGAATGCGGAGGCCAGCATCACCATCGTCCAGCCGACGAAGCCTTCGGGTAGCTGCAGGTCGTCCAGAATCGTCCGGGCGATCGACTCCAGCGCGTCCTTCGACAGCGGATAGGACTTGTCGAGCCGCGGACCCACCTCGTCACACCGCTGCCGTATCCGCTCCCGCACCGCGCGCGGTTCGGGCACGCACTTGAGATGCTCGGTCTCGCGCCGGGCGGACCCGCGCCCTGTCGTGGTGGCGGCCTCGCTCTCGGACGAGGTGGTGGGCGTCACAGGTGCACGAGTCAAGATGGTGTCCTTTGAGATGGCGTTGCCAAGGCGTTTACTGTGCGGTGCGCGATCAGTCGCACACGGTCGTGGCCATGCCGTGGACAGCTCGCCCCAATGCCGCGACGGCGAATAACAGCGGATAGAGCTGTTCATAATACCACAGCTTGGCGAAGTAGAAACCAATTGGGGAACTTTCTCGATGCCGATCGGCCAGGACTGCGTCGGTGAGCCACTGAAGTCCTTGCTTGAGGGGGGGGTGCAGGGCCGCATCCGGGCGGCGCGCCACGAGTGCCTCGACGGCCAGCGCCGTTTCCTCAACGCTGCCCGCCGCCCGGTCAGCCGGCCCACCACCCCAGCTGCCGTCCTCACGCTGCACCGCAGCCAGCCAGCGATAACCCCGCTCGGCCTCGTTCGTCCCGTCGGCTCCCAGTTCGTGGTACGCCAGCAGCACACGCGCCGTCCCGTAGACCGGATTCTCCTCCTGCGGTTCGTCCTGGTTGCCGAACCACAGCGGCACCCAGCTACCGTCCGGGCGCTGGTGTCGCTGCAGGTACGACCAGCCGCGCCGCAGCGCCCGTTCAATCGCGCGCGGCTGGAGTTCCCGCCAGGCATGCAGCGCGCGCATCGCGTGGGCCGTCAGGTCAGCGCCGCTGCGGTCAAACGGCAGTTTGCCCCAGCCGCGGCAGAACGTCGGCCAGCCACCGTCCCGGTTCTGCAGATCCAGCAGCCATTGCACACCCTGCCGGGCCGCGCCCGTCACGCGCTTCCCGTCCTGCGGCTGGTCGCGCCAGTGCCGGCAGGCCAGCAGCGCACCTGCCGTATCGTCCGCATCGGGCACCGCACCTGACAGGTTCGTCCAACCCCAGCCGCCCGGGTCCGCTCCGGTGAACGGATGCCGCACCCGGTGCTGACAGTCGAGAAACCAGTCGAGATTGACCACGTCGGGCGGCAAGGTGCCGTGCGTCGCCAACGCGTTGATCGCCAGCGATGTGGTCCAGGTCGCGAGGTTCGTGTCGATGGGCCAGCTGCCGTCCGGTCGCACCGTGTCGCACAGGAATCGCAGCGCGGCGCGCGTCACGGGATGGTCCGCACGGCCTGTGGCGGCCAGGCTCATGGCGACGAAACTCGTCAGTGGCGCTGCCTCCAGATACCCACCGCTGCTGGGCTGCATGCGTTCCAGCACGCGCATGCTGGGCGCGATGGCCGCGCGCCGCACCAGACGCGTCCAGGGACGAGGCGGCGGGCCCTGCAGGAACCGAGCCTGGCCGATCGCCACCAGCGCCGGGATGGCGTAACTGACCACTGGCAACTGTGCCCACCGATAGTACCGCTGCGGCAGACACGCCCACTCGAACGGCAGCGGCGAGACCTGCGACCAGTCGGCCACACCGGCCAGCGCGCAGTTGGTCAGGATCGGCACGACGAACGTCTTGTCGACGCCGTAGCGTGCACGGAGCCCGCCGATGCCCCCCTGGCTGTCCACGTACGCCCTGGCCCGTTCCAAAACGCGCGGATGCCGCGCCTCCTGTTCGGCCAGATGCAGTGCCGCGATGACCAGCATCGTCGTAGCGATGTTCGAGTAGCTCCGGTCCGTGTCCCCCCAGCCGCCATCACCGTTCTGCTGCCCGACCAGATACGCTACCCCACGCTCCACCAGTTGCAGGTAGTCACTCAGCGTCACCGTCGACGCCTCGGGCGAGGATGCTCGAGCGGCGACCGCCAGAGCGCTGACGGCTGTGGCCGTCGACAGTGCGGACGACGACAGGTGGCCCTCCCAGTGACCGGCCGCGGTGCGCGCGGCCAGCAGATCCGCTCGCGCTTTCTTGTACGCCGCTTGAAGCTGTGCAGAGCCGATCATGTGCATAACCTGTCTGTAGGTGGCGGTGTTGTCAGTGGGGTGCGGCGCGACGCAGTGGTGTGGCCAGGAAGTCGCGGGGCGGATCCACGTGGACCCAGTTCATGTTGCCCCCGCGCTGGAACGCCTCCGCGAAGTCAGCTGCCGCTGGCCCCCGTGCAAACTCGTGTGCCGATCGCGCACCAAGGGCTGGTCGGCACCTCGGGCGGGCGCTGCGAGCCGCTGTGCGGCGGTCGCCAGGCAGGCGGTCACGGCCATGGCGACGGACAGGCGGTGCATGGCCGATCGTTGGCGGGTAGGCATCATTGATTCTCCAGTGCGATCAGAACGCGCCCTTACGAATGTAAATCCGCGGCTGCCGGGTTGCAACGCACAGATTCCCTCAAGAATCGTGCCATGTCCGACCGAACGAAGGCCAAGACGCGGACTGGGGTGCGCGCATGTTGGTGCGCCGCCAATTTGATTAATTTCAGGTCTGGTTGATTCACCGTCCGCCAATATAAATATAAAATGGTCCTGTGGTTGACTCGTCTGGCGTGATGAGCCAGTGAAATCAGCAACCGGAGAGTGAGTTCCTGGTGCCGCAGGGTGTGTGTGGCTTGGCATGTGTGCAGCGAGATCATCAAACCGCCGGCAGGTGACAGGCAAGCGACGATCGCGCTCGAAGGAGCCCGCCTGGGCGCAGCTTCCAGACGACGAACTGCTCGACTGGCGGATCTGCGATCTGGGGGTCAAGGTCGAGGGGACGGTTCTGGAGGAGCGGATCGAGCGGTTGCACGCGGAGTTGAGTGCGCGCGACATCCGGTTCCGGCCGCACTACTGGTTCTCCGACGACTGGTTTTCACCCGAGGGGGTGCCGGGCGTGGCCATTCCGTTCTACCTGGCCCACCCGCGCCTGGCCCGGCTCGAACGCAGCCAGATGCTGGAGGTCGAAGGGGGCACGCGCGAGTGGTGCCTGCGGATCCTGCGGCATGAGGCGGGGCACGCGATCGACACCGCTTACGGCCTGCACCGGCTGCGGCGGTGGCAGGCTGTGTTCGGCAAGTCCTCACTCCCCTATCCGGACGAATACGCGCCGCGGCCGTACAGCAAGAGTTACGTGCGGCACCTGGGAAACTGGTATGCGCAGAGTCATCCGGACGAGGACTTTGCGGAGACGTTCGCGGTCTGGCTCAAACCACGATCGAACTGGCGGAGCCAGTATGAGGGGTGGCCCGCACTCAAGA
>Ga0123333_10005611_pt1 | contig 11241 bp, 9 predicted proteins | sample BioC12SIPDNA_3_FD_89957 | JGI IMG/M metagenome (GOLD analysis project Ga0123333, IMG submission 89957) | Anaerobic biogas reactor microbial communites from Washington, USA - Biogas_R2_B C12 SIP DNA | ecosystem: Engineered > Bioreactor > Anaerobic > Unclassified | place: Washington, USA...
AATCGCGTCCCTCCGCGTCCTGGACGGTAATCGGGCGGCAGGTCCGCAGGTTGTCTGTGCTCAAGTACAGTTGGGCGCTGGTACTGAACAGCACGTTCCCGTTCCCGAAAATGTGGCTGAACGTGATGTCGTGCGCGTCGGCAAACGGCATGCTGTAGGGCCACGTGCGGGCATTGTCTTCCGACAGCAGCACGGTGTCATCGGTGAACCCGAACGCCTTGTTGTCCCGCTGCGTGTCGATGTAAGGCCCCCGGGGCTGCAGGCGATACCAGAAATGTTCGGTCGATGCAACGTCCAGTTCGGCGGCGAGCGGTCCGTGGCCGAGACCGCGTGAGCCCAACGTCAGGACCCCGCAAGCGGTAACGGCACCGGTACCCAGAAACTGGCGGCGTGTCATCGGATGATATGGTGGCCTCATCATGTTCTACCTTTCATAGTCGGAGGAACGGTGCCAGTGCAGGATATCACGCGTCCGAACCGGCGACAACAAGCCCGCTCGGGTCGATCATCAACCGCCTGCACCGGCCGGCAGCAGGCTGCGCGCCGCGGGGGGAAGATAGTATAACAGTCAGGGCATGTCCGGCGGCCCCGCGGGAAGCCGCTGCCCGACTCCTGCGAAAACGTGTGGTGCGGCAGTCCGATCGCGGAGGTTAACTCATGAGATGTTCCCTGGCTGTGTGCTCCGTGTTGTTGCTGACCCTTCTCGGCACGCTCCCCTTGACCCGCTCGGCCCCCGCCCAGTCGCCGCAGACAGACGACTGGGTGCAGGTGACTGAGGATGACCGCACGATCAAAGTCACGACCGGCAAACTGGAGGCGGTCATCCCGAAGAAAGAGCCCAAGCACTGGCCAATGAGGACCACATACCCGTGAAAGCTTTCCAATTGACCGGCCTGCGTGAGATGGCGCTGCGGGATGTCCCCGATCCCCAGATCACACACCCCACCGATGTTCTGGTCCAGATCGGCGTGGTGGGGGTCTGTGGCTCCGACATCCACTACTACACCTCCGGGCGGATCGGATCGCAGGTGGTGGAGTACCCGTTCACCGTGGGGCACGAGTGCGCCGGGACCGTGCTGGAAGTCGGCAGCGCCGTGACGCGCGTGCGCGCCGGCGACCGCGTGGCCATCGACCCAGCCATGACGTGCGGTCAGTGCGACCAGTGCCAGTCGGGGCGGGAGAACACCTGCCGGGAACTCAGATTCCTCGGCTGCCCCGGCCAGGCCGAAGGGAGCCTGTCGGAATACGTGGTCATGCCGGAACACAGCTGCTTCCCGATCGCTGACGCCCTGAGCCTGGAGGACGCCACGCTGTCCGAGCCGCTGGCCATCGGCGTCTACGCCGTGGAGCAGTCCGGCCTGGCACGCAACGCCCGGATCGGCATTCTGGGCATGGGCCCGATCGGCCACTCGGTGCTGCTCCCTGCACTGCACGCCGGCTGCCGCGACTGCTACTGCACCGACTTGATCGACAGCCGCTGTGCGGCTGCCACCCGCGCTGGAGCTGCCTGGGTGGGCAACCCGCAGCATCAGGATGTGGTGGCCGCTATCGGTGAACGCGTGCCGTCCGGCCTGGATCTCGTGTTCGAATGCTGCGGTCAACAGGAGGCACTCGATCAGGCCGTGGCATTGCTGCGGCCCGGCGGCACGCTGATGATCATCGGCATCCCCGAAACGGACCGCATCAGTTTCAACCCCGATCAGATACGGCGCAAGGAACTCACACTCGTCAATGTTCGCCGACAGCGCGGCTGTGTGCAGAAAGCGCTCGACCTGATCTCTGCCCACCCGGCCGATACCGCGCGGTGGATCACTCACCGCTATCCTTTCTCCGACACACCCGCCGCCTTCGATCTCGTGGCAGGCTATCGTGATGGCGTCCTGAAAGCCGCGATCCATTTCGCGAAATGAAGACTGGAATTGAAAACTAGAGAGGTGAAAGTACGACGTAACCAGTTGCCGATCCGAAGCGTCTATTCAACAAACCGGTACCCGGTAGAAGCTGAGTATCTCTGCGGCCCGAAGTTGGGAGGGATGTACCATGATCGCGCGATGCTGCCTTTGTCGCCTGGCGTTGTCCGGCCTTGTGCTGGGGGGGCTGCTCATGACGACCACGCCTGCCATGGCGCAGGAGGTCAAGGATTCCGAGGCTGCCACGCACGGTTTCGGAGCCGCCTCGTACCAGGTGAAAGGGACCTATGAGTTCCCCGGCTTCAAGATCATTCAGTTCGAGTTAGGGGTGCTGAGCCACTACTCGTACATTCTGATCAGCGGCGCGGAGGCGCTGGTGATTGATCCCGGTCGCGACGTCGGCACGTACATCGAGACAGCGGCCAGGGAACAGGCCAGGATCGCAGGCGTGTATCTGACGCATTCGCATGCCGACTTCGTGGCGGGGCATATGGAGCTGGCCCAGCAGACGACGATCTATATGAGTGTCAAGACCGGCGCGCAGTTCCCGCACACACCGCTCCACGAAGGCGATACGCTGCAGGTCGGAGAGGCGGTGCTGAGGTTTCTGGAGACACCGGGGCACACCCCCGACAGTACGACCGCGTTGGTGGCCGGCGCCCAGCAGCCCGATCGGCCGCGGATGATGTTCACCGGTGACACGCTGTTCATCGGCAGCGTCGGCCGTCCAGACCTGCTGGGCGCGGACATGGCCGCCTCGACTCTGGCCTCCATGATGTTCGACACCTGGACCGACAAGCTGTCCAAGCTGCCGGATGAGGTGATGATTTTTCCGGCGCACGGCGCGGGGTCGTTGTGCGGGGCGCATCTGAGTGACGAACCCACGTCGACACTGGGAGAGCAGCGGGTGTCCAATCCGTACCTGGCACACGAGACTCGCGGCGAGTTCATCGCGGCAGTGCTGGAGGGTCTGCCGGAGGCGCCGCAGTACTTCCAGCACAATGCGCGCATCAATCACGATGGTCCGGAGCTGGTCAACTGGCAGCCGGACGCGCTGCCGCTGGTCCAGCCTGGTCCGGAGCTGATGGACGCCGTGCAATCCTACGTCGTGGATATCCGCGGGGCAGCCGAGTATTCGGCGGCGCACATTCCCAACTCGGTCAACATTGACGTGCGCGGGCGGTTCGAGACCTGGGTGGGCACCATGGTGCCCTGGGATGCCCGGCTGTTCCTGTGCGGGGGCGAGCAGGACTTACGTGAAGCGCTCACCCGACTGCACCGTGTCGGCTACAACCGTGCGGACAATCCAGTGGCCTGCGTCACCTTCGAGGCCTGGCAGCAGGCCGGCTTGCCCACCCGGAGTAACGAGATGATCGCGCCGCAGAAGCTGTACGCGCAGATGCAATCGCAGGAGTCACCAGTGGTGCTGGATGTGCGGCTGCCCAACGAGTGGATGGGCGTACGGATCGGTACCGTGCTGAACATACCGCTCAACGCGTTGGCAACGCAGTCGGTCAAGCTCGATCGCCGCCAGGCAGTGGTAACGGTATGTAACAGCGCGTACCGGTCGAACATGGCGGTGGGCATTCTCGAGCGGGCGGGTTTCGAGCAGGTGGCCAGCCTGGCCGGTGGGGGCGAGGCCTGGATAGCAGCCGGCCTGCCGGTGATCGAGGCGCAGCGAGATGCTGCGTCAGCTGGTGCCGTCACACGCGAGATCCGGCTGGCTCAGCGGATTTCGGCAGCCGAGCTGAAGCGACTGCTGATGGACCTTCCGGGTACGTTTGAACTGGTCGACATCCGACCGCCAGTGCAGTTTGCCGATTACAGTCTGCCGGAGTCGAAGAACGTCGACATTGCGGACATTCTGAACAACCCGGCATATCTTACCGGCGCCGGCCCCCTGGTGATCGTCGACCGTGACGGCACGTTGGCCATGATGGTTGGCGGCATCCTGTCCCAGAAGACTCAACGCGCGGTGCAGGTTCTTTACGGCGGCCTGGCCGGCTACTGGTCAGACACGGAACTGGCACCGGCGGCGGCGGTTCCGGGCGGTACTCCGGCCGCGGCAGGTCCAGCGCCCGCCGCGCCGCCAGCACCGGCTGCCGGCCAGCCGGCGGCACCGGCCAAGCCCCGGAAACGAAGTGCGGGGTGCTAACCATGAGTGACAAGAATATGTCTCAATTAACCGAAGGTGATCGCGGTCCGGCGGCCTACGCCAATCCGTATCTTTCCGGCGTGCTGCTGGGCCTGACGCTGTTGGCTTCCTATCTGATCCTGGGCGCCGGGCTGGGCGCGTCGGCGGGCACCGCGCGGTTGGGCGCCTTCGTCGAACAGTGTCTTGCGCCGGCCCATGTGGCGGAGAGCGCGTATTTCGGGCGGTGGGTCGAGGGTGGCCGGAGCATTCTGTACTACTATCTCGTCTTCATGTTTGTCGGGGTCTTCCTGGGCGGGCTGCTGTCGGCCGTGTTGGCGAGCCGGATCCGGCCCGGCGTGGAGCGGGGTCGGGCCTTCGGTGCCGCGCCGCGGCTGCTGCTGGCCCTGGGTGGCGGACTGATCGCGGGATTCGCCAGCCGGCTAGCCAACGGTTGTACATCCGGCCAGGCGCTCAGTGGCGGCGCGATGCTGCTCAACGGCAGCCTGGTGTTCATGGCCTGCGTGTTCGTGGGCGGCTACGCCGCGGCCTGGTTCGTGAGGAGGCAGTGGCATGATTGAGACCTTCTTCGGCGCCGATCAACTCGATACACCGCGTGCGATGCTCGCCGCTCTCCTGATCGGCCTGGCCTTCGGGTTTGTCCTCGAGCGGGCTGGATTCGGCAGTTCGCGGAAACTGGCCGGGATCTTCTACTTCCGCGACATGACTGTCTTGAGGGTGATGTTCACGGCCGTCGTGACAGCCATGCTGGGATTGGCCTTTGCCTTCGCGTCAGGTTGGGTGGCGCCGGACCAGGTCTACGCCCTCCCCACCGTTTACAAGGCCCAGATTGTCGGCGGTCTGCTGTTCGGCATCGGGTTTGTCATCAGTGGCTGGTGCCCGGGCACGGCCGCCGTGGGGGCAGCCTGCGCCAAATGGGACGCGGTCGCGTTCCTGCTGGGTACAACGTTGGGCGCCGTCGCCTTCAACGAACTCTTCGATATCCTGCAGCGGCTGGGCATCGTGCCAGGTGCCCACACAGGCGAAGTGATTGGCGAGCCATCGGAGCCGCTGGTGGCGTTTGGCATGTCGCCGGCTTTGTTCGCGCTGTTGTTCACCGCAGTGGCCATCGCCGCGTTTCACGCTGCCGAGTGGGTGGAAAAACGTGTCGGGGGCGGCGGCAAGTATCTCGGGAGTCCCGTGCTCAAGGCGCTCAGTATCGCGCTGGCGATCTGCGCTGAGGCCCTGTTCATCCTGCCCGACCCGCTCGACGCCCCGGCCGCGCCGGCAGCTGGGCTGGCTCACGTGGAACTGCTCCACGCCATCGAAACCGCCCAGGACCACCTGGAGCCGGAGGAGCTGGCCGATCGGCTGGTGGCCGGCGGCCAGGAGCTTGTCGTCGTCGACGTCCGCCCCCCGGCTGAATATGCCGCGTTCCACATTCGCGGCGCCCTCAACATCAGCCTGCCGGATCTCCCGGAGGCGCTCGAACCTTACCGGAATCGCGGCCTGATCGTGCTGTACTCCAACGGCATGACGCATCCCGCTCAGGCGCGCGACGCGCTGGCTCGACTGGGTTTCACAAACGCCTACCTGTTGACCGATGGCCTGCAGGGATTCATCGAGCGTTGCCTGAAACCTGTGTCGCTGCGCAGCGAGCCGTTGCCGCCCGACGAGGCGGCCAAGGTGCGCACATGGCGGGCGTTCTTTCTCGGCAACGAATCTGCGCCGGCCGCAGCACCTGCCGGCAAGGCCCCGTCGTCCACTTCCGACAACCTGCCCGCGCTGGTCACGACCCAGTGACTGACGGACCACCTGAACAATCGGGATGTGAAGATCATCGACCTGCGTTCGCAATCGAAGTCTGACGAGGCGCGGGCCGGCCACATTCCCGGCGCGATCAACCGCCCGATGAAGGCGGACCTGGGCCCCGATGATCGATTCAAACCGGTGGCGGAACTGGAGCAGGCGTACAGAGAGCTCATTCCGACCAAGGACACACGGGTCATCGTGCATTGCCGTACCGGCCATCGAGCCAGTCAGACGTTTTTCGTTCTGACCCGCCTGCTGGGATATACCAACGTGAAATGGTACGACGGAAGCTGGAGCCAGTGGGCGGCACTTCCCGAACTTCCCGTGGAGAAATGAGCATGAGCGTCTGGATCACGCTTTGATCCAGTCGAAGAAGCTCATTGCTTCCAGTTTGCTGCGCAGCGCGACCAGTTGTTCGGCCGTCGGATTGTTGTTGGGGAGCCGTGCGGGTCCGACGGGAACACCCAGCATGTCCATCACGGCCTTGGCTGCGCCCAGGTATCCGATGCGTGCAAGGGTCTGGATCAGCAGCACACTGCGGAACTGCTCCTCGCGTGCGGCCGCCAGATCGCCGCGTTGGAATGCCGCGAAGAGTCGCTGGTAGATCGGCGCTGCGAAATTGTAGCTGCTGCCCACAGCCCCTTTGGCCCCCAGCGCAAGCGCCGCCAGGAGGTATTCATCGCATCCATAGGGGATGTCCAATGCGCCCGCCTGGAAGCGCAGGCACAGCTGGTACGCCATGAGGTCGGAGTTGGTGAACTTGATCCCGGCGAGCGTCGGGATGCGTCCGTGTGCGTGGGCCAGGAATTCGGGCATGGAGAAGTCCACGCCGGTAAGCGCCGGGATGTCATAGAAGTAGAACGGTGTAGCCGGCGCCGCAGCCGCGATCTCGCCCAGGCACCTGGTCAACGTCTCGAGCGACCGCGGCTTGTAGTAACTGGGGGCCAGTGCCGCGATCGCGACCGCCCCCAGCTGTTGAGCCTGTGCCGCCAGCGTGATCGCGTCGGCCAGACAGTTGGAGCCGACGTGTACTACCACGCGCAGCCGCGTCCCCTGCGCCACCTCCGCCCAGCGCTGGGCAAGCGTCTGGCGTTCAGCCAGCGACAGTGAATGGCTCTCGCCCGTGCTGCCGCCGATGAAGACGGTGGCCACATCGTGGGCCAGCAAGTGCGCTGCCTGCTGCTCCACAACAGCCAGATTGAGCGATCCGTCCTGGAAGAACGGCGTGTGTGCGGCCGCGACCAGGCCTGTGAGCAAAGCGTCCACGATGAAGTCCTCCGAAACTCAGATGGGGAAGTGTTGGCCAGGATGTGTTATAGCAGCGTTCCGGCAACACCTGAGCCGCCGTCTGGGTATTATGTATTATGCTGTCCTGCGGGTCGCACGGGTCTTATGGATTAATGGATTTATGGATTTATGGATTACGGAGATCGCGTCAGCGACTGGCGCAGCGGATAACGCATGAGGGCCTGCAGGTCGCGCCGCGGGTGCGCCCAGGCGCGTGCCAGCGCGTCATCGACCAGCGCGAATACAGCCTGGTAATCCGGGTCGTCGGCGCTGGCATAGACGGCCGATCCGCATTTCTCCGTTCCCCCGGCCGATGCCGCGAGGGGCGCTCGCAGGAACAGGCTGCCTTCGGTCCGATGGATGTCGATCCAGTCGAGGCGGGTAATCGCGTCAGTTTCGTGGCAGCTCGCGCAGCGTTTCTGGTGCACCTCGTGCAACTTCCCCCGCAGCTCGACGTCCTGCGCCAGGTCGTAAGCAGGCGCATCCGCGCGCTTGTTGACGAACCCGTCATGGTACGGCGCGTTGGCATCCATCCACATGGTCAACCGCAGCCGCTCGTCGTCGGTAAGTGTCACGCGCTGCGTGTGTGGTGCCTGGGTGATTGTTGTGTACAGCCGGCTCTTGTGCGCTCCATACGCCAGCACGGGCGTGATACTGGCATCCTGCAGATTGGGTTCCGCAATCGCCACGAGCTGTGCGCGATTGATCGTCTCGAAGGCGCGATTGAAGCCGTAGCCGGGCACCCGGCCCCACATCTGTTCATACTGGCTCGACCACTCTGTCAGGCCGCCGAAGAAGTCGTGCCCGCCCGCCGGCTGCAGGCCACTGTGACATTCCACGCAGTGCCGATCCAGGATCGGCTGGATGTCGCGGAGGAAACTCACGGGTCCTGACCCCCAGGGGGCCGGGAGCGGAGTCGGAGGGGGCAGAGTGGCAGCCAACGGGCCGGGACTCAGCCGGGGGGCCACGCCGCGCGATTCATGGCAACCCGCGCATGCCCGCCGCTCACCCGGCTGAAAACTGACGAAGCTCCGCATGCGCCGCAGCTCCATCCGGTTCTCGTCCAGCAACTGGAAGTAGACGGCCGTATCTGGCGGCACCCGGAAGTGCGCGCTGCCGTCCGCCTCGACCGGCACATCACCCAGGATTCTGATCGGCGTCCAGTTGATCAACGTGGGACCTTTCTCTCCATACCGCTGCCCGCCAAGCTGGTTGTCGTACGGCCAGCCGATCGGTTCCGCCACGCGGATGTATCGGATCTGCTGCGGGTCCAGATCCTCGCAGCCGAAACTGACGTCACTCACCACACACGTCGCATCGCCCGCGATGGGATTGAACAACTCCGGCAGGATCGGAGGGGTGCGCCGCGCGCGGAGCGGAATGGGGATGAAGCAGGAGATCGCCGGATCGCGATAGATCAGCTCTTTGTTGCCGAACACGTCGACCAGATAGAGCCCGTAGCCGACGGGGTTGGTCGACACGTCGCCGTGTGTGTACGAGGCGAGGAAGAACTTTTCAGACAGCGCCCAGGGTGTCGAATAGAAGCCGCCGTTGTCCTGCACCCCACCTTCCGCCACCGGCACGCCGTCCATCCCGCCTTCGGGAGGTTGGACCCCCAGCGTGACGATCCCGATGCCCTGTGGCGTGTTGATGCCGCCGGCGGTGTCGACGATCACGAGCGGCCCGGTGGCCAGCGTGTGATGGCCGGTCGCAATGGCGACCAGCTTCGCGCTGCCGGGAATCGAGCGCGTGTCTTCCAGCGCCCACGGGTCGACGAAATGCTGCTTGAAGATCGCGTCGGCACCTGTGCCATCCGGCCGCACGGTCCAGATCGACTGAATATACGCCCAGCTGCGTTCGTGGTATTCCCACCGCGTGTAGGCGATCAGGCCGTTGTCGAGCGTGTGCGGCAGATAGTCGCCATCCTTGCTCACGCTCATCCGGCGGATGCCGCTTCCATCCGGCCGCATCACGTACAGATTGCAGCTGGTTTCGTCCTTGTCGTACTCATTGCATTGCAGCGATGTGCCGCAGCGTTCGGACACGAAGACGATGTTGCCGTTGGGGGCGTAGGTCGGATCGAGGTCGCTCCATTCACCCGTGGTCAGCTGCCGCAGCGCGCTGCCATCCACCGCGGTCTCGAAAATGTGGATCGGTTCCTCCGCACGCCGCAGCCGGTAGCTTTGCGTCCGATCGAGCCAGCCCTCCGGCGGCTGATCACTGCGGGCCATCGCATAGCCGAACACGACCCGCGTCCCGTCCCAGCTCAGATCCATGCCGTGCACGTGTCCCGGGCCCAGCGCCCCGTTGAGCAGACAGGTGAGGCTCGGTGGCGGTGGCGCTGCCGCCGCATCGCCCGTCACCGGTGCCGGGTCGGCAATGGCGCGGAACAGACTGCCCGCTCCCCCCTCCCCGCGGAGCACGCAGAGGTCGCCCCCCGGCCTGGACACCCACGGCATGTGGTTCAGGCATACATCGGGGTACGCTTCCTGTGTGAACCGCTTGACGAACAGCAGCTGGTCGAAATCCAGCAGCGGATTGGCAAACACCAGCTGGCGCACGGCCCATCGTGCGGCGAAGTAGACGCGGCGCTGCTCCGACTCCGGTGCGTCGCCGGGCAGCATCTGCAGTTGGCGTTCCGCGCGGTCCAGCGCGGCCAGGTGCGGGGCGACATCGACACCGCATGTGTGCAGATGCGCGGCCAGCCGGCGTCCGCGCGCGAGGCACTCCTCCGTGGGAAAGCCGCGCCGCTTGTGAACCTTGGCCGTCGACCATTGACTGAGGCTGGACTGGTCCGCCGGCTGATGCAGCGCGAGGTTCCGGGACGGGTCGTCCGGCCCGTAGATTTCAACTTCATCCAGGTGGAACAAGATCGGCTGGTCGCTCGGTATCTGCAGCCGCACGAAACGTGCCTGCAGGGCGCCGTCCGGGAAGACGACTTCCAGCGGCGGCGCGCCGGAGATGCCACCGAAATGCCGCCCCTCGTTATCGTAGCGCTGCGTCCATTGCTGACCGTCGTCCGACGTCAGCACGACGAGTGTATCCGCGTTGTGCAGACCGGGTGCATAATCGAGGCGGTTGTAGACGACCAGGCGCGTAATCGGCTGCACGTGGCCCAGATCCACCTGCCACCAGGGACACGGATCACCGCCCGTATGGAACGCGTACTTGCCATCCTTGACACCATCGACCGCGCCGGCCGCGTCGCTCTGAGTGGTCAACGGTTCCACCAGCGACTGGAGCCAGTCCTCCTCGATCAAGGAACGCTGCTCATCACCCGACACGGCTGCGACGCGCGGTCGCGTAGCGCTCGGCACAACACCGCCCGGCGGCGCGGCATCCACCGCCGCGATACACAACGTGTACCCGGTCAGACCAGCCAGGAACATGACAGCCTGCAGGTGTCTTGAATGCTGCTTCATACTGTCATCCTGTCTGCATGGCGGAAACTCGCACTTGGATCCAGCCTGCCGCCCGGACGGCCACTGCGCGGGACCGGCTGGAAACTTGCGGCACGCGATGCGGCCACCTGTACTCGTCGCTCTACACTATTGAAGTCCGTCCCGGCGGGCTGCGTCAAGAGTGTTGTGACCACACAGGTTCCGATCATGAGTTCCAGTGCCGTAGCGGCCAGCGCGCGATCGCATGAGCCCTCCTCTGGCTCGTCTCTCAACGTCCCACGAGCGCCTTGTCACCCCCGTCGCCAAGCCACGTGAATTGGGCGTACTGCACCCACGGGCGCAGTAGTTTCCCCAACCAGCTGGCATCTTCGAGTTCCTCTTCGTACGCGCGCAGATGAGCTGAAGTGGGACGCATGCGGAACAGCGACACTGCCTGTACCCTCCGGTTGCAATACTTGCGCCACATGCATGTGAAAAGCAACTCGTATCGTGGCAGCAATCACGTTCTGTTCGTGTGTCGATAGAAGTCACGTTTCGTGACCTATTCGCGCCACGCGAACTGTCGTCTTGAGCCGCAGCGCGGCGCCCCTAACACAGCCCGGGGTAAGCCGCGCCTCGCGGCGCTACCCGTGGGTACGCGTGCCCGTGAACATGTCGGTCGAGCCTCCGAGTACGCCGAAGGCGTTACACTCCACAGCCC
>Ga0123333_10005613_pt1 | contig 11236 bp, 10 predicted proteins | sample BioC12SIPDNA_3_FD_89957 | JGI IMG/M metagenome (GOLD analysis project Ga0123333, IMG submission 89957) | Anaerobic biogas reactor microbial communites from Washington, USA - Biogas_R2_B C12 SIP DNA | ecosystem: Engineered > Bioreactor > Anaerobic > Unclassified | place: Washington, USA...
CGTGGGGCCGCGCCAATCTACCTCAAGGACCCGTTGTCCGTGGTGTTCGAGCCCATCGAGCTGCCGCGGGAGGGAACGGACATGGCGGTTCTTGAGCGAAGCCATTCCGTCAGGTCCGCGAGGTTCTTGGCGTTCTCTCTCAGCAAGGTGGCGCTGAGTTGATCCCGCTGTAGCGAATGTGCTTGCAGTGTGTGGTGCTTAGGACTCAGCAAGGCGCTGACCGGAAACCACTGTCCCGGCAGCACGGGCTTGACGCCTCGCGATCGATCCGGTCGGCACCATAACAAGAGGGTCGTCCGGGTGCCTGATTCGGCAAGACAGCAGTAGCCTTCGGACCGCAACGCTTGCTCGAATGTGATGCCCAAAACTTGCAGGGTCTGGGCCGTCGCCTGTTCGAGTGGCGCCTCCAGGACTACTTGCCCACCGGGCGTCGTTTGCTCCGCTATCCGGCTTAGCCATTCCCCGGCATAGGCTGGAGCACCGGAGGACAGGCCCGGCGGTGGGCAAGCCTGGTAAACCAAGTCATACCGGCCACGCAGGAATCGCAGCGTGCGAAAGCCGTTTGGGCCGAGCGGTTGCGCCGAGCCGTGTTTCGCGGATGATGGACTCGCTGAGCGATGCTCGGGATGCAACGGTACCCAGTCGATGCCGCGGATGCGAAGATCCGCTTCGCCGAGGCTCCGGGGAGGCTCCGCTCCAATCAGGAGAACTCTCTTGATGGTGTTGTCTTTGTGCAGGAAGTCGGCCAGCATGGTGCCCGCGGCCGGGAGATTCCGACTGGTCCATACCTGCCGCCCCCACAGGCGGGCGTTGGCCGGTAGAAGCACGATCGCCGCCGCCAGCGAAGCGAACACCAACGACAAACGCAATCGCTGAGTGTGCGCGGGGCTCTCCTCTTCGTAGATCTGGACCAGACCTCCGAACGCCAACAATGCCAGCGTGCCGGTGCTCATCGCGCCCATGGGACCCAACGCTGGCAGGACCCACCATCGGCCAGCGATGAGGCTGATCGCACAGCCCGCGAGCAGGGCGGTTGTCATGTGGGCGAAGCCCAGCGTTTCACTGCCCGCTCGTGCCAGCCACGCCCGCTCGGCATAATGCAGTGCGTAACCCGCGGGAAGAGCCATGCCCAGGAGCTGAACCACGGCGCTCCCGCTGCCCGCCGACCACCACGCGGTCAGGCTGGCAGCCAGGCCCACGCCCAGGCCGGCCGCCCACAAGGCCATCCCGCAGCCCGAAGGCGACCGCTTCCGATACTGGGCATGCCACGACGCCAGGGCCATCCCCGCACCCAACAGGAGCACCCCAAACCCTATCCCGCCCGCTGCCAACCCCCTCGGCGGAAGATCCCACGAACGGCAACCATACCATCCCTGAAAGGCGAGCATCGTCCCGCAGGCCCACATCACCAGCGATAGCCAAATCCAACCTTCCGCATGCGCGGTCAATTCCGGGGCGTCCGACTCCTGCGAAGGAAGAGGCGGCGCCGCCGACTCGCAACGCTTGGTCATCACCGCCGCGATGATCGACAACGCGAAGACCGGCAATACCCCCAGCAACCATTCCTGCTGGCCGGAGATGCCCCACAGCAACCACACCTCGTGCAGCATCCACGATAAGCCCAGTCCGACCAGCAACCCCCCGACAATCCCGGGCGGGCTTTGGCGGGCGTCCGAGCGGGCCCCTGTGACCGGGGCCAAGCCGGCCACGACCATGCCGTTGACGACCCATGCCGCCCCCGCCAACAGGGTGACGCTCAGCCATTCCAGCAGGCTGAGCGTCAGCTCAGTCCACAGGAAGTGCGCCATCAGCCAGCGATGAACCGCCGCAAACAGGCCCGTCGCCGCCAGCGTGGCCAAGGCGACGCCCCCCGCGATGCTGGTCAATGCCGCGAACGACAACCATAGCAGCGACGCGTCGCGGTCACGGATCGCTCGCAACATCCAGAAGGCGTCTTCTTCGTCAGTCAACTCGGCCGTTCTTTGCCTCCAGCGAACGCTGAGTCGAGAAGCGATGGCTAGCATGAACCGACCGGGTACCCGCGGACCGATCGAAGCAGCCAGGAAGACCACCGCGGCCACCATGGTGACTGTGCCGGGGGAAGCGTCGAGGATCGAGGCAATCATGCGGCGCAGGCCGGTCCACTGCCACCCGGCCCCCAGCCCCACCAGGATCGCTGCCGGGTGAGGCATGTGCCTGAGATAAGCTCGGGCTGCTGCCGTATCTTCCCAAAACGACCGCTCCGGGGGGATCAGCGCTTCGCGGACCTGTGGTATGACCTCCTGCCCCATGTCCTCGAAAAACGCTTCGTCCGGTATGGCAGGATCAGCATCCGGGTTCGGATAGGACGGCTCGACGGGCGCGCGGGATAGTGACTCCCTTGGCTGGCGCGGGGGGGCACGTCGCTTCCGGGGCGTCGGTTGCCGTGGTGATCTGTGTCGTGCCATGATTCTCGATGCCGTTGCCCTCGAACGTCGCACGTGCAGTACGTCGCCAAGCTCGACGGCATTGTGGAAACGTCACCGACGGGCACTCGATGGGCCGTTCGTTTGTGTATACCTATCCGACACTCGTGCCGCGGATGCTCCCCGCCGGCTTCGAGGCTGGCCCCTTACCGGCCGGCCGGCCATGTGTCGCGCACGATCAGGAAGCTTTCCGCCGCCACCATGCCCACCGTGCTGCCGCGGAATCGGGCCAGAGCCTCCACGGCTTCAACCGAGCGAGCCGGAACTCCCCCCTCGATCTGCGATGCGTAGGCACGCAAGGCGCTCAGCTTGCTCGCCAGCGTGTCTGTGATGTCCACGTACCAGTTCGGCTCAAACGCGGGCTCCACGCCCGCCGCCGACCAATGCGTCTCCGAGCACGTCTCGTAGCAACAGACGCGTCGAGGAGCCGGACGCCGACCGTCAGGCCGCAACGCGACCATGCACGCGTCGAAAACCTGCCGGTGATCCTCGTGCCGATCCCAACGGTAGGGGAGGAAAACCACGTCCGGCCGGACCGTACCCACCAGCCGGTCAAAAACCCCGTTCAGGCGGTGCTCGGGCATGAGCTGCAACGTCGTCACCGGCAAGTCCAGAAAGCAAAGCTTGCTGCCCAATGCAAGGTTGGCTTCGCGGGCCTCGCGCCGTACTCGCCGAACCTGGGCCGCCGGGAACAACGGCGTGCCCTTGGTGACCACGGCCACGGTCACCTCTCCGCCCGCCCGTGCGTAGCGGGCAATCGTACCACCGCATCCCAGCACTTCGTCGTCCGGATGCGGCGCCACCACGAGGATCTTCGGCGGTGAACTCACTTGGCGCGACTCAACTCGATCGGAACTCCGTGCTGGCATCGCCGCATTTCTCCCAAGGACGCGTTCAGACGATATCGCCCGTGACGGTCACATTAACCCAACCGGTCGCCTGTTGCCACGACCGGGGTTGCCGGGCCCGCGGTCTCGTACTCCACCACCTGAACCAAGCCGCGTCCGGCTTGGATGACCGGCTTGCCGTCGCGGACCTCGACGACCGTGCCCGGGGCCGCATTCCCGCCGCATTCCAACGTCCAGTCAGCTCGCCAAATCACGATCTTCTGCCCGTGATGTCCCGTGAATGCGCCCGGGTACGGACGGCTCGCCGCCCGGATGAGACGCTGGATGTCGCGGGCCGATTGGGTCCAGTCAATGAGACCATCCTCCGGCCGACGCCGGGCGTACCACGTTGCCCGGCGGTGATCCTGCGGAGTCCGGGGCACTTCCCCACTCGCGAAAGCCGGCGCCAACTCCGCCGCCATCTCCTCCAGCACGACGTTCGTGCGGGCAATCAGATCGGCCGCATAGTCGTTCGGCAGCACCGGTACCGCGCGCTGGGCGATAATGTCGCCCGCGTCGGCTTCGTCCGTCAGAAAGAACAGGTTCGCCGCTGCCGGCCGATCCAGCAGAATGGTCCAGGCCACCGGCGCTCGCCCGCGACCCTCCGGCAGCGGCGTGGGGTGGAAGCCCACCGCACCCTGGGGTGCCAGACCACGCAAATCCGCCGAGACAAGCTGTGACAGCCCGATCACGAACAGCCAGTCCGGCCGGCGATCATGGAGAAAGGATCGCACCGCGTCTTCGGTGACCTTACGGAACGGGACGAAGGGCACGCCGGCCTGCTTCGCCAAGGAGCCGAGACTCGCGTAGTCGCTGATTCGCGCCGCCATATCCTCCGGCAGCCCCAGGACGCCGGTGATCTCCAGGCCTCCCCGCAGCAGACCTCGCAACGCGGCCGCACTCGAACTCACGCTTCCCATCAACGCCGCGTTCATCCATCCCGCCCCGCGTATGGACTCGCATCGAATGGCCGGGCAAAACGTTCCTCGCCCAGCACAACCACCGCACCCGACTTGAGCATGATTCCCAGATCCAGCGCCGCCGACACATGGTCCACGTAGTACACGTCGTAGCGAATCCGCTCATCCCACGTCAGGGCGACATTCCCGTTCACTTGGGCCAGGCCGATGATACCCGGCCGGACCTCCAGTCGACGCCGCTGAAAATCATCGTACTGCTCAACTTGCTCGGGAATCGTGGGCCGCGGGCCGATCAGGGACATGTGGCCCGCCAGCACGTTGAACAACTGAGGTAGTTCGTCCACCTTTGTCCGTCGCAGAATCCGACCAACCCAGGTCACTCCCGGATGGCGCAGCGCCACGATCTCCGTCGGGTCGTGGACGTGGTCCACACGCATGGTCCGGTACTTGATCAGCGGGAACCGCCGGCCGGCCTGTCCACATCGCTCCTGCACGAAAAGCACCGGCCCACGAGAACTGCACTTGACCGCCAGCGACGCAGCCAACCAAACAGGCGACAGCAGGGCGATCAACGCCAGGCTGACCACAATGTCCAGTCCACGTTTGACCGTCAGGTAGATCACGCCGATCAATCTACAGGCAACAAGGCTCCGAGACAAAGACTGCACCAAGAATGCAGCCCGGTGTGACAGACGTCCGCCTGTTACTGGGCGGTTCGCGATTCCCAGTCGCCTTGATCCTGACCGGCCAGCATGTCCGACGGGACCGGACAGCTCTCGGCTGGCGTGATCTGCGGCTGCAGCAGCACGTTGTCAAACCGCGTTTCACCCGTCTCCACCATCTCCAACAGCTTGGTCAGCGCGGTGATCCCCACCGCCTTCCAGGAGATGTCTACGGATGTGATTCGCGGAAGCTGGGAACTCTGCCACAAAGACGAATCGCAACCCACCAGGCTGACGTCGATGCCGGGCTTGAGGCCGTTCTGCATGCAGCCCAAAAGGGCGCTCACGGACGCCACACAGTTGAGGGCGAACAACCCGTCAAGTTTGAGTTGCCGCAGGTTGTGAGCGACGGAGGTGGCCGCGAACCCTTCCGGCAGATGAGCCGGCAACTCCACCACGTGAACCTCCAGACCCAACTCGTGCGCCATCGCTTGAAAGACCTCACAGCGATGGTTGAGCGATAGGCTGTGGTGCGGCGGACGCACAAGGCCCCATCGCCGTCGGCCCTGGCGATGAAGCAAGAGGGCAGCGATTTGGCCAATCGCACGATTGTCCACGTCCAGGGCATTGGATGGCCAGGATGCGAATCGCTCGGGAAACACGACAACCAGCCGGTGTCCCTGACGCCACTTCTGCCGCAGGTAGCTTTCCAGGGGAGCTGGTGGCGTCCGAGCGATGGTGCCGCGTACGCCGCCCGAGATGATCCGCCGCACTGACTGTATGCTCTGGGGATCGGCATCAGGACCGCATGTCGCGATAATCGGATGCAGACTGGTTGTGCGAGCCGCCTGAATCACCCCGGCCAGCAAGCTGCCCTCGAAGGCCCAGTAGTACCAGCGGATTCCGGACTCCTGCGTCGGGTGTGCTTGCCCGTTGCCCCCCACATCATGGATGACCAAGGTGAAGAACGCTGAGGCTCTGCCGGACAAGCTCGATGCGAAAAGATTAGTCTGGTAGCCCAGACGCTCGGCCTGCTCACGAACGCGGTCGATGGTCGCCGAGCGGAATTGGCGCAACCCTTCCGGACGCCCAGCCAGAACCACGGACGCGGTGGTCATCGAGACGCCCGCTGCGGCCGCCACATCGGCGAGAGTGGTCCGCTTGGGCTTGACGTTCTTACTCAGCGTCCTGCGAATGGCTATGCACCTCCGCGGGGGAGTGCCGTCCTCCGTTCGCGAGCTCCCCTGCGCTGTCGTCCCCCTGGTTGTCCGAGCAGGCTGCCCCACGACACCGCCAGTAGACGGAACTCCGCCTTCGGAGAAGGGCACTGCGAGGTTTGCCAGATACCCTGAGTGTACCCCCTTGAGACGGAGACAGGCAAGCTGCCGTCCTGTTGACATTCTGCGGCGCTCCAGATGCGTCAGGCGTTGCCGTCGGTCTCGGCAACAGGGTGTCCAGGCCAGGCTTCCAGAGACGCTTTCATCGCAGTGGGGCCGAATGGCTGCCTGGGCTGTTTCCTCCCCTTGGTGCGATCCGCGGAAAGCCCAGGAGCTACCTTGCTTTCGCGGCGCGGAAATGCCGGCTCAGAGCGTGACCGCCCGCTGGTCCTTGTCCTCAGGTCGCAGTTTGACCGGCCGCAGGTTCTCGCGCATACTGCGCGTTGGTGAATTGGCAGCGGTTGGCTGCCGAGGCGTGGCGTCTGTTCGGCAGGTGCGGAGGCCCACCGGCGTAGCGGTGTTGGGCCTGCATCCCAGGCCGATCGGGCCACATAGGTGGGTATGCCCCGACTCGAAGGGCCAGTGTTGGCACGCTGGCCGATCCTCTTGCGGAAGGACCGTCCCTTCGTCCCTCTCCCTTCCGATCGGGTGACTACCAGCCAGTCATAGGACACCGAGCCATTGGATTATGGCTTGGGGTTGGGTACGGAGGACAGTGCTCATGTCGTTTGAGGATAAGACCATCGTATGTGCCGATTGCGGTTGCGAATTCGTGCATTCCGCAGCGGACCAAGCCCGCTACGCGGAGCGTGGGTTCACCAATGAGCCCAAACGCTGCCGCGATTGTCGGGCCAAGCGGAAGAACCAGGGCGGTGGCGGAGGAGGCGGAGGCCGGCACGAGCGATCCTCGGGAGGAGAGGGCTACCAAAGTCGCCCGCCTCGCGAGACCTTCGACGCGGTGTGCGCCGAGTGCGGTGCCCACACCACGGTGCCCTTCAAGCCGACCCAGGGCCGACCCGTCTACTGCCGCGACTGTTTCCGAAGCAAGCGCTGACCTTCGCTTCATTACCGGGATCCATGACCAGCAGGAAGTGTCCGGATCGAGGCCGGACGCTTCCTGCGGGTCGTCCGTCTCCTCCATCGCACGTCGCTTTCAGGTGATCGGGCGTTCGCCTGTCGTGCCTGACTGGCTGCCGATCGCTCCTCATCCGCGGCTTGATTGCCGATCGTCCCCTTTGCGGCAGAGGTGATTGTCCGATCCTCGCAACGGGACCGGTATGCCGCTTCTGGCGTGGCGGACGCGACGCCATGACCTTTATCGGATCCTGCCCGTCTGTCCGATTTCCTCTAGGTCAAGTCCAGACATCCTTGCGCCGAATACCACAAATGCAGTTGTCGTTCTGCTACGCGCAAAGCGGCGGGCCGTTGAAAGGCTGGATTCACAGCGGTGACGCACATTGTCGTTGTGCCCGAAAGTATCGGACCAAGCCAGGCACGAGATGCTGGTCGATCTGTGCCAGCGGAACATTCCGTGTCAGCTACGATACGTCTCCCCAAAGCGACAGAGAATCAACGCGAACGTCCGCTTCCTCAGTCTTGCCGATCAGTGTCTTGTGGTGGACGCGCCGACCGTTGCCGGGCGACCGGTTCTGATTCGGCCGGGGGAAATGGTCGAATTATTCTTTCTGTGGAAGGGGCAACGGTTCGGGCTCCGGTCCCGTGTCGTCGGGCGAACGCAGTGGCGGGTGAACAAGGCCCAGGCTCTCGATGCGTTGGCCTTGCAGTACCCCGAGGAGATCGAGAAGGCTCAGCGGCGCGAGTGTTATCGTTTATCTCTGATGCATCTGCCGTCCGCGGCGATCATACTCCGGACAGTATCCGAGCAAGAGCCCGTCGCCCAGCTGGTTGGCGCGGCGAGCGCCTCCGCTTCGGGTTCAGCCTGTCCCGAAGGGAATCGTGCGGATGAAGCTGCCCCGGGGCCGCAAGCCGACGCCGGAGTGAGGGGCAGAATGATGAATCTCTCCGAAACCGGGTGCGGAATCGTATTCGAGAAGAATGAGGCTCGGCGTTTCTCGGTCAGCGCGATGTATCGGGCGAGTTTCTCGTTGCCCGGAGACCCGACTCCGTTCGATTTCATCGGGCAGATTCGCTGGTGTCGGGATCACCCGGCGGGTGACCGCATCGTGGTGGGATTGGCTTGGCAACTGGATCCGACAGACCGCGAACACGCGGCCATTCAGGCCCGGCTTGCCAAGTTCATCACCGCCGAGCAGCGCGAGGCCCTTCGCAGGGCCCGGGCCGCCGATCGTTGAGATCTGGGAGACGCGTGAAAAATGGGTGGATTAGAGAACTAATATGGCCTTCTCAATAGACCTTAGCGAGCGGCAGTCGGCCAGGACGCTGGAGCAGGCGATCCGGCATCAGGCCGTCACCATCATCGAGCCACGGCTTTGGCCCGACGCCGAGCCGATTGTCTGTCATCTCGAACGGGCATTAAACGCCGACGAAAAGGCCCTGGCTGCCCCGCCCGCGCTGCTCTTGGTGTGGGATCCCGGTGTCGCCGACCCCGATGTCGTGGTCAGCTTGGAGACCCTCGAAAGCACCGCCGAACGTTATCGCCAGCTCGTCGGGACTTACTGCGATCTTGTCATCCGGCTTGGTGAACACGTGTACCTTGCCGATACCGATGTGGTCAAGGTCGAGAAGCCCTCCGCGATGCACACCGAGATCCGTATTCACGTCTCGCGGCCGGATAGACTCCAAGTCGCTCAACGCCGAATCTACCGCCGTATCCAGCTTGGCAATTCCTCCAAGGTGCGCATGACCTGGACACGCGAAGACGAACAGCCGGGCGAGGGCATCGGTTGGCTCTGCAATGTCAGTGCCGGCGGACTCGCCTGCCGGGTTGATGCCCACCTCGTTGACCGGCTTCTGATCGGCGAATCTCTTCATGTCGAGTTTCGCTTGTCACCCACCGATCCTGAAACCTTCGCTCTCGATGCGGTCATCTGCAACAAGACGCCGGCCGGCAACGAGGGCAAGATGCTAATTGGCATGCAGTTCATCACGGGAACCGGCCACGAGGCTTCCGCGATGGCGGCTGAATCTCTTCGCCGCAGACTGCTTGATCGTCACATGCTCGCCGGCCGGGCTCCCAAAGAGGGCGGACGATGACTCAACTCCTACCTATCACCACGACGGAACTGGCCCAATGCTTGAGGAAGGCGGCCAGCACGCGCGTACCCGTCACCGTGCACTGTCGCAGCGTCGGCGGAGCCAACGTCCACCGGACGCGCATCCTCGCGGCTGACCCGCAACGCAACCAGTTGGTGATCGAGTACCCGACGCCCGCCGTGCCCGGTCAACCCCATGCCGAGATCGTGGCCGGCCAGTGTCTCGGTCTCTCTTTTCACCATGCCAGCCGCAAATGCGTCTTTGATACCGAGACGATCGGGCGATGCCGGTTCACCCTGCGCAGCGGACAAGATTTGCCGGCTCTTACCCTCCAGTGGCCAGAGAGCGCCCATCAGTTCCAGCGTCGCCTCTACATCCGCACCCCTGTGCCACGCCATGTCGTCGTGCCGGTCGATCTTTGGAGACCAGATCCGCTGCCCGAGGACAGCCCGCCATCGATACCCTGTCGCGGACTCATGCTCGATCTCTCCGCGGGAGGTCTCAGCGTCGCCGTACCTGCGAATCGTGGAGTGGGACGCTGGCGATCGGGCGATTCGGTGACCTGCGCTTTTCGTCTCCAACCCGACCATCCGGCCCAGCAACTCGCGGGTCGCGTCACCCATTGCGAACGCTTGGATGATGGGCACACACGTCTCGGTCTGCAGTTCGTGGGGCTGGAATCCGGACCCGACGGACCCTTGATCGTCGACCATATCCGCCAGCTCACTTGCCGCCTGCGCCGCATGGAGCCGAGAGGTCGCTTGTAGTCCGTGTCCGAGAGCCGTACCCTGGTGGTATGAAACGCTACGCTATCCTTGAGGTCGGCCCGGGTGCCGTCATCCTCGCGGCGTCACGTCACGGCTTGTCGGAGCTGGTCATCACTCGCCGCACCAAGAGTGCGGCCGAGCGATTGGCTCAGAAGCGGTGGCCCGAGGCCGCGCCCGATCCCATTCTCTTCCCCGCATTGCGCGAGCAACTGCGAGCCTACTTCGCCGGCCAACGGGTTCGATTCGACGTGAAACTCGATCTTGATGCCCTGACACCGTTCCAGCGGTCCGTGCTCCGAGCCTGCGCCCGCATTCGCTACGGTGCCACGATGACCTACGGGCAACTGGCCGATCGCGTCGGGCATCCCGGAGCCGCTCGGGCCGTCGGTGGAGCTTTGGCCCGCAACCCTGTGCCGCTGGTCATCCCCTGCCACCGGGTGGTGGCAGCTGATGGCTCGCTCGGAGGGTTCTCCGCGGAGCAGGGTGTCGCCCTCAAACGCTGGCTCCTCGACCTCGAAGCGGCCAAGCGGCCCTCAAGCTCCGATCCGGCGATGACGCCGTGATAAGCCCATAAGTCCCGCCCAGGCCATCAGCAAGGCCGGCCCAAGACCAGCTCCACAAAGAGGCACCAAGCACAAGCCTTCGGGAGTGCCGCACCCACAGTTGCCCGGCTCTGTTTTGAGCGGGTCGTCCGCGCACAGGTCATACTGATCGGTTACACCGTCGCCGTCCCGATCCCGCAGCGAACAGCCGTCGGCGTCAATGGGTGCCCCTGCCTCGGTGCCGGGGCAGTAGTCCCGCTGATTCGGTACGCCGTCGCCATCGTCGTCCGCCAGCGAGCAACCGTTCGCATCGACCGGCTCGCCCGGAGCGGTGCCCGGGCAAAGGTCTAGCTGATCCGTGACCCCGTCGCCGTCTTCATCCAGCGTTGAGCAGCCGTTGGCGTCAACAGGAGCCCCGGGCGCGGTGCCGGGGCAGTAGTCCGCCTGGTTGGGTACGCCGTCGCCGTCGCCATCCGCCAGCGAGCAGCCATCCGCATCGACGGCTTCGCCGGCGGCCGTGCCCAGGCAAAGGTCGAGCTGGTCGGTGACCCCGTCGCCGTCTTCATCCAGCGTTGAGCAGCCGTTGGCGTCAACAGGAGCTC
>Ga0123333_10005617_pt1 | contig 11233 bp, 11 predicted proteins | sample BioC12SIPDNA_3_FD_89957 | JGI IMG/M metagenome (GOLD analysis project Ga0123333, IMG submission 89957) | Anaerobic biogas reactor microbial communites from Washington, USA - Biogas_R2_B C12 SIP DNA | ecosystem: Engineered > Bioreactor > Anaerobic > Unclassified | place: Washington, USA...
GCCGCGCGCGACGAGCGACTCGACGAGCTCGAGCCGCTTGTCTGTGATGTGCTGGTAGACGGATTTCCCGGTCACGCGGCGGAAGATGCGCATGAAGTGGTACTTGCTCATGCAGACGAGCTTCGCGAGGTCGTCGATCGATATGTGGCTGTCGAGCCGCTCGGCGATGAACTGGTCGACGATCGCGAAGATCTGGTACGGCTCCGGCGGCTGAACGCTTTCCTCGCCCTGCCGCGTGTGCGTGTATTGCATGACCGTCACGAGGAACTCGATCAGGTACGCGTCCGCGAGCAGCGCGCCGCCGTAGGGCCGCTGCTGCTTCAGCTTCAAAAGGTTGTGAAGCACGAGCCGGAGCGAATTTCCGACGACCGTCGGAAACCTGAGCACGCGGCAGTTGTTCTCCAGAAAGCAGCAGCGCAGGTCGGTGTCGCCCTTCGAGAGCCGCTCGAGCGTCGCCGGGGAGACATCCAGGATGATGCGCTCGTAGGGAACCGACGGGTCGAGCACGATCGGGCAGTGCGTCTCGTGGCAGTTGACGAACACGACGTCGCCCGCCTTGAGCATCGCGAGCCCGTAATCCGTATAGTAGGCGACGTCGCCGCTGATCAGGAAGTACATCTCGTAGTAGGGATGCGACTGCGGCTGTATCGGCATCCCCGTTTTGTCGGAGTAGAAGAAGATGTCGAAGTCCGTCCGGAGCTGGTCCAGAAACGTGATGAATGGTATTTTTTCCAGCTTCATGCTGCATCCCTCCCCCCGTTATTGCATATATTGTAGCACGACGGAGCAGGATTCACAATCATTCTGCAAGTATTAACATTGCAGCCCGCGCAAATGTCTGCTATAATCCACTCGAAGGGCAGGGGAGGCGATCTCGGCGGGCGCGTCTGCGCCCGTGATGATAGAACGGACCAAAAAAAGGGAGGAAAACATCGTGAAGAAGCTCCGAAGCATCCTGTGTGTTCTCTTGGCGGTTTTGCTCATGGTCGGAGCCTGCGCGGTTGCGGAGGCGAAACCGGCGTCCTACAAGATCGTCCACCTGGCCCCGCTGACCGGAGATGCGTCGTTCCAGGGCCAAATCCTTGTGAATGCTGCGCAGATGGCCGTCGATGAGATCAACGCCGCCGGCGGCATCAACGGTGTGCCGATCGAGTATGTGCCCATCGACGAGACGTCCAGCACGAACTCCGGCATCGAGGCGGTTCGCAAGGCGATCTCCGAGAACCCCGACGCGATCATCGGCCCGAACCGCTCCGGCACGATACTCGCCGCGCACCAGCTCTGGCAGGAGGCGGGCATCCCGGCGATCACCGACGGCACGAACGCCGCGACGACGAAGCAGAACAACCCGTACACCTTCCGCATACAGATTCCCTCGACGTTCTGGATTCCGATCCTCGCAAAGACCGCGAAGGAGTACTACAACGCCTCGAAGATCGCCGTGATCTACGGCAACAACGAGTACTCGCAGGGCCTCTGGGACGCGACGACGCCCGCGCTGGAGGAATACGGCCTCGAGACCGTCGCGGTGCTCAATTACAACGACGGCGACCGCGACTTCACCTCGCAGCTGCTCGAGGTCCGCAAGTCCGGAGCGGACGCGCTGTTCCTGTACGGCTACGAGGCCGAGCTCGGCCTGATCGTCCGGCAGCGCACGGAGCTCGGCATGGGCGACCTGCCGGTGTTCGGCGAGCGCGGCTGCGCGTCCCCGGCGGTGCAGGCGATCGCGGGCGACGAGAACTTCAACGGCATGGTCTGCTCGACGACGCTCTCGCAGGGCGATCCGGCGGAATCCATCCAGGCGTTCATCAAAAAGTACGGCGAGACGTTCGACACGGCGCTCTCCCCGACGCACGTCAACCACTATGACTCGATCAAGATACTCGCCGACGTCATCGGCCGCGTCGGAAACGACCACGACGCGATCCGCGACGCGCTGGCGGTGCTCGACTTCGAGGGCGCGCTGGGCCACTACCAGGCCGACAGCGAGGGCAACCTCGTCCACACGATCCACACGCAGGTGTTCAAGGACGGCGCCTGGCAGCTGCTGCTGACCGAGGAGTACCCGGTCGAGTAATACCAATTCCAAACATTAATGCGTCGTCGCGGCGGCCCGTTTCCCGTCCCGCTTTGTCGCTCTCCGCTCAACGAGCTCCGCTACGCCTCACTTCGGCTTCGAGCGGGGCGGGAAAATTCCTCGCCGCTTTGGACACATTGCTGTTCTGCATTGGTATAACCGAAACATCGTCCCGAGGAGCCGCCGGAGCGTTTCGACGGCGGCTCCTTTTTCGAGGGATGCGGAAGGGCAGATGATAGCTTGACTTTTGAAATCGTGCTGCAGTTGGTGCTGAACGGGCTCGCGAACGGCGTGCTGTATGCGCTGCCCGCGCTCGGGATATCGCTGATCTGGAACGCATCCGGCCAGTTCAACTTTGCGCAGAGCGATCTTCTGACGCTTGGCGGGTACATCATGTTCACGCTGTTCGGGACCCTCAAAATCCCCTATGTCCCCGCGTTTTTGCTGACGGTCGCCGTGATGGGCGGCGTCGGGTATTTCCTGAGCTGGGTCTATTTCTATCCGATGCTCGAGGCGCGGGTCAACCCGCAGATCATCATGATCGGGACAGTCGCGCTGTCCGTGTTCATCCGGAACTTCATCCTGGTCGTCTGGAGCTCGACGCCGCAGCGGTACCGAAACGTGTTCGGCTCGCGCGCGCTGCAGTTCGGCGAGCTGTTCGTGATGCCGCACGTATTGTGGATCATCGGCATTGTCGCGGCGCTTTTGATACTGCTCCAGTATTTCCTGCGCGGCACGATGATGGGCACGGCGATGCGCTCCGTCGCGCAGCGGCCGGCGGCGGCGTGGCTGATGGGCATACGCAACAACCGCATGATCTCCATCACGTTCATGATGAGCACGGCGATCGCCGCGGTCGCGGGCATCCTGATCGCCCCGATCAACACGCTGTCGCCGTCGATGGGGAGCACCATGGGCGCGAAGGTCATGGCGGCGGTGTTGATCGGCGGGCTCGGCAGCTTCAGCGGCGCGCTCGTCGGCGGGATACTCGTCGGCGTGTCGGAAATCCTGTTCTCGGCGTTTATCAGCTCCGCGTACCGCGACGTGTTCGTGTTCGGCCTGCTGGTGCTGTTTTTGATCTTCCGCCCGGGCGGAATCTTCAAGGCCGACATCTCCGAGAAGATATAGGAGGTGACACGATGAAGGGCATGAAGAACTTCTTCCGGGAGTACACGGTGTTCATCGTGTGCGCGCTGTTGATGGTCGTCCCGAGCATCACCTCGCAGTACGTGTTCTACGTGTTCGAGCGCGGCGTGCAGAACGCGTTCCTCGTCATCGGCCTCGTCATCCTGATCGGCTACAGCGGCATGATGACGCTCGGCTCCGCGGCGCATCTGGCGATCGGCGGCTACGCCTACGGGATCTACTGCCTGCTGGGGCTGCCCCCCGTATTGAGCGCCGCAATCGCGGTCGCGACCGCGACGCTCCTGGGGACGCTGCTCGCGTTCCCGGCGTTCAAGCTGTCCGGCCCGTTCCTCGTCGTGACGACGGTCGGCTTCGGCGAGATCACGCGCATTTTGATCCTGAACCTGCAGTCGCTGACCGGCGGCGCGTACGGGCTGTCCGGATATCCGGTCGTCAGCCAGGCGATGCAGAAATACCTGTATTACGGCATGGTCGCACTGCTGCTCCTGGTGATCCTCGCGGTGCGCAGGCTCGGCCGGTCGCGGATCGGATTGGCGCTCAAGGCCGTGCGGCAGGACCAGGTCGCGGCCGAGGTCATGGGCGTGCACATCAAGCGCGCGAAGGTCGCGGCGTACGCGCTTTCGTCGCTGCTCGCGGGGCTGTCCGGCGTGTTTCTGGCGAACCTGACCGGCTATTTGAGCCCGGACTCGTTCACCGGCTCCGAGAGCGCGACGTACCTCCTGATGACGGTCATGGGCGGCATGAGCAACCCGACCGGCGCGGCGGTCTCCTCGGTCGGCATCACCGCGCTTCCGGAGGTGCTGCGCTTCCTGTACTCGAGCCGGCTGATGGTGTACTCGCTGGCGCTTCTAATCTATATTCGCGTCAAGTGGGGCAGAAAGCGTCGCGTGGCGCTCGTCAAGCCCTCGGCGCAGGGCGCACCCAAGCCGAAGGGCGGTGAATCATGAACATGCGAACGGACAGGGAAGTCGTGCTCAAGCTCTCCGCGCTCACAAAGCGGTTCGGCGGCCTGACCGCCGTTCGGGAGCTCGATCTCGAGGTGCGCGAGGGTGAAATCTGCGCGCTCGTCGGGCCGAACGGCTCGGGAAAGACGACGGTCTTGAACCTGATCACCGGCATCTATCCGGTCGACGGCGGCGAAATCCGCTTTTTGAACCGGCCGATACAGGGCCTCGCGCCGCACGCGATCTGCTGGCAAGGCATCGCGCGCACGTTCCAGAACATACGCGTGCTCTCGCAGCAGACGGTGTTTGAAAACGTCCTGCTCGGCAAGGGCTACGGAAACGGCGGCGCGGGCATATTGCGGACGCTGTTCGGAACGCGCGGCCACTGTCGGGAGGAGCAGCAAAACGCCAGGGAGATCGACGAGGTATTGGAATTCGTCGGCCTCTCGAACCTGCGCGGCGAGCTCGCGGGCAACCTCCCGTACGGCAAGCAGCGCATCCTTGAAATCGCGCGCGCGCTCGTCACCGGGCCGAAGCTGCTGCTGCTCGACGAGCCGGCCGCGGGGCTCAACTCGCAGGAGATACTGTCTTTGATGGACCTCGTGACGAGGATCAACGCGCGGGGCATCGGCGTGCTTTTGATCGAGCACCGGATGGAGCTCGTCGGCAGGCTCTCGAACTGGGTCTACGTGCTCGACCACGGCGTCAAGATCGCCGAGGGGCGCTTTGAGTCGATCAAGGAGGACCCGATGGTCATCGAGGCGTATCTCGGGAGGAGGAGGGTGTAGCGTGCTCAAGATTTCCGATTTGTACGTGGGATACACCTCCGTCCCGGTGCTGAACGGCATCAGCCTCGAGGTGCCGGAGGGAAAGATCGTGACGATGCTCGGCGCGAACGGCGCGGGCAAGTCGACGACCTTGAAGGCGATTTCGGGGCTGATGCCCGCGGGGTTCGGCTCGATCAGGTTCGGCGGCGCGGAGCTGGCGGGCAGGCGGCCGGACGAGATCGTGCGCATGGGCATCGCGCACGTGCCGGAGGGAAGGCTCGTGTTCCCGGGGCTGACCGTCTCGGAGAACATACGGATCGGCTCGTACCTGTGCAAGTACTCGAAGGCGGAATTGAAGCGCAACATGGAGCACCAGTTCGCGCTGTTTCCCAGGCTCGCGGAGCGCAGGGGGCAGCTCGCCGGCACGATGTCGGGCGGCGAGCAGCAGATGCTCTCGATCGCGCGCGCGCTGATGTCGAAGCCGAAGCTCCTGATGCTCGACGAGCCGTCGCTCGGGCTCGCGCCGGTCATCATCGACCAGATCATCGACAAGATCACCGAGATCAACCGCGAGGGAACGACGGTGCTTCTGATCGAGCAGAACGCGGAGCTCGCGCTCGCGATCTCCGACTGGGCGTATATCCTGAGCGTCGGAAGTGTCGCGCTCAGCGGGCCCTCGTCCGAGATCGGGCGGGACAGGAGCATATTGGACGCCTACCTCGGCGGCTGAAAAAAACGGATGCTTTCCGTTCGCATAAAGGAGGTTGTATATTGAAGACCATTCGAATCGGGCTCGCGGGCGCGGGGTTCATCGCGCGAATCCACCTGGAGGCGCTCAGGCGCGTCGTCGGCGTCCCGGTGGAGATCGCGGGGATACTCGGGCGCTCGGGCGCCCCGGCGCTCGCCGAGGAATTCGGAATCGGCCGCATCTACGACACCTATGAGCAGATGCTCGCCGATCCGGCGATCGATGCCGTCGACATCCTGACGCCGAACATCCACCACGCCGAGATGTGCGTCAAGGCGGCGGAGGCGGGCAAGCACATCATCTGCGAGAAGCCGCTGACCGGCGCGTTTGAAAGGGAACCGGCCTCGATGGAGGAGCTGTACCGCCGGGCGGTCGAGCGCGCGCGGGGCATCGTCGAGGCCGCGGAGAGGAACAACGTATTGATCTGCTACGCGGAGGACTTCGTCTACGCGCCGGCGGTCGAAAAGGCGCGCAGGCTGCTCGCGAAGGGCGGCGGGGCGATCCTCGAGATGCGCTCCGAGGAGAGCCACAGCGGCTCGCACGCGGCCTACGCAAAGCACTGGGAGCTGGCCGGCGGCGGCTCGCTGCTCCGGCTCGGCGCGCATCCGGTCGGGCTGGTGCTGCACATGAAGGAGTTCGAGGGGAGGATGCGCTCCGGGCGGCCGATCGGCGTAAAGTCGGTGCTCGCGGACATGGGAAACCTCACGAAGACACAGGCGTTTCAGAATTCCGGGCGGAAGTGGGTCGTCGACGACTGGCACGACGTCGAGGACTGGTCGACGGTCATCCTGACGTTCGAGGACGGCACGAAGGCCGTCATCCACTCGAACGACATAACGCTCGGCGGCGTCGTCAACACGCTCGACATCTATTCGAGCAACTCGGTGATCCGCTGCAAGCTGACGAACAACGACGCCGTGCGCGCCTACGCGCCGGATTCGGACGTGTTCGGAGACGAGTACATACTGGAGAAGATTCAGACGAAGGCCGGCTGGACGTATCCCTCGCCGGACGAGGACTGGGCGCGCGGCTATCCGCAGGAGATGCAGGACTTTGCCGAGGCGATCGCCAACAACCGGGAGCCGCTCTCGAACGGCCGGCTCGGGTGCAAGGTGGTAGAGGTGATCTACGCCGCGTACCTGAGCGCGCAGTCGGGGCGGCGCGTGGAACTCGACGACAAATGACAGAAGGGAAAGCAAGGCCATGAGAGCAGCAGTGAAGGCAACGGACAACGTCGAACTCGTCCTGATGGACATACCGATTCCCGCCCCCCGCCCGTCCGAGGCGCTGATCAAGGTCCGCGCCGCGGGGCTGTGCGGTTCCGATATCGCCATTCGCAACAACACCTTCATGGGAAGGCACGGCCGGGTCAAGATGCCGATCATCCCGGGGCATGAATTCGTCGGCGAGGTCGCCGAGGTCGGCTCGCAGGTCTCAAAGGTCAAAATCGGCGAGCGCGTGATCACGAGCTGCATACTCGGCTGCGGCGAGTGCTACGCCTGCAGGACCGGCGCTTTGAACCGCTGCCGGAGGTGGGACCACATCGGCATCGACTCGCCGGGCGGGTTTGCCGAGTATGTGTGCGTCGATCAGGACATATTGTTTCAGGTTCCGGACTTCATCCCGGACGAGCACGCGGCGATCCTCGAGCCGATCACGACCGGCATCCGCTCCGTCCGCACGAACAGCATCGTGCCCGGAAGCGTCATCGCGGTGTTCGGGCCCGGGCCGTTCGGCGTGTCGATCATGCAGGCGATGCGCGCGACCTCTCCGATCAAGCTGATCATGGTCGGCATGAGCCGCGACACCGAAAGGCTCGCGATCGCGCGCGAGCTCGGGGCGACCGACACGCTGCTGTTCGACAGGGAGGACGTCGTTTCTCGCATCAACGAGATGACGAACGGCAGGGGCGCGGACTACGTCGTCGAGGCGACCGGCAACATCGAGGCCGTCGCGGCCGCGACCGACGCGGCGGCGGCCGGCGCGCTGATCCTGATGGGCGGCAGCGGCTTCGGCGGGCAGGAGATACGCATCAAGCCGTGGAACTTCGTCCGCGACGAGAAGCAGCTCAAGGGGCTGCAGGGGCTGGAGTGGGCGGACTACCTGCTCGCGGTCAACATGCTCGAAAAGGGGCTGTTCCGGGCGGACAAATTGGTCTCCGGCGTCTACGGGCTCGAGGATATCAACGAGGCCTGCCGCGTCGCCGAGGAGAAAAAGGTGATGAAGCTCATTATCAGGCCGTGAACGCGGCAGCCGCCCGGACGATGTCGTCCGGGCGGCATTTTTGAACGGGTGGACGCTTCAGGCGAGCTTTTTCTGCACGCTGCTCCACCTGCGGTACACCAGCTTCGCGACCGCGAGCGGCGGCACGACCTTGCCGAGGATGCTGAACAGCAGGTTCACCGCGCCGGGCACGTAGACCTTTTTGCCGCGCAGCGCCTTCGCGATCGTGCGGCGCGTGACCGTCTCGAGCGCCGTCGTCGTGGCCCTTCCCCAGAAGCCCTGGGCCTCGATCGCGCGGATGCAGTCGTCGCGCGTGGGCATGCCGCCCGGGCAGAGCGCGAGCACGGACACGTTCTCGCGCTCGAGCTCCCGCCCGAGCGCGATCGAGAAGTCGAGCAGGAACCGCTTCGACGCGGCGTACGTGGCCTTCAGAGGCATCGGGTACATCGACGCGAGGCTCGACACGAACACGATGTGGAACCGGCCGTCCGCGCGCCGAAGCGACAGCGCCCGGTGCGTGACGCGCAGCGTCGCCTCGACGTTGACGCGCAGTATGGCGCTGATGTCCCCGAAGCCGCGCTCGAGGAAACCGCCCTCGCGGTCGAGCCCGGCGACGTTGAGCAGCATGTCGAGCCGGAGCCCCGCGCCGTTCGCATACGCGATCAGCTCGTCGACGGCACGTTCGTCGGTGATGTCGCAGCTCTTTTCGAATACGCGCACGCCGTACAGCCGCCGTATGCCCTGCGACACGCGGCCGAGCCCCTCGGCGCTCAGGTCGGTCAGCAGAAGGTCGTGTCCGCGCGCGGCGCACTCCATCGCGAACGCCCTGCCGAGTCCGCCCGCGGCGCCCGTGATCATGACGGTCATGTCTTTGCCTCCTCCCGATGCGCGCCGGAGAGCTGTTCGGACAAATTCCACAGCCTGTCGGCGTTCTTTCGATTGACCTGCCGGCTGTGCCGCGCCGGTTTTGCGCCGCGGTAATAGAGCGCCCTCGGCGGCTCCTCCGCGTCGATCAGCCGGGCGAACGCCCTCGCGGGTACCTCGGGCTCGACGCCGCGCTTCATCCGGAGCCCCCAGACGAATTTCACGAGGCCGCCGGTGTCCTTGAGCCCGATCTCCGTCCGGACGAGGCCGGGGTCCACGCACGCGGCCGAGACGCCGAGCCCGGAGAAGCGGTCGCGGAAGCCGAAGGCGAACAGCGCGTTCAGGAGCTTCGACTGCTTGTAGACCGCGAGCGGGTTGTACCGGCGCCTGAACATGATGTCGCGCCAGTTGACCCGCGTACCCTTATGCGACGCGCTCGACGTGACGAGCAGCCGCCCGCCGCCCGCCTTGAGGCACGGGAGCAGCGCATGCGAAAGCAGAAACCCGGCGAGGTGGTTCAGCGCGAACACGGTCTCGTAGCCGTCCTCGGTCGTCGTGTAGTAACTGCGCACGCCGCCGGCGTTGCTGACGAGCGCGCGGAGCTTCCCCTCGCACTTCTCTTCGACATGCGAGCGGATCTCGCGCCCGACGCGAAGCACCTCCGCCTGCCTCGAAAGGTCCGCGCAGAAGTATGCTATGGATGCCTCGGGAAATTCCCCTTGAAGCGCCTCGGCGGTCCCGGCGCAGCGGTCGGCGTTCCGCCCGACGCCGATGATCCCGTACCCCAGCTTCGCGAGCTCGCGGCACGCGGCGAGGCCGATGCCCGACGTCGCGCCGGTCACAACAACGGTCTTCATGCCCGATCCCTCCCGCTATTGGACGAACCAGCCCCACGCGTGCCAGAACTCGAGCGCGCCCGCGGAGGCGGCGCAGGCGATGTAGCCCGCGACGAAGCCGACGGCGAACGCGCAGAGAGACACCCACGCGATCCTCCGGAGCCGTCGGTTCACCCTCGCGGGAAAGAACGGCTGCGGGGAGACCGGCGGCGCGATCGCCCTTCCGGACGCGGCCGCGAGCAGATTCCGGCGGTACCTTCCGTAGGCGCGCGCGAGCCTTCGCGTAAAGGCGCCGAAATACAGGCACCCGACCGCCGAGAGCACGCCCAACGCGATCAGCGAGCCGGCCATCAGGAGCGCGCAGCCGTAGGGCAAACCGGGGATCAGCGAGTACGGGTTGAAGCCCGCGAGCAGGCACGCGCCGAGCACCGCCGAGGCGATCGAGAGGACCGCGACCGCCGCCGTCCACGCGTACAAAACGACGAAGAACATCCCGGCGAAGAGGTCGGTAAACACCAGCCCCAGCACGGTCAGCGCCTTCGAGCCGCCCGGCCGCTTGCCCTCGCCCGCGGTCGCAAACTGCGCGGCCAATTGCTCGGGGCTTCCGAGCTTCGCCGCGACTTCCTCCTCGGAATAGCCGTCCGCCTGCTTGTAGGCGAAGTGCTCCTCGTACTGCGACACGATCTCGTCGACGTCGCCGATCGCGAGCGCGTCAAGCCTCTCCCGAAGCCTCTTCAAGAATTCAATCCTGTTCATGGTCATCCTCCTCCAGCATCTGTCTGACGGATTCGACAAATCCGAGCCACTCGTTTTTGTCGGAGAGATACTGCTCGCGGCCGAGCTTCGTGAGCTTGTAGTACTTGCGCGGGGGGCCGCCGCTCTCCTCTTGCAGGTAGGTCGTGACGAGCCCATCGTTCTTGAGCTTCCGCAGGATCGGATAGACCGTCCCGTCCGAGATGTCGATCAGCCGCGAGATGTTCTCCGACACGTCGTAGCCGTAGCAGTCGCGCCGCGCGAGCATCGACAACACGCACAGCTCGATCACGCCCTTCTTGTACTGCACATTCAAGTTCCCGCCTCCTTCAGAGATGGAATAGTACTAGTCACATCGTACTACTGAATATTATATAATAGTTCCGCGCACCTGTCAAGCCCCTTTGCAGAAATATTTTTCGGGGGAGGGGACGGGCGTTTTCATGCGGCTCCGATGCGGAGCGGCGCCTCTGCGTCCGCCGTGCGTTTTAATGCACTTCTAATAAGGAGCGCCCCCGCGTTCCTTGTGCGGCGCGGGGCGGCATGGTATAATGTGGACAATTTGGGGGTGAGGGCATGGAGAAAATCCTCGAGGTCGAGGGGTTGAAGAAGGCGTACGGGCCTGTGCGGGCGGTCGACGGCATCGACTTCTACCTGGATCGCGGCAAGCTGTTCGCGTTTCTCGGGCCGAACGGCGCGGGCAAGTCGACGACGATCGACATACTCTGCACGATCTTGAAGCCGGACGCGGGCGAGGTCGCGCTCGACGGCCATCGGCTGGGAAAGGACGACGCGGCGATTCGCGCGTCGATCGGCGTCGTGTTTCAGGATCACCTGCTCGACCCGCTTTTGACGGTCGAGGAGAACATGCGCGC
>Ga0123333_10005619_pt1 | contig 11233 bp, 5 predicted proteins | sample BioC12SIPDNA_3_FD_89957 | JGI IMG/M metagenome (GOLD analysis project Ga0123333, IMG submission 89957) | Anaerobic biogas reactor microbial communites from Washington, USA - Biogas_R2_B C12 SIP DNA | ecosystem: Engineered > Bioreactor > Anaerobic > Unclassified | place: Washington, USA...
CGCACCGCTGGGGCGACGACCGGATCGTCGCATGGACCGGCGACTATCCGCCCAGGGCACACGCCTTCAACATCGATACGCTCGCACCCGTGCCCTGGCCCGCGTTTCCCGCCGCATGGGATGTCCGCGAATCGCCGGTGTTCGTGTGGCGCGACGGAACGGTCTGGCTGACCAAGTACGCGGATCAGAAAGCGGTCGTGTCCGTGCCGCCCGGCGCCACCAGGGCGCATGAGGTTCCCGGCGTGCCGTTTCCTCACCCGCGCGCCGCGCTAGGACGGGGGGCGACGGCGCTGGAGTGCGCCGACGGAACTCTCTTTTCCGGTTCGGAAGGTGTAATGCTGATTGCGCGGGATCTCACTATCAGGCGGTACGACTGGCGGCATGGGCTGATGGGGCTCTCCACGGATGTCCAGCAGACCCCCGATGGCAGGGTCTGGTTTATCAACAACGGGCGGATCATCTTCTTCGATCCCGCGCGGGAGCCGCGGCGCCTGCCGGGAGGCAGTTGCTGGGAGCTTGTGGCGGAACTCGCCGACGTCGTCGAGATGACGGGCACAAACCATCCGGCACGCACCGGCGGCTTTTTCCGGTATCCCTGCCAGAATGCGGATTTGGACTACGGATGGGAGATTCAGCGCCTGTTTGAGGGGGTGGTGATACCCGTCTCGCTGGCGGGCTCGCCGATTGCGGGCGAGCAGGTCATGCGCATCGAGGAGGATGATGCGGGACGCCTGGTCTTCCTGTCGAGCCAGGTTGCCCGCCCTATCACTGCCGGGGACGGCAAGTTCGGCCTGCGCAGTGAACATGCCCGCCGCTTCCGCTACACGCCGCCGTGCGGCGTCGCCGAGGCAGCGCGGCCACCCGCCACCTGCGGCCGGGAACTCGCCCTGCCGCTCGATTCCGGCGCCGCCTGGCGGCAGCGCATACATCTGGCGCGGGCCGGGGATGGAGCGTGGGAACTTGTTCCGGCGTCACGGACGCCGGTCGCCCGTTTCCGCTTCTTGTCCGCGGGCCGCCAGACGTGCGAGGTGATCGCCTTCGACTATGGCGGGCGGGTGCCGGGGGCGCTCAAGTTCACGGTACAGGCCGAGTTCGATCTCCCCGGAACGCGAAGGCGCGATGACGGTGCGCCCGATACCCCGATTGATGTCAACGCGCACCCGTGGCATCCGCCTGTGCGTGCGGTTCCCTCTTCGTCGGGCGCGAACCTGCGCCTGGTCTGGCGACCGGAAGACGAGACGGAGTGGCGTCCGCTCAATCCCCGCGGCCTGAGCGTTGTCGAGATCGGCCGCGGCGAGCGCACCCTGCTGTTCAGCGCCGAGGAGGACGGAATCTGGCGCGACCCCTCGCCGCTGCGGTTGCGTGTGCGGGTGGCGCTGCCGCTCGACGCCTATCTGGATGCGCTGCAGCAGGATCTGCGTGCCTATCCCCAGCCGGACTGGGCGGTGCGCGCCCTGCGTGAATGCGGCCCCGAGGCCAGGGCGCGGCTCAATGAACTGGACGAGATGGCCGGCCGGCGCAAGCGCATCGAGGAAGCATTGCACCTGCTTGACAGCCGGCAGGGAGGAGGCAGGTGATGAGACGCGCATGCTTGACCGCACTTGTGGTTCTGGTCGCCGCAACGCGCCTACCGGCGGGCACAGCGCCGGTTCCCTGGCCGCCCGGCGGCTCGCCGCCGCTCGTGACGTTCGTGACGGAACGCGACGGCAGTATCTGGGCGCTGAGTTCAAGCGGGGGCTTCGATCCCTTGTATTGCACGGGGGAGTCCTTCCGCCCGCTGGCCGGCGGAAACCCGCCGGGCATGACCTGCCGCGCAACCATTCTGGGCGACGCTGTGCATGGCTACTATCTCCCGCGTTTTGAAAACGAGCCGCCCGTCAAGCGCATCTACCGCCTGATTGATGGCACGGCGCGGCTGCACTGCGAACCGCTGCCCACCGGCCGCAATGTCAACGAGCTGACCGGCAACACCTATGTCGCCCATGACGGCCGTGTCGTCAGTTGGAACGGGCAACGCCTGGCACTGTGGTTCCGCGATGCTTGGACGTTCCATCCCGTCTCAATCCCCGATAGCGCAAGATTGCCCATTGCCATCGAGCACGCCGGCCACATTGTTCTGGTCGGTGCGCAGGAGATCCACGTGATCGATCCCGACGGCGCCGTGACGACCCGCCGTCCAAACTGGTCGGGGACGACGCGGGCTTGTTTCCAGTGGCAGGGCGCCGTCGCGCTTCGCATGGTCGAGGAAGAGGCGGGAGTGGAGGCGTTCGACCTGCTGCGCGGCAACCGCCTGCCGCTGCCGCCGCCGCTGGCCCGCATGGACGAGCCGGCCGGGGCGCTGTTCCGCTCGTCGGCCGGCACGGTGTGGGCACAGACCGCGAAGGCTGTCTACCGGCTGGACGGTAAGGAGCGGCCGGCCCGGTTCGATCTGCCGGCTGCGGACATCAGCATCGAGGCCATCGACGAGGGTGGCAAGGCTGATGCGGACGGTGCTCCACGCTGGAACATCTTTTTCACGGATGCTCTGCGCCCCGGCCTCTGGCGCTGGAACGCCGACGGCACCGAGCAGTGGGACGCGCGCCACGGCATTCCCAAAAGTGCCTGGCAGGTTCGCATCACGGCGGATCGCACGCTCTTGTTTCTTGCCTCGACACCTGACGATGTGAGCCTGTTCCGGCTGCCGCTCGATCCGCCCGTCCCGCCGCCGGAGACCGATCCGCAACGCTGGCACCAGATTGATCTCCACCCCGCCACCCGTCCGATGGAACTGGGGGGAACGGTCGCGTGTATCCCCGCGGAAGCCAAACGGCTACTGCGGTGGGATGGTGCCGCCTGGTCGGAGCAGTCCTGGGCGGACGCTCCGGAGTGGACCACTCAGAACCGGGTGGCGTGGGACGACCGTGGAACGGTCTATTGCCTGTTCAACACCGACGAACGTATTGGTGATCCTCTGGTGGAATTCACGCCCGAGGCGGTGACGCTGGTCAACGACGGCAGCCGTCGCGACTACAACATGCTGGAGGCTCTGCAGCGTTCCGCCGGACGCGGTGCGACACGGTTCATGTACGGGGATGACGTGACCAAGGCCTTGATCACGCCGCAGAGGCATCTCTGGATGGGCTCCACCGACCAGTACGCGGTGCGCCACCATGACGGGACGCTCTGGCTCGAGATCCCTTGCGGCGGCGTCTTCAAGGAACTGTCCTGGAACCCGCGCGACGGCGTTGTCCTGCATCTTCACAATGGAGAGACGCGCGTTTACCGCAATGGGCTTTTCGAGATCCTCACCGGTCCGACCAACGCGATGCTGCTGCGGCCGTTACCGGAAGTGATCCGTTCCGCCGTGTCGCTGCCGCCCGGCGAGCTGGCACAAACGCCGCTGGCCGGCCGTGCGGTCCACAAGCACTTCGCCGACGCCGCGGGCAACCTCTGGTTCTGGCTACGGCAGAAAGACCGGGTCTGTATCCTCAAACTGGACGACCTGCGCCTGACCGCGGGTGCCGATCCGCTCGACACGCAGCCGGATTGCCTGAAAATTACGGCTTCCGCCATGCCGGCTCCGGATAAGCTGGGCTACGCATACCGGCTTGATGGCGCGGACGAGTGGATACCGCTGCCGACGCCGCGGGGCGCGCCCGCGCGCCTGCGGTTCCCGCAAAGCGGCGTACACACCTGCGAGGTCGCGGCCGTGGTGTACGGAGTCCGGCTGCCGCGGACGGTGACGTTCACGCATACCGTCAGCGTGACCCCGCCGGATACAAGACTGCTGGTGCGGCAAGATGAGATGCCGCAGATTGTGACGGAGACCGACTGGCGTCCGCCGGTAGAGGCGGTACCGTCCGCGTTCGCCAGTCGCAGCGTTTGCCGGGTGGTCTGGCGCGAAGCCAGCTCGGACAATCCGTGGCGTCCGTTGCCGGCCAGCGGACGCTTCCCGCTAAACCTGCTCGCGACCAACGGCCTCTATCACATGGAATTCGCCGCCCGCGAGGAGAACATCCAGATCGACCCGTCGCCGGTGCGGCTGTCGTTCCGCCTTGCGCTGGATGACGAGGGGATGCTGCTGCTTGCGCTCGACAATCTGGCGTCCGGTGATCCCGAGGCACGCCTCCGGGGCGGGAAGCGGCTAATCGAGAATGGCGCGCGCTGGCGGCCGCTGCTGAACCGGATGCTGGAGCAGTCGCATAACGCGCGGGCAACCCTTGACACCCTCTCGCAACTGAACGACGAATTGCGCAAGCAGGGATTTTAGGGCGTGATTTTACAGGGACACGAGGGGAGAGGGGAGAGATTTGATTTTAGATTTGTGATTTGTGATTTGTGATTGGGGATGCTCCGCGCTGGATCATGCGCGATGCGGAGGCTGCGACTGGGGTTTAGCTACGGATGACGCGGATGTCCTGCTTCGCAGGCGTATGTGTTGCGAAAGGCTTCGCGCTGGATTATGCGTGGTGCGGATGCTGCGGGGAAGTCTCTCACGGAGGCACGGAGGCGCAGAGAGGGGCTCCGCGCTGAATCATGCGCGATGCTCTATCTCGCTGGTTGATCATACGACTCAGTCGTATGATCGAGGAGTGTAAAAGTGTGGTGATAGACGCGGCGTCGCCGCCGCGTGAAGATGGGGTTGAGGAGAAGGCCGCAGGGTAAGACTGCAAGCCCACAACTGCAAGGCATCCCCCATCGCACTGGTTTTGGCGGCCGCAGGCGGCGAGAAAAAAGCGCGCGGAGCCGCGCGCAGTCAATATCTTCATCCGGCGCCACGGCGGCGGGCGGGGCGGTTTCGCGTGTATTCGTGCATTGGCGGATAACCTTGGCGCTCTTGGCGTCTTGGCGGTTTAACACCAACGGGGGCTTCGGTACAGGCGCCAGCCAAAACTTTAGAACTCTAGAACTCCCGAACTTTAGAACTTCCCCGCCCCCCTCACCCCGGTATGTCGCCGACGCCGGGGAGTACGCCGTCGGGCTGGTAGGCGAAGCGGCGCATCTCGCGCTCGTTGGTGACGCCGCTCATCACCAGGATCGTGGTGATCTCGGACTCGATACCCGCGATGATGTCGGTGTCCATGCGGTCGCCGACGATCACCGTCTCCTCGCGCCGCACGCCGAGCTTCTTGAGGGCATGGCGCATGATCAGGGGATTGGGCTTGCCGACGTAGTAGGCCTTGGCGTTGGTCGCCAGCTCGATTGGTGCCATCAGCGCGCCGGTGGCCGGCACCAGCCCCTCCTCCACCGGGCCGGTGACGTCCGGGTTGGTGCCGATGAGCTTGGCGCCGTTGAGCACGTGGCGGATGGCGCGCACAATGCGCGCATAGGTGTACTCGGGCGTCTCGCCGACCACCACGTAGTCGGGATCGTTGTCGTTCATCGAGTAGCCGGCATCGTAGAGGGCGTGGATCAGGCCGGGCTGGCCGATCACGTAGGCCGAGCCGCCCGCCTTCTGCGAGGCCAGGAACGAGGCGGTCGCCAGCGCGCTGGTATAGAAGTGGTGCTCGTCGACATCAATGCCGAGGCGTCTCAGCTTCTCTTGCAGTTCCCGCGGCGTGCGCTCGCTGCTGTTGGTCAGGAAGAGGAACTCCTTGTTCTCGCGGTAGAGCCACTCGACAAACTCGGTCGCGCCGGGCAGCAGGCGGTTGCCGTGGTAGATCACGCCATCCATGTCGCAGACGAAGGCGCGTTTGGAGCGTATGGATTCAATTATCTGGTTCATCGCTAGGTTCCTGTAGTGCGCCACGGATGGCGGTGGCCACATGGCGCAGGTTGTCCGGCCACACCTCGGCCAGCGGGTCGAGCGTGGCGACGCGCGCGTCCAGGTGGCGCGCCAGCGTGCGTACGGGGCCGGGGTTTGAATGCGGGTCGGTGAAGAGCACCCGCACGCGGTCGGCACGGGCCGATTCGATGAGGCGGGCCAGTTGCCGGGCCGATGGCTCGCGGCCATCCTGCTCTACGGCCTGCTGGTGCAAACCGAAGGCCTTGGCAAAGTAGGCCCACGAGAGATGGTAGACCCAGAAGGTCTTGCCGGCCACGGGTGCCAGCGTCCCGGTCAGTTCGCGTTCCAACTGTATCAGCTTATCCGTCAGTTCCGCCAGCGCGGCGGCGAGCCGCGCCTCCTCGGCGGGCAGGAGCGACTGCAGCACGCGGCAGGTGTTGGTGGCCATTTGCAGCATGCCGCGCGGCGCAAGCCAGATGTGCGGATCGGTGCCATCGTGTACGGCGCCGCATGTCTCGTGTTTCTCCGCCGCAGCGCTGTGATCGTGCCCCGCGTGGGCGTGTCCGCCGAGGCGTGGTATGCCCTGATCGACCGCAAACGACTTCAGATCCGGGCAGGCGCCGCGCGCCTTGGCCAGCAGCGTGCCCTCGAAGGGGAGGCCGATCGTCAGCCAACCCTGTGCCCGGGCCAGGCGTGCCATCTGGCGGCCCGAGGGCTCGAAGGTGTGCGGATCCTGACCCGGCGCCACCATCAGCTCCACCTGTACCGCGTCACCGGCCAGTGTCTGCACCAGCCAGCGCTGCGGCGGGATGGTGACGAAAAGGAGCGGCCCGGGAGCCGCTCCCGCCGTCAGCAGCGCGCCGAGCAGCAGGGCCGGCGTAAGGAGGCTATGCAAGCGTAAGCGCATGCGTTGGATGGCGGCGGCTACTCCGCCAGCCGGCTGGCAAGGGTCAGGGTGAAGGCGTGGGGATCACGCGGTTGCGAGCCCTCGGCCACCAGCGCCAGATCGTAGAGCAGTTCGGCCTGCTTGGCGAACTCCTCGCTGTCACGCTCCGTCTCGAATCGTTCCAGCAGGCGCTTGAGGAGCGGATGCGACGGGTTGAGTTCAAGCACGCGCCGCGTCTTGGGCACCTCCTGTCCCATGGCCTGCATCATGCGGCGCATCGACGGATTCATCGCGGCCTCGTCGGCCACCAGACAACTGGCGGAATCGGTGAGGCGGTTGCTGAGGCGCACCTCCTTGATGTCGTCCGTCAGCCGGGCGTGGATGAAGTCCAGCAGGGGACGGAACTGCTGCTCGTCGTCCTTCAGCTTCTCCTTGGCCTGCGACTTCTCCTCTTCCGTGCCCAGCTCGATCTCGCCCTGGTCGATGGCGCGGAACTTGCAGCCGTCATACTCGCCCAGTGCATCGATGATCCACTCGTCGATCGGATCAACGAAGAAAAGCACGTCGAGCTCCCGCTTGCGGAAGGCCTCGACATGCGGGTTGCCGCGGGCGTTGGCCAGCGTCTCGGCCTTCAGGTAGTAGATCTCCTGCTGGGTGGACGGCATGGCGTTGCGGTACTGGCGCAGGGAGATGAGGCCGTCATCCGCCGTGCGATCCGAGGCGAAGAGCATCAGCTCCTTGAGCTTGTCGCCGTTCTCGTAGTCGAAATGCAGACCCTCCTTGAGCACGCGCCCGAAGCCGCGGAAGAAGTCGGTGTAGGCCTTCAGGTCGTCGCGCTTGAGGGCCTCGAGCTCCGAGAGGATGCGTCCGACCAGATTCTTGCGGATCTTGCTGATGATCACGTCGTCCTGCAGCATCTCGCGCGAGACGTTGAGGGGCAGGTCGCTCGAGTCGACGACACCCTTCACAAAGCGCAGATAGGGCGGGAGGAGTTCCTCGAAGTCCGAGCCGATGAAGACGTTGCGCACGTAGAGCTGCAGCCCGTGCTTGCGGTCCGGCATGAAGAGGTCGAAGGTCGGCTTCTGCGGCAGGAAGAGCAGCGCGCGGAACTCGAGCTGGCCCTCGGCGGCGTAGTGGATCGTGCGCAGGGGGTCGCTGAAGTCGTGCGTGAGGTGCTTGTAGAACTCGGCATACTCCTCGGGCTTGATGCCGCTCTTGTCGCGGCGCCAGAGCGCGCGCATCGTGTTGAGCGGTTCGGAGTCCGGATCGATCTCCTTGCCGTCGACCGCCAGGCGGATGGGGTAGGCGATGAAGTCGGAGTAGCGCTTGACGAGCGACTTGATCTGCCACTCCTCGATCAGGTGCTCATGCTCCGGCATGATGTCGAGGGTGATCGTGGTGCCCGGCGTCGCGCGGTCGGAGGCGCCGATGGTGTAGCCGTCCTTGCCGTCCGACTGCCAGCGCACGGCCGTCTGGTCCGCGCCGCGGCGCAGGGTGTCGACGGTGACGGTGCTTGCGACCATGAAGGCGGCATAGAAGCCCACCCCGAACTGCCCGATCATGTCCGGCGCACTGGTGCCGCCGCCCGACTTCAGCGAGTCGAGAAAGGCCTGGGTGCCCGAGCGGGCGATCATGCCCAGGTTCGACTCCGCCTCCTCGGCGGTCATGCCGATGCCGTTGTCGCTGATCTGCAGCTTGCGGCTGGCCTTGTCGGCGACGATATTGATCTCCCACGCGGGCGAGTCGGCGATGATCGTCTTGTCCGTCAGGCCCAGATACTGGGCGCGCTCGATGGCGTCGGAGGCGTTGGAGATCAGCTCGCGCAGGAAGATCTCCTTCTTGGAGTAGAGCGAGTGGACGACGAGATCGAGCATCTCGCTGACCTCGGCCTTGAAAGCATACTTCTTGGTCTTCATGTTCAAAAGTATATCCCCGGTGATGGTTAAGTCAAGTGCGGCAATCGGTTGGTGACAGGGGAGCGCATGGAGCGGGCGGTAGCGATCCCCACTTTGTCGCGAGCTTTGTCGGATACTTTGTCGAAAGCAAAAGATTAAGCGGGTGGATGAAGTGTGCCGTTTAAGAGTGTTGCTTGAGCACGAGGTGTATGGTGTGCTAAAGTTTCTACACGGTGCCGCGCGGGGTGCATCCACCGATGCGCGCGTCCACCAGCCGGCGTTCCGGATGCGGGGCGTGACGGCTTGTTTGGGGTTTTCGGCCACGGTGCGTTCTCTTATCTTCCACGTTGTTCATGGACGAGTTGTTTGACATCTTCAACGACCCTTATATCCTCCAAGGCCTCACACTGCTGGTGCTCGGGATGTTGCTGATCAGGCTCGGCGAGCGGAAATGACGCTGACATGACAAGCCTGTGTGATCCCCTCTTCTAATCTGCGCTAATCTGCGCAAATCTGCGGTTAGAGAAATCACCCCATTGCGGCTCGCCGGTCACACCGCGTAGCGGCGTGACATGGACGGCTCGCCCTAACTTCCGGTTGCTGTACCGCGAGCTTGTGCCGGGGCGGCGGGCGGGGTGCTTCGGTACAGGTGCCAGCCCAAACTTTAGAACTTTAGAACTCCCGAACTTTTAGAACTTCTTTTACCCTCCTCTGCGATACAACTGAGTTGTGTCGCAAACTGTTCTCTCCCACGACCCCCGCGCCTTCCCGGCTTCGCGCCGTCGCGTGCGCTTTCCCTGCCGCTTTCGACGAAGGCGACAAAGTCACCGACAAAGCCCGCGACAAAGTTGATGGCAAGCCCTGAAGGGGCGCGATATACCAGCCCAGGGCAACGCCCTGGGGAATGGGCCAAAAATGACTAGCCCTGAAGGGGCGGGATATAGTTCGGGGAAGAAGGGTTGTTTGTCGGATGATAGGCCGGGCTTTCAGCCCTTGTTTGTATTTACCCCGGTTTCCTTGGGCATTGCCCTAGGCTGGGATGGGTTGCGCCGTTGGCGCATTTTAGCTCCATCACTCCAGCGCTCCATCGCTACGACAAGCGGGACGCTTGCCCCACCTTTCAGTTGCTTACCGTGAGCTTGTGCCGGCGCGGCTGACGGGGTGGTTCGGTACGGTCCATGCATGATGGTTGCAGTCGGGTCGAGTACCGGCTTCAGCCGGAAGTAAACAAGGGCCTTCAGGCCCGTAAGGCCCGTATTTCTTATCAATACCCATGGGAACGGGGCTGAAGCCCCTGAACCACTTCCGCCTGAAGGCGGTACTCCGGCAAGGTGAAATCCTTACGTATAGACAGGTGAAACCGGGCTCTCTGCCCATGCCACGCTCCATCACTGCGGCTAGCCGGGACGGCGTCGCCCCACCTGTGCCCGGCGGTGCCGGGCAGCGTGCCGCCAGTCCGCTGTAATGCGGCAGATGGCTGGTAGACGCGGCGTCCCCACCGCGTGAGGGGTCAAACGCGGCGGGGACGCCGCATCTGCGTGTACCGCCTGTAATACGACGGATTAGTGTGCATGGGGCGGCAGCCACAGGCAGTACCGACAGGATCGGCATACCGGGGCTCGAGGACGAGGACGAAAAATCCACGAACCATCAACCACCAACGATCAACAACTGTCGCTTTCGACAAGGCGGGCTTTACGCCTTTTTCCTACCTTCCGCGCGCCTTCCATGCGTTTAGGCGCACCCGCGCGGTTCCGCATGGGGGTAGGCCATGCGGAACCGCGCATTGCTGCGGGGCGTGCAGCCTAGCGCAGGATCAGGAGTGTCTGGGCCCTGGCGCCGCCGTCGAGGAAGACGAAGGTGCCGGGCTGGGCTTTTACAGCACCGGCGATGTCAACCGTCACACCCTCGAACATGTTTGTAAAAGCGACGCGGTCGAGGACATAACGCTCCGGGCGGTTGGCAAGGCGGCCCGCCGGCAGAGTGTTGCCGTCCTCGGTTAGCGCGCTTAACTCTTCGGGCTTAAGTCCGCGGCAGACGGAGATGCGGCCGCCGCCGGCGCCGTCTTTCCCGGAGCTGTAAAGTGTATACCCGCCCTTTACGCGTAACTGTGCGCCGGGATGGAACATGATATTCTGCGCGGCCGTGATCCAAATTGTCCCGCCTGCGCCGGCAAGATATTTGCCCACATACTTGCTGTTGGAAGCGAGGAGCGCGCCGGCATGGTCGATGCGGTTGGCGTGGATGCGGATGACGCCGCCACCCGGCTGGTCGTTGGCCGGCTTGTTCTCGTACACCGAGACGCCGGTCGCGCCCGGCATGACCGGCGCGTAGAGGTAGTCGTAGGTCGCCGCCCCCGAGCTGCCCTTGCCGCCATGCCCGCAACCCGGACCGAAGCCCGTCACACAGGCCTCGGGAGGCGCGAGGGACTGCGGTGTGCGGAAGATGAACACCTTGAAGCCGAAGTCGTCGGCGCAGACCGTCGCGTTCGTCGTCGTCGTGAAGCGGTCTGCCGTGCAGACGACGCTGCCGCCCGAGTAGCTGTCGCAGACGGGATAGAACGTTGCCGTGTCCCTGATCGCGAAGCGTCCCGCCACGTTGACGAAGCCGCTGCCCGTGGCATACGTGCGCGAATCGGTGCGCGCGCCCGCGACGACCATCAGCTTCGCGGCATCCGCAAGCTCGATTGCGGCGGCCGACAGCAGCGGGTAGTAGGGCTGGTCGTCCGCGCCGATTGCGAACTCGGAC
>Ga0123333_10005623_pt1 | contig 11229 bp, 7 predicted proteins | sample BioC12SIPDNA_3_FD_89957 | JGI IMG/M metagenome (GOLD analysis project Ga0123333, IMG submission 89957) | Anaerobic biogas reactor microbial communites from Washington, USA - Biogas_R2_B C12 SIP DNA | ecosystem: Engineered > Bioreactor > Anaerobic > Unclassified | place: Washington, USA...
AGGCTGGCCTGCAGCACCGCGTCCCATACGAGTGACAGCTCGAGGCACACCTGGTCCACGGGCATGAAGTCCAACAGGTCGGCGGAGGCGATGCGGGCCAACTCCACGCGCCGCAGGGAACGGGCGACGGACACCGCCCGGTCCGGGTCTGAGTGGCGTTTCGACGACGCCACCAGCGCCTTGCACACCTGGTCCGGGGCGGGATCCATGACACGCGGCCCGGAGGCCCCATCGCCGAGCTGCTTGACGAAGTCCGGCGAGGAGATGATCAGGTCCGAGGTGTACGGGGAGGTACCGAGGATGCGCATGAGGCGCTGGCCGACCACGCCTTCGTCGCGAAGCATCCGCAGGAACCACACGCGGTTATACGCGGCGTCGGAGAGCTTGCGGTAGTTGAGCAGGCCGGCATCCGGATCGGCGGTCTCCGACAGCCAGGTCATCAGCGTCGGCAGCAGCATGGCCTGCAGCTTCGCCTTCCGAGAACCCCCCGCAGCGAGGGCGGTGAGGTGCTCGAAAGCGCGGGCCGGATGGCGGTAACCGAGGGCGGCGAGCTGAAGTTTCGCCGCCTCCGGCGAGAGCGTGATCTCGTCGACGGAGAGGTTGACCACGGTGTGCAGCAGCGGCCGGTAGAACAGCCGCGAGTGCAGATCCGAGATGAGCAGGCGAATCCGCCGCAGGTGTTTCTGCAGCTCCTCCACCGCCGTCTTCTTGCCCGTCGACGTGAAACCGGCGGTGGCGGCGAGCCAGGCTAAGTGCTTGACATCATCGTCCGCGGGCATGGTGTGCGTGCGGCGCAGACGGTGCAGTTGGAGGCGGTGCTCCAGCAGGCGGAGGAACTCGTAGGCCTCAATGAGCTGGTGGCCGTCCTCTCGGCCGACGTACCCGCCGTCGACCAACGCCTCGAGGGCGTCGACGGTGGCCAGCACCCGCAGAGACTCATCCGAACGGCCGTGGACGAGCTGGAGCAGCTGGATGGCAAACTCCACGTCACGCAGCCCGCCCGTGCCCAGCTTGAGCTCGCGCTCCCGCATCGCCTCCGGCACATTCTCCAGGACGCGGCGGCGCATGGCCTGGACATCATCGACGAAGGAATCGCGTTGCGACGCCGTCCACACCATCGGCGCCAGCGCCTCGATGTAGCGGCGGCCCAGCTCCATCGTGCCGGTCATCGGGCGCGCCTTGAGCAGGGCCTGGAACTCCCAGGTCTCCGCCCAGCGCTTGTAGTAGGCGATGTGGCTGTCCAGGGTGCGCACCAACGCCCCGGATTTGCCCTCCGGGCGCAGGTTCGCGTCCACCTCGAAGAACGCCTTCGAGCCGATGCGCATGAACTCGCCCGCCAGGCGGGTGGCCTTCGGGGTGGGCGGTTCGGCGACGAAGATGACGTCCACGTCGGAGATGTAGTTCAGCTCCCCGGCGCCGCACTTGCCCATTGCCATGACGGCCAGCCGGGTGTCGACGTCGGACTCCCCGTACACACCGGCGACGGCGACGGACAGGGCGGCGGTGAGTGCGGCGTCGGCAAGCGCGGTGAGCAGGCCGGTGACCGTGGTGAACGCGATAACAGGTTGCTCCGGGACCTCCCCGCGGCGGGCCTCGAACGTGCCCGCCAGATCATGGGCGGCGATGCGCATGACCAGCGTGCGGTAGTTCAGGCGCAACGCCGTGGCCGCCTCCTGGCCGGTCATACCGGCGCGGTAGGTGCCGGGCGTGGAGAGGTCCTCGGCTGCGGTGTCGGTGAAGTCGTCGGTCTCTTCCCCGGTGGTGATCGTCGCGGGGTGGGCGTCGACGGCGCCCAGCATCGACTGCATGAGTTCCTCGGCGGTGGGCAGCCCGTGGGCCAGCTCGGGCCACAGGTGCGGGTTCGCCGCGAGATGATCCCCCAGGGCCGTGGAACCACCGAGCAGGGCGAACAGGCGCACCCGCAGGCCAGCGTCCTCGCGGAGGGCGCGGTCGAAGGCGCCGCGGTCGTCGTCGAGGGCGGTCATCACACGGATGAGGGTGTTGAGCGCGAGGTCCGGGTCACCCGCCCCCGCCAGCGCCCACAGCAACTCGACGGATTCCTCGTTGTCCCACCCCAGCCAGGTGAGATCCTCCGCGGCCCGCGGGCCACTGAGCTTGAGCACCGCCGGGGACGGCACCGACTTCCGTTTCATGCTCGCCACGTGCGCAGCTCCTTTTCCGCTAGTAGTCCAGGGTGTTGCGCAGCTCCCAGGGCGTGATCTGCTCCTGGTAGTTGTGCCACTCGTTCCACTTGGACCTGAGGAAATACTCGTAGACCTGCTCGCCGAGGATGTCGGCGACGAAATCCGACTTCTCCAGCACCCGCAGTGCCTGGTCGAGGGAGGCCGGCAGGTCCTTGTACCCCATCGCCATGCGTTCGCGGCGGGTGAGGGCGGAGATGTCGTCCTCAGCCGGTTCCTCCAGCTCATACTCCTCGCGGATACCCTTGAGACCGGCGGCCAGCAGGACCGAGAACGCCAGGTAGGGGTTCGCCGCGGAGTCGAGGGAGCGGACCTCCACGCGACGCGACTCCGCCTTCGCGAGGCGGTAGGTGGGCACGCGCACCAGGGCGGAGCGGTTGGACACGCCCCAGGTGGCGGAGGTCGGCGCCTCGTTGCCGAACACGATGCGCTTGTACGAGTTCGGCCACTGGTTGGTCACCGCCGAGATCTCCGCCGCGTGGTGGAGGATGCCGGCGATGAACTGCTTCGCGGTCTGGGAGAGCGAGAATTCATCGTCCGGATCGTGGAAGGCGTTGGTGTCGCCCTCGAACAGGGAGATGTGGGAGTGCATCGCCGAACCGGCGTGCTCCGTGAAGGGCTTGGGCATGAACGTGGCGCGTACCCCGTTGGCCGTGGCGACCTGCTTGATCAGGTAGCGGAACGTCATGATGTTGTCCGCCATCGTCAGCGCATCCGCGTGCCGCAGGTCGATCTCCTGCTGACCCGGCGCGGTCTCGTGGTGGGAGAACTCGGTGGCGATGCCCATCGACTCCAGGGCCGTCATTGCTTCTCGACGAAAGCGCGGCGCCATATTGTGCGTCGCCTGGTCGAAATAGCCACCGTTGTCGGTGGGGATGATCGCGTCTGCCCCCTCGCTCTGGGCGAAGAGATAGAACTCGACCTCCGGGGAGATCATGCAGGTGAACCCCTCGTCGGCGGCGAGGTCCACCTGGCGGCGGAGGATCTGCCGCGGGTCGGACCAGGAGGGCTGACCGTCGGGCATGGTGATGTCGCAGAACATGCGGGCCGTCTGCAGCTCCGGGTTGTCCGTGTCAAAGGGCAGGACCTGGAAGGTGGAGGGGTCCGGCAGGGCGATGGTGTCGGACTCGGAGATTCGCGAGAAGCCCTCAATGGAGGAGCCGTCGAAACCGACACCCTCCTCGAACGCGCCCTCCAGCTCGGACGGGCTCATCATCACGGACTTGAGGTACCCGAGGATGTCGGTGAACCACAGTCGGATGAATCGGATGTCTCTTTCCTCGACGGCGCGGAGGACGAATTCCTGTTGACGGTTCATGCCCCCAACTGTAATTGCGGGCCCGACATGGCCGTGGCGGGACGGGGTGCGGCACCGTCGGCCGGGGGTGATTTTCGGCCGCGTCGCCGCAGGCCACAGTCAGTAGAACACATGATCGGGGGTATCCATGTCGGGGTGGCGTGATGTAGTGGGTTCGTCCGCGTAACCCGAACACTCATTCGCCACCAGGAGAGTGCCATGACCTTCCCCGCCACGACATCCCCGACCCTGACCACCTGCATCATTGACGCCGTCATCACCGCCGCCCGCCTCGGCTGGACCCCGGACGATCTCCGGCACATCGCCGGCCCCCACATCATCCCCTACCTCCACGCCGCCCGGCTCATGGTCTCCGCGGCCGCGGAGGCGCCGGTCGCCGCGGCCTGGCAGCGCCAGTGCCCCGCCCTGTCCCGGCGCGGGCGGCAGCTTCCCTCCCCGGAGGATTCCGCCCACGTCCTCTCGCAGTTGAACGGACTGCCCCGCGCCAGTTGCGCGACCTCCCTGACCGACCTGTCCGCGCTCCGCGGGCGAACGGCCGACGGTCTCAGCGATGAACAGCATCGCGCCCGGCAACGGATCACGGGACTGCTGAAGAAGGCGGAATCCACCACCTTCGAGGCGGAGGCCGAGACGCTCATCGCCAAGGCACAGCAGCTGCGGCAGCGTTACCGGATCGAATCCGTGCAGGAGGAGGCGACGCCCGGGAACACCGTCGCGGTACGGGTCCACCTCGAGGCCCCGTGGGTGCGACACCAGTACCTGCTGCTCGGGCATGTGGCAGGTGCCAACTCCACGCGCGCGCTGCTCTACCCGGACGTCAGTATCGCCACCGTCGTGGGCCACCCGGACGATGTCCTCCACGCGATCGACCTGTTCCACAGCCTCAACCGGCAACGCGCCTACTTCATGCACCACTCCCCCGGCGCGGTCACCGCCCGCGCGCACGGCGAGACCAAGGCGTACCGCCGCTCCTTCCTCATCGCCTACGCCCGCCGGATCGGGACCCTGCTCGCGGAGGCCACCGAGGAAACCGTGGTCACCGAGGACGAGCGCGGTGCCGCACTACCTGTGCTGGCGCGACGCGAGGTCGCCGCCGAGGAAGCCTTCACCGCCCTCTTCCCTCACACCTCGTCCATGTCATTCCGGCACAGCTATCACGCGGGAGGCGCGGTCGACGGCATCGCCGCCGCGGAGAGATCGCATCTCGGTCCGGATATGACGGCCGTGGGAAGCGCGTGACAAGTAGATTGGAGGCAACAGATCACACCTTGTCTCCCGGCTCGCGGCCAGAATCACAGGAGTACGCCACCATGTCCACCAGTACCTTTCTCGAAGTCGAAGCGAAGTTCGCCGTCCCCGACACGGCTGTCGTCCCGGATCTGACTCGCCTCGACGGGGTCGAGTCCATCGCCTCCACGAAGACCCACCGGATGTCGGCGATCTACTACGACACCGCGGATCTGCGCCTCACCCGTTCCAAGATCACGCTGCGCCGCCGCGAGGGCGGCGACGACGACGGCTGGCACATCAAGCTGCCCGGTGTCACCGGCCGCCTGGAGATCCACGCCCCGTTGGGAGAGATGGTCGACGGTCGCTACGAGGTGCCGGAGGATATCGTCGCCCAGGTGCGTGCCCTGGTGCGGCGGGAGGACCTCAACCCGATCGCGCAGGTGGACAACGAGCGCATCGAGTCGACCCTCGCCGCCGCGGACGGCACCCCCGTCGCCGAGTTCTGCGACGACCACGTCTCCGCCTGGTCTCTTCTGCCGGGTGGATCCCATTCCGCGTGGCGCGAGTGGGAGGTGGAACTCGTGGGAGACACCCCGGCCGCCGCCATCGGCAACCCGCTGCTGCTGTCCGCGACCCAGCAGTTCGTCAACTCCGGTGCCCGCGTCTCGGCGTCCCCCTCCAAGCTGGCGATGGCCCTCGGCGACACCGTGCACGCCGCCCCGCTCCCGCCGTTTGCAGTGCAGGCTGACGTTGATCCGGAGTCCCCGGCCGCGGCCGTGATCGCCGCACTGAAGCTCAACCGCGACAAGCTGCACGAATACGACCCGAAGGTGCGCCGCGACGAGTGGGATTCGGTCCACCAGATGCGCGTGGCCACCCGCGAGCTGCGCAGCCACATGGAGACCTTCAACGGCATCCTCGGCGGTGAGGAACTCGAGTACATCAAGTCCGAACTCAAGCTTCTGGCAGGCATGCTCGGCCACGCCCGCGACGCCGAGGTTGTGGAGGAACGCTTCCTCAACCTCCTCGATTCCGAGGACTCCGATGTCCTCGACGAGACCACCCGCGAGCACCTGCGCCACGACATGGGTGCGGAGTACCGCCGGGCGCACCGCCGCGTCGTCGCCACGCTCAACTCCGACCGTTACCTCGACCTGCTCGACGCCATCGACGCTCTGCTGGCTGACCCCCCGGTCGCCGGCGCCCACGCCTACATCCCCGTCGAGCAGACCACTGAGCCGGAGCCCGTTACCGAGGAGGAGGCCGCCGCCGACCTGGAGATGGTCGCCGAGGGCGGTGCCGGCACCCCGGTCATGGAGGTGGCCACCGACGGCGTCGACCCGGAGGAGGACACCACCGAGGAAGAGGCCGAGATGGTCGCCGAGGGTGGGCCGGAAATCATCGATCTGCCCGAGGCCGCCCAGGCCCATCACGCCCAGACCCCGGAGGAGGTCGAGCGGATCCTCTCCGAGCACCTCGAGCAGGCCTACAAGAAGCTGATGAAGCGCCACAAGAAGGCCGTGGAGAACTGGGACAACCTCGAGCTGACGCTGCACGAGCGCGAGGAGTACTTCCACGACATGCGCAAGTCGGCCAAGAAGCTGCGCTACGCCGCGGAGGCCGTCGGGTCCGCCACCAAGCTCAAGACGAAGCGCCTGTACAACGCGTGCAAGGCGATGCAGTCGAGCCTGGGTGATTTCCAGGACGCGGTGACCTCCCGCGACAAGCTGGTCCACATGTCCGCCGCCGCCCGCCGCCGCGGGGAGGACACCTTCGGTTACGGGCTGCTCTACCAGCGCGAACGCGCCCTGGGCATGCAGTCCCTCGAGGCCTACGCCGAGGAGGTCAAGGCGATCAAGGCCGCCTACCAGCGACTGATGAAGTCCGTGGAGGAGGGCCGCAAGAAGGCCGCCCGGAAGGCCGCGAAGAAAAAGAAGTAGGAATGCCGTCGGCCCCGCCCCTCACTCATGGTGAGGGGCGGGGCGGTGGCCTGTCCGACTACTTGTCCTTCTCCCAGGAGGCGGGCTCGCCCCACTCGTCCTCGGCCTTGTCTTCCGCGTCCGCGGCGGCGGTGCGGGCGGCGGCACGCTCGAGGGCGCCGGCGGCCTCCTCGCGGGTGTCGTACGGGCCCATGCGGTCGTCCCAGGAGCCTTCCTTGCCCTGGGTCACCTCACCGGTCGACGGGTCGAAGTACCACTTCAGGTCGTCGCGTTCCATGCTGTCCTCCTTCATTGTCGTGCACTGATTGATGCTGCCCAGGCTACCCGCGTCCGGCCCCACCGGTCGACGACTAAGGTGGGGTAGGTCACGGATGTAAGGAGACTGGAGATCATGCCGATGTGGCCCGTAGCCGAATCGCCCGCCGCAGAGCGGGCGGCAAGAACCCACCAGGAGACCACCGGGAACGTCCCCGCTCATGTGGCGCACGCCCCGGCGACCTGGCTGCTCATCGGTGAGCACGTGGACCATTCCGGCGGCGTCGTCCTCGCGGCACTGGCCGAGCAGGAGGCGGCCGTCGCGGTCTCCCCGCGAGCGGATGACCTGGTCAGGGTCACGCAGGTGAGCACCGGCCCAGCGGGGGTCACCCACATCACCGACGAGGTGAGCATGGGGGTCATCGGCGATCTGGCGGCCGCCCAGCAGCCGGGGATCGATGACCGTGGTCGCCCGGAGACCCCGCCCACCCCGGAGGGTGGTCTGGCGGTGCAGTTGGCCGGCATCGTGTGGACTCTCATCAACCGCCAGTTGCTCTCGCGGGACACCGGTGGTCTGGATGTCACGGTCGTCAGCGATATCCCCGACGGCGCGGGCCTGGGCGATGAGGCGGCCCGGGATGTCGCCTTCGCGCTGGCCGTGCTCGGCGACAGCGAGGAGTTCGATGACGCCCCGGGCCGCGCCCGCATCGCCGAGGTGTGCACCCAGGCCGCCGAGATGTTCTCCCCCATCGCGCCGCTGCGCGCCCGGTTCACTGCCGCGCTGCGCGGTACCGGTGAGACGGTCTCGGTCATCGACTACGCCGACGGTTCCGTCACCCAGGCCCCGCACCCGCAGTCGGCTGACCTGGAGTTCTATGCCGTCACGGTGGAGCACGCCCGGGTGGACCGCGCGGCGGACATCCTGCGCCGCCGTCGTTTCGTGGAGGAGGCGTGCCGCGCCTTCGGCGCCGAGTCGCTGCGCCTGCTTCCCGACGCCCCGCAGCGCGTCATCGAGTGGCTGCAGGCCGTCCACAAGGTGCACGGCACGGATGACACCCCGGAGATCGGGGAGGCCGCGGCGTGGCTGGCGTTCGAGGAGCGGGAGACCGTCCGCGCCCAACGTCTGGCGAGGGCCCTGCGGGCGCGCCGCCCGGATGACATCTGGCCGGTGCTGGCACAGTCGCAGTCGGGTCTGACCGGCCCTTACGGCCTGCTCGGGTCCGAGGCGATGGTGCAGTTGTGCCTCGTGCGCGGTGCACTCGGCGCCCGCGCGGCCTCCGCCGGCAACGTCGAGGCCGTCATCGCGGGGGTCGACGCCCGCCGCGCGGAGAGCTTCACCCGGGACATGTCGGACGACGGTCTGGTTGTGGTGAAGCTGGGTCGTGGGCGGGTGGCCGACAGGGCCTAATCCGCCGGCCAGGCGAAGGCGACGTCGCGCGTCTCGACGTCGGCGCGCACCAGCGACACCCGCGTCGTCGTGCCCTGGGGTGGGGCGCCGATGGCGTCGGCCAGCACGGGTGGGTCGGAGACGAAGATGCGTGATTTGTCGCGCTCGGCGTCGGAGGTGAGCACCACGGCGTCGAAATTGTGGCCCACCCAGGGGGCGAGGACGGTGGCCTCGGTGAGGTCGAGGGCGGCCCGGTCGACGTTGTTCGCCAGGGCGGAGGTGCGCCGCATGACGTCGACGACCTCGTCGGCACGCTCGGTCACCCAGGCGGGAACCTCCTCCCCTGCGCAGTGGGCGAGGCAGTACTCGGTGGCGAAGCGGTCGACGAGGCGGCGCAGCGGCGCGGTGACGTGCCCGTAGTAGCCGCCGATGCCGTTGTGCACCTCGGGTTCGCCGGTGGCGAGGCTGACGTAGCCGGAGCCGCGCAGGAGTTTCTGGGCCTCCCGCATGATCGCCATGCCGCGGGCCTGGGTGGCGTCGACGGTCTGGAGGAACTCGCCGATCGGGCGGTCGTCGGCAAGCCCGTAGTCGAGGGCGCGGGCCTCGGCCCGGAAGATGTCCTCGGCCTCCCTCGTGGCGGGCCCGAGGGTGCGCAGGATGCCGGCCCCGTGCTCGACCATGAGCACCCCGGCGCACATGCCGGTGAGCAGGGAGATCTCGGAGTTCCAGTCCATGACCTCGTGGCGCGGGTCGACGATGAGCTCGGAGGTGCCGTCGTCGAGGGTGCGCACGCGCTGCGACGGCAGGCGCAGGTTGATGGCCTCGCGGCGCAGGCCGGAGACCTCCCGCAGCTGGCCCACCTCGGGCAGCAGCTCGATGGAGGGGTGCATGCTACCGGCGAGGTAGTCGGCGTGGACGCCGTCGTAGTCGAGGCGCGCGACACTGTGCACGAGCGCGCGCTCGACGTGGAACTGCTCGACCTCGCCGGCGGAATCGAGGTCGAAGGTCCACAGGACGGCGGGGCGGTCGACGTCGGGAAGCAGGGACGCCGAGCCCTCGGACAACTCCTCCGGGTGCAGGCGCGCGGGCTCATCCGGCAGGTAGATCGTCTGGCCGCGGCGCAGGGACTCGGCCTCCAGCTCGCTGCCCGGTTCGATGAACGCGGCGACATCGGCGATGGCGTAGCGGACGCGGTAGCCGTCACCGAGCCGCTCGATGTGCACCGCCTGGTCCAGGTCCTTCGAGCCGACCGGGTCGATGGTGACCAGGGGGAGGTCGCGGGCGTCGCGGCGCCGGTCCGCGAAACGGTCGGTGGCGGCGGCCGCGGCGGCGTGCAACACCGGCGGGAAATCGGTGGGGACGTCGAATTCCTCGGCGATACCGCGGAAGTTGAGGGGCGCAGCGTAGAGCTTCATGACGCCCCATTCTTACACAGAGGTAACCTCTACAACCATGGACATCACGCTCTCGGAGACCCACCAGGCCCAGTTGGAGATACTCGCCCTGGAGTCCGGTCGCCCGCAGGACCAGGTGGTGGCCGAGCTCATCCGGCGGGAATGGGAACGCTACTCGGCGCGCCAGTCGGTGTGCACCGACGGGGAGAATCGGGCGGCGGCGCGGGCGGTCGTCGAGAAGCAGCTTCGCGACGCCACGAAGGGCGAATGAGTCGGCCTATAAGCCGGATTCTGTGCCCGTGAGGGCGGTGATCATCCATCTGGGCAGGCCATCGCTGACCGCCTCAAGCAGCTACCTTCGGACTCGGGCGAGCAGCCCTCGAACGTCCGATCCGGTCTGCGACGTGGCAGACCATGATGCCTTGCTCCCGGTGGGGTTTACCTGGCCGGGACAGTCACCTGCCCCGCCGGTGCGCTCTTACCGCACCCTTTCACCCTTACCCGGCCGAAACCGGGCGGTCTACTTTCTGTTGCACTGGCCCGCGGGTCACCCCGGGTTGCCGTTAGCAACCACCGTGCTCGGTGGAGTCCGGACTTTCCTCGACCCCCTCCTGCCCCGACGACGGGGTGGTGAGGACGCCGCGATCACCCGGCCGACTCATTCGCGAGCCTCCACCTTACTCCGGCCCGCCCCTAACGGGAAGAGCGCAGGTGGGCGGTGTCGTTGAACACCCGCAGGCTGGAGCCGACGCGCGCCCCGGCGTCCCCGAAGAACTCCACCACGGACAGCGACGCCAGGTCGAGGAACATGCGCGCCACCACGTGCGGGCCGGCGTCGATCGCCTGCCGGACAAACGACTTGATCGGCGAGACGTGCGAGACCACGAGGATGGTCTGTCCGGCGTAGCGTTCCTGCAGGTCCCTGCGCACGCTGCGGACGCGGTTGTGCAGCTTCTGCAGCGACTCGCCCCCGGGCGGGGCGAGCGACGGATCGGCCAGCCACTCGTCGTGCAGGCGCGGATCGAGGGCGTGGGCCTCGTCGAAGGTCTTGCCCTCCCAGGCACCGAAGTCCTGCTCGATGAGCTTGTCGACGACCTCCACCTGCAGGCCCAGCTCCTCCGCGGCGGCCTCGGCCGTCTGGAGGCAGCGGGTGAGCGGGGAGGAGACGATGACGTCGATCCCGCCGCGGTCCCGCAGGGTGCGGGCGGCGGCGCGCGCCTGCTCGAGTCCCAGTTCGGTGAGCTCGGGGTTGGAGTGGCCGGAGTACTGCTTCGCGGCGGACATCGCGGTCTGGCCGTGTCGCAGCAGGACGAAACGCGTGGGGCGGGCGGTGGCACCGGACCAGTGGGCCGGGGTGCCCACCTGGGCCCCGGCGGAGGCGACGATCTCGGAGTCGTCGGCTGTCTCCGTGCCGCCGACGATGCCCGGCTCCGCACCGGCCGCCGCGGCGTCCATCGCCTGGTTCGACAGGGCGTCGGCCGCGGCGTTCTTCGCCCGCGGCACC
>Ga0123333_10005625_pt1 | contig 11226 bp, 7 predicted proteins | sample BioC12SIPDNA_3_FD_89957 | JGI IMG/M metagenome (GOLD analysis project Ga0123333, IMG submission 89957) | Anaerobic biogas reactor microbial communites from Washington, USA - Biogas_R2_B C12 SIP DNA | ecosystem: Engineered > Bioreactor > Anaerobic > Unclassified | place: Washington, USA...
GCAAGGGGGGCGTGGGCAAGACCTCCGTCTCTGCGGCTACCGCGATACGTCTGGCGGCCAAAGGCCACAGGACCATAGTGATGAGCACGGATTCGGCCCATTCCCTGGCGGATTCCCTGGACATGCACCTCCCTCCGGAGATCGTCAACATAGGTCCCGACCTGGACGCCCTGGAGATAGACATAGTCCGCGAGATGAAGACCAAATGGAAGGACATACAGGAGTACATCTCCGCATTTATGCTCTCCCAGGGCATGGGGGAGCTCTCCGCGGAGGAGATGGCTATATTCCCGGGTATGGAGATGGTCGCCTCCCTGTTCTACGTGCTGGAGTTCGCCGACGACGGCAAGTACGATGTGGTGGTCATGGACACCGCGCCCACCGGGGAGACCCTCAGGCTTCTGAGCTTCCCGGACGTCTCCAACTGGTACATCGAGAAGTTCTACCACCTGATCAAGAAGATCCTGGCGCTCGCCAGGATGACCGTGGCCAAGGTGATAGACGTGCCCCTGCCCTCCCAGCAGGTCATGGCCTCCCTGGAGGAGCTCATGCACAAGATGGGCCGCGTGAAAGAGATCCTCGAGGATTCCCGGAACACGACCGTGCGCCTGGTGATAAACCCCGAGCGCATGGTCATCAACGAGACCATGCACGCGTACTCCTACCTTTGCCTGTACAACAAGAACGTCGAGTGCCTGGTGGTCAACAGAGTGTACCCGGACGATGCCGGGTCGGATTACTTCGGGGACAGGCTGCGGGAGCAGAAGCATTACCTCGAGATGATACACCAGGCCTTCGACCCCATGAAGATGCTCTACGCCCGCCAGATGCCGACAGAGGTGCTGGGCACGGATAGGCTGGAGGCCATGGCGGACATGCTGTTCGGCGACGAGGACCCTGCTGAGGTGTATTCGTCCGAGAGCCCGATGTCCTTCGTGACGGAGGACGGCATAGACAAGCTGATCATGAAGATGCCTTTCGTGGAGAAAGGGGACGTTGAGTTATATAAGACGAAAGACGGTTCTCTTATAGTGCACGTCGGAAGTCAGAAGCGTAGCGTCAACCTGCCGCTCACCCTCGCTAGCGCTAGGATACTCGGCGCGGACTTCAAGAACGGCCGGCTGACGATAAGGTTCAGGAGAGATTCGAATGAATGACGAAGAGGATCAGAATCAGGTGTTCGGTCTGACCGAGGAAGATGTCAGGAGGCTCCTTATCGCGAACAAGGCCGTGATAGAGGAGATGGTCGGGGAGGAGATCTCCAAGGCCAGGAAGAAGGCGAAGAAGAAGGCCAGGAAAGCGAAGAAGAAGGCGATGAAGAAGGCCAGGAAAGCGAAGAAGAAGGTGAAGAAGAAGGCCAGGAAAGAGTCGGAGGAGATCTTCGAAGGCCTGGCGGCCGTGGTATCCGACCCAGAGGTCCAGAGGCAGGCTCTTTCAGTGGCCTTCGATACGCTTGCCCTCGGCGCCGCGGTCTTCAGGGCGGCGCCGATACCCAAGAAGCTGAGGTCCAAGCTGGAGGGCATGGAGGGCGCCAAAAAGGATTTCGACAGGATATACTGCGAGATCAACAGGAACTGCAGATTCAGGACCGAGGACCCGGAGCCCCCGGGACCCGACGTCGAGAAGATAGATCTGGAGTGATGGGTTGGACGCGGAGGATGGCGCGGCCGCCGTAAGGGCGGCCCGTACCGTTGCCGAGGCCGAGACGCGGGGCAGGAAGGCGGATATATCACTTCCCCCATCGTTCGATGCGCCCTCAGGGGTGTTCGTCACCATCGAGACCCATCCCCGCAGGGACCTGAGGGGATGCATAGGGTATCCGGAACCCGTGATGCCGCTGAAGGACGCTCTGCGGGAGTCCGCCAGATCCGCGTGCCACGATCCCCGCTTCCCGCCACTCTCCTACGGTGAGCTCAACGAGGTCGTCTTCGAGGTGACGGTGCTGAGCATCCCCCAGACCATCAGGCATACCGGTCCGGAGGACCTGCTCGGCAAGATGGAGGTGGGCCGCGATGGCCTGATACTCGAATGCAGGGGCCGGAGGGGCCTGCTGCTCCCCCAGGTGCCTGTGGAATGGGGCTGGGGCAAGGAGGAGTATCTGGTGCACCTCTCCCTAAAGGCCGGCCTGCCCCCGGATGCCTGGACATGGCCGGACGCGGTCGTGCACGCGTTCACCGGGGAGATATTCTCTGAGACGGAGCCCAAGGGCGAGATAGTCAGGAAGTGACCAAATGGATATGGTTGTGGAAGGGAGGGCCTTCGTCAACGGAGAGCTCAGGAGCACGTCCATCGGGATAGAGGACGGTAAGATTGCAGCAGTGGGGAGGACTCTCCGGAGAGGCGACAGGAATCTCGACCTGGGGGACAGGATAATACTTCCCGGGTTCGTGGACCCCCACGTCCATCTGAGGGACCCAGGTCTCACGGAGAAGGAGGACTTCCGCACCGGGACGATGGCCGCCGTGCACGGAGGAGTGACGTGCGTTCTGGACATGCCCAACACCCTTCCTCCCGCGATAGACGTCGGGTCGGTAACGGACAAGAAGGCCGCCATACGGTCAAAGGCATGTGCTGACTATGGACTCCTGGCCGCCATAACGGAGAGGTGCAGGCCCGACCGCCTGGCGCCGCTTGTGGTCGGATTCAAGCTCTTCATGGGTTCTACAACGGGCAACATACTCATGAACGATGATTCCAAGATAGCACCTATGATGGCAGAGATAGCCGGAACGGGGAAGAGGGTCAGTGTGCATGCAGAGGACGACAGCATGATATCCAAGGAATCCGAGGGGAGCAACCAGGACCACCTGCGCAACCGCCCGGTGGAGGCGGAGTTCAGCGCCCTGCGCCGCCTCTCGGCGTACAGGGGCATGAAGGTGAACATATGCCATGTCACGGATCCGCGGACCCTTTCGGCGGCCGCGGACCTGGGATTCACCACCGAGGTGACGCTCCATCACATGTTCTTCGATGCGGAGGGGTTCCCCTCGGCGGAACACAAGGTGAACCCCCCGCTAAGGGACATCGGGACCCGGGACGCCCTGTACAGGGCCTTCCTCGACGGCAGGGCTACGATGTTCGGCACGGATCACGCCCCCCACACGGTATCGGAGAAATCCGGGGAATACGGGTCCGCCCCCGGCGGCATACCGGGCGTGGAGACCTCCATGCCGATAATGATGAATCTGGTGAGGAAGGGGGCAGTCCCGCTGAGCCAGATAGTGCGGATGGGATCCTCTGCCCCGGCGGAGGCCTTCGGCCTTTCCAAAGGCAGGATCGCCCCCGGCTACGACGCGGACCTGGCCGTTTTCGATTCCAGGACCTTCGGGAGGATCGATCTCAAGAAACTCTACTCCAAAGCCGGGCACACGCCTTACGAGGGATGGGAGGCGGTGTTCCCCGAGATCGTTATGGTAAGGGGGGAGACGCAGGTCGAGGACGGGGAGTTCTGCGGAGACCATATCGGAGAGGATGTCTGTGGCTGAATACGAGATCGACTACTCGGACGTTGCCGGGAGGCGGATAGAATGTCCCCCGCAATGCGGATTGTGCTGCCTGTGCCAGCCCGAAGTGCTTCCCGAGGAGCGGGCCTATTTCAGGAGCAGACATCCCGAGTGCCTCATAAAGACCAGGGGGGCCGATCCCCATTTCGCCCTGGCGCTAAAGAAGGGGAAGGGGTCATGCGTGTTCCTGGAGGACAGGAGATGCAGGATATACGATCACAGGACCGCGTATTGCAGGCAGTTCCCCTTCCATTTCTATGTCAGCGACAGGGTCAAGGTGGAACTGGACCTGTCATGCAGGGGCGCATGGTACGGTACCGGCGCCGACGCCGAGGCGGAGGCCCGTTCGCTGGCGGCCGCCGCGGACAGGAGACTCTCGTCCGCGGTCAGGGAGGCTTCCGCGGTATACAGGGAGTTCTACGCCAACTGCCGGGAGGCAGGAGTGATGTCCGACCCGGTCCTTCTCAGGACATCGGTCTCAGGAAACATCTCGAGCTTCACCGACCTGGGGTACATAAGCAGGGTCATGGAGCTCTCCCTGGAGGAGCCGCGCATGTCTCTGGAAGGGGTGCGGCCGGAAGGTGCTCCGGACATGGAGGAGCTGGAGGACGCGGCCAGGTCGGCCGCCATGGAGTCGCTGGGCTACGAGGACCCGGTGAGCGTGCCTGTCTACTGCGACAGGGACTGGAATTGGAACCTCTTCATGGCACGGGAGGACTCGATAGAGTGGGCCGTCCTCGACGACGACGGCGAGATACACCACAGAGCCTTCGCCGATCCGGCGAAGATAGGCTTGAGGCCCCCCGAGCCGGAAGGCGCGAGGGTCCTGGCCGAGTACCTGTCCGTTCTCAACGGGAGGGACAGCATGATGGGAAGCGTCTTCGCACTTATGGACGAGACCGGATACGAGGACGACATGGCCAACGCCTACTACGGAGCTCTGTCCGCGACGGTCCTCGACGTGCTCTGGAGGGCATCCATGCTGGATCACTTCATGTCCACGGGCATGGGTGCCGAGGGCATGAAGGAGACCATAATATTCTACGACATGGACCGTTTGGACGCCCCGACCATAGGGGCGTTCGTGTGACTCTTTATAGAACGGGCAGAAGTGCGATACCTTCAAATAGTGAATGGATTATGGCATCTCGGTGGCTCAAAGAATGATCAAACCCTTATCGGTCCTAAGCCAGGCGGTGAACAAGAACGTCATCGTCGAACTCAAAGGGAAGAGAGAGTACAGAGGTGTCCTCGACGGCTACGATCCCCACATGAACGTGGTGCTCAAGAACGCAGAGGAGCTCGTAAACGGAGAGTCGGTAAGGAAGCACGCATTGGCCATCGTCCGCGGGGACAACGTAATCTACATATCACCTTGAGGAGGGATCATTAATGGGAAAAGGAACACCGGCACAGGGAAGACACAACAAGTACAAGACGCACATCCCCTGCCGCAGGTGCGGTAAAAGCTCCTACCATGTGAGGAAAGGGGCCTGCGCATCGTGCGGATACGGCAAGACCGCGAAGCTCAGGACATATACCTGGGCGAAAGCTCACGATTAAGGTTGTTTCATATGACCGGGCCGAAGCACAGTTGCGGTGTGGTCGGCATGTACGCCGCCTACAACGTAGTGCCATCTGTGCATAAGGCCCTGAGGATAATCCAGCACCGCGGACAGGAGTCCGCGGGGATCTCCGTTTTCAAGGAGGGCGGGATACTCACCGTGAAGGACAGCGGTCTGGTCCAGGTCGCCCTCAACAGGCGTAACATGGAGGGCCTGGAAGGGCTCTGCGCCATCGGTCATGTGCGCTATTCAACAACAGGCAACAAGGGCGCTGTAAATGCCCAGCCTCTTTTCGTGCAGACCACCAACGGGATGATCGCCGCCGCCCATAACGGCGACATAACCAACTACACCGAGCTCAAGAAGAAGTACCTCGACGCCGGGTGGTCTTTCCTCACCGATTCCGACAGCGAGCTTCTGACCAAGATCATGGGGAAGCACATGACGCAGTACAACGACCCCGTGAAAGCCATCCGTTCCACCATGAACGAGCTGGACGGGGCTTATTCTCTCACGGTTCTGATAAACGACAGGCTTTTCGGTGTCAGGGACCCGTACGGCTTCAGGCCGCTGTGCCTGGGCAGGGTGGACGCCGGGTACGTCATAGTCTCGGAGAGCGCCGCCATCGACGCTCTCAAGGGTGACCTCGTCAGGGACGTACAGCCGGGCGAGATCGTGGAGATCAAGAGCGACAGCTTCAAGATATACCCCGCCCCGGCCGAGACCCCCAGGGCCCACTGCATGTTCGAGTGGGTTTACTTCGCCCGGCCCGACTCCGTCATAGACGGCAGGGAGGTTTACTCCGTGAGGAGGAGGATAGGGGAGATCCTGGCAAGGGAGTCCCCTGCGGAAGTGGACTGCGTAATGCCGGTCCCGGACTCCGGCCGCGCCCATGCCCTGGGATACTCCATACAGTCGGGCATACCCTACGAAGAGGGCTTCATGAAGAACCGTTTCGTGGAGCGCACTTTCATAATGCCCGACCAGAAGGACAGGGAGAACGCCGTGTCCATGAAGATGAATCCCATCAAGTCCACCGTCAAGGGCAAGCGCATACTCCTGGTGGACGACAGCATAGTCCGCGGGACCACCCTCAGCAGGCTCATCAGGATGCTCAGGGAGGCGGGCGCCAAGGAGGTCCACGTTAGGATCGGGTGCCCTCCGATAGTAGCGCCCTGCTACTACGGCGTCGACATGAAGACCCGCGATCAGTTCATAGCCAACCAGCACACGCTGGAGGACATACGTGCGGCCATCGGCGCGGACACCCTGGGGTACATCAGCGCACCCGGATTGGTCGAGGCCATAGGCATGCCGGCCTCCGATCTTTGCATGGCGTGCATCAACAACAGGTACCCCACCAACATACCGGGGGAGACCCACAGGTTCCAGTCGAAGCTCAATCCCGACTTCGTCTGACACAAGGTTTAATTAGGATTAGTTTATCTCCAGTTTCACAGCTGGGCAGGTAGATCAGTTGGAAGATCGCTACATTGGCATTGTAGAGGTCGCGAGTTCGAATCTCGCCCTGTCCACTCACAATTTCTATACAGCTTTTACCAGCCCGTGTGCGCTTCCACCGGTTCGGAATGTAAACCGAGCAGGTGAGCTTCCGACCTAAACGGCCCCCTCCTTCGCATATCGGACCTTGCACCCCGGGCCGCGGCGAGGCGCCGGTTCCCCGCGTGCCGTTGTCGGTAGGGCCCCGGGCCCCCGGTCACAGGGCTTCCAGGTAATCTCTGACGCGGGTCGCTATATCCTCTTCCGGCAAAGGCTGGAACCGATGCTGTTCGTCGAGAGTGACATAGTCTATGCAGCATACAGCAGGCAGACCGTAATGGCCGGAGGCGGCGTGGGCGTATATGCTCAGCTGGATCATGTACTCCCCCTCGAAGTCTCTGGTCCTGTCGGTCTTCCAGTCGTGTATCTCCACGCGATCGGGGTAGAGGACCAGAAGGTCTATGATCCCCCGGAGGGTCACATTCAGGTCGTTGAAGGGCAGGGCGCACTCTATCTCGGGTATCATCTCGGAAGCGTCCTCTAGGGAGTCCAGGACCGCCCTCACGACGGCGATCTGAGGGTATTCCTCCTCCACCTCCTTGCCCAGGACCATCCTCTCGGCGCATTCGTGCACGGCTGTCCCGAACCGCATGGCATCCGCGGAGGCGGCCGTGGGGGTGCGGGGCTCGCCCCCCGGTTCGTCGTCGCCGAACCGCAGTATGTCGTGGACCCCCACATTGAGCCTTCTGGGCGGCAGCCTCCCGACGTCGGGGGCCCTGGCCGGAGACTCCTTCCTCACCTCAGCCTCGCCCGGGTGGATGAGTCCCGACGGCACGCTCTCCCCTCCGGAGAGCTCCTTGAAGAAGAAGCTCGGATCGGATGCCGAGACCGTCACATACTGCTTGGCTCTGGACAGGGCGACGAACAGCAGGCGTCTCTCCTCATCGTACTCCTTCTTCAGGGTCCTCTTCACCAGGTGAGTCTTCCAGGACCTGTCGATCTTGGCGTAACCTTCGCCGAAGCGGTAGAGCTCCTTCGTGCACCTCAGTCCCGTATCCCTGTCGAAGAGGAACGCCGACCTGTCGGACACCGTGCTCGGGAAGACCCTGCTGTCGACCCGCGGTATCATGACTATGGGGTACTCCAGACCCTTGGACTTGTGGATGGTCTGTATTATAACGGCCTCACCGTCCGGCACGCTCTCCACTCTGTACCGTGTGCCGTTGGATATGTCCGACTCCATCATGCGTATGATGTCGGATATGGTGAGGAGCGAGTTCCTATGGGCCGAGGACACGACGGAGGTTATGGCGTGGGAGATGTCGTTGTCTATTCCGTACAGGGAGAACACCGATGTGACCAGTTCGGTTATCCTGCGCCTCTTCCTTCTGAGGTAATCCCTCTGCTCCCGTATCATCTCGGGTACGCAGCGGTCGTCTGAGCGCATGCCGTCCATCACAGACCTGACCTCTCTGGGGGCGAGGTTGGTATCCGAGAGTATAGCGCTGAGCCCCCATCTGTCGTTCCTGTTGTTAACGTACTTGAGCCAGGCCAGGAGCAGTTTCCCCTCCCGCGTCGACATTATCTCCATATCCCCCTGCATGAAGACAGGCACCCTCCCCCTGGCGGCCTCGTATATCTCGATGCAGGCGCGGGTGCCCCTGCAGAGAACGGCTATGTCTCCGAAGGAGGGTCTTCTGAACGTCCCGTCATCGCACAGTATCCCGTATCCGTCGCCGGTGGCGTAGTCGAGTATGCGCCGGACGACCTCCTCCGTCTCCTCCGAGACGTTATCCGCCTTGACGAACCTGACATGGGAGCGGTCTCCGATGGCCCCGTCCCTGTCCGAGTAGACGTCGGGACCAACAAGCCCCCTTATCCTTTCGGTGTCCAGCTCCTCCTGGGAGCTCGCCCTGACAGTGAGGCTCCTGTAGGCGCAGCCTATTATCTCCGACGAGCTGCGGTAGTTGACATCCAAATGCATCTTCATGATGTCCTCCTCCGCCACCCTGTACCTGACCCGCTCGGTGTCGTCGTTCAGCTCGGAGATCATCCCGGGAACGCGCTCGTGGAACTCCGTCATGTTCTCTATCTCGGCGTTCCTGATGCCGTTTATCCCCTAATTCCAGTCGCCGACCACGCAGAGGTTGGGCCTGTCCAGCAGCATCAGGGCCATCCGGAGCTGGTTGCTGTCGGTGTCCTGGAACTCGTCTATCATGAGGTAGTCGAAGGACATGCCCTCCCTGATGCTCTTCTCGCTGTACAGGACCACGAAGGCGAACAGGGAGGTAAGGGAGAACGTGAGACGGTCGTCCTCCACCGACCTCTTGATGTAATGGTAGTAGAGGTCGTGGAACACCCTGAAGAGATCCGTGCGGTCGTCCTCCACCGCTTCCGTGATGACATCCTCGGCCAGCGGGGAATCCGTCGGCAGTTCCCGTTCTATGCCTATGTCCTTGAAGACCTGGTTGACATCCTTGGGGAGCCTGTACTCTTTCTTGTTGGACATCTCGCGGTTGCGGCGGAGCTTGTCCGCCACGGCCTCGGCGTCCCCGGTCAGCGGATCGGATTCCGAGCCGAACCACCCCTTCTTCAGCGGGAATATCCCGGCCGACATCATCGCGTTGATGGCGGTGTACGCGTCCCCGATGTGCTGGCTGACGACGGCCTCGGCGTCCCCGTAGTCCCCGCAACGGTCGAAGAGGAACCTGTCCGCCACATCGTTGAAATATTCCCTGTTGAGGGTCTCGTTCTCCGAAAGAACGGCCCCCCGGCTGAGCTTCCCATCGATGCCGAAGAACCTGCTGATGGCCTCCGGGTACTCCGTCACGATCGTATGGCAGAAGGAGTCGAAAGTCCCCGTCTGCAGGACCTTCGACGCGTTCTCCACGGCCCTTCTCCTCTCGGACCCGCAGCTCAGATAGATCTCCGCGAGAGCGTTCTTGATGCGCTCCTTCATCTCCTCGGCCGCGTTCCTGGTGAAGGTGAGCAGCAGGACCCGGTCGGCGGAGATGCCTTTCTCCAGTATGTTGACGAACCTTTCCACAATCGTCCTGGTCTTGCCTGTTCCCGGCCCCGCGTCCACTACCAGGAACCCCTCCAGGGTCCCGGCTATCCTCTTCTGGGACTCGTTGGGGGCGTTCATTCCGACCCCTCCGCGCCGATGTTCTCCCCCATGCAGACGGACCGATAGTCGCAGTCCCTGCATCTGCAGCCTTTGCAAGGTTCTGCCGGGAACCCGGTCTCCATCTGCTCCATTACCCGGTCGTGCGCGGTCCTGACCTCTTCCAGGAAACGTTCGAGGAACGCCGGTGTGACCATTATCTGTCTGCCGGATATCAGGCATCCGGACCCGACTATTTCGGCGGCCCTCCTGAGGATCCTTGTGCAGTTCTCAATGTTGCTCTTGGCCCCGCTCGTCCCCGAGAGCTCCAGCAGGCTGTTCACCATTCCGACGTCGCCGGGCCATTCCCCGCATCTGTCCCATCCGTGGGCGTCCAGGAGGTCCACGAAGGCCCTCCAGCAGGTTGTGACGGCCTCGGCGGCCTTGTTCTTCTGGTTGAACTGGGAGACTATGCAAGGATCCCCCTCGCGGAAGAGCTGCGGCATGTCGCGCCTGAGCAGTACGATCTCACGGGTGTTCTCGCCCGGGTCCTCCATTCCGGCCTGGGCTATGGCCACGTCGTTGTCCCTGGCGAAGAACAGCAGGAATCTGCACAGGGAGGCGGAATCCTCCCCCACCGCACCGCGCAGCAGGTCCAGGTACACCAGAGCCTGGCAGTCGTACTGCCCGTCACGGGGCTGCTCCCAGGACTTCACGATATCATCAAGGCTTTTGGGCCTGCCTGTCTTGTAGTCTATCACGGTGCTGGTTTCCTCGGAAAGAACGTCCAGGCTGCCTTTCAGAGGGTAGCCCTCGGAGAAGACCTCCTTCTCCAGGGAGCTGCTGCACATGTCGAACCCGAAACGCTCCATGAATATGTTGGGGTAATCCTTGGCCGAGCATTGCATGTCGAGCTCGATGCCGTCGTGTTTCACGGTCTCCAGGAATCCCATGATGCTGGTTACGCACATCCTTATCGTGCTCTCGTCAACATCCCTCATCTGCTCGTAGGACAGGCTGGAGTACCTTTCGCTGAGGAAGTCTATGTAGACCTCCGGCCCGTTCTTCCTGACCTCCTCGGGGTAGCATAGGTAGAACTCCGCGAATTGGTGTATGATGCTGCCCATCAGGGTGTGCTGGTTGTCCTTGTTGCGGATCAGCCTGCTGAACATGAACCCGCGAGGGCACTTCCTGTAGCTGTCATAGGAGGATTTGGAGAAGACCATGTCGTCGTCGTGAACGGTCTCGGGACGCGGCAGCTCCAGCCTGGTGCCGGATCCTCCGGTATCGGGCACCCATCTTCCGCGGAGCAGGTTCTCCTGGATGTCAGCGAAGGTCTTGACCACCGTGAAGCTCGATCCGTAGTCGTCGTACTCCTCGTCCATCTTGGCGGACCCCAGTATGTGGTTGAACATCTGGCAGGGTATGGCCTCCCTGCCGTCGATTATCGAGTTCACCGCGTATATCCTGCAGGTTCCCTGCTGCAGGAGGGTCTCGAACCTGTGCATGTTCTTGTTGGCCTCCTCTATCCTGTCCACGTATTTCCTGCCCGCGA
>Ga0123333_10005628_pt1 | contig 11224 bp, 5 predicted proteins | sample BioC12SIPDNA_3_FD_89957 | JGI IMG/M metagenome (GOLD analysis project Ga0123333, IMG submission 89957) | Anaerobic biogas reactor microbial communites from Washington, USA - Biogas_R2_B C12 SIP DNA | ecosystem: Engineered > Bioreactor > Anaerobic > Unclassified | place: Washington, USA...
AAGGCGGCCGAAGCCTTGAGCAAGGTGCAAACCGAATACCTCGCCAACATCACCCAGGAGATCAACGAGAGCTTCGAATCGTTGATCGATGGCGAGTTCATGCTCAACGAATTCGTCGATCGGTTCGGCCCTCGGCTGGCGCACCTCAACGGGTTGCTCCAAGTGTTGTCGCAGCTCAGCAGCGCCGCCGCGCCGGCCGGCGCGCCGAACGCGTCTTGACCGCGGCGGCGCGAGGCTGGTTATCTGTGTAACCATCCGCCGGAATGTCAGGAACCGTGGGGCAGGTTTGCAACCTGCCTGCCGTATATTCCTGACCCCTTCATGTTCCTGACGTACTGAGGCAAGAATGACTGTCGCAATCAGCGGGAGGCACGACACCCTCTTGGTTGCACTCCTGATACTCTTGGCCGTACTCGCTTGGTTGACCGGTTGCGGGGCCAGCGGCGTCGAAGATCGTCCATCGCAGACTGGCAACGCTGCCCAAGTGACCGACCCCGCCCCCGAAGCGTCGGCGGCTTCCGACCTGACCTCAACCGCGGTGACGAGTTGGCCCCTCTTCCGCGGCGATCCGCAGGCAACGGGAGTGGCTGCCGACGAACTGTCGCCGCCGCTGGACGTATTGTGGACCTTTTCCACCGAAGACGACACCTTCGAGACCTCCGCCGCGATTGCAGACGGTACGGTGTTCGCCGGATCGCTGGGGGGTAACCTCTACGCGATTAACTTGGCCGATGGCAAGGAAAAATGGAGTTTCTTCAGCAAGTTGGGATTCACCGCAGCACCGGCGGTCCGCAACGGGTTCGTCTTCATCGGCGACGCCGATGGGCGGTTCTACGCTCTCGACGCAGGCACGGGCAAACTGCAGTGGCAATTCGACACCGAAGGCGAGATCAGTTCCTGCGCCAACTTTCACGATCAAAACGTCCTGCTCACCTCCCAGGACGGCCACTTGTACTGTTTGGCCGCCGATAGCGGCAAGCTGGTCTGGAAATACGAGAGCGGCGACCAGATTCGCTCTTTTCCCACGACCGCCGGCGGGCACACTTTCGTCGCCGGTTGCGACGGCCGCTTGCACGTGGTCGAACTCGGCGAGGGGAAGGCCGTCGGCTACGTCGAACTCGACGGTCCCACCGGCTGCACCGCCGCTCTGCAAGGCACCATGGCTTACGTCGGCACGGAAGGCGGTTCTTTCCTGGGCATCGATTGGCGGAAGCGGGTGGTCGCCTGGACCTACCAGAACACCAAGCGGAGCACCTCGTTTCGCGCTTCGGCGGCCGTCACGCCCGCGCGGGTGCTTGTCGGCGCACGCGACAAACAGGTACACTGCCTTGATCCGGTCACCGGCGACGAGCAATGGGCCTTTGCCACACAGGGTCAGGTGGACAGTTCCGCGGTGATCGCAGGCAAGTACGCCTTCGTGGGGTCGGGCGACGGTCGCGTCTACGCTATCGACGTCGAGACCGGACAGGAGGCATGGCGCTACGAGGCCGGCGGCCACATTGTGGCCTCGCCCGCCATCGCGGCGGGGCGGCTTGTGATCGGCACCGACGCCGGAGATTTGTACTGTTTCGGAAGCCGGTAGCGCAACGCCGTCTCAAAGACCGGTCGCCTTGGGGGAAGGAGCGGACGAAAATGATCGAGAAGCTGCCGGTGGTTCTTTCACAAGATCGGGCGGGCCGTCCCGAGCACGAGCATCTGGAGAAAGAGATTCTCGCCGGTCTCGAAGGCCGCCACGACCTGAAAGTCACGGTCCTGCCGCATCTTTACGACCTTTCCCAAGACGGCCCGGGCGTACAGTTCTTGCGTTCGGTCGAAGACGACATGGTGATCCTCACCTGGCTCTATCCCCGTTCGGCGTTTTGGGTGCTCGACGCCAACGGAATCCACGGATCGCTCGGGCCGACGTTTTCGCTCACCGAAGAAATCGATGCCGCCGCGGCCGTTGGCAAGCGGACGATGTGGTGCCTGGATCTCCGCAACGAGAGCCGCGCCGAACCGTACCTGAAAGAGATCGACCGCATTGCCTCGCTGCTGGTTGAACCGGCCGCCGTAGCCTCGCGGGCCGCCAACGGCAAGCCGCAGTTCGTGGAAGAAGCGGCCGAACCGCGGTGGTATCCGGTGGTCGATTACAGCCGTTGCGGCGGGTGCCTGGAGTGTCTGGACTTCTGCCATTTCGGCGTCTTCGCTGCCGGCGAAGGAGGCCGACCGGTGGTGGAGCACCCCGACGCCTGCCGGCCCGGCTGCCCGGCCTGCAGCCGGATTTGCCCGCAGGGCGCCATCATGTTCCCGCATCATGGCGATCCGGCCATCGCCGGCGATCCGGAATTGTCGCTGAAGAACTTGAAACTCGATCTGTCGCGGTTGTCGCAAGCCGCCGACCCCCGCCGCATCGCGGAGTCCGAGCGGAAACGGGCTCAGGAGCAAGGCTGGGATCCAACCGGCTCTTCGTGATGGCACCCCGTAGATTCCGCTTGCCGAGCGGAATCTTGCCAACTCCAACGCGTCAAACACCCAAGTAAACCCTGCCTGCCGCCCGGGATCTACTTCACAGATCCCGCTCGGCAAGCGAGATCTACAGGGCAGCGGGATCGCCTAAGAACAATCTGCTACTCCAGCGTGGGCCGCGCGATCTCACCGCGGAGTTGCGCCTCGCCGCCTTCCTTCTCATAAACGCCGTAGAACATCGTGGCGGAATCGAGCCAGAGCGTCAGCCGGTGAAGCTCTTCCTCGCTGAGCTTCACCTCGTAATGGTCCTCCTCAAGCAGCTTGTAGAGCTGCGAGGCGCGGGCACCGAACTGTCCCGGCGTGGTGCGGTACGGATCGCCGTAGTCGAAGAAACCGTACTTGGCGGCGAGGCTGTTGTACGATGCGTACCAGTTGCGGACGATTGGTTCACGGCCCAGGTTCGGCGCCTTGTCGGCATGTTGGCGGTGGCACTCGGCGCAGTGCTTGTCGAGCACCGGCTGGACCAGCCGGGGATAACTGAACGGATTCGAGCCGTCGACATCCGGCACCAGCGCCGAGGGCGAACGGCGAAACGCCATCGGCAGAGAGGCCGATACCAGCCGCGCGTGATGTTTCGGTTCGTGGCAACCGGCGCAGAGCAGCCGTTCGCCTTTCTGCAACGCCGTGGCCGAACGCATCGACTGCACGGCAAGCCCCTTCTCGTCCAATGCCTGGAAGAAGAGTTCCACGTTGGCCGGCACGGCGAAGTGGGCGCTGCCGTCTTCCTCGACCGGTACGGTGCCGAGCACATATCGGCAGGGAACCACCGAATCACCGGCGCTGGCAATGCGGATGCCGGTTTCATGCGGCGGCCGGCCCGACGGGACGCTCATCGGCAAGACCTGGAAGACCCGCAGGTCGGTGATCTTCACTGCTTCCGGCCACGGTTTGATGCTATCGTAGACGTTGACCACCGCGATCGTTCCCTCCGGCTTGCCGGCGTTGGCGATGGCGGGCCGGGTCGCCGGATTGGTTTCCGGCCCCCGCTCGACGAATTCCGGTGCGGTCAGCGGCAGCGGGCGAGGCCGCAACGGAATCGGGCTGAGACAGGCGATCTCCGTGTCGCGGTAGATCAGTTCCTTGTTGCCGAAAGCGTCGACCAGGTAGATGCCATAGTTACCCCGCGCATAGGCGCCGCCCTGGCGCCCCACGGCAGGTCGCATCGAGGCGTCGTAGACGCAGAGATAGTAATCTTCGCTTAACGGCCATGCAGTGCCGTAAACCTGAGCGCCGCCTTGGCTTTCGGGGAAGCCGACTTCGGGCGTGATGCGGCGAACCGGTCCCATGCCGTCATCGTCCGGGGTTTGCGGATCGATGAGAATCAGCGACCCGTAGGCCTGGCCGTGATGCGGCGCGGCCGTGGCGATCAGCTTGCGGGAGGCGGGGATGGAGCGGCAGTCGAGTTCCATGTCGGGCCGCGAATTGCGGGGCGAGTAGTTGCCGTGGACCGGCCGCGGGTCGCGGCCGTCCAAGCCCGTGACCCACGGCATGTGGGCGGTGCAACCGTGGCGGTCGACATAGTCCCAGCGAGTCCAGAGGATCAGGCCGTCGTGCGTCACACTGGGATGCCATTCGTTCGTCTCATGGAAGCTCAAGCAGGTGATGTCGCTGCCGTCGGCGGCCATGTCGAAGAGCGTATAGGTCGGACAGACGCGTCCGCAGCGGAGATAACCGCCGCGGCGCTCGGAGATGAAGGCGATCCGCCCGTTAGGCAGCCAGCAGGGATCGAAATCGTTCCAGGTGCCGTCGGTCAACTGTTCCAGCCGGGAACCATCGGCGTTGACGTTGAAGATGTGGTAGCAGCGGCCGGCGTCCCAGTGGCCGCGGGCCGGATCCGTGTGGTGCTGGTGTAGCGGGTCGCCTTGGCACTCGACGTAGGCGAAAGTCACCTGCTTGCCGTCGTAGGACAGCTCCGGCGAGAGAAAGGAACCGCCCTGACACTGCGGGCCGCTGAGATTGCCTTGCCCGTCGAATCGCAATTCCGGCGGCGCGGTTGGACCGCCGGCGAGTTTCTTGCCTGCCAGCCTGCCCGATTCGACGACACTGTCGGCCAGCACGTCGCGGAGCTTGGGGTCGGGGCCGAACGCTCCGGAGAGAACGTACAGCCCGCCACCCGGCGTGGCCGCCATGCCGTAGTATTGGTCGCACATGTGATTGAAAAGCGCCCGGTGGTGCTTCACGAAGACGATCTCGTCGAAGTCGAGCAAGGGATTGACCAGTGCGATCCGGCGGCGGAGCCGGCAGGCGTCGGCGAAGAGAACGAAGCGGGCCTCGCGCAGCGCGGGATCGATCTCGGCGGCCGCCCGCCCTAGAGCCGACAATTGCTCCACCGGGCCGGACAGGTCCGGGGCTGCCGCCATCCAGCGCAAGTCGGCCAGCAACGCTGCGGTGCGACGGAGCACGACGTCGAGCGGATCGCGATCCGAGTCGAGGATGAGCGATTCGGGACGATAGGTTTCCGCGGCGACCTGCTGAAAATGCGGGCGGTTGGCGAGGTCGTCTTGCAGTGAACCGAACTGGGCCTCCCATTCACTGGTCATCGCGGCATGGGCGGGCTCGGCGAGGAATTCCGCCATTCCACCCAGCGCGAGAAGCAACTCTCGCCGCAGCCTGCTGATCTCTTCGGCCAACGCGCCGACCTTCGCTAGGGCTTCCGGATCGCCAGCACTGGCGCCGGCGATCCGCTCTTGCCACCGTGGTTGCTGCTGATCGAGCCTGGCGATGAGCGGACCGGCTTGCCATCGGTCGGGCAGCGCTTTGGCCAAGGCAAGAACGGAAGCACGCATTCCCCCAGCGTCAATTGGGCTCCCAGGCGGCAATTGCTTCACAATGCTCTCGACCAGCACCCGTAACTCTTGCCACTGCGGATCGTCGGGCGAGGCGGTCGGCTCGAGGATCGGGCGGTAGCGATCTTCGATGCTCCGCCGCAGATCGCTGAGCCAGATGCGATCGAGCGTCTCGCCAGCATCACGGACACGGCATACTAGCGCGTACAATTCCAACCATTTGCCCTCGCCGGCGGCAGGCTGAGACTTTTGCAGTGTGGCGACCTGCGCGGCGAAGGCCCGGCCTGTACTTCCAGCTTCTTGCGCGGCCTTGCGAACGAGCCAGTCGAGATGGCCGGTCATGGGCACATCGTCGAGCCAGTGCAATTCGCGATTGGCGCCGATGTCGCGGGTGAGCCAGCCTGCCTGGGTTGGAAAATCGGCCTTCAACTGCCGCCAGATTTCGGGCAACGGATCGAAGGGTTGAAACCCGACCTGAAAGCGGGCCGCACCCTGCGGCCGATCCGCGTCGAGTCCGGCCCAGGCCACGAATCGCCGGTATTTCTTGTCCAACCGGTAACCGACGTCGCTATTGGCGTGGATCCAGATGCCGTGCTCGAACTGCCGTGTGCCGACCTTGAGCGGACGGTTCTGCCAATTCTTGTCCTTCAGCAGTTCGCCCCAGCCGACTCGGACCAGCATCGGTGTGAGGCTGCTGAGCTTTGCCTCGTGCCCCGCGTCGTCGATGAGCATGGCGTCGCCCCAGATGTGGCAGTTGCCCATGCTCTCTTCCTGAATCGTACTCAGCCACAGCCATTGGCAGCCCGTGACATCTACGGAAACGCGTACCGGCTCCGCGCCGCCGCGGACCGTGCCGCTTTCGAACGGTTTCGCGCCGGCCGGCGAGGATGCTTTCGTTGCCTCATCCTTGAAGCGTAGCGCCGCCGCCCTCGCCGCAAGCACCGTCTCGGCCCAGGTTTCTTTCTTCGAATAGATCGCGTTGGTCGGTTCGGTCGCGACGATCGTGCAGAACGAGCCCGGACATGCGACAGAAAGAATGACGGCAAGCAACGGTCTCGACAGGCCCTGTGGCGACAGCATGGCTTTACCTCTTGCGACCGATTGGGAAATGGTGTTTACTTATTCTGGACTATCGACCCCTCCCGCGTCAACACAGAGTACGTCAGGAGACCGACGATGCCGACAACCGATCCGGAAAAAACCAATGGCAACGCATCGCGGCGGGATTTCCTGCGATCCGCAACGGTTGCCGCCGGCACTTTGTGTGTCGGGCTGGAGATCGGGCGGACCGCCCACGCTGCCGCCAGTGATGTACTCAAGGTAGGGCTGGTCGGATGCGGAGGGCGAGGAAGCGGAGCGGCCCTGAACGCGCTGACCGCCGACCCCAACGCCCGCCTGATTGCTATGGCGGATCTGCTCCCGCAACGGTTGGCGGCTTCCCGAAACAACCTCCGCCAACTCAAGGCGGAGCAGATGGCGGTGGACGACGATCATTGCTTCACCGGGATCGACGGCTATCGCCACGTAATCCAAAGCGACGTCGACGTGGTCCTCCTGGCGCTGCCCACCTTTTTTCATCCCACCTACTTGATGGCTTGTATCGAGGCGGGCAAGCACGTCTTCTGCGAGAAGATCCACGCGGTCGACGCCCCCGGCGTTCGCCTTGTACACGCCGCCGGGGAAGAAGCTCGCAAGAAAAACCTCTCCATCGTCTCCGGCCTCGCCTGGCGCTACGACACGCGAGTGCAGGAGACGATGAAACGCGTCCACGACGGAGCCATCGGCGAGATCGTCGCGATCGAGGAGACCTGTAACACCGGCTCGCTCCGCAGCCGCGCCCGTCAACCCGGGTGGACCGAAATGGAGTACCAACTCCAGGACTGGTACAACTTCTTCTGGCTCTCCTGCGATCTGCCCGGGCTGAACCTGGTTCACAACCTCGACAAAGCCGCCTGGGCGATGCACGAAGAGCCGCCGCTGGCGGCCTGGGGATTGGGAGGGCGTCAGACTCGCGTCGGCCCGCAGTACGGCGACGTCTGGGACCATCACGCCATCGTCTACGAGTATCCCAATGGTACGAAGATGCATGCCTACTGCCGCCAGCAGGACGGCTGCATCACCAGCATCCAGGATCATTTCTTCGGCACGAAGGGGCGCTGCAACCTGCTGGCGGGCAAGATCGAAGGAGAGACCAACTGGCGCTACGAGGGGCCCGACTGCAACCGCTTCGACCTGGAGCACGTCGCCCTCTTCTCGGCGATCCGTAGCGGCAAGCCGATCAACAACAGCCTCTACATGGCCCGCAGCAGCATGTTGGCGATCATGGCCACTTGGGCCTGCTACACCGGCCAGGTGATCACCTGGGCGGACGCGATGAAGTCGAACCACGTCGTAGCCCCCGACCGGCTCGCGCTGGACGATGAGCCCCCCACCTTACCTGACGCCGACGGCAACTATCCGGGACCAGTGCCGGGGATTACAGGGTTTCTTTGATGAGAGCCGAGAGTTACCATTCGCTCTCGGCAACCTGGTAGTTGCGCAAGCGAATGCTGTACGCGCGCTCGAACCACTCGGCGATATGCGATTCCAGAGCCGTGTCGAACTCCGGCTTGACGAAATGGGTTGTGCCGGTGAAGTCCTCGCGGATCTCTCCGTCCTCGACGAGCACGCGCCCCGACTTGATCACGTAGCGGGGCAATTCGAACATCGCCTGCGGGCTGTCGCCGGGAGTGTAGATGGTTACGTCGGCAACGGCGCCGGGGCCGAGATGGCCTTTGTCTTTGAGCCCAAGGATTCGCGCCGGGGCAGCGCGCGTAATCGTGCAGATCTCCAAAAGCGAGTACTCGCGATCCAGTTCAGCGAGCCGAGTGCGGCGGCGCGCCCTGGCGGGAAGTGTCTTGAGGATATCCTGACGGTGGTTGCGGTCCATAAGGAGATGGATAATGTGCGGATAGGCCAGAAAGGAACCGCCATTGGGATGGTCCGTCGTCAGCGCAATCCGCCACGGATCTTCAGCTAGCAGGAACCATTCCAGCCCGATCGCCCATTGGATCGCGTGGAGCACACTTTTGTTCTTGTACTGGATCGGCACGATGCCGCATCCCGACTCGTTCTCCGTATCGTTGGAAAACCACTTCGTGCCGTAGATCTTGTGCAGGTAGTAGCCCAACGGTCCGTCGGCGGTCATGCTCGTCGTCCGGCCGAACAGTACCTGTCCGACATCAACGGTGAGATTCTCATGCTCGTTGAAGTATTCGACCAGTGGGACCGTTTTCGAGTTGAACGTATCTTCGTCGGCATCGCCGCCGCCGTAGCTGTGGAATTGAACATGGGCGAAATGGCCGCGATGCCCGTCAAGGGCTTTCATCGTCTCCAGCGTGGTCGTCCAGTTCCCCGGCAACCCAAGATTGTTGGGGTGAATATGCACCGCGTGCGGTAAATGGAGTTCGTCGGCAGCTCGGGCGAGTCCGGCGATGATCTGGCGAGGTGTGACGTCGAAATGATCGACCTTCTGGTCAAGATCCGAGACATTCCCCGCCCGTCGCTGCTTCCACGATTCGACACCGCCCGGATTAACGATTTTCGCGCCGTAGGCCTTCGCCGTCCCCAGCAGCCAGGCGACAAACGCCCGCAGCCGCTCCGGCTCCCTCTCCTTGATCGCCTGCATCACGTAATGATTGTTGCCCAGGAGGACATAGAATCCCTTGTCGATGCAGGGTGTGTCGGCAAGTTCCTGGTGAGCGTGGCGGGCCGCCAACGGAGAGACGGCCGCGTCCAGTGCGGTCGTGTAGCCCAGGCCGGCGTAACGGTAGCCGGTAGCAAACGTGCTGGGCACACTGCCCAGGGTGCCGCTATGCGTGATCGGCCTTCGCGGCACGACCGCCGCGCAACGCTTCTCTTCGGATCGCATTTTGCGGGCGGTATTGACCTTCGGCCCGGCGATGTGACAATGCATGTCGACGCCGCCGGGCATGACCACCAGGCCGGAGGCATCGATCGTGCGGGAGGGGATCGCCCCCGGATCAGTTGGTGACGACACGATCCGCTCACCGGCGATCCAGAGGTCGCGAGTCTCGCCGTCGATGCCGTGGAGGGGATCATAAACGGCGCCGCCGGCAATCTTCAGAAGGTTTTCAGACATGAGGGGCGGCGCTCGATTCCGGATGAGTAATCATCGTGATCTTGTGCGAGGAGCTTCCGAGCTTTAGACCGGTGGATCGCAATCACATCGACCGGTTCCACAAAGTCCGGATTATATCCTATGGCTATGACTCCGACAGCGATGTCTTACATGAATTCTACACGTCAACGCCGGGGTTGTCTCGGTGGGGCAATGAATAACGCGATTGCAGGGCTACTGGGAGCGATTTGCCTGGCCTTTGCCGGCGCCGCCGCGGCGGATGAATTGCAGCAGGCGGTTGAGTTGGCACGCAAGACCCTCGAGTTCGTGCAACGGAGCCGGCCTTGCCCCGACTTGGCGACCAGGCTGGCGGAATTGGAGAAGCAGTCAAGCAGGCTCTCGAACGATGCGGCTGTCGAGCGTGCGGGACTGTGCGTGGCGGTCCGGCAGTTGCGACGGCAGATGATTCTCTCCCACCCGCTGCTGGATTTCGATCGCCTGTTGGTGAACAAGCGTCCGCCTCCGGCGTATTCGCACCAATCGCGGCAGTACCTGGGGCGCTACAGCCGGCCGGGTCCCGGGTTGGTGGTACTCGAATCCTGGAAAGACAAGCCGAGGGAGGTGCCGCTGCTGAAGGGCAAGCTGCCGCCGGGCACCGTGATGCACCCCGACCTGTCGTTCGACGCACGCCGCGTTGTGTTCGCGTTTTGCGATCATTCGCCATCCGATCCAAACTGGCGGCAGTTCTTCCTTTGGGAGGTGGGCGTCGATGGCAATCGCTTGCGTCGCTTGACCGGCGGCCCCGCGGACCGGACGGCCGGAGCGGAGGGCCGCGAAACGGCGCTGGTCGAGGATTTCGATCCTTGCTATCTGCCGGACGGAGGAATCGCCTTCGTCAGCACCCGATCACAGACCCACATCCGTTGCCAGTACGGCTTCCGATATTTTGCCAACTTCCTCCTGTATCGCTGTAACCCCGACGGCTCGGACATCCGGCCGCTCTCGTTTGCCGAGGCCCCGGAATGGGAGCCCTCGGTCCTCGACGACGGCCGAATCGTTTACTCGCGCTGGGACTACACCAATCGCCACTCTTACCACTTCCAAAGTCTCTGGGTGACCAGGCCCGACGGCACCGGCACGGTGAACCTCTACGGCAACCTCACACGCAATCCGTGCAACTCGGCCGAACCGAGGCAGGTTCCCGGCTCGCACCAAATCGTCTGCACGGCCACGGCGCACCACGGATATACGGCGGGGGCCGTCAATCTCGTCGATCCTCGCAAGGGCCTCGACCATTTGTCGCCCATCACGCGCATCACGCCCGAAATCGAGTTTCCGGAAACCGAGGGTTGGCCGACCGGCGCCTACGCCACTCCCTATCCGCTGAGCGAAGACTTGTTCCTGGCGGCCTACACGCCGGAACCGCTCGTGCGCGAGGGTCGCGTGCAGAGCGAAGCCGCCTATGGCATTTATCTGGTCGACAGCCTGGGCGGTCGTGAGTTGATCTACCGCGACGGCGAAATATCGTGTTTCTCGCCGATTCCGATCCAGCCGCGTCCGCGTCCGCCTGTGCTGCCGCCGGCGGTGCGAGAGGAGCCGGCTTCGCCGACGGGCGTGTTCGTCGTCGAGAACGTCTACCAGTCTACCCAGGCGATTCCTGCGGGCAGCGTCAAGGGCCTCCGTGTCGTGAGGCTCTTTCCCCAAACCGTCGAAACGCCCCCCAGCCGCAGTATCACGCCCTACGAGATGCCCAAGCAGATCGTGGGGACGGCGCCGGTCGGCGAAGACGGATCAGTGGCGTTTCGCGCCCCGG
>Ga0123333_10005631_pt1 | contig 11219 bp, 8 predicted proteins | sample BioC12SIPDNA_3_FD_89957 | JGI IMG/M metagenome (GOLD analysis project Ga0123333, IMG submission 89957) | Anaerobic biogas reactor microbial communites from Washington, USA - Biogas_R2_B C12 SIP DNA | ecosystem: Engineered > Bioreactor > Anaerobic > Unclassified | place: Washington, USA...
CTGGTGGAGTGGAAGCAGAGCGCGGGTGAGGACGATGCGCTGCAGCTGTCGGTGACCGTGCGATCGCCCAAGCAGTACCCGCACGCCACCGTCCTGTCATTCCAGCGCGAAGTGGCGACCCAGATTCAGCGGCCAGTGGCGCTGCTGCTCAACGTGATCCCAGCGACGCGCCTTGACCCATTGCTTCCGCCTACGCTGACGCCGACGCCCACACAGGTCCCTACGCTGACGTCGACGCCCACGCCGACCCCGGGACCAACTGCGACGCCCACCGCCACCTTGACGTGGACCCCGTTGCCGACGGAGACGGCAACGCCGACCGACACGCCGGCCGCGACTGAGACACCTACGGCGACCAGCACCATCACGCCCTCGCCGACCGCGACCGAGACGCCCACGCCGTTGCCGACGCCGGGCTTCGCGATCGTCGCGAACGAGAATCGACAGGGTGCTTTCCTGCGCAGGGAACCGGCGGGAGAGGTCATAGGCGCTGTCGGTGAGGGGACGCTCGTGATCCTGCTGGGCGAGCGCCAGGAGTCGGGCGGCAGGGTCTGGGCCAAGGTCCTGGTCGCGGGGAGGCCCGTCGGCTGGATCGCGACCGACTACCTGGCGCTCGTACCCGCACAGCCGTAGACGGCTGCTGTACGGGTACGGCCGGCGCACGGCGCCGGCCGCGTCAACCGAACGCGGTCAGATCCGTTGGTGTGTAGACGCGAATGGCTGCGTCGCCTGCCAGCGGGCAGCGATTCTCGCAGATGCCGCAGCCGACGCAGCGCTCCCGCAGCACGATGGGCCTGCGCACGGACATCTCCTGCCCATCGGGCGCCACCCACGTGACCTCCTCGAGCTGGATCGCCTTCTCCGGCAGCGGACACATCTCCTCACACACCAGGCAGGTGCGCCCGTCGACCCACGGGATGCACCGATCGTGGTCGATGTAAGCGTGGCCCATCACGGCCGCGCGCTTCTCCGGCAGGGCCAGCGGGGGAATGGCGCCGGTCGGGCACACCTGGCCGCAAGCGTTGCAGCCGAAGTCGCAATGGCCCAGCCGGGGGACGAGCATGGGTGTCCACGCCCTGGACCATCCCACCAGGCCGAGGCCGGACTGCAACCCTCCGGTCGGACACGCCGAGATGCAGAGGCCACAGCGAATGCACTGTGATGCGAAGGCCGGGTCGTACGCACCGGGCGGGCGGATCAGGCGGGGAGCGGTGTGGACGGTGGCCGGATCGATCGACGCCAGCCCGAGCCCGGCGACGGCCGCGCCTGTGGCGGCCAGGAACTGGCGCCTCGTGGGATCCTGCGCCTGCCACCGTGCGGGCTTCGCATGGCCGGCGAATCTTTGGCCATCCCGCGGGCACGCGGAGGCACAGTCCAGACACAGGGTGCACTCTGACGGGTTGCTGCGATAGCCATCTTCCGCGTCGATGGTGCCCATGGGGCAGGCTCGGATGCATTGACCGCACGAGATGCATCCCGCGTCCACGGTCCGACGCAGCCACGCTACCTTCGACACCAGGCCCAACAGGGCGCCCAGAGGGCACAGGTAGCGACACCAGAAGCGCGGGCGCACCGCGTTGAGTGCCAGCACCCCGGCGAAGAGGAGCGCGGCCACCAGACCAGCGGCGTAGACCGGCTGCGAGACGGGGAGGACGGTGCCTCGCAGGGTCACCTCGAAAGCGTCCACGGCCCCGCGGAGGAAGGGCACGGCGTAGGCGGCCTGTTCGAGCTGCCACACTATGGCGTTTAACGCGGGCCATACCACGACTGAGGTGGTGCGCGCCGCGAGTGTGATCGGGTCGAGGTAGATCAGGCTGAGGTTGCCGAAGAGGGCCATCAGGAGGATCAGGAACAGCAGGAAGTACTTGACCCGGCGCCAGTTGCCCCCCAAGTCCTTCTCCTGCCGGCGAGCTTGCTGCGGCAAGGAGGGCTTGCGCCCCGGGACCCAATCGAGGACGGTCCCCAGCGGACACAGCCAGCCGCACCAGGCGCGACCTGCCACCAGCGCGAGCGCAAGGGCAATCAGCGCGCCGATCAGCAGCGTGAGCGTGACCTGGCGCGCGGCGACCATGCCCGATATGCCGGCGAGCGGGTCCATCCAGAAGAACAGGCCGCTCAGCCTCGACGCGGCAGGCCGGCTCGCCAGGCCGAGGAAGAGGAGAAATGCAGCCAGCTGCACCCAGCGGCGGGCCCGGCGCACGCTGCTCGCGCGGACGTCCATCTTCATCTCAGACCGCGATCTCCGCCACGTTCATCGCGCCCAAGTCCATCCTGCCGATGCCCATCTCGGCGCCGAGCCGGACGTAGCCGATATCTGCACCCGTCATGCCGAACAGGGTGGCAGCGTACGCGTCCGCGGCGACCACGTCCGCGCTGGCGATGACCGTATCGGCCCGTTTGACGTCATCCAGGTTGCCGCCGGTGGGCCCGCTTCTCAGCAGGATCCGCACCGCATCCACCACGGTGAGTTGGGGCCGCACGACCGTGCTGAGGTCGGCGATGCATTGGTCCAGGCCGCGGGAGTGGAACCCACCGCGGTCCTGGATGATGCCCATCAGGTTTTTCATGCCCAGGGTGAGGCGCGTGGCGCCGTGGCTCTTGGCCACCGGCATGTTGATGAGCACGTCCGCATCGATCGCGTCGCCGTAGACGTCCCATTGCTTGATCTTGCGTCCGCCGGGTATGGCAAGCTGCCGGTAGCCCAGCCGGCTCATCACGACCATCTCGCCGCCCGCAGCCTTCACCGCGTCAGCGATGCCGCTGCTCGCGTACGCGTTCTGCGGCGTTCCGCCGAAGGGTGAATCCATGACCTGCACCCGCCTGGCCCCGGCACCCATGCAGAGGGCCACCACGGCCGCGACGACCTCGGGGTTGGTCGTGCTCGCGTATTCGGGACCATGATAGGCGTTGCAGATGTTGGGCTTGAGGATGACGCTGGCGCCCGGCATGACGAAGCGTTCGATGCCTCCGAGCGCGGCAATGGCCCGGCGCGTCAATTCGCCCGGGTCCGCGCCTGCACCGCGCGCCACTGCGAGGTCGGGCAGGGGCGCGGTCGTTGCTGCGACTGCAGCCGCGGACGGCTCGGGCGCCGGTGATTGGGTGTTGCCGGCAGCGGTCGCCGCTGCGTCGGGCGCGGCAGGCACGTGTGCCGTGGTTGCGGCCGGTCCCTGTTGCGGCTTGGGAGACGCCGGTGCGACGCGCTCGGGCTCTGGTGTTGGATCCGGGGCGAGGTCAGGGGTGGGCGGCTTGGAGCCACCGCACGCGCCCGCTCCGACCCCGGCCAGCGTGAGCGCCAACAACTGCTGCAGGAACTCACGGCGGCGGTATAGTTTTGACATAATCTTGCCTCTGCCGTGGAATGGCTCGGGCTGGCAGGCACAATGATACCGCAAGCCGCCGAAATAGTGAAACGGAGCGCGATGCGGTGCCCTCGTGTTGCCGCACGTCAGAGTCCCACTTCAGACCTTTTGACGAACCGCGTGCGCTGGCGTATCATGGCAGCGCATCGGGCCGAGCCGGCCTGCGGGGCAGGGCGGTGAGGCTACCCTTTTAGGACCTGTAAATGCCGGATCCGATTCCCGTCGACGCCTACGCGCTCATCATCGGCGCGATGAAATGTGGCACGTCCTCCTTGTACGACTACCTGCAGGGCCATCCTGAGATCTGTCCTGCGGTTACCAAGGAGCCGGAATACTTCTCGGAGAACCAGAACCACAAGCGGCACGTCGAGCGCTACCAGGATCTGTGGTCGTTCGATGCTGCGGTGCACCGGTATGCGCTCGAAGCATCCACGGGCTATACCAAGTATCCCGAGGAGCCGAACGTCGCGTCCAACATCCATGCCTACGGCATCCGCCCCAAGTTCATCTATCTCGTACGGAATCCCTTCGATCGCATCGCATCCCACTACAACTTCATGCAGAAGAACGAGACGTGGGGCCTTGACGTCACGCATCCGCACCTGATCAACACCAGCAACTATTACCTCCAGCTGGCGCAGTATCGGAAGTGGTTTCCGCGTGAGGACCTTCTGGTTCTCGACTTCGCCGACCTGACGGATGATCCGCGCAGGGTTCTCGAGAGGACCTACGATTTCCTCGGGCTGGCGCACAGCTACTTTCCCGAGGAGTACACAGTCAAGAATCCCACTCAGATGAAGTCGAGGACGGAGAAGCGGCTGAAGGCGTCGAAGATCAGCCCGCTGTTCCGCTTCGTGCCCAAGCCGCTCAAGCGGGGCGTGAAGAGCCTGTTGCGGCGTACGGCCGTGCCCGCGAAGCGCGTCCTGACGGACGGTGAGCGGCTCGCGATCTTTGCCGCGCTGCGTGAGGACATGGCGCGGCTGCACCGCGAATATGGCATCGACGTGCAGAGATGGGGATTCGACGCGTGAGAACAGGTGCGATTTCAATCGCCACCACGGTCTGCGCCTACGCCGACCTCGACCTTAGCTAGCGAACTTCGGCTCCGGCAGGCCCTGGATGTCGGTGTGGACGACCCACAGGCCGCCGCAGCCAGGCGCGGCCGCGCGCTGTTCGGCCGTGAGCCAGCCCCAGGCAGTGGTGACGTACAGGTCCTTGAGATCCGGTCCGCCGAAGCAGCAACTCGTGGGATTGGGCACGGGAATCCGCACCACCCGCTCGATCCTCCCGTCGGGGTCGTAGCGCGTGAGCCGCCAGCCACCCCAGTGTGCGCTCCACACGCACCCCTCTGCGTCGACGGTCAGGCCGTCGGGCAGCCCATCCTCCTCGGGAACGGTCGCGAAGACCCGCCGGTTCTCGATGTCGCCGGTGGCGGGATCGTAGTCGAAAGCGATCAGCTCGTAGGCGAACTGCGCAGTGACGTACATGGTCCGGTTGTCGGGGCTCCAGCCGAGGCCATTGGAGCACGCGAGGCCGCCCGCCATGGTGTGGACGGAGCGGTCGGCGTCGACGCGGTAGAGGGAGCCAAGGGGTTGGGATTGGTCGTCCGCCTGGGTGGAACCTGCCCAGAATCGTCCCTGGCGATCGGCAGAACCGTCGTTGAAGCGCACCGGGCGATTGTTTGCCTCCGGATCAGCAATGAAGTGCGCGGCGCCGGTGTGCTCGTCCCACAGGTAGATGCCGGTTCGCGTGGCGAAGATGAATCCGCCCTCTTGCCGGCGGGCCTGGCCGGTCACAGGGATGCCGGGCGCCCACTGTTGGAATGCACCCGTGGCCGGCACGAGGCGATAGACGGTGGGGTGGCTCCAGATGTCGAGCCAGTAGAGCGCCTGCTCCTCGATATCCCAGCGCGGGCTTTCCCCGACTTCATTCTCCACGCGGACGACGTGTTCGACTTCATACATGGCTGGCGACCTCCCCGAGCGATCAGTATCCGGCGCACCGCCCCCGTTACGCAGCGATCGGCGCGTGCACCTTGAGTGCGCGGCGTTCGCGGCTCAGCTGTAGCACTGCGCGCGCAGTGGGTGCGTCGGTGACCAGGCAGTTGCAGAAACGTCCATGCAGCCCGGCGTAGATCGCGCGCGCCTTGTGGATGCTTCCCGAGATCGCGATCACCCTCGGGATGCGGCGGATCGATGCTGCGTCGAGGCTGATGGCCCGCCGATTGGCGGGAATGTCCAGCAACTGGCCGTCCTGGTCAAACTGATGCGCGACGATGTCGCCCACGACGCCAGCATCCACCAGCGACTGCAGCTCCTCGCGCGTCATGTAGCCCGCGCGCAGCAGGCTGTTGTACCCGGTCTCGACCGTGCCGATGCCGATGATCGCCACCTCGGCCTGGGAGGCGATGTTCAAGGTCTCTTCGATGGTCCGCTCTCGACGCAGCGCCTTGGCGGTGTTCTCGTCTTCGACGAGCAGCGGGGCAGAGAGGAACCTGAATGAGGCCCCCAGCTTCTGTGCCAGCCAGCGGCCGAGCTCCGCGCCGTCCACCAGTGGATCGCCATATCCGACCGCGCCGATCAGCTGCACCACCGTGGAATCGGGGACGTAGGTTGTGGGCATTGCGCTGACCACAGCATGTACGCCCGTCCCCCAGCTGAGGCCGATGGTGATGCCGGGATGGAGCGAGCCCTGCAGCGCACGGGCGCCTAGCTCGCCCAGCCTGCGAAGGAGGAGTTGGTAGTCGTCCGGCGGCTCGGCCAGGACGTGGGCACATGCCAGGCCGAATTCGGCCGTGAGCTGTTCTTCCAACCCGGCATCGGTCCGTAGGGGATAGTGGATTCGGACCTCCACCAGCCCGGCAGCCCGCGCCTGGTCGAGCAGCCGCGACACCATCGACCGTGACTTGTTGATGCGCTGCGCGATCGCCGCCTGGTCGAGTCCTGCCTCGTAGTACCAGATGGCTACCTGCGCCAGAAGGTCTAAACGTTCGTCTTCCATGTGATTCACCCCCCCCTTTGAGGGGACGCTCCAAACGCTGGATCTTCCGCAACGGCCTCAACGAATCGCCGAAGTCGCAAAGGCAACTTACATGACAGCGCGTCTGCGTTCCCGGTCCAATATTCGACAGTCAGAACGTCATTTTACGCTGACAGCGTCATTCCTACAAGAAGCCGGCTCACGAATGTGCAAGTCGCGGTGGTGGACGTCCCTGCGCAATGCAGCAGGCTCCCGCCGGGCTCCCGCAGGCCGCTCTGCGGCTACTCGCCCAACTTCGCCAGGCGGTGCCACGGTTCCCGCATTGCCTCAAGCAGAGTCACGTACTCCCGGTACCGTGCCAGGTATTTGGGCGTGGCCTCCCCATCCGGCTCATGGCGCCGGCCAACCTGCACTGCCTGCTGCACGGCAGCGGCGTGACTGGCATACACGCCGCTGCCGATGCCGGCCGCGAGGGCTGCGCCGAGCGCGGCGGTTTCAGTGGCAGCGGTCGTCTCGACCGGCAACTCGAGTGCGTCCGCGAACATCTGCGTCCAAACATGGCTGCGAGCGCCTCCGCCGGTGATGCGCGCCACTCGCATGGTGGCACCGGCGGATTTCAGGCGGTTGACGTGGTCCAGATGGCCGTAGACCACTCCTTCGTATAGTGCGCGTAACAGGTGTGCCTTTGTGTGCCATGCGCCCAGCCCGTAGAACCCTGCCCGAGCGTTAGCCTGCACGTTAGATCCGAAAAGGAAGGGATGAAAGATGACGTCTGTGCTGCCCGGCGGAAGTGAGGCGACGATCTCATTGCAGATTTCGTATATCGATACGCCGCGCGCCTGCGCCTGTAGCGCCTCCTCGTGGCAGAACTGGGTGACGAACCATTCGAGATTGGTGGCCGAGGTGGCGCTGCACTCCGCGATGAGCCAGAGACTGGGCACGGTGAACAGGGTGCACATGGCAAGACGCCGGTCGATCAGCGGTTGCGGCAGCACGACCTCGTTGATGCTCCACGTGCCCGCGATGATGCACAGCATCTCCTGTTCGATGACGCCCGCGCCGAATGCCGACGCGTCGATATCGAACATACCGCCTACGACCGGTGTGCCTGCAAGAAGGCCGGTTGCTGCGGCTGCCTCCTGCGTGACGCGGCCGGCGACCGCGTGGCTCTCGACCGGCGGCGGCAGCGCAGGCAGGATGTCGCTGATGCCGTAGAGAGCGAGCATATCGGTCGAGTAGCGGCGGTTGCGGTTGTCGAACAGGCTGGTGCCGCTGGCATCGGAATAGTCGGTCGTGGCCGTGCCGGTCAGCCGGAACTTGATGTAATCCTTGCAGGTGAAGGCGTGGCCGATTCGGCGCCAGATCTCCGGCCGATGCCGCTTGAACCACGTCAGCAGCGCGGCGGGCTGCGCCGCATAGATGTTAATCATGACGATGGGGAAGCCGACATCTTGAACGCTGGCTGCGCCGCCCGTGCGCGGTCGGCCCCACTCCTCGATGATGTCGTTCGCCCGGTTATCCATCGACGTCACGGACGGCCCCAGCGGCTGCCCGGCCTTGTCGACCAGGTAGAGGCCGTTTCCATGCGCGGCGTTGCCCACCCCGACGATGTCGCGCGGGTCGATGCCGGATCGTTCGATGGCGCCCCTGATGGCCTGTGCGGTGGTCTGCCAGACGATCTCGCTGTCCCGCTCGACCCATGCGGCGCGGGGATAGCTCAACTCCACCTTGTGACCCTGCACGGCGATCTCGCGGCCTGTAAGGTCGAAGATGGCCGCCTTAGAGACGGTCAGGCCGTTGTCGATGCCCATCAGGTACGATGCCATCATTCCTCCGTTCGTCTGTCAGGCCCGGAACTGCCGGGACAATTGGTGATTGACCCCTCTCAGCGCACCGTAGAGCTGCTTGTAGATGGGGTACAGTTCCGCGTACCGCCGCGCCGCGGCGCCATCGGCCTCGTAGCGGGCGCCCGGCCTGTGCACGTGCTGATACGCGTCCTCGTGGTCACGGTAGAGCCCTACGCCGATGCCTGCCAGCATGGCTGCGCCCAGCGGCGTGGCCTCGTCGATCTCCGGCGCCTCGACGCCTTTACCGCAGATGGCGCCGACGATGTCGGCCTTATTCTGCATCCAGAACTTATTTTTCACGGCGCCGCCGACGACGACCAGCCGGTCGAATGGGATGCTCAGATCGTCCCGCAGCGCGGTGAGCATGTCGACGAACTGGTAGTCCAGCCCTTCGACGACCGCTCGCAGCAGGTCGCCGCGGGTTGCGAAGCCACTGAGCCCGACGAATGCGCCGAGCGAGAGCGGGTCGCCGGTCGGGCACCCCGCGCCCGACATGTGCGGCAGGAACATGACGCCGTGCGCCCCGACGGGCGCGGCCGCAGCGGCGGCCATCAGGTAGTCCCAATCCACGCCGCCATGCTGTCGCGCGGCCTGGCCGGCCTCGAAACCGTACTCCCGGCGGTACCATTCCAGCATGTCCGACGAAACGGCGCCGCCCCAGATGGCGTACAGGTCCCTGGCTACGTGCGCCTCGACCGTGACGCCGGTGCGCTGCGCGGTTTCAGTCAGCACCGGCGCGCGCGTCGCAGCCAGGACGATCTCCCATGTGCCACTGACGTCGAGCACGACGCCGGGCCGGCTCGCCCCGGCCGGCAGCGCACCGCACAGGTAGTCGTGTCCGCCCAACACTACGGGCGTGCCGGGGGCCAGGCCCGTCGCTGCCGCGGCAGCCGGCGTCACTTCGCCAAGTAGGGCGCCGCTCGGATGGGCGTCAGGGAGCAGCCTCCGCTCGATGCCCGCCGCGGCGATCAATTCGTCCGACCAGGAGAGGCGTCTCTGGTCGAACAGGAGCGTGCACGATGCCATGGTGTAGTCCGTGGCCATCTTGCCGCACAGCATCATGTTGACATAGTCTTCGATCAGCAGCCACTTGGCGGTACGCTTGAGGATCTCCGGCTCGTGTTCGGCCATCCAGAGCAGGCGGAGGGCGGTCGAGAAACGCCAGAGCGTGCTGCCTCCGATCGCGAAGGTCCGCTGCGCACCGATGTTATCGACCCACCAGTCGTACTGTGGCTGGGTTCGCGGGCAATGCCAGCTGATGAAGGGGTAGAGCCAGTTGCCCCCTTCGTCGACAGGAACACCGTCCATGCCCATGCCGGTGACGGCCACGCCCCTGATGCTGCGCGGGTCGCCGATCTGGGACACGGCCTCCTTCATCGCCGCAGCGCTGCCGCCCCAGATCTGATCCGGCATCCAGACGGTCCACTCGGGGTGATCTGCGTGAGGATGCACCTTCTCGGTCGGCCGCGACGCGCTCGCCACCACGTTGCCGTGAAGGTCGTAGATGACCGCCTTCAAGGTCGTCGAGCCGAGATCGATCGCGGCGAGCTTGTCCATCGTGTTACCTCAGTAGCAGCCTGGCCGCCGGCGGATCCGGCGCCGCTCAGTATACGCCCTCAGCGCGCACCGTGTGCATCAGGGCCAGGTAGTTCTCGGGCTTCACCCCTGAATGAATGCTGTTGCTCGATGAGCAGATGTAGCCGCCCCCGGGCATGCCCGCCCGCAAGGCCAGGCGGGTTGCCTCGGCGGTCTCGTCGGGCGTCCCGAAGGTCATCAGATGCGCGCAGTCGACGTTGCCCTTGATCGCGATGCGGCCGGCGATCCTTTCCTTGACCGCCGAAAGGTCCATGCCGGCCTGCGGATCGATCGGGTCCAGGCAGTCGATCCCGGAATCGACGAGCATGTCGAGTATCGACCACAGGTTGCCGTCGGTGTGCTTGATGACGTGGAGTCCCAGCTCCTTGTACCCGCGCATCACCCGGCAGAAGCCGGGGTAGAAGAGGGTGCGGAAGTGCCTGGGCGACATGAACGTGCCGGTGTTGCTGGCGATGTCGTCGCCGGTGTAGACGAAATCCGCGCCGCGTGCCACAATCTCGCGCGCCATCTTCAGGTTGAGATCGACCGAGAGGTCGACCAGGGCAGTCACCAGCTGCGGCTCGGCCACGATGGCCATCAGAAGGTTCTCCATCCCCATCAGGTAGCGGGGCAGGGAGAAGACGTCGTTCAGGTGCACGATAACCGCATGTGTCTCGCCGTAGGCCGCGAGCGCCTGCTCGATTGCGGTGTAACGCGGCGCTTCGCACGGATCGGGCGGCAAGTAGCGCTCGAAGTCGGCCATCGTCGCGATGGGCGATGCGACCTCGATGCCGTGCTCCTCCTGGGTCACCTGCCCGATGTAGCCCCACTCGCTGAGGTAGCGGCCCTCGGGCAGCGGCGACTTCCTGAAGATGGGGTCGACCAGCACTGCATCGTGCCCCATGCGCACCGCGAAGTTGTTGTGATCGGCACAGCCCGGCAGGAGCGCGTCGCGCACCCGGCGATCCACCAGCCACTCGAAGTGCGGGACCCGGTCCGGAACCTGCCGCCCGAGCGCGCGAAGGACTCGTTCCTTCGATGTCAGCTCGGCGGTCAGGTTGGCGCTCATGCGTGCTCCCGGCTAGCGCTGGCCATAGATGTTACGGTAGAGGTCACCCGTGAGAGCGAGTTGCTCCTGCGTGAGCAGGATCGGTTCGCCGAGCAGTGACGCCAAGTGAACGGTGCGCGCGATCTCCTCGACCTCCACAGCCATCTTGGCGGCCTGCCTGGGCGAGTCACCGATGGTGAACACGCCGTGGTTTTGCATCAGGACCGCGCGCTTGTCACCGATCGCGCGCACGATCTCAGCGCCGATCTCAGCGCCGCCGATGGCCGCGAAGCCGCCTACCGGAATCTCGCCGCCCAGCATGGCGCATGCGGTCATGCAGGCCGGGATCGGCCTGCCGAGCACCGCGAAGCTCGTGGCATACGCCGAGTGAGTGTGCCCGATGCCCCAGAC
>Ga0123333_10005632_pt1 | contig 11216 bp, 10 predicted proteins | sample BioC12SIPDNA_3_FD_89957 | JGI IMG/M metagenome (GOLD analysis project Ga0123333, IMG submission 89957) | Anaerobic biogas reactor microbial communites from Washington, USA - Biogas_R2_B C12 SIP DNA | ecosystem: Engineered > Bioreactor > Anaerobic > Unclassified | place: Washington, USA...
CCTTCATGCCCAGCGGCTCAAAGACCCTTTCTCTGAGGTAACTGCCAAACGCCTTGCCGCTGACCGCCTCGACCAGCGCGCCGAGCACGTCATGGCTGATGCTGTAATTCCACGAGGTTCCCGGATCATAGAGCAGCGGAAGCCGCGCGGCAAGTTTGACGAACTCGCCCAGCGCATAGCCACCCCGCGCCTCGAGCGCGGCCATCATGCCGGCCACGGCCGCGTGCGTCTCCGAGATTGCCGGGCGAACGCTTCCGTAGGTCAAGCCGGAGGACATCGTCATCAGATCCTTGACCAGTATCGAGGATTTCGCCGGCCGGACAGCATACAGGTTGTTGCCCGTGTAATAGCCCACCTGGGGGTTGGCGAACTCCGGCAGATACTTCTCAACCGGATCGTTGAGAAGGAGCAATCCCTCTTCGTAGAGCGTGAGAACCGCCACCATCGTGGCGACCTTGCTGTTGGAGTACATGCGAAAGATCGTATCCTCGCGAATCGGCGCCTGTGTCTCGAGGTTCGCGTACCCCTCGCAATGGGCGAACACCGTCTTTCCGCCGAGCGACACGGATGCGGAGCAGCCGGCCGGCCCGACCTCGGCGAAGTGCTTCAAAATGGGTTTTAGCCCGTTAAAATTGTTCATGCTGCTGTTTCCTTCCATCGAAAGCATCGTGCGGCCGCCCTGAGGCACAGAGCGCCGAAGCGGCAAGAATCCGGGCGAGCGAATGCGCTTCACTCGCCCGAATGAAACCCGGCCGCAGGCATCCCGGGGAGGATTATCCCCCGGTCACCTCCGCGTATTTGGCTTCGGACCATGCCATGACCTCGTCATAGGATTCCGGGGTCAGCTCCGCGAGGAACATCGTGAAGTCGGGGATGATCGTCTTTTGCGGGAACTGCTCGCCGTGCGCGAAGCGGTTGATGATGTCCACGAAATAGAAGCAGCTCGCCCTGTGGTCGATGAACACGGTGGCGGTCATTTCCCCGGAGAGGATGTACTCGCGGCCGTGCGCGTTGCCGTCCTTGCCGAACACAAAAACATCCTTGTTGGGCTTCAGGCCGGCCGCGTTGATCGCCTGGATCGCGCCGATCGCCATCTCGTCGTTCTGGCAGACGATGCTGTTCAGCTCCGGATAGGCCTGAATCCAGTCCTCCGTCTTGAGCATGGCGTCCGCGCTGCGCCAGGTGGCGGTGTCGTCCACGATGATTTCAAACCGGCCGGACTCAATGTACTCGGCAATGGTATCGATCAGACCCTGGTAGGTGTCCGCAACCTGCTGGGAGGCCAGATCGCCGCGAATGTAGCCGACCTTGAGGTTGATGTCGGGGTTCGCATCCAGCCACTTGGAGATGATGCTGCCCTGCACGACACCGTAGTCATAGGGGCGGTTGCCGACCTCAAGATCCACGTCCGGATGCTTGAGCTTCAAATTGTTCGCTCAATGCTTCAGCCACCTTCTTTTCTCTCGCGCGCTCACGGCATGTACATCCCGCCGTTGACCTGGACGGACTGCCCGGTTATGAAGCCCGCGGCGTCGGACGCGAGGAACAGTATCACCTTCGCGACGTCCTGGGCAACGGCCACGCGGCCGAGCGGCACCCTTTCCGCGAAGGGCTTCAGTCCCTCCTCGCCGAGCCAGTTTAACGTCATCTTCGTCTGGGCCGTCCCGGGCGAAACCTCGTTGACCCGTATGCCGCGAGGCGCGCAGAATTTTGCGAGGTTCTTCGTCGTGCAGGTGACGGCGGCCTTCGAGCTCGAATACGCTGGGTTGCTCTGGATGCCACCGGTAAAGCCGGCCATCGAGCTCACGTTGACGATGGACGACGCTCCGCTCTCCTTCATGCAGGGCAGCAGTCGCTGCGTCAGGAAGAACGGTCCGCGGACGTTGATGGCATAGGTCCTGTCCCACTCCGCGGGGGTAATCTCGTTCAGCTTCGTCCCGGAGCAGATGCCGGCGCAGTTGACCAGCACGTCGATCCCGCCCGCCTCCCGCGCGGCGTCCTCCGCGGCGCCGAGCGAATCGAGATCGGCGAGGTCCAGCCGGACCGCCTCGACGGAGAATCCCCGGCAGGCGGCGCGCAGCGCCTCGAGCCCGGCCTCGTCGCGGTCGCAAGCGATGACGCGGTCGCCCATCCCGGCAAAGCCCCGCGCGGCTTCAAAGCCGATGCCGCTCGCCGCGCCCGTAATCAGCACGGTTCTCATCGCCGTCAATAGACGCCCATCGCCGGCTGGCCCGTGTGCGCGGTCAGGCCGCCGTCGATCGGCAGGTTGATGCCGTTTAAGTAGTCCACCTTCCGCGAGGCGAGGAAGATCACCGCGTCGGCGACCTGCGTCGCCTCCGCGACGTAGTGCACAGGATACGCCGCCTTGAACTTCTCCTCCGCGCCCCTTACGCAGGCGAACGTGTTTTCGAGGATTTCGGTGCGCGTCATGCCGGGGCAGACCGCGTTGACGCGTATGCCGTTGGACGCGTAGTCCAGCGCCATGCAGCGCGTCATGTTCGTGATCGCGCCCTTCGCGGTGTTGTAGGCCACCATGTCCGTGTTGCCGAGCAGTCCGGAGACGGACGACATGTTGATGATCGTCCCGTAGTTCCCCTCGAGCATCTGCGGCAGGAAGTAGTAGCAGCAGAGGTAGACGCCGCGCACGTCGATGTTCATGATCCGGTCCCAGTCCTCGGGCTTCGTCTCGTGGAGCTTTCCCGACTGGTGGACGCCGGCGTTTGTGAAGAGCACCTCGCAGTTGCCGAACTCCCGCTTGACGTAGGCGGCGAGCTCCTTGATGTCCTCCTCCTTGCTGACGTCGCACTGGAAGAAGCGGACCTCGCCCGGGTAATTGCGCGCCTCGACGTCGCGGACGACCTCCTCGCCGCGGTTACTGCGCCGGCCGCAGAAGACGACCTTCGCCCCCTCCTCGACAAATCGCTCGACCGTCGCCCTGCCGATGCCGCTCGTGCCGCCGGTGATGACACAGACCTTGTCCTTGAGTTCCATTTGCGTCCCCTCCGTCAAAAATGTTTGCTTCCCCCGGCCCGTCAGTCGTCCATCGTGTACGCGGCCGAGAGAAGCCCGCCATCCACGTTCAACGTCGCGCCGGTGATGTAGTCCGAAAGGCCCGATGCGAGAAACAGCAGCGCGTTTGCGATGTCCTCGGGTTCGCCGATGCGCCGCATCGGGATTCTCGCGATGACTTTTTTGCGGGTTTCACCGATCTTCAGCACGGACTCCGAGAGCGCCGTCCATACGTAGCCCGGGCAGACGGCGTTCACGCAGATGCCCCGGGCCGCCCACTCGACCGCCAGCGCCTTGACGAGCTGCACGAGCCCGCCCTTCGACGCGCAATACGCCGCCGACAGCGGTATGCCCAGATACGTGCCCACCGACCCGATCGCAAGGAATTTCGCCGGCCTCTCCTTCGCCGACTCAAGCAGATAGGGGTAGGCCAGCCGCGCCATTTCGTAGGTCGATTTCAGGTTCGTGCCGAGTACGGCGTCCCAGTCCTGCGGCTCCATCTCCTCGAGCCGGCCCTTGATCGTCATCCCGGCGCAGTGGACGACCGCGTCGATGCCGCCGAAGCGCCCGGCGGCAAGCTCGAGCGCGCGAGCGACCTCGCGGGAATCCGTCACGTCGGCCGGAAACGCCTCGGCGTCGCCGCCGGCCCCGCGGATCTCCTCGCAGAGCGCCTCGAGCTTGTCGGCCGAGCGCGCGCTCAGCGCCACCTTTGCCCCCGCCGCAGCGAATGCCCGCGCGGTCCCGCGCCCGATTCCGGAGCTGGCGCCGGTGATGAATGCCCGCCTGCCCGCCATGTTCATGCCGATCACCCCACTATTTTGGTGGAAAAAACTTTCATATCCCTCGGGTCCGCGGCGCGGGAATAAAAGAAATTTTTTCTCTCAACGTCATTATCATAGATGTTTCTGGAATATTTGTCAATAAGCGGATGTAAAATTAACACAACAAGCCGAATAGATTGCGGAATGGCCGGGCATAATAAAAAAAATTTTTCATTTTCGAGAAAAAGGGATTGCGTGGAAAATGAAACCATGCTAGAATATACACAAGAGTTTGCCGATTTTTAACCGATGGCCCGGGGCTTTCGGCAAAATGCGCGCCGGATCGCCGCCGCGCCGCGAGGAGACTTGAGCATGGCCGAAAAGGTGATTTCTGGAAGAGATTTGGAATATCCGACGCTGGCGCTCATCCGCCAGGGCTACGAGGACATGCCGCGCGGCCAGCAGAAGATCGCCGACTACGTGCTGCAGAGCCCGTCCGGCGTCGTGAAGTGCTCGATTTCCGAGCTCGCGCAGCAGACCGGCAGCAAGAGCGAGTCCTCGATCGTGCGCTTCTACCGCTCGCTCGGCTTCAAGGCGTACAAGGATTTCAAGCTCAAGATGGCGCAGGAGATCGCGAGCAAGACCTTCTACAATTCCTACGAGGACATCGAGGCGCAGGACTCCCCCTACGACATCAAGCGAAAGATATTCAACGGCGCGATACTGACGCTGAACGCGAACTCCGCGCTGAAAAACGACGGCGACTACGCGCGCGCCGTGCAGATGATCATGCAGGCGAAGCGGATCGTGCTGCTCGGGTATGCCGCCTCGGCCGCGATCTGCTATTACGCGCACTTCCGGCTGCTGGAACTCGGCATGGACTGCCACTTCTCCTCCGATGCGCACATCAACACGGCCATACTCACGCAGCCGAACCCGGGCGACCTGTTCTTCTGCGTGTCGATGTCCGGCGAGACGCGCGACATCGTCGTGCCGCTGAAGCAGGCGCGGGAGCGCGGCGCCGCCATCATCTCGCTGACCGGCTCGCTGAAATCGACGCTCGCCGGCTATTCCGACGTGGCGATCCTGACGCGGACCGATGAGACGACGCTGATCGCCGACGCGATGAATGCGCGCATCTCGCAGATGTGCACCGTCGACGCGCTGTTTTCGATGATCAGCATCGCGCGCGGGCCCGAGGCGTTCGCCCGCCTCAGGCGAACGCGCGAGACCTTCAGCGCACTGAAAAGCAGGGGATAACAGGGAATGCGGGAGGGACGGGACATGGTCGACGCGGTCGGGAGGTTTTCGCTGCGGGGCAAGCTGGCGGTCATCACCGGCGGCACGAGCGGCATCGGGCGCGCGGTCGCGGAGCACTTCGCGTCGGCCGGCGCGGACGTCGCCGTAATCAGCAGGCACCGGGAGGACTGCGAGCAAGTCGCGTCGGAAATCGCGGGGGCGTACGGCGTCCGGGCCGGCGGCTTCGCCTGCGACGTGGCGGACGAGACCGGCGTGGAGCGGGCGCTCGACGCCATTGTAACGGCGCTCGGGACGCCGAACGTGCTGTTCAACAACGCAGGCATCAACATAAACGGCGGCGCTCTTGATCTCGACTTCGGCGACTGGAAGCGCATGATGGCCGTAAATGTCGACGGCGTCTTCCTGATGGCGCGCGCGGTCGCGCGACGGCTGATCGCCAAAGGGCTGCCGGGCTCCATCGTCAACATGGCGTCGATCTCCGCGTCCATCGTCAACCTGCCGCAGCGCCAGACGGCGTACAACACGTCGAAGGCCGCCGTGCTGCACATGACGAGGACGCTGGCCGTCGAGTGGGTGGAGCACGGCATCCGCGTCAACGCGGTCAGCCCCGGCTATGTGTGGACCGAGATGAACCAGGTCGTCCCGCGCGAGATCGCGGATTTCTGGATGCGCGCGACGCCGTACCACCGGTTTGCGACGACGGACGAAATCGCGAGCGCCGCGCTCTACTTCGCGAGCGACGCGTCGACCTATACCTCCGGCAGCGAATTGATCGTCGACGGGTGCTTCACCTGCCTCTAGAAACCAAAACGGCAACCGCCGTCCGGACCCATTGCGGTCGGACGGCGGTTGCCGTTTTGGTTTCTCTACAATCTCCTGCTCTCGACAATCCCGATGAGCTTCTCCGCCAGCGGGTAGGTGATCATCAGCGTGTTGACGAGCCCGCCGCGGAGCGCGCCGTAGACGGCCTCGGCCTTCTCCTCGCTCGCGGCGACGCAGATCACGTTGCCGCTGGCGCGGATTTCGTCGAGCGTCAGGCCGACGAGCAGCTCCTTGTACATCCCCTCGATCTCGCAGCCGGCGATGTCGAAGAAATGGCCGCCGATGTGGCCGACGCAGCCGATCTCGCACAGCCGAGCGAGCTTTTCGGCGCCGATCACGTTCTCCCAGCTGCGGCTGCGGATCGAGCCGACGCTCGTCAGGATGAAGTCCGCCTTGCGCGCGATCTCGATCGCCTCCAGGTTTCCGGGGTGGCGCATGAGCTCCGCATGCTGCTCCTTCGAGGCGGCGTAGAGCGGCGCGTCCAGCGGAAAATACCGGCCGCCGTAGATGCGGGAGAACCGGTAGCTCAGGCCCAGGCTCTCCGGGTTCGAGCTCGGCCAGGTCATGCTGCCCATGATCGGCACGACCGTGAAGGGGATGTTCTTGCTGCTGCCGATGGAGTTGACGACGTAGGAGATCGTATTGCCCCACGAGAGGCCCAGGACCGAGAGGCTGAGCGCGTTGCAGCTGATGTAGAACGACGCGAGCTTCCCCAGCGCGTCGAGCACGATTGCGGAGTCCTCGGTATCGAACCGGAGCACGCGCACGCGGTCGATGGAGAACGCGGTCTTCACCGCATCCTCCATCGCGAGGTCGCGCTGCCAGGGCTCGTTGATCTTGAGCTCGACGACGCCGCTCTGCCGCGCCTTCTTCAAAAGCCGCGATACCGTGGAGCGGGAGAGGAACAGCCGGTCGGCGATGTCGGACTGGTTCATGTCGGCATAGTAGTACAGATAGGAGACGACGCTCATCAGTTCCTGCTCATTCTGCTCCTTGTCCATGCCCCCACTGCCTCCCCCCGGCGCTTTAAAATCGGTACGCGGCGGCCTCGAAGATCATGCGGTTCGCGCTGAGCAGGTAATCCCCCCCGGCGGCGTTCAGGATCGCGAGGTTGCTCGGGCCGGAGCCGGCTTCGAGCTGCTGCGTGAAATACCCGCCCCGCTCGCCGTCCCAGCGCACGAGGAACAGGTCCGCGGCGAGCTTGCGCGCGCCCCCGGCGAACATCCGCTCGCCGCGTATGCGCCCGCTGATGACCGCGTGATAGAAATCATTCTCTACGGGGTAGGCAAAAACCTCCCGATACCCGCCCCCATCGCGGTGAAAAATCTTGAATTGGTTCCCGTGGAACGGCAGGAGCGCCGCGATCTCCCTCTCGCCGTCGCCGTCGATGTCGCAGACGGCGATGTCGCTGACCGGGAAGTCGAGCAACCGCTCGGTGCGCCACGCCCCGCCGCGTCTGTCCGGCGGCAGCGTCACGAACACGCCCTCGCGGCTCGACGTGAACGCGGCGTCCCTTCCCTCCCACTCGCCCTTGCAGAAGCCGTGGTTGACATAATAGTCGCCCGGCAGCGGCACGAGCTCGACGCGGAAGGGGCCGTCGGCGGATTCCGGCAGCTCGCCTATGTACAGGTGGCCGGGCTTCGACCAGTCCTCCTTGTCCGCCTTGCCGCCATGCAGCGTCGCCGCGACGATGTAGCGGGCCCCGTCGGGCGCGAGCACGGCGTCGAAGCGGTGCAGGTACGAAAGCTCCGCGATCGTCTCGTGCGAGAACGCGCCGTCCCGGTAGCGCACGAGCTCGATCGAGCTGCCCTCCGAGTCGACCATCGAGTAAAAGCCGCGCGAGATCAGCGCGACGCCGCCGCGCCCCGGAAACGGGACGATCGACATCGTGCCGCCGCCGCCCTCCCAGATCACGTCGCATTGTTCGAACCGCTCGCCGCGGAACGCGCGCACGGAGCCGGGGCCCTCGCCGCCGAAGAACAGGCACGGCTCGCCCTCGAGCTCGACGCCGAGCGCCGCGTAGCACTTTTCGATGCTGCCCAGGCGGATCTTCTCAAACGAAAGTTCCTTTTTCATGCGAGCGCCTCACAGCATCGACTTGAACGGCAGGTCGGGCTCGACCGCGAACGCGTCGTCGAAGCCGCGGTCGTACATGTATTGCAGCCGGTCCTTGTCGACGGGCCAGGTGAACTTGCCGCCGACCTCCCAGATGAACGGCTTGAAGCCATATTGCAGGCGGTGGCGGCGCATCCCGTACAGCGCGAGGATTTCGTTGGGGTCCGCCTTGAAGTTCGTCCAGATGTCGTGGTGGATCGGGATGACGACCTTGCACTTCAGGCACTCGGCCATGCGCAGGATGTCGATCGACGTCAGCTTGTCGGTCATGCCGCGCGGGTTTTCGCCGAACGAGCCGAGCGCGACGTCGATGTGGTTGTCGTTTCCGTGCTTGGCGTAGTAGTTCGAGTAGTGCGAGTCGCCGCTGTGGTAGAGCGTGCCGCCCGGCGTCGAAAACAGGTAGTTGACCGCGCGCACGTCCATGTCCTGCGGCATCGTGCCCTTGAGCGTGACCTCCGGCGGCACGGTCACGAGCTCCGTGCGGTCGAACGAATCGAGCGCCCTGACCTCGACGTCCTTGACCATCACGCTGTCGCCCGGGCGGACGACCGTGCAGCGGTCGGCGGGCACGCCCCACTCGACCCACTTTTGGACGCAGTTCTCGGGGCCGATGAAGCGCGCGTCCGGGCAGTTTTCGAGCACCGCCGCCGCGACGTGAACGTCCATGTGGTCGGAGTGGTCGTGCGTCGCGAGCAGCGCGTCGACGCCCTTCATCGCGAACGGGTCGATCACGCAGGGGACGTTTCTGAGGTTCGGCTGGACCTTGAGGCAGCCGATCATCTTCATGTGCTGGTGGCCCTGCTTCATCAGGCCGCTGCCGTGCGTCTTCTTGCCGGTGCCGCACCAGAGGTCGGTCACGAGATTCGTGCCGTTCTCGGTCTTGAGCCAGATGCCCGTGCAGCCGAGCCACCACATGGCGAAGGTGCCGGGCTCCACATTCTCGCGCTCGATTTCCTCGTTGAGCCAGATCCCCCACTCCGGGAAGGTCGAAAGAATCCAGCTCTCCCTCGTGATGTCCGCAATTTTCGATGCCATTGTGCTATCCCTCCGTCTCGGTTTTTGTCATTTTCAAATCGGGGTGTGCGGCGCGGTAGAGCCGCTCGGTGCGAAGTTTTATGTCCCGGTACAGCCGCGCGTTCGCCGGGTCGGGGCGGAGCACCTCGCCCTCGTCGCCCGCGCGGGCGGCCTCGAGCGCCGATCGGCAGTCCGGGTAGAGCCCGAGCGCGACCGCCGCCGAGACGAACGCGCCCACGGCCGTCGCCTGCGCGTTCCGATGGCGGACGAGCGTCCGGCCGGTCATGTCGCAGAGTATGCGGTTGTAGATTTGGGACCTGGACAGCCCGCCGGCGACCGCGATCGAAGTCGCCTCCCGGCAGGTCTCGGGGAGCATGTCGATGCTCTTGGCGATCTCGGCCGCGATGCCCTCGTAGAGCGCGCGAACCATGTCGCTTCTGCGCGTGCCCAGCGAGAAGCCCGCGAAGTGCGCGCGCGCCTCCGGGTTCCAGTCGCGCGAACCGCAGCCCTGGAAGTGCGGCACGACGAGCAGCCCGTTCGCGCCGGGCGGCGTCTTTTCCGCGATCGAATCGACCGCCGGGTAGTCCGGGTGCTCGCCCCAGTATTCCGGGAAGTACTCGCGGATCAGCCAGTCCAGCGCCGATGCGCTCGCGATGACGTTCATCTCCTGCGTGTACATGCCTTGGATCGCCGCGACGTTGCAGATGACGGACGGGTTCTCGAGGTACGGCCGGTCCGTCAGCGAGATCACGAACGAGCCGGTGCCGGAGTTGACCTCGATCGTCCGGCCGTCCATGACCCCTAAGCCCAGCGCGCCCAGCTGCTGATCGCCGCCGGCGCTGACGACCGGCGTGCCCTCGGCGATGCCGGTCATTTCGGAGAACGCGCGGTTCACGCGGCCGACCACGGCGCCCTGGTCGCGGAGCTCGCAGAGCTTTTCCTCCCCGATGCCGAACAGGTCGCACATCTCCCGGCTCCACGAAAGCGTCCGGATGTCCATGAGCAGCGTACGGCTCCCGTAGGTCCGGTCGGTCGCGAACTCGCCGGTCATCCGGTGGATCACGTAGTCCGGAACGATCATCGCCTTGTACGCGCGGTCGTACAATTCCGGCTCGTTTTCCTTCATCCAGATAAGCTTCGTGACGGTGAACACCGTGTTGACCGAGGCGCCGCAGGTGTTGTAGACGAGCGCGTCCGCGTGCCGGAACCGCTGGCAGATGTCGCTGTTTCTGGTGTCCTGCCACATGATGAAGTTGCGAAGCGCGCGCCCGTCCCGGTCGACGAGCGTCGGCGCCGAGCGGAACGCCGTGACGGAGATCGCGCCGACGCGGTCGCGGGAGGCGATCGACCTGCAGATCGCGAGCAGCCCCTCCTCGTAGACCTCGGGCCGCTGCTCCATCCGCCCCTCCGATTTGTCGATCAAAAGCGGCGTCTTCACGGACTCCATGCCGAGCACTTGCCCGCCGGGACCGAACAGCATGCCCCGCATGCTCGTCGTGCCGATGTCCAAGGTCAGTATGTTCATAGGTCCTCCCCTCAAGAGCCGGTCGGTCGCGCAACTTCCCTATCGACGAAGTTATCATGAAACGCGCGCTTTTTCAATACGGAAATCACAAATTGCACAGATGTTCAAAGCGCGCGTAAGGAAGATTGAACAATTGTGCAATGTAATCTGTGCGTGTTGACGAAAATAGCGCCTATGTGTTATGCTCGACGCAACGGAAAGCGCCCGGGATTCCGGCGCCGAAGAAAAATCACGGAAAGAGGTTAGCTGTTATGAAGAGAGTCCTTGCCATCCTCGTTGTTCTCGTTCTCTCGCTGGGCGCGACCGTCGCCCTGGCCGAGAAGAACCCCTACACGGACGAGCTGCGCATCGCGTGGATTCCGACCGCCGCAACGGAGGCGAACTGCACCGCCTGGGGCAACGGCATCCAGCGCGAGGCCGCCTTCTGGGCCGACGTCGCGATCGACGTCTACGACGGCGAGAAGAACGCCGACAAGCAGGTGACGCTGATGAACGACTGCATCGCGCAGGAGTACGACGGCATCATCATCCAGACCTACAACAAGGCGACCCTGACGCCCGCGATCGAGGACGCGGAGGCCGCCGGCATCCCGGTCGTGTGCATCAACATGGCCTCCGAGGCGGTCTGCCACGGTCTCGTGTCGATGACCGACTACGAGGCGGGCGCCGTGATCGCCACCGAGATCGCGACCGCGCTGAACGGCGAGGGC
>Ga0123333_10005633_pt1 | contig 11214 bp, 4 predicted proteins | sample BioC12SIPDNA_3_FD_89957 | JGI IMG/M metagenome (GOLD analysis project Ga0123333, IMG submission 89957) | Anaerobic biogas reactor microbial communites from Washington, USA - Biogas_R2_B C12 SIP DNA | ecosystem: Engineered > Bioreactor > Anaerobic > Unclassified | place: Washington, USA...
GGCTTGCCATGTTGGGCGCCGCACTGCTGGCGGCGGCCGGGTTGCTCGGCTTCAGCGCTTGGCGCCGGTTCCGCCGCGAGTTCCGCGGGTTGGAACAAACGCTGGAAGAACTGCGGGAAGACGTTTCGTGGATCGAGGAGTGGGTCAACCGGGCTGAGGACACGTAGTCTACTCAACCGGCAACCACTCGATTCCCGACGGCGTCGCCCGCAACCGTTTGGCGCGGATGTTCGAACCGCCGCCTTCTTCGTAGTAGACGATGAGCACCGTACCGTCCTTGAGGTTGACCATCGACGGATAGGCCCCGCCCACGGTGTCGACCGGCACGTTTTCGCTCCAGGTCTTGCACTCGTCCATGCTGTAGTGGAGGCTCGTCGCGGGAACACGGTGGGCCAGGAGAATGATGCCGTCGGCGGTGCGAAGGAAGTAGGGGCAGTGGCCGGGAAAACCCATCGGTTTGGAGACGGTCCAAGTCTCACCGCGATCCTTCGACACGGCGTAGCACATTGCCGGCCGCTGGGCGGCGTAGAGCGTGCCGTCGGTAAGCTCAATGACGTCGGTTTCGGCATCGAGCCGAACACCGCCGTTGTCGATATCGACGGCGGGCCGCCAGGTCTTCCCGTTATCGTCGCTGATTCCGACAGCCCCCTGCGCGGAGCCGGCCGTTTCCTTATAGAGCCCGAGGATCAGCCGTCCGTCGGAGAGTTCGCGGATCGGCGAGCTGCAGTAGTACCCCTCGTAGATCTGCCTCGCTTCGGACCACGTCCCGCCGAGGTCTGTGGAGGTGACGATCCATGTGCCGAGCCCTTTCCATCGCCCCTCTTGGCCCTCAATCCGGCGGAGCGAAAAGAAGTTGCAGATCAATTGCCCGCTTCGCAACTGGACGATCGACGGATCGCGATCGTCGTCCGGACCATCGTAGAGGATTTCGGGCTTGCTCCAGGTGCGGCCTTCGTCGCCGGAGACGGCATAGCTGACGCGGCCCCCCTTGGGCAACTGCTCGTTGGGCAAGGCGACGTGGCCGTAGCCGGCATAGAAGACCGACATGAGTCGGCCGTCGCTGAGGCGGCAGACGTCGGGAAACGCCTCGTAGGCGCCGGCCCCCGCGTCCTTGGCGACGAAGACATGCATCGGCGGCGGAATGACGAACTTGCTTTCGGCCTTGAGAGCCTTTCCGTACGCGACGATGTCCTTCACGTGCGCGACGCCCTGGTTGGCATAGAGCCCGATGCGGCCGCCGTCGATCGTCGCATCGTCGGCTTCGAAGAGCATCTTGCCGTTGAGCCAGACGCGGAGCGTGCCGCCGGTAGACTCAAGCCGTCCTGTGTGCCACTGGCCTGCCGGCTTCTCCAAACCGCCCACCCGCTTGATCTCGTTCCACATGCGGCCCTCGTCCGAACGCACAAGAATGGCCTGCGCGCGATCGAAGTGGACGTAGTAATAGCTGTTTGGGTCGCGGGCGCGCACGATGAATCCGCAGGCGAGCACGCCCTCTTGCTCGGGCTCGACGAGAAAGCGGGCTTCCAGGGCGACGTCGCGGAACTGCCAGGGGGTGTAAAACGCCCGGCTCATCTCCTCGCGGCCATCGAGGACGAGTTCGCCGTCACGAATCGAGCCTGTTTCGGCGGAGAAGACCCACTGGGATGCGACGTCGGACGCCGAAAGATCGATCTTCATAGCATCGGCTTGACTGGCCGGCTCGGCTGAGAGTGAGAGCGGCAGTGGTGCGAGAGCCGTAAGAACCAATAGACAAGCAAGGGCCTTGCACGATGCGATGTCCGGCAGCCCGGTTGCCAGGCATCGGGTTTGAGCGGCAAAGACGCTTCGTTGGGCAGGAGCAGCCGGGCTGCTTGGCAATGAGCGAGATTTCATGCAAGTCTCCTTATTTGGTTTGAACGAAAAAACGTGTGACGTGTGGCACTGCTTGGAGTTGAACGGGTTGTCCATCTGTGGCGACGTCTCCACAACTCCAAGCAGTGCGACGCCGGCGGACGGGCGGTGCGTCTCACTGCTTGTGATTGTGGCAGGTCTGGCACCAATGGAGAATCCATTCAATCACAAGCAGTGCCACACCGAAAACCGAGAATCCCGGAATCGCGCAAAGCTATTTCACCACTGACACTCATTCACTTGCGGGACGAGCCCGCGTGAGCAGGCTGGTGCAGTTCCGTCGGATCGTCGGTGAGAACCAGACAGCCGACGATTGCCGCGCCCTTGTCGAGCTTTATCGTGATCGGATGATCCTCCGCCGTCAAGTCGATCTTTCCCAGCAGCAGCCACGTCGCGTCGGCGATGTCGGTCGGAGCCGAGACTTCCTCGCCTCCAACCGCCAGCCGCGGCGCACTGCCGCCGCTCAGCGCCCGCAACCAGACGCGGTACTTACCGGCGGCCGGCACACGGACCTGCCACGAGGCCGTGCCCTGGTTCTGGATCGCCGCTTGTTGAGGAAGATCCTCCGGTGGCTGGAGACGGGCGCCGTCGGTCAGTTTCGCATCTTCCGGGAGCAGTTGCAGGTAGCTGTACGTTTCCTCGCCGGCGGCGTCGAGCGGGACGACGCTGATATCGTCGAAGTACATTTCGGTGTCGATCTCGTCGCGTGACCCAGTGTTCAGCGCAAGGTAGTTTCTCGTGTTGTATTCGGGAACCGTGAAGTCGGCAGAGAGCCGCTGCCACGACTTGAGTTGCGTCAAGTCGTAGCGGTTGGTGGTTGCCGAGGCCCGCGATCCACCGGCATCTCGGAACTGAATCCGCACACTCGGCCCCGCGGCGCCGTCGCTGAAGCGATCCACTCGCAGCCAGGCGGTGAGGCGGTACTTTTCGCCGGGGACAAGCCATTTAATCTCATAGGGCGAGGAGGCAGTGTCGTAGGTGGTGTTGACGAATTCGCCTTGCCCGGCGTGGGCGCCGAGAATCTTCAGCGACGCCGCCCCCGAGTGCTTGACCTCGGTACACCGCTGCACGTTCCAGCCGCGCGAGGGCCAGCGTTCGATGTCCGTCTCGAAATCGGGATTGGGAACCGCCGTCGGCAGCCGTCTCGCCGCCGGGCCGTCGATGAGCGCGCGGATGCGATCGAGCATCTCGTTGAAGCGCTCGCCGGGGAGCCTTCCCACCTCGTCCATCGCCTGGGCAGATGCGCAGAGTATGTATCCGGCCGCTTTGCCAGCCGTGGGTAGGCTGCTCCAACCCGCCGCCAGCGATTGGCGACAGATGTCGGCGAGCTTTTCGTCGTTGGCGTGGCGCGCCGCGAAGGCCATGCCCTGCAACTGAATCCAGGCGCGGCCGACCGAGGCGGAGGTGTGGGGGCAGGAGGTGTAGCGGAAGCCTTTCTCGGCAGGCACCCACATGGTGTCGGCAATGAAGCGGGCGGTCTGGACGATATCCTCCGCAATCCGCTCGTCCCGCGTCTCCTCGTAATACATCCGTTGGGCGGTCATCTCCACCGCGAGCATGAAACCCGCCTCGCCGCCGTGCTTCTGATCGTCGGGGCAGTTGCAATGGCCGGTGGGAAGCTTGTGGTAATGGAATCCGTGGTTGCCGGTGGCCAGTGATTTCTCATGGACGGCGTCCATCAGGATCTTGGCCGCATTGAGGTAGAAAAGATCCTCGGTCGCCAGGTAGGCCGCCATCTGCATCTTGCCGATCCATCCGGGTTCACGGGCGTTGAAGAAGCTGTAGTTGGTCGTGCCCGGGCCGCCGTACACGTCGGAGATTATCTTCGCCGTGTCGAATGAGCGCCGGTCGCCGCCGAGCAGGTAGTGCTCGAACATGCCCTGCGACCAGACGTGGCCGCGGTTGTCCGACCAGCCGGGCGACGCGTAGACTTTCATGTCCTTGTATTCGCCGGGATAATAGCCGGCGGTGTGGCCGATCTAATGCGTCCACTGCTGTCCCACTCGCCGCGGGTCCGAGGCATGATGCCGGGTATCGACGTCGCGCTGGTGCCGGATCGCCTCTTCGGCCCTGCGGAAAAACTCGGGCTTCTCGCTGCGGACAAACTGGGTGAGGAAGCCGTGGCCGAGATCGTACTCCAGATTGCCCCAGTTCCATACCCGCTCGCCGTGCCAGTCGCCGAAATTCATCATTCCGTACTCGCGCTCTCTGTCGCGGTTCTGGAGAAACTGCTCAATGCCGACGGCCAGCGCTTCATCGTAGCCGGGGAATTGGTCGCGGTCCGAAACGCCTAGCCCCTGCAGCGCCCGGGAGTCTTCCATCCACTCCGGTGGGACCGACGCCACCGGCCTCTCCCCGAGCAACGACTGCGCCACCGCAACGTCGCCGCGACCAATCCAGATTTCCCATGTCTTGGAGAAGCCCTGCCGGTACGTATGCAGTCCGTCGCGGATCTGATAGTAAAGTTTGTCCTCGTCGGGACGGTTTTCGTAGGCGCCGACGGGCAAGGCGGGGCAAAGCCCGAAATAGACCCGCCCCTGGCGGACTTCCACCGAAGCGGGCCACTGCTGCCAAAAATGGCGCATGAGCGCCCAATGGTCGCCGCCGAGGCGAACCAGCCCGTCCAGGCGTTTGCCTTTCGCATCGCCGGGCTGCTTGATCCACTCGAAGTCTTCGCGCTGGAGGACACTCTCCCCGTCGGCAAGCTCGATCGACTCGGCCGGGGCGCCGACGGTGTAACGTGCTGTCTGCGACGCATTCCGCAAGCCAACGGCGAGGGAGCGGATGGAGGTGAATTCGCTCTGGGTATTGTCGTTTTCGATCGTGTAATCCAAGCGAGTCAGGCCGGTCTCCGGCCAGGCATGGCAGCGCGCGACGAAGGCGAACAACCTGCTTCCATCGCCGTTCTGATAATGTCCGCTGATCTTCACGACGCTCTTGACGGGGTTCGTCTCTTCCAGCTCGACGCGATCAATCACGTCGCGATACACGGCGCCTTGGGCATCCACCATCTCCGCCGTGATCGGTAGCGACGTCGCGCCCTTGTCCGGCGGCGCCGCGTTCGGCCCGCTTTTTCGTCGCTTCACCTCGTGCCCATACTCGAAAACGGCTTCTTTGGCGCCGGCCGGCGCGACGAAGTCGACGCGAGCCCATTTGATGCTCTGGTCCTCACGCCAACGGACCACGGGGTTGACGCCGCATAGCGTTTCGGTCCCTTCGATGAGAACCCGCGCGCCGGCTACGTCGCCCCACTGTCCCTTTGGGAAAGGTATGCCCACGGTGATCGGCAGTGGTTCCGCTTTCCAATTGCCGGGGTGCAGAGCGATGCGAACGCGCCCGTGCGGTACGCTCCCCTTGGGACGCTCGGGCCGGCGGACCGTGCGGATCTCGCTGGAGAACTCTCTGCCGGACCGTGTAACGCCGGTCACGCGCAGATGCACCGGCCAGACATCGATGCCCTCGATGTCCGCGCGATGGTTGTTGGCCCAACCGGTTCCCGCGTCGCGGTTATTGGTCGTGCCCCGCAGGCAACTCGGATCTTCTTGCTGCGATTGTCCGAGGTCGGCTGTCGGCCCATACTCCACCTGGCATTTCGCAGGGTCGGACTGTGCCGTGATCCAGCGAACATGGACTACGCCTTCCAGATCGGCCCATGCGTCGAGCTTTACGAGCACGGTGGCGACAGGCTGTTGTCCGTGAGCCGTGAGGCAACCGAGCATCGCGGCGCTCAAAAGAAGGCAAACATGTTTGTGAAGGGTCATTGTCGGTGCCTTTCGTGATACGCATCAGCGAAGAATAGGGATATGATTCCGCGAGCAGAACAACCGTCTTGCGCGCGTGTGGCACTGCTTGGACTTGAATGCAGTTTCCTTCAGGAGCGACTTCTCCACAACTCCAAGCAGTGCGGCGAGGGCTACGTTCCACTGCTTGGGATTGTGGCGAGTCTTGCACAATTGGAGAATCCGTCCAATCCCAAGCAGTGCCACACGGAACTCCGGACCTCCTTGAAATCTCGCAGAGCCTTTTAGTTTAGGCGGCCCGGCGGCAATCGGCAACCGCCGGCGACAACCCGTAAGAAGATGGCCTGACAACGGCTGCTTGTATTGGACCGGCCGCGCCGGCACAATAACGTCACGAAACGTCGCCGAAGACAGATCAACGACCCGAAAAGACGCTAGACCCTCCAGCAGCCCGGCTGCCAAGCATCGGTTTCCGGCAGCACCAACGCTTTGGCAAGTGGCAGCAGCCGGGCTGCTTCGCATTACGACCCGCCAGCGTATCGAGGACTGTGGGGCAGGTTGGCAACCTGCCTGTTTTGCACGCTGCTACGTGGCAGGTTGCAAACCTGCCCCACGAGGAACGGAAATGAAACGAAGTCGCGCGAACAAAAACATCGTCGTAATGGCCGCACTGACCGTGAACGTGCTCTTCGCGGCAGCGATGAACCGCCCGGTTCTTTCCGCTGACCTGGTTCGCGATGGAGCGGCGGTTTCCGTGATTGTCACGCCGAATAAGCCGCTGCCTGTGGTACGAGCGGCGGCCGAAGAACTGCAGGACCACGTTCGCAAGGCGTCGGGGGCCGAGTTGCCGATTGTGGCTGAGGACCAACGGCCCGAATCGGGAGCCTGCATCTTCCTCGGCGCGACGCGAGCCGCGGAGGACGCGGGGCTTGCCATCCCGGAAAACGTACCCAACGCGTTCGTCATCAAACGCATCAACGACTCCCTTTTTATTGTCGGCGACGATAGCCAAGGCGAGCCGTTCTGGATTCAACACGGCAATCTCACCCGCGTGGGAACGTTGTTCGGGGTTTACGAGTTTCTCGAGCGTCGCCTTGGTGTGCGATGGCTCTGGCCGGGCGATCTTGGAACCGTCGTGCCGCCGGCGAGCACCATCGCAGTGGGCGAATGGCAAGAAGGGGTTGGCAGGCCGCCCTTTCTCCATGCCCGTTGGCGGGACGGCGGCGTGTACATGGCCGGAGCGCAGGGCTGGGCCGCCGCGGAGAATCGGTCACGTTTTCTCAACGAGCAGGGGAAGTGGTTGCGGCGGCATCGCTTCGCCATGGGGCTGAACATGGACATGGCCCACTCGTATACCGACTGGTGGGATCGGTTCGCCCGAGAACACTCCGAATACTTCAACCTGCTGCCCGACGGCACCCGTCGCTCCGATCCGCTCTATCACGGCGGCAGTGACAAACTCATCGCGATGTGCGTCGCCGAGCCGGGAGTGTGGCGACAGAAGGTTGCCGACTGGGCCGCCCGTCGCACGCCTCAAGCCCCTTATGTCGACGCCAGCGAGAACGACACGCCCGGCAAGTGCGTCTGCGAAAAGTGCCTGGCGTGGGACGAACCCGATCCCGAGTCGGCGGCGTCTTTCGGTCGGCGGATCGAGGCGGCGCGCAAGCGATTCGGCCGCGGCGACGGCGATTGGCACGAGGCGCTCGGCTCTCTTTCCGACCGCTACGCCCGCCTCTACCTGGCGGTGCAGAAAGAGGCGGAGGCGATTGATCCGGAGGCGGTCGTGATGGGCTATTCCTACGCGAACTACGTCGCCCCGCCGCGGCGCACCCAACTCAACGAACGGATTATCATCGGCATCGTTCCGGCGCTAATGTTCCCCTGGACGCCGGAGAAGCAGCGGCAGTTCCGGGAGCAGTGGGACGGCTGGTCCGCCGCGGGCGCGCGCCTCTTTCTGCGTCCGAACTACATGCTCGACGGCCACAACCTGCCGATCGCTTTCGCTCGCAAACTCGGCGAGGACTTTGCCTACGCCGCCGCCCACGGCCTGGTCGGCACCGATTTCGACTCGCTCACGGGCCAGTTCGCTACCCAAGGCCCCAATTTGTACATGCTGGCGCGGCTGCACGACGATCCGTCGCTCAGCCCCGATGCCGTGTTGGCGGAGTTCTATTCCGCATTCGGGGATGCGGCGGTAGCAGTGAACCAATACTTCACGCATTGGGAGCAGGTGTCGGACGGCGTGACGGACGAAGCCTATCGCAACGCCGAACTGCACTGGTCCTACTTCTACCGCAATGCCGACGGCATCTTCACGCCCGCCGTCATGGCGAAGGGGCGAGCGCTGTTGGAAGGCGCTAAGGCGTCGGCGGCGGGAAACGCTATGGCTCAAGCCCGCGTCGCCTGGCTCGACTGCGGCCTGCGCAACGCCGAACTGACATTAGCCGCTCAGAGATCGATGCGAGCCGATCGCAACGCGGGCAACTTTCAAGAGTGCGCGGCGGCACTGGCCAAGCTGGATACGTTTCGTGCCGAGGTGGAAGGACGCTTGGTGGCCAATATGGGCTTTTTGGCCTGGGCTGAAAACCGCTTTTGGGATCGCGCTCTGATCCGGGAAATGGCCACTCCCGGGATCCGCTTGCCCGATCCGTGGAAGTTTCAGTGGGATCCAAACGATGAAGGAATCGCTCTTCAGTGGTTTTCCGAGAACTTCGATGCCGGCGGTTGGCAGGAGATCAGCACGGACGATGCTTGGGGAGCACAGCCTGTCGGCAAGAGATGGAAGGCCGAGCACGGGACCGACTACGACGGCGTTGCCTGGTATCGGACACAGTTCGCCGTTGCGGCTGGTGAAGATGATCGGGAGGTCCGTCTTCTATTCGGCGCGGTCAACGGAGACTGTACGGTCTGGGTGAACGGTCGGCAGGTGCTGGAACGGACTTGCTCATCCGAGGATCAAGCCAATCCGTGCGCGGAGGCGTTGGAAGTGGATATCTCCCACGTCATGCGCTGCGACGGTCCGAACACGCTGGCGGTGCGAGTTGCAGGCCGCGGCGATGCGGGTGGCCTTGCCGGCCCGGTATGGTTGGCGATCTCCGCGGCCCCGGCCGGGGAGGACAAGAACCTTCTGGGCAATGGTGGTTTCGAGGAAGGCGGAACCGGTTGGGGAAAGAGCGTCATGCATGGGAAGTTCGATTTCGCCATCGACACCACCGTGTCGCACAGAGGAAAAGCGTCGGCCCGCCTCACCTGTGTTGAAACGGTTCCGCAGGGTGCTCAGGAGGCGGTTCGCGCCGGTGCCTGGGGGCGGTGGTACCGCACCGGTATCCGAGTGCAAGAGGGTGGGAAGTACAGGTTTCGCGTATGGGTGAAGACTTCGAGAGATTTTTCCGGCCGCGTGCGGGTCTTCCTCACCGGCGATAGAGACGTGTCCACACGGACCGGCGACATGCTGAACACACAGGGAGTATGGCGAGAGCTGGTCGTCGATGGATTTGTCGCGAAGACAAGCGACGCCGGCGTCTACCTGAATGGGTACGATTCCACGGGGACGGTTTGGTTCGACGACGTCGAACTGATCGAGCAGCGGTGAGTGTAGGTGGCGTGGGTTAATTGGCGCGAAGAATGAGCCGGCCGCCGCGCTGGCGGCTCCAGGTTTCCGCCAGAGTGCCGGCCCACTGGACGAATTGGTTGTCCTCGCTGCGGTAGACGGTCACGTTCAACGGCAACTGAGTTTTGTCGCCTGGCGTGAAGCGCAGGATCGACAGCGGGATCCGCCACTCGCATCGCCAGACGGTCTGGTCCACGGCCGCCGCGTAGCCGCTGGCTTGGCGGAGCGCCGCGGCCTCTTCCTCCGAGGCCCCGGCGGCGCCGAGACTCTGAAACTGCCCGTCGGCGAAGCCGCGCAGGACATAGACGACTGGCTGCCCGTCGGGGCGCTTGCCCTCCACGGCCAACTCGATGCCCTCATCGTTTCCCCAAGTGTGCCCCAGCTTGCGATCCTCGGGAAACATGCTGACTACGGTGACCCCGACGTAGAGATGCGACTTGTCGGCACAGAGCTTGGCCAGCAGCGGCGCACCGCGAGCACGACGCTGATCGGGAAGCTCCGCCAACCCGACGCCGCCGGCGGGCCACTCGTCGCCATCGAGCTTGCCGTCGAGCACGGGCGGCGCAGCCATCGGGGCGGCGTTGGCATAAAGGGGTTTTTCCCGCGGTTTTGCCGGGACGACCGGCATGGCGTCGGTAAGGGCGGGACGCCCGTCGCCTGTCTGTACGATCAAGTTGCCTTGCCACTCGGTCACGGCGTCCGAATCGCCGATCTTCAACTCGCCGCCGAGTTGAAAGGTATTGCCCGTCACCTGGAAACCCGCGCTGCGGGCAAAGGAGAGATGCATATCGCCGTCCGATAGAAAAACATTGTCGCGCAGCACGCAATTGAGCGTCATGTGGTTGTGCGTGGGTCGCTCGACGCCGATGGCGACGTTCTTCTCGACAATGCAGTCGCGGCACTTCTCATCGAGATAGTACGCCGAGACGCCGTAGCCCTCGCCCACCTTGACAATATCGCGGGCGACATTACGCCGAATCACGTTGCCCTTGGCGCCGCTGACATAGATCGCCGCTCCGTCGTGCATCTCCTGCATGCAGCGGTAGAGCAAGTTTTCTTCAATCACCGTGCCCGAGCCGCCGATCGCCATGCCGGAATAGGACGTGTCGTGGATTTCATTGCGGCGAATGGTGTACGATGCCTCGCTCCCGCCGGCTGCGAGGCCGATGGCGCTGGGGTAGAGCAAACCGACGTGGTGAATTCGGCTGTTTTCGACGCGGCCGCTTCCTTCGCCGATGCGGCAGCCGCCGGCGCCGAGGTGATGGAAATGGCAGCCGACGATATTCAGGTCGCGGGTGCCTGAATCGCGGAGGGCATGGCCCGCGACGTTGGTTATTTCCACGTCCGCAATGCGGATCCCTTCGCCGCGGGCGATTTGGACGGCGCCGCGATAGGCGCTGGCGCCGAATCCGCCGGCCTTGCAGGGGGTCGTGGTGGCGGAAAGAGTGAGCGACTGAAGGGTAAGATTGCGGACGAGCTTTGCGGCGGCGCTCTGGATGTCGATGATGGATTCAACGCAAGGCGCCACAACGATTGCCTCGCTCATGTCTTCATCGGCGAGGGACCAGTAGACAACCCTCCCTTCGTCACGATCGAGACACCACTGGCCGGGTTCCGTCATTCCTTCGCGGACATTCCACACGACGTAGCTATTGACTCCAAAAGCGCCCGGCGGGCTCTTCGACGGGGTGGAAAAAGTCAACGTACGGGTTCCGGGGTCGTGCGCGGAGACGCCGACCATCGACTCGTCCCACATGTGGTAGACGGTGACTTCCGCATTGCGGACGCTCAGCCACGGCCCCAGATCCCCCGAGGCGTATTGCATGGTCGTCAACTCTTTCTCGGTGGGCTTCCGCTCCCAGCCGCCGCCCGCGGTGCTCATCCAACGGACCGGGAATCGCGACTCGTGCTCGAATCGGCCGGTCTTCGGTAGGCGCGACCGGGGACAAAGGCGATCGTTGACGACCAGGGCCC
>Ga0123333_10005634_pt1 | contig 11206 bp, 6 predicted proteins | sample BioC12SIPDNA_3_FD_89957 | JGI IMG/M metagenome (GOLD analysis project Ga0123333, IMG submission 89957) | Anaerobic biogas reactor microbial communites from Washington, USA - Biogas_R2_B C12 SIP DNA | ecosystem: Engineered > Bioreactor > Anaerobic > Unclassified | place: Washington, USA...
CTCGACGGCGACCTGGATGGCTTCATGGAAGCCTATCTCCGGGAGCGGTTGGGAACTCAGCAGGAAACCGGCGCCTGACGGCCGGACAACAGGAGGAACCAGAATGGCTGCCAAATCAGGAAAGCGCGGCGCGCTGCGCAACGTGGCCCGCCAGCGCGCGACAAGCAAGCCCGCATCGCCCAAACCGGCCGCTTCCAGACCGTCGGCCTCCAGCGTGCGGCGCTCGACCCCGGCCCGAACATCGCGCACCACCGACCGGGCGCGCAGTACAACGACCAGCCGCCCGACCGCGCGCCGGAGCACGCCGGCAGTCACGTCCAGCGCTCCGCCACGGCCGGCCGCAAGCAGCAGGGGCACATCTCCGCTACGGCGCAGAGCGCAGGAGACCCAGCCGCAGCCGGCCGTGCGCTCCTCGGGCGGGGCTGTGCGTGGCGGCACGTTTGGCCGCGCGCGCCGTGCGACGATACCGGGCGCCGTGGGCACGAGCGCCGGCACGCACGTAGACGACCTGCGGATGCAGGTCCAGCAGTTGCGCAGCCGCTTCTCCCAGCTGCAGGCCCAGGCGCAGCTCGGCGATCTCTACCAGCAGATAGGCCGCTACGACGCGCGCGTGAACGAGCTGCCCCGCGAGCTGGAAGCGCTGCGCAGCCGTGGCTATATCCACGCCGGCCTCATCGACGACGACATTGCCGACGTCGTGCGCCAGTGGGAAAGCAGCCGCTACTCGGTGCAGGCGGCCCTGGACCAGCAGACCAGCCGGATGAGCCAGGCTCTGGCGCAGGCGGCAGCGTACGTGAACCAGCTTTCGGCGGGCGACGTTGCCGCGCTGTCGGCTGCCGACAGCGCGCTGGCGGCCCTGCAAAACCAGATCTATGCGGCGCGCAACAGCGTGGGCGGTCTCTTTGGGGGCATCGAGCAGCCGCTCTCCTTCCTGGAGCAGACGATCCAGCGCTTCGACTGGGTTCTGGAGCAGTTCCAGAGCTCGCCCAACATCCGCCTGATGGATGCGGAAGCGCCGCTGATGGCTACCGAGGCCGAGTGGGAGCGCGACGGCGAAGAAGGGCCGGACGGCACGCTCTATCTGACCGACCAGCGGCTGCTCTTCGAGCAGAACGAGGAAATCGCCACCGAGAAGCTCTTTGGCCTGATCACGACGAAGAAAGAAACGCGCCGGGAGCTGTTGCTGGACATGCCGATTCATCAAATCGAACAGGTCGGCCAGGCGCAACAGGGTGGTTTTCTCGGCCTGGGTCGCACGGAAAAGCTGCAGCTGATCCTCTCGGCACAGGCTCAGGTCGGCCGGGCCAACTTCGAGCTGAAGGGGCAGGCGGCGTCGGATTGGGTCATCTGGATCAAGCGGGTCCAGTCGGGCGAGATAGACCGCGACCGGGCTGCCGGCTTTGCCGAAGAGGTCCGCGCCGCCGAGGAACGCGCTGCCCGCTTCCCCGCGCAATGTCCCAACTGCTTCGGGCCTCTGCCGCCGCCGGCCCGTGGCGAGACCTACGTCGTCTGCGAATACTGCGGCTCGGTCATCCATCCGGCAGAAGAGCCGCCGGCAGGGTAGCGTCGTGAACCGCTCGATGCCGCCCGGCACGGTCATTCCCGAGCTGGCCTACGCGGACGTGCGTGAGGCGGTTGACTGGCTCTGCCGGGCCTTTGGCTTCGCCGAGCGCCTGCGCATTGGCGATCATCGCGCCCAGCTCACCTATGGCGAGGGCTCTATCGTGGTGACGCGGCTGCCGGATGGGGCCGGCCCTGTGCCGCCGGAGCGTCGCGATCATGCGGTGATGGTGCAGGTGCCCGACGTGGACCGGCACCACGAGCAGGCCGTTGCTTCGGGCGCGAAGATCGTCAGCCCGCCCACAGACTATCCCTACGGGGAGCGGCAGTACACGGCAGACGACCCGGGCGGGCACCGCTGGACTTTTTCGCAGTCGATTGCCGACGTGGACCCGGCGAGCTGGGGAGGTATCCTGCGCGGGTAGAGGCTCCGCTGCAGATAGGTTGGACGAGGAACTTTTCCCGCGCTATGAATCGCCGGAAAGACTTGCATTTCTCGCCGTTTCTGCTATACTTTATTATTCGTCCGGCAAGTATTAACTTTGCCTTGGAAGTTGCAGAAACGCTTTGACCGGTGGCACGTAATTATTACAATTGAAGCTGACTTACGAACAACGAAGAGCGTTGGCCTATTGCCATACGCTCTTTTGGCGTGCATAGCCGGAGCATTGAAGCGCGTGATTTTGGCAGCAGTCTCAGAGTGCCGCCGGCAAGGCCGGGGGTGGAGCCCACTGCCCCTTTTTTGTGTATCCTGAGTGTTGTTGGGAGGACACCTGGTGGAAACCAATGAATTCCGCAAGTTGCGTATCAGCCTAGCTTCCCCCGAGCAGATCCGTTCCTGGTCGTATGGTGAAGTCACCAAACCCGAAACCATAAACTACCGCCGCCTGCGCCCGGAGAAAGATGGCCTCTTCTGCGAGGCGATCTTTGGTCCGACGCGTGACTGGCAATGTTATTGCGGCAAGTACAAGAACGTCCGCTACAAGGGCATTGTCTGCGATAAGTGCGGCGTCGAGATTACCCGCTCTTCTGTACGGCGCGAGCGCCTGGGCCATATTGAGCTGGCAGCGCCCGTCGCCCACGTCTGGTATACCCGTCGCGTGCCCAGCTATCTGGGCCTGCTGCTCAACGTCTCCCGCCGCAACCTCGACCGTGTCCTCTACTTTGCGCAGTACGTCGTCACCCATGTAGACGAAGACGCGCGCGAGCGGGCGCTGAAGCGCCTGGAAGAGGAGCTGCAGGAGGCTGAGCTGCGCCTGGAGCAGGAAATTGACGAGCAGGTCGAAGCCGCCACGGCCGAGACCCGCGAGCGACTGGAAGCGCTGACTGCCCGACTGACCGAGCTGAACGAGACCTTCGAGGACCGGCTGGCCAACGTCACCGACGAGGTCGTGCAGGAAGCCAAGAGCGTCGAGCAGAAGCTGAACAACCTGCAGGGCAAGGAAGCGCCCGAGCAGATCAGCCTGGGCGGCACCCGTATCGTCGCCAAGGGCGAGACGGTGGGCCGCGAACACGTCGTCATGGTGCAGGAAGTCACCACCGAACGGCTGAATCAGGTGCAGCAGGAGTCGCAGGAAGACCACGAAACGGAGGTCGCTTCGCTGCAGCGCGAGATCGACCAGCTCCGCGAAGAGATTGCCGGCATCGAGGAACAGACCCGCGATGCCGTGTCGGGCCGGCTGGCCCGGCTGCGCGAATCGGCGCAGCACAACCGCGACGAGCTGGAAAACCTCGCGCAGATGAACTTCCTCAACGAGAACGATTATCGCGATCTGAAGAGCAAGTTCGGCAACGTCTTCCGCGCCGATATGGGCGCCGAGGCGTTCCACGAAATCCTCAAAGGCATGGACCTCGACGCGCTTTCCCGCGAGCTGTGGCGGGAGGTGCGCACGACGCGCTCCAAGCAGAAGGCCAAGCGCGCCACCAAGCGGCTGCAGGTCGTCGAGGCGCTGCGCAAGAGCGGCAACCGGCCGGAGTGGATGATCCTTACCGTTCTGCCGGTTATCCCGCCGGAGCTGCGCCCGATGGTCCAGCTTGACGGTGGGCGCTTCGCCACCAGCGACCTGAACGATCTGTACCGCCGTGTCATCAACCGTAACAACCGCCTCAAGCGACTGCTGGAGCTGGGCGCGCCCGACGTCATCGTGCGCAACGAAAAGCGCATGTTGCAGGAAGCTGTCGATAGCCTGATCGACAACAGCCAGCGCGGCAAGGCGCTCAGCCGCCGGGGTCGCCGCGAGCTGAAGTCGCTGTCCGACATGCTCAAGGGCAAGAAGGGCCGCTTCCGCCGCAACCTGCTCGGCAAGCGTGTAGACTACTCGGGCCGCTCGGTCATCGTCGTCGGCCCCAACCTGAAGATGGGCGAGTGCGGCCTGCCCAAGACGATGGCCCTGGAGCTGTTCCGGCCGTTCGTCATCAGCAAGCTGATCCAGTACGAATACGCCAGCAACGTCAAGGGCGCCAAGCGGTTCATCGAGCGCCAGCCGCCCGAGGTCTGGGAAGTGCTGGAAGAGGTGATCCAGGATCGCCCCATCCTGCTCAACCGCGCGCCGACGCTGCACCGCCTGGGTATTCAGGCCTTCATGCCCAAGCTGGTCGAAGGCAAGGCCATCCAGCTGCACCCGCTCGTCTGCGCGGCGTTCAACGCCGACTTTGACGGCGACCAGATGGCCGTTCACGTGCCGCTCTCCGACAAGGCCGTGGCCGAGGCCAAAGAGTATATGATGGCCACGCGCAACCTGCTCAAGCCGGCCAACGGCGAGCCGATCGTCGGCCCGTCGAAGGATATGGTGCTGGGCGTCTACTACCTGACGACCATACAGGACGGGCTGAAAGGCGAAGGCCGGGTCTTTGGCAGCATGGACGAAGTCGAGCTGGCTCTGGAGCTGGGCTACGTAGACATCCACGCCAAGATCAAGCTCTTTACGGAGACTTACTACACTGAGAAGGGCCGGCGCTATGCCGACGGCAAGCCGCGCACCCGCCTGATCGAGACGTCGCCGGGCCGCGTGCTCTTCAACCGGACCCTGCCGGAGGGCATGCATTTCATCAACGAGCAGCTCAACAAGGGCGCCGTGAACGAGCTGATCAATCGCGTCTATCGCCGCTTCGGCGACGAAGCCACGATTGCCGTCGCCGACGCTATCAAGGACCTCGGCTTCCGTTATGCCACCGAATCGGGTGTGACGGTGGCTGTGGCCGACCTGCACGTTCCGGAAGAGCGGGCCGAGATTCTGGAGAGCGCGCAGAAGCGCGTGGACGAGATTGACCGCCAGTACCGGCGCGGCCTGCTCACAGAAGACGAGAGTTACCAGCGCACCATCGAACAGTGGAACAACGCCAAGGATCAGGTCGAGGACGCGGTGCGCGAGGCCATGGATCCCTATGGCCCGATGGCGATGATGGCGCTCTCCGGCGCGGGTAAGGGCGGCTTTGGCCCGATGACCCAGCTTGCCGGTATGCGCGGTTTGATGGCCGACCCGCAGGGCCGCATCATCAAGGTGCCGATCACTTCGAACTTCCGCGAGGGGCTGACCGCGCTGGAGTACTTCATCTCTACGCACGGCTCGCGCAAGGGTCTCGCCGACACGGCGCTGCGTACGGCCGACGCCGGCTACCTGACCCGCCGCCTCGTGGACGTGGCTCAGGATGTTATCGTCACCGCCGACGACTGCGGCACCGACAAGGGTATCTATATCCGGCGCGCAGACAACTTCGGCAAGCAGACGATGGCCGAGCGCATCTTCGGTCGCGTGGCTGCCGAGCCGGTGATCGATACCGAAACGGGCGAGATCCTGATCAACGAAGGTGAGATGTACACCGAGGAGATCGCCGACCGTGTGGACGAGCTGGGTCTCGATTCGCTTTACGTCTACTCGCCGATGACCTGCGAGATTCGCCGGGGCATCTGCGCCAAGTGCTATGGCCTCGACCTGGGTCGCGGCAAGCTCGTCGAGATGGGCACGGCAGTCGGCATCGTCGCCGCCCAGTCGATTGGCGAGCCGGGCACCCAGCTAACGCTGCGCACCTTCCACACCGGTGGTACGGCGCAGGCTGCGGGCGACATCACCCAGGGTCTGCCGCGCGTTGAAGAGCTGTTCGAGGCGCGCCGCCGGCCTCGCGGTGAAGCGGTGATGACCGAGATCTCCGGCGTCGTCTCCGTACGCGTCATTGACGGCGTGCGGCACGTCTTCGTAACCGATAGCCACCTCGTCGAGGATATCTACGACGTGCCCGAAGACTGGACCATCATCGTAGACGACGGCGAATCCGTGGAGCAGGGCCAGCGGCTGGCCGAGCGCCAGGAGCTGGAGATTACGGCGAAGAACGGCGGCATCGTCCGCCGCGACGAGAACGGCCTGCGCGTCGAGTGGACGGACATTGACGAGCGCGACTACGACATTCCCGCCGGCATGCGGCTCCTCGTCGAAGACGGCGAGACCGTCGAGGCCGGCGCATCCCTGACTGAGGGCGCTAAGAACCCGCACAAGATCCTGGAAATCCAGGGTCGTGACGCCGTGACGCAGTACCTGCTGACCGAGGTGCAGAAGGTGTACCGCCCGCAGGGCCAGAACATCAACGACAAGCACTTTGAAGTCATCATCCGCAAGATGCTGAGCAAGGTGCAGGTCCGGCACCCGGGCGACACCGAGATGCTGCCGGGCGAACTGGTCGAAGCGACCGAGTTCACGCAGCAGAACGAGGAAGTGGTCGCCGAGGGTGGTCAGCCGGCGCAGGCCGACCCGGTGCTGCTGGGCATCACCAAGGCGTCGCTGAACACCGAGAGCTTCCTCAGCGCAGCCAGCTTCCAGCATACGATCAAGGTGCTGGCCGGTGCAGCTATCGCCGGTAAGGAAGACGAGCTGCTGGGTCTCAAGGAAAACGTGATCATCGGCAAGCTCATCCCCGCCGGCACCGGCTTCTACCGCGACGGCGAAGAGGACGAGGAGGCTGAAGACGAAGAACGCGTCAGCCCGGCCGACTTCTCCGGTATCCTCATCGGCGATGAGACGCCCGAGGAAGTCCTGGACCAGCTGGTCGAGATGAAGGCGGCGGAAAAGGGCGATTAGCCCCGCCGCTGCCGCAGACTGAGCAAAAATGAAAAGCGCCCCACGATTGCCGTGGGGCGCTTTTTTATTCCGCCTACCCGACCCTTCGGGGGATGTTACGAATCGCGTCGCAGCAGCCGGTTAGCCAGCTCCAGCAGCGCCCGGCCGTTCTCTCCGTCTGCGCCGCTCGCTTCCAGGTGATGCAGCGCACTGCTGGAGTAACGGGCTGCCTCCTGCTGGGCATAGTCGCGAGCGCCGGCCTCGTCCAGCAGGGCGACGACCTCGGCGACGAAGTTGTCGCCATTCTCTTTCCGCCCGTACAGGTCGCGCAGCGCCTGGCTCTGGGCCAGCCCGTAGAGCACCGGCAGCGTCTTCTTGCGCGTCTCCACGTCCGTCGCCGCCGACTTGCCGATAGCGGCCTCGTCGCCCCAGATGCCCAGTATGTCGTCCCTGACCTGGAAGGCCAGCCCCAGATCGCGGGCAAAGGCGGCGTAATGGCTCACAGTCTCCCGGCCCGCCCCGGCAATCAGCGCGCCCAGCTCGCTGCACAGGGCGAGCAGCGCCGCCGTCTTGCCGCCGATCATGCTCAGGTACTCGTCCACCTGCACTTCGTCACGGCTCTCGAAGCGCATGTCGTGATACTGGCCCTCCGTCAGCACCAGGCAGGTGTCGTCAAAGCGGCGCGCCGCCTCGACGACGATGGCCGGCTCGACGCCGCGCTCAGCCAGCCCGTACAGCGCCCGGTGAGCCAGGGCAAACATGGCATCGCCCGCGTTAATTGCCTGCGGGACGCCCCAGATCTGCCAGACCGTGTCGCGCCCCCGCCGTGTCGGGCTGCCGTCCTGGATGTCGTCATGGATCAGGGTGAAGTTGTGCAGAAGCTCGACGGCGGCGGCGGCAGGAATGGCCTGCTGCCAATCGCCGCCCGCCGCGCCGCAGCTCAGCAGGCAGAGCACCGGGCGGATGCGCTTGCCGGTTGCAGCCGAAACGGGCTGCAGGCCGGCATCCAGCCAGCCCATGTGATACTGCATCATGCCGTATAGCTCGCCGGCGCCCCCAACCGTATCACTGCCCGGCTGCAGGATTGCTCGCATTTCGGCTTCGACGGCGGGCACCATTTCGGCCACCAGCGTTTCAAAGGTCCTGGTTGTACTTACCGGTTCCATCAGTCTGGTTGTTCTCCTGCAGAAGCTCGTCAAAAGTACGGTAGAGGGGCGTGCGCGCCAGGGCCGCCAGATCGCGCGCGCCGCTGGCGAACATCGCCACGCGCAGCTCGTCGGTCAGCGCGCCGGCCAGCTCCAGGACGCCCTCCACGCCGCCCTGATCGGCGGCCCGCAGGAATTCGCCCGCCAGACCGCCGAGCGTGGCGCCCATCGCAATGCATTTGGCGATGTCGATGCCGTTCTTGATGCCGCCGCTGGCAAAGATGGGCAGATCGGGCGCGGCCTGCCGCACCAGCCGGATCGACACGGCCGTCGGAATGCCCCAGTCGATAAAGGCCCCGGCGACTCTGGCGTGGCGCGCCGTAGGGGCGCGGTGCATCTCCACCTGGCTCCACGACGTGCCGCCGGCTCCGGCTACGTCAATGGCCGCGACACCTGCATCGGCGAGCTGGCGCGCCGCCCGGCCCGAGAAGCCCCAGCCGACCTCTTTGGCGATGACCGGCACGGGAAGCTGCCGGCAGACCTCCTCGATGCGCGCAAGCAGGCCGGCGAAATTGCCGTCGCCCTCCGGCTGCACCGCTTCCTGCAGCGCGTTGAGGTGCAGGATGAGGGCGTCGGCCTCGATCATCTCTACCGCCCGCTGGCACTCGGCCACGCCGTAGCCGTAGTTGAGCTGGACGGCGCCGAGGTTGGCAAAGAGCAGGATGTCGGGCGCGACGTCGCGGACCTGGTAGGTAGCGGCCAGCGAGGGATCGGCCAGGGCTGCGCGCTGCGAGCCGAGCCCCATCGCCATGCCCGCTTCCTGCGCCGCCGCCGCCAGGGTGCGGTTGATCTCCAGCGCCCGCTGCGTGCCGCCCGTCATCGAGCTGATCAACAGGGGGCGCTGCAGCCGCTTGCCAAAGAGCGTCAGGCTCGTATCCACCTCGTGCAGGTCCAGCTCCGGCAGGGCCTGGTGCACGAAGAAGTAGCCCTCCAGCCCCGTCGTCAGCTGGCGAAAGGCGACGTCTTCTTCCAGGTTGATGCGGATATGGTCGGCCTTGCGACGCTCGTGGATCTCAGGATTGGCCTCAGGCACCGGGGAATGGTCCATTCAGGGTTCAACTCCGTCTATTTTGCACGGTTCTGCGCCATTATACGCGGCTCGAACGCCGGGGGCACATAGGCCAGTCGTCGTCGCCGCGTCAGGTGGAACGCGTTGAAAGCTGGCCGTTCTCGGCTACAATAACTGGCGGTTTGCAGCCTGTAACCAAGCCTTGCGCGGCCGGTGCCATACCCCGCGCGCCTCAGGAGAAGAAAAACATGCGCGTAGTTATTACCGGCGGCGCTGGCTTCCTCGGCAGCCATCTCAGCGATCGCTTCCTGGCCGAAGGGCATGAAGTCATTGTGCTCGACAACCTGATCACGGGCAGCACCGACAACATTGTCCACCTGGCAGGGAATGATGCCTTCACCTTCATCAAACACAACGTCAGTAGCTACATCTACGTCGATGGCCCAGTCGATGCCGTACTCCACTTCGCCTCGCCGGCCAGCCCGAACGACTATCTGGAGTTTCCCATCCCCACGCTCAAAGTCGGCTCGCTGGGCACGCTGAACACGCTGGGGCTGGCCAAGGCCAAAGGCGCGCGCTACCTGCTGGCCTCTACGTCAGAGGTCTACGGCGACCCGCAGGTCAACCCGCAGCCGGAGAGCTACTGGGGCCACGTCAATCCCATTGGCCCGCGCGGCGTCTACGACGAGGCCAAGCGCTTTGCCGAGGCGATGACCATGGCCTACCACCGCTATCATGGTATGGACACCCGTATCGTGCGCATCTTCAACACCTATGGGCCGCGCATGCGCCTGAACGACGGCCGGGTCGTGCCCAACTTCATCAGTCAGGCGCTCAGAGGCGAGCCGCTGACGGTCTATGGCGACGGGCAGCAGACCCGCAGCTTCCAGTACGTCAGCGACCTCGTGGACGGCGTCTACCGGCTCCTCTTCTCGGACGAGGTCTTGCCGGTCAACATCGGCAATCCGGTGGAGATGACCGTTCTTGACTTTGCCCGGACGGTTCTGGACGTTACCGGCAGCGACTCCGACATCGTCTTCGTCCAGCCGGAAGATTCGCGCGTTAGAGATGATCCCCAGGTCCGCCGGCCGGACATCACCAAAGCGCGCGAGCTGCTCGGCTGGCAGCCCCAGGTAATGCTGCGCGAAGGGCTGGAGAAGACGATCCCCTATTTCCGTGACTGTCTCCAGTAATCTCCCGCTTTTCTGGCGCCGGTCGTTGGCCGGCGTGGCTCCCTGGTGGGCTGTCGCCACGGCGCTGGTTGCCGGGCTCCTGCTCGCCTGGCTGCCCCTGCCGCAGGCCGCCGGGCTACTTCTCGGCGGGGGCCTGCTGCTCGCCACAGTCGCGCGCCCGCTCGTAGGTGTGTTGCTGCTGATGGTGGCGGCTCCCCTGGGCGCCCGCGAGGCGCTGGTGCTCGGCGTGAGAGGCTTCGACACGGGACAGCTGCTCTTCCTGCTGATAGTCGCCGCCTGGCTGGCGGAAGGGGTGGTGCGCCGCCAGATCGCCATTCCCCACACGGCGCTTAATCTGCCCCTGGCGCTGTTCGGCTTTGCCGGCGCGTTCTCGCTGCTCCATGCGCCGTCGGCGACGGCGGGCTTCGTCGAGCTGCTCAAGTGGGTGGAAGTGGCGGTGATGCTCTGGATCGTCGCCGACCTGACTCGCAGGTACGGCTACAGGCCCGTGCTTGCCGGCCTGCTGCTTGCGGGCGCCAGCCAGGGTATCCTCGGCCTGTACCAGTTTTTCGTGCAGCCCGAAGACGTGGAACACTTTGCCATTCTCGACGGCCGGTTTTCCCGCGCCTACGGCACCTTCCAGCAGCCTAACCCTTATGGCGCGTTCATGGCCTGGCTGGCGCTGCTTGGGTTGGGTGCGCTGGTGGGCGCCCTGATGGCCTGGCGGAAGGAACGGCGGTTGCGCCCCACCGCACTGCTCTGGTGGGCCTTTCTCGCCCTGACCACGGCGCTGTCGGCCGGCGGCCTGCTGGCCTCGTGGAGCCGGGGCGCCTGGCTGAGCTTCGGCGCGGCGCTGGCCGTTCTGGTCGCCTTTCTGCCCCGGCGGCGCATCGCCGGGCTGCTGCTGCTCCTGGTTGCCCTGTTCGCCGTCGCCGCCGCCTGGCAGATGGATCTCCTGCCCGCGTCCATTACAGCCCGGCTGACCGATTTTGGCGGCGACCTGCCCGGCACGCTCTCGGCGCTCGGCGACGTGGACGTGCGCGGCGTGCATATTACTGATGAGAACTACGCCGAGGTCGAGCGGCTGGCCCACTGGCAGGCCGGGCTGGCGATGGCCGACCGGCATCCCTGGCTGGGGGTCGGCTTCGGCAATTACGAGGCCGCCTACCCGGACTACGCCCTGTTGAACTGGCCGGAGGCCCTCGGCCACGC
>Ga0123333_10005635_pt1 | contig 11206 bp, 7 predicted proteins | sample BioC12SIPDNA_3_FD_89957 | JGI IMG/M metagenome (GOLD analysis project Ga0123333, IMG submission 89957) | Anaerobic biogas reactor microbial communites from Washington, USA - Biogas_R2_B C12 SIP DNA | ecosystem: Engineered > Bioreactor > Anaerobic > Unclassified | place: Washington, USA...
ACCGCGACCGGGTGCAGAGGACCTCTGCGCCCGGTTTTTTGTTGCGCCGGCCTGCCCTACGGCCCCGGCCTGGACCACGCGGGCGGCCCCAGGTGGGTCTGGAACAGCGTGTCGATCACCGCTCGCCGCTGTGGGTGATCGAGAAAATACGACCACATGCTCTCCGGCGAGTCCGCGAAAACGCCCTGCGGATTGGTCCAGCTAAACACGAAGAAGGCGAACAGGAACACCATCGAATAGACGATCAGCCCGGCCAGCGCGACGCGTCCGGCGGCGGGCCAGATCGCCCGGCGCTCGCGGAGCGCGCTCCCGCGCGGCAGATAGCCCAACAGCGCCGCCGCCAGCAGGACGTAAAACGGGTAGAGCTCCGACATGCGCCGCGCCCCGAACGAGTCGCCGTCGTACCAGTCGCGCGTGGAGCCGTTGAGCAGCACCTGCGCGCCGATCGCGGCGATGGCCAGCAGCGCCCAGCGCCGGTCCCGCCGCCAGAGGAACGGGATGCCGAACAGGCTCAGGGCCAGGACCGGCGAATAGTGCACGGTGCGAAAGAGCACGCGGTGGGCGTTGACGGGCAGCCGGAGAAACGAGTCGCCGGTGGTTTCGTCGTAGGGCACGACGAACGGCTTGCCGAACATCTCGTTCCAGATCAGCGGCAGCGGCAGCAGGACGACCGCCGCGGCCAGCGTCGCGATTGCCAGGCCGCGCCAGCGGCGCTCCCAGGCCAGCAGCGCCCACGCGCAGACCGCCACCAGCAGCAACTGCCAGCGCACCAGAACCATCAGCCCGGCGACCGCGCCCAGCGCGATCCACAGCAGGATCGCCCGGCGGCTGGCCGGCGGCGTCTCGTCCGGCCCCCGGAAGGCGCCGGTCAGCACCACCAGCAGCGCGGCGAAACAGGTTGTCAGAAACGCGCCCGGGTTGTGCGAATTGAGCGGCGAGACGGTGCTGTAGTAGAGCAGCTGGGTGCCCACGAAGACTCCCCCGGTCACCAGCGCCGCGCTCCAGGAGTCCGTGAGGCGGCGCGCCATCCACCAGGCCAGGCCGATCGCCGCCAGCGCCATCAGGTTGGCGCCGCCCATCAGCGCCAGGCTGTACGCCTGCCGGACCCCCTGCATCTGGAGGAAATAGTCGGGATTCGCGTCCGGCCAGCCCACTTCGGCCAGTGCGCCCCCCACCGCGTAAGAGGGCGCCTGCACGAACCCCACGCCGAAGGGAAAGATGTCGACGTAGCGCTGCCGCTCGTCGTCCCAGGTGACCTGGTAGGTGTTCACCGGGCGCAGCCGCTCGAATTGGTTAGCGAGATCGATGTCGCGATCGCGCACGAAGGTATCGACCCAGGCCAGGTAGGCGGTGCCGTCGCCCCGGATCAGCGGGCGATCCAACCGGATCAGGATGATCGCCGACACGACCAGAAGGACCACCAGCGGCAAGAAGGGATGGCGCAGATACCGTCGCATGCTTTCTCCGGATCACTCGAGCGCGAACCGCAGGACATGATAACGGGTCCTGGGCGGTTTCTCAACAGGCGGCATTGTGCTACAATCCCGGCCATGCGTGGAAAAAACCCTCTCCAGACGACCGCCTGCCTGTTGATCGCGATGATCCTGTTCGCCCTGCCGGCCTCCACCGCCGCGCAGGACGGTCCGCCCGCCGCCCGCCCGACACCGGCGCCCGCCGGGCCAGACGCCGTGCGCGTCGTCAGCGTGCCGTTCAGCGACACGTTCGAGACCACCGACACCTGGCTGCCCCGCGGCGCGTGGGCGTTCGACACCCAGACAGCCTACGAGGGCGGCGCGTGGCGTCTGGACGCGGCCTGGCGCCAGAAAGAGAGCGTCCTCGAATATCGCGGCCTGATCGACCTCAATGGGCTGTTGGGCGCCCAGTTGCTGTTCCGCCAGAAGGGGACGCTGCCCACCAGCGACCTGATCACGGTCGATGTCAGCCTGGATGGCGGGCTGTCGTGGGTGCTGGTCGACCAGCAGATCGGCGTCGAGGCGGACGACTGGGCGCTGCACACCGTCGATCTGGCGCGTTTCCGCGGCCAGGTGATCCGGCTGCGGCTGCGCGTCAGCACCGGGATCGCCATGCCCGCCGAGCCGGGCGACGTCCCCCTGCCGCCCGCCTACGCCATCGACAATCTGACGATCCAGTACCGGTTGCCGGAGGAAGTCGGCCCGCCGGAAGGCCCGCTGCTGCCCGGCACGCTGGCCGGCCTGCACCTGACCCTGGGAGCCGATCCGGGCGGCGTGCTGGGCATGATCAAGAAGCTGCGCGCCGCCGGCTGGACGCTCGGCACGCTCAAGGGCACCACCGGCACCGAAGACCTGCTGAATGAGGTGGCCGTGCTCTCGCCGGAGACGGTCATCGTCTACCGGTCGCTGCTGACGCCGTGGGGCCAGATCGACTGCCCCGACCACACCAAGTCGCCCATCTCCGAGGCGCAGGTCTGGATGGGCGGGCTGAGCACCTTCTGGGACGAGGTCGACGCTGACTATTACGAGATCATGAACGAGTGCTTCGCCGCCATCGAGGGCAATCATGGGCGCTCGATCCCGATGGAATGGTTGGCGCAGTTCTCGATCGAGGCCATGCGCATCGCCAACGAGCAGGGGCGCTGCCTGCTGCTGTTCTCGTTCGCGGGCGGCACGCCGGAGATCGCCGAGTTCGCGCAGCTCACGCCCGTCTTCGAATACGCGCTCAACAATCCGTGCCGGTCGGGGCGCTATCACGGGATCGCGCTGCATTCCTACAGCGGCAGCCCAGGCGAGCTGGTGTCGGAATCGAACGACTGGCTGGGCTACCGTCACCGCCGCTTCCTGGCCGAGATCGTGCGGCAGCTCCCCGCCGCCGCCGAGATTCCGGTCTACCTGACCGAAGCGGGGCCAGGCAACGGCTACATCCAGTTTTCGTGCCAGGACATCGTGCGCGATATCTTGCAGTACACCGACCGCCTGCAGCCGGACACGTATATCAAGGGCTTCCATCTGTGGACGCTGGGCTTTTCCGCCCTCGACCTGACGCCCTGCCTGGGGCCGATCGGTGATGCGCTGGTGGCGTATTACGCCGGGCGCTGAGGGGCAACTCCGGGCAGCGGGCACGTATCATCTTCCAGAGCTTACCAGGGAAAGCGAGATAATAAACCGTCATGAGCAAACTTCAAGAGCTTAAGACCCATCTGGCCGACGTCATTCACCTGCAGCACGCCGCTGCCATCCTGAGCTGGGATCAACAGACGTACATGCCGCCGGGCGGCGCCGAGGCGCGCGCCGAGCAGCTTGCCACGCTCAGCCGGCTGGCCCACGAGATGTTCGTGGCCGACGCGACCGGCACCCTCCTGCAGCAGGCCGCCGCCGAGGTGGACGGCGCTGCTTACGACAGCGACGACGCGGCGCTGGTGCGCGTCGTGCAGCATGATTACGACCTGGCGACGCGCGTCCCTACCAAGCTGGTCGAGGAGATCGCGCGCACCACCACGCTGGCCCACGAAGTATGGGCCAAGGCGCGCCAGGAGAATGACTTCAACAGCTTCGCCCCCATGCTCGACAAGATTTATGACCTGATGCGCCAGCAGGCCGACGCCCTGGGCTACGAAGACCGCATGTACGACGCGCTGCTCGACCAGTACGAGCCGGGCATGAAGACCGCCCAGGTCGAGACGCTGTTCGCTGAGCTGCGCGAGGAGTTGGTGCCCTTCGTGGCGGCGATCTTCGAGCGGCTGGATGCCGTCGACGACACGCCGGTCAAGCGCCACTACGCCATCGACAAGCAGGCTGAATTTGGCCTGAAGGTGATCGAAAGACTGGGCTACGACATGACGCGCGGGCGCCAGGACAAAGCCGTACATCCTTTCACTACCAGCTTCTCGATCAACGACGTGCGCATCACCACCCGCTACGAGGAAGACTGGATGCCCGCCGCGCTGTTCGGCTCGATCCACGAGGCGGGCCATGCCCTCTACGAGCTGGGCAGCGACCAGCGCCTGGAGGGTACCATGCTGGCGGGCGGCACGTCGCTCGGCGTGCACGAGAGCCAGTCGCGCATGTGGGAGAACCTGGTGGGGCGCAGCCGGGGTTTCTGGCAGGTCTTCTACCCGGACCTGCAAAAGCTCTTCCCCGAACAGCTCGGCGCGGTGAGCCTGGACGCGTTCTACAAGGCGATCAACGCCGTGTCGCGCTCGCTGATCCGCGTGGAAGCCGACGAAGTGACCTATAACCTGCACATCATGCTGCGCTTCGAGATGGAAAACGACCTGCTCGAAGGCAAGCTGGCCGTCAAGGACGCGCCGGACTACTGGAACGCCAAGATGGAAGCCTACCTGGGCATCACCCCGCCCGACAATGGTAAGCACGGCGTGCTGCAAGACGTGCACTGGTCGTCCGGGCTGGTGGGCTACTTCCCGACCTACTCGCTCGGCAACTTCCTGTCGGTGCAGTACTGGGACAAGGCGCTGGAGGAGGTGCCGTCCATTCCGGACGACATCGCCAGCGGCAACTTCGCCACGCTGCTCGAGTGGCTGCGGGCGAACATCCACGTGCACGGGCGCAAGTACTGGCCGACCGAGCTGACCGAGCGCGTCACCGGCGAGCCGATCCAGGTCCGCTCGTTCATGCGCTACCTCAAAGACAAGTACACGCCGATCTACGGCCTGTAGATCGATCGTCGGGGAGGGGTGCGACCGCCCCTCCCCGCTTCCCACCGGCTGTCCGGCGCGTTCAAAACGTGAGCGTCACCGTCCCCGCCGCCGGGACGATCAGCACGCCATCCTCGACGGCCGTCCCGTCCGGCCCCTCGACCGCCGCCGGGAGGTACGGCAGCGCCCAGCGGAAGCCATCCGGCGGCGCGGCGCCTCCGAGCGTCAGGGTCAGCGTCCCGCGCCACGCGCCATCCTGGTTTTGCAGATCGCCCGCCGCCCGCAGGCTCAGCGCCCCGAAGTGCGTCGGCGCGCCCGTCACCGCGACGACGCGCTCGCCCTCGAACCACCATTCCGGCGCCAGCCGGAACAAATCCAGCGCCGCGCCGTTCTCCGAGAGGAGCATCTCGCGGATTAGGGTGAAATAACTGCCCGACGCCCAGGCGTGCGGCATGTCGCCGCCGGTGAAACCGCCGTTGGCCGGGCTGACCTGCTCGGCCCAGGCGAAGGTGCCCGGCAGCGTCTGGTTGGAGAGCGTCCAGGCGAGGATCTGGTGCAGCACGTCGCCGCGCCCCAGGCGCAGGTAGGCGTGCGCCAGCTCGATGCCGCCATACGGCCAGTACTGCCCCTGGCGGTGCTGGTACGCGCCCTCGAAGGGCGCGATCCACTGCGCGTGATAGTGGTCGAAGGACCGGGCCAGCAGCGGCATATCCGGCGCGAAGACGCGGTAGGGCCACATCGCCGGGACCGTGCCGCGCGCCATGGCCGCGCTCGCCGTCTCCTCGACGGCGGCGGGGATGTACGGCGCGTCCTCGCCCATCACGGCGGCGACCGAGTCCAGGATCGCGGCGCGCACGGCGTCCGCCTCGGCGATCATCCAATCGGCGTCGGCGTCTTCGCCCAGCGTCCGCGCGGCGAAGGCGGCTTCTTCCAGCCCGGCCACCGCCCAGAAGTCGTCCCAATAGTAATGCTGGCCGCGCGGGCCGAGGTCCTCCGCGCTGAGGCTGGGCGGCAGCAGCCCGCGGAGCGCCGGGTCCGCACCGGCGGTCTGCGCGCGCAGGTCCACCAGGAACGCCGCCGCCCGCCGGATGTTCGGGTAGTATGCCTGCAGCAGGTCACGGTCGCCGGTGTAGCGGTAATACGCCGCTGTCAGGAAGATCGCCTGCCCCTGCGAATCCCACTCGTCATCGTCCCAGGGAATCGACTCGCCCTGGATCGGTGGGACGCGGCCATCCGGCCCCTGGGTGTCGAAGATGGCCGGGATATAGCCGCGCACGGTGTCGGCGTGCCCGGCCTGGAGCAGCGCCAGCCCGGTGTAGGCCGCGTCGCGCACCCACACCGCGTCGTGGGCCAGCGAGCCGGGGTGCGGGCCGTCCGGATCGTTGGCCAGCAGCAGGTAGCCGATCGAGGCCGGGACCGAGGCCATGATCCGGTCGTCGGGTAGGTCGAACCGGACGCGCCCGGTCTGCGCCTCCCACAGATCGATCGCCGCGTCGAGCCGATCTGTCACGTCCACCTCCACCGGCGGGAAATCCGCGCCCGGCGCCGCGGGAAAGGCGAAATGCAGCGCCGCCGCCTCGCCGCCGTCCAGATCGTAGACCAGGGCTGCCGCGCCGTCGCCGTCCGGCGCGCAGTCGAGCGCGTTCGCCTCGGGCGCGGTCCCGCCCAGGGCCGCCGCCATGACCTCCGCCAACGAGCCGGTCACGGCGGAGTCGGGCGCCTGCGCGGCGACCATGAACGGCGCGCCGTCCAGCCACAGCCGCGCCGGGTCGAGCAGGCTGGTCGAAGTAACCGCGTTGGCCGACTTGTTCACCGCGAAGGGCCGCGCCGCGATGACCAGCTTCAGGTCGCGCGCGCCCTCGCCGGGAATGGCCTCCAGCCGCCAGCGCACCGCCTCGTCCGCCGCGTCGAAAAACAGCGTCCCGCGCAGGGTGAACCCGCCACCGCTCCATTCCCAGACCGGCAGCGGCAGATCGCCGTTGACCAGCGAAAACGCCGCCGCTCCCCCGCCGCTGAACACCTCGCCCGTCGCCGGGTCGACCAGCCACGCCTCGACGATGGGCGCGCCAGCCCAGGGCGCGACCGCGCCATCCATCGAGACCAGCGCCTCGTCGGCGCGATCCAGCCCGCCGGTGAGCGTCCAGGCCAGCGGGCGGCCCGCCGTCCAGCCGGGCATCGGCCAATCCGGGTGCTGGTCCGCCCACCACGCGACACGCTGCGCGGACGTCATGCCTTCCAGCGGCGTCCGGGCCAGCCGCACCGGGTCTACCAACCCGCCGTACACCCCGCGGTCCAGCACGCGGACCGCCAGCGTCACCGTCTCGCCGGGCGCGGCAATTGTCCGCAGGTCCACATACGCCGTCCGTGAATCGCCCAGCTCCCACTGGCCGAGCGGCTCGCCGTTCGCCCAGGCCGCTCCCGCATCGTCGATCCCGCTCAGCACCAGGTAGGCCGCGTCCCAATCCGGCAAAGTGAGCGCGGTCCGGTACCAGCCCGCGCCGTCGTACCCGGCCAGGTCCGCGTACTCGCTGTTCTCCCAGGCCGCGCCCGGCTCCAGCGCGCGCCAGCCGGAGTCGTCGAAGGCGGGCAGGTGCCAGCCCTCGTCCAGCCCGGCGTCGCCCGGATCGGTCTGGAAGCGCCAGCCGGTGACGATCTCGGCGCCGGGCGCCGGTTCGCAAGCGGCGGCGCGGGGCGTGTCGTCGATGGGCGCGCTCGGTTCGGAGTCGCGGTCGTCCGATCCGCACGCCGCCAGGACCAGCAGCAGGATCAGAGCCAGAGGAAGCAGGATGTGTTTCACGAGTCGCCTTTCGTGTGGGCCGGGTGCGCGGCTATTATAGCGACCTTTGGCCGGTTGGGCGCGCGCTGGGCGCGAACGGAGGACACGCTATAATCGGGCCCGACTTCGCACGCGAGGAAAAACCGGTACCGATGACGACGCACGACATGACGCCCAGCGCGTGGGATGATTTTGTGGCGCACCACCCGCGCGCCCACTTGCTGCAAACGCACGCCTGGGGCCAGCTCAAGGCCGCCTTCGGCTGGAAGCCGCTGCCGGTCGCCATTCGCGATGGCGAGGGGCGCATCACCGCCGGCGTCCAACTGCTGCTGCGGCGGCTGCCGCTGCGGCTGGGCTGGCTGGCCTATGCGCCCTACGGCCCGCTGGTCGACTGGGGCGACACCGCGCAGGTGACGCAGCTCCAGGCGGCCATCGACCGCGCGGCGCGGGGGGCGGGCGCGGCCTTCCTCAAGATCGAGCCGGGCTTCGGGCTGGATGGCGCCGACTTCGCCCGGTTCGGCTATCGCCCCAGCCCGCAGACGGTCCAGCCGCCGCGCACCATCGTGCTCGACATCACCGGGAACGAGGACGACATCCTGGCCCGCATGAACCAGGGCACGCGCCGCAATATCCGCAAGAGCGAGAAGCACGAGGTCGCCATCCGCCACGGGACGCGCGCGGATGTGAGCCGCTTCAACGCGCTACTGGCCGAAACCGGCAACCGGGCCGAGTTTGGCGTCCACGCGCCCGAATATTACGAGCGGGCGTATGATCTGTTCGCGCCCCAGGGCCGCGCCGCGCTGATCCTGGGGAGCTACGGCGAGCAGGACCTGGCGGGCGTGATGGTCTTCGCGCTGGGCGCGCGGGCGTGGTATTTCTACGGCGCGTCGTCGGACCGCGAGCGCCAGCGCATGGCATCCTACGGCGTGCAGTGGGCGGGCATCCAGTGGGCGCGGGCGCAGGGCGCGCGGACGTACGACATGTACGGCGTGCCGGACGCCGACCCGGATGTGCTCGAAGCGCACTTCGCCGAGCGGAGCGACGGGCTGTGGGGCGTGTATCGCTTCAAGCGCGGCTGGGGCGGCCAGGTGATCCGCAGCGCGGGCGCGTGGGATCGCGTGTACAACCGCCTAGTGTATGCGGCGTACCGGCTGGCCGCCGGTAGACTGGGGCGCGAGTGATGCCCCCGTCCCCACTGACCGCGGGCGCTATCACCGAGCGCGCCGCCTGGAACGAGGCGCTGCGCGCGCTGCCGGGCGCGCACATCTTGCAGACGTGGGAATGGGGCGCGTTCAAGCAGCGCGAAACCGGCTGGACGCCCGACCGGCTGGCCTGGCGCGACGGGAGCGGCGCGGTCGTGGCGGCGGCGTTGGTCCTGACGCGGCGGGCCGGGCCGCTGCGCGTGATGTACGTCCCCAAAGGACCCGCGCTGGATCACACCGACCTGGACACGGTCCGCGCCGTGCTGGACGCGCTCGAAGACATGGCCCGGCGGCGGCGCGCCGTCTGGCTGAAGATCGACCCGGACGTGATCGCGGGCACCGGGATTCCGGGCGGCGGCGATCCCGACCGGCTCCCGCAGGACGATCCCGCCGGGGGAGCCGTGCTGGACCTGCTGCGGGCCCGGGGGTGGCGGTTCAGCGCGTCGCAGGTGCAGTTCAGCAACACGATCACGCTCGACCTGATGCAGCCCGAAGAGGCGATCCTGGCGGGCATGAGCCAGGGCACTCGCCGCAAGGTCCGGATGGGGCCGAAGAAGGGCGTGACGGTGCGCGTCGCGGCGGGCGAAGACGACCTGCGCACGCTCTACGCGCTGTACACCGTCACCGGCGAGCGCCAGGGATTCCTGGTGCGGCCCGCCGCCTATTACCGCGAGGCGTGGACGCGCTTCATCGAGGCCGGGCTGGCGACGGCCTTCCTCGCCGAGTGGGAGGGCCAGCCGCTGGCAGGGCTGGTGCTGTTCCACTTCGGCCCGAAAGCCTGGTATTTCTACGGCATGAGCAGCAGCGACGAACGCCAGCGGATGCCCACCTACCTGCTCCAGTGGGAGGCGATGCGCTGGGCGAAGGCGCATGGCTACCCGGTCTACGACTTCTGGGGCGCGCCGGACACCTTCAGCGAGGACGATCCGATGTGGGGCGTCTACCGCTTCAAGGACGGGTTCGGCGGGACGGTGGTCCGGCACATCGGCGCGTGGGACTACGCGCCCTCGCCCGCGCTGTACTGGGCCTACGAGCGGCTGATGCCGCGCGTGCTGGGCGCGATGCGGCGTCTGGCCCGGCGCGGTTAGCGCGCGACCTTTCCCCGCCTCTCTGCGTACAGGTATGGTAGAACCAACATCTTGTGGAGGGATGTGAGATGGGTTGTATGCGCGCGCTGGTCTGCCTGATTCTGCCGCCGCTGGCCGTGCTGGATCGCGGCTGTGGCACCGTGATTATCGTCACGGCGCTGACGATCCTGGGCTACGTGCCCGGCGTGATCGCCGCGCTGGTGCTCAACTACATGGCCGAGAACTGACGCCCGATCACCCGGCAGCAAAAACGGCCTCCCCACGCGGAGAGGCCGTTATTGTTATGCGCGACCGCGATCGCCGTTACTCGGTCGCTTGCTCGGCGGGTTCCTCCGCCGGGATCATCGCGTCGCTTTCGGTCCCCCCGGTAATGGTGAACAACGTGCCGTCGCTGCGCCCGTAGACCTCCGGGAAGTAGAACTCCTGGCCGGTCGTCGGGATCACGTTGTATTCGCCCGCCAGACCGGGATAGATCACATAGTTGAACTGGTAGGTGCCGCGCGGCAGGTAGGTGGCGTAGAGCACCACTTTCTCGTCGCGCATCTCGATGTTCGAGAACCACCACCAGCCCCAGCCCTCGCTGAGCGGCTTTTCGCGGCTGAGCTGCGGCTGCGTGCCAACCTGGCTGGTCGTCTCCAAGTTCGGGTTGACGGCCTCAGCGCCCGCCGGGATCGGGTCTTCGATCACGACGTAGTGCAGGTTGTTGGGCGCGATGATGGTCAGCGACACCTGCACCGGCTGGCCGACCTCGGCGCTGGTGATCGGCGTCCCGTCGGGATCGTCCAGCAGCGCGTACTGGCGGCTGACGATGATGCCCCGGTTGAGCGCCTCGACCTCCGGCACGGGCAAGAAGGCGCGCAGGTGGGCGGTGTAGTACATGTTACCGTCGCCCGCGCTGCGGCTGAAGACCAGCCGGTTGGCTTCCTCGGCCAATAGCTCGCCCACCTCGATGATCAGCGTCTCGGTGGCTTTCACGTTGTCGGGCGTGGCGGTGTCGTCATCCAGCGCCTGCGACTCGCCGTTGAGGCTGACGTCGAACGTGTAGTCAGGATACAGCTCGTTGGTAACGACCATCCACTCGGTCAGCGCCATGATCGCCCAGGCTGTCTCCTGCGTGGTCTCCCAGGCGTCGGCCTGGCGCGCCACCATCAGCCAGCGCACGATGTTGGGGATCATCTGGTTCTGCGGATCGATCTGGATCATCGCCATCAGGCCCAGCGCGTTGGTGCGCGTGTCGGTGTTCCAGTTCCACCAGTCCTGGTAAGCTTCTTCCCAGTGAGCGCCCGATGCGCTGACGACCAGGGCGTTGTTCATGTCGTTGAGCAGCTCCTGGGCGCGCGAGTCGTCCGGCGCCAGCAGGTGGAACGACATGGCGAGGTAGGCTTTGGCGTAGACGCTCATGCTCTCGCGCTCGTCGAACAGCCGCACCGTCCGCTGGAAGTCGCCGCGCTCGGCGCGTGCCAGCGCGTAGAGCAGGAACGCCTGGCGGTTGATCTGCCACTGGCTGTCC
>Ga0123333_10005637_pt1 | contig 11201 bp, 7 predicted proteins | sample BioC12SIPDNA_3_FD_89957 | JGI IMG/M metagenome (GOLD analysis project Ga0123333, IMG submission 89957) | Anaerobic biogas reactor microbial communites from Washington, USA - Biogas_R2_B C12 SIP DNA | ecosystem: Engineered > Bioreactor > Anaerobic > Unclassified | place: Washington, USA...
CGTCGACCTTGAGCCAGTTGAGCACCTCGGTCACGGCGGCAGCGCGCGGCGTCAAGGGGGCGTCGATGCCTACGCGCGTGAAGAGCCTGCGGTTGCGGGCCCGCCCGACGCGGGTCACGACCTTCGGGATGCCGAGCTGCTTGCTGATGAGCGCCACCAGGAGGTTGTTGCCGTCGTCCTCGGTGACGGCGACCATCACGTCGGCGTCCTCGATCCGCTCCTGCTGCAGCAACTCGATGTCGGTACCGTCACCTCGCAGCACGAGGACGTGCGGCAGCCACTGCGCCAGCTTCTCGCAACGCTCCTCGTTCTCCTCGATGATGGTGATGTGCACCCTGTCGTACGCGAGGGCCTCGGCCACCATGAACCCGACGTTGCCGCCTCCGACGATCGCGACGTTGAGCGAGCGCCGCTTCGGCGAGAACTGGCGCTGGATCTCGCGCATCTTGTCGGTGGCGCCGAGGAACACGACCCTGTCGCCGACCTCCAGCACGGTCGACCCGTTGGGGATGCTGAACTCCTCCCCCCGAATCAGGCCGACGAGCAGGACGCCGGCGGGCAGCTTGAGCGTGAGGAGCGGCGTCCGCAGGTACGGGTCCTCGTCCTCCATCAGGTACTCGAGCATGGTCACGCGGCCGCGGTAGAACTTGGCGCTGTCGACCGCTCGCGGCACCCGCACTATGTCGGCGATCTGCAGAGCGAGGATGCGCTGAGGCCACAGCACCCTGTCGATGAGCAGCCCGACGGACTCGAACACGCCCTTCTTCTTGAACGCGTCGACGTAGCGCTGTCGCGTGACGAAGGCCAGCGTCTCCTTCGCGCCGAGGCCCTTCGCGGCCAGGCACGCGAGCACGTTGACGTCATCGTTGGTGGTGCACGCTATGAAGGCGTTCGCGGTCGCGACACCGGCCGCCCGCAGGTCGTCCGGGTCGGTGCCGTTGCCGCGCATGAAGCTGACGTCGAGGGTCTCGAACGCCGACTCGCGGTCGTCGTCGACGTCGATGACCGAGACGCTGTGCTCCTTGTGCAGAGCCTGCGCGATCAACGTACCGATCTCGCCCCCACCGACCACGACGACGTTCATGACGCGGACATTCTATGCCCGACCGCGAGACCCGTGGCCGGAGCCGGCGGCTGCGGCCGCCCGACGGGTCGTCAGCGCGACCGTTTCAGCAGGCGCTCTGCCGCCGTCACACGCTCGACGGGGCGGGCGCGCAGAAGGACGACGCCGACCAGCACCGTGTAGCCGACGAGCAACCACGGAGTCAGGTGACCGAAACGAACCCACGGCGTGAGGTCGTTCCCGAGGTCGAAGCCGACCGCGAGCGTCCCCGCGACCCCGCGCGCCAGCTCGGCCGTCACCCTCCCGTACGGGTCGACGGCTGCCGTGATCCCGTCGTTGCCTGCCCTGAGCAGCCAGCGGCGCGTCTCGATGGCTCTCAACCTGCCCATGTCGAAATGCTGCCGCGCCCCTGCGCCCACCGCGAACCAGGCGTCGTTGGTGCTGAGGACCAGCACCTGCGCGCCGCGCGAGACGAGTTGCCGTTGCACCTGAGGGAAGACCGACTCGTAACAGATGAACGCGCCGACGGGAGCGAGCGACGTCGACAGGGGAGCAGGGCTCGTGCCTGCCGTCGTGCCTGCGAGCATCGGCAACCCCATGGCGTTGAACACCGCCCGGTACAGCCACGGGACCGACTGGATGAACGGCCAGCGCTCACCGAACGGCACCAGGTAGTGCTTGTCGTAGCGGCCGACGAGGTCGCCGCCCTGCAGGCTGAAGAGGCTGTTGAACGACGCGTCGCCGACGTACGCCCGCCCACCCGTGACGATGGGGGCGCCGGCCGCGCTGTCCGAGATGACGGCGCGCAGGTCCTCTCCTGCGGGGCCCTCGAACTCGTACCCGAGCACGGCACCTTCCGGCCATACCACCAGGTCGAAGGCGCCGAGGCCGACCGACAGCCTCGCAGCGACGGCTTCGCTGGTGAGAGCGACGTGCCGGTCGAGTTCGGACCGCGCCGACTCGAGACGCCCGAACGCGTCGGAGTTGCCCTGGACCAGCAGCGCGGCGTACGGCTGTGCCGCGCCCGCCGTGCGGGACACGCTCAGGTCGCCGAAATCTCCAGTGATCGGAACGATGCCGTCCGCGGTCGTGGGCGCCTCGGCTTCCGCCCCTGCGCCGGTCGGGGCCGCTGCGCCCGTGGTCGCCGGGGCCGCAGCCGCCGCGGGGGTCGGCAGGCGCGTCTCACCGGCCATGAAGGCGACGGCGAGCAGGAGAGCGGCGGCAGCAGGGGCGAGGAGCAGGCGCACGACGCCGTCGCCGAACCCACCCGTGCGCGGGGTCACCAGCGGCAACGCGATCAGCGCTGCGGGAACCGTGACCAGCAGGCTCAGACCGTACACGCCGACCGTGTCGGCGAGTTGGGCTACCGGGGTCTCGAGGAACGCGTACCCCAGCGTCCCCCACGGGAACGCGAAGTACCCCTGCGTCCTCGCCCACTCGACCAGCACCCAGGTGACGGGGAGCAGGAACAGCGTGCGCCGTCCTCCACCACCGGAGAGGTGCAAGGTCGCCCAGCAGGTGAGACCCCAGAACGCCGCGAGGATCGCCACCATGAACGGGTACACGAACCAGAAGCCGGGGCCGAGCAGCTCGGTGAGGCTGCGAGGCAGCCACGACACGTAGATCGCGAAGAACGGCAGAGCGAACCAGAACCCGACCGAGAACGCCCTGCGGCCGGCGCGCGCGTTCGCGACGGCAGCGAACGGCACGACCAGCGCGATGGCTGCCGGCCACCAGCCGAGCGGTGGCAGCGCGAGGCACAGCAAGGCGCCAGCCGCCGCAGCCAGCAGCAGCGGCCCGCGCCCGGCGTTCGGTCGTGTGGAGCTCAGGGTGCCGTCAGCAGTGTCGCCAACAGGGCGACGCGATCGAGAGACTCCCTGATGCGGATGTGCTCGTGGCGTGCGTGCGCCGCGCCGCCCACCGAGCCGAGACCGTCGAGCGTCGCGACGCCGAGGGCCGAGGTGAAGTTCCCGTCGGAGCCGCCACCGACGACGGCGCCGTCGAGCTTCATGCCGAGGCTGCTCAACGCCTCGTCGGCTGCGTGGTGCAGTCTGACGTTCGCCTCCGTCGACTCGAGCGGCGGGCGGTTGAGACCGCCGGCCACCGTGAAGGTCACACGCTTGTCGCGCGGTTGGTAGGCCTTGACGGCCTCGTCGACGCGCCTCACCTCGGCCGCGCGCAGGATGCGCACGTCGATCTCGGCAGTCGCCTCCTCGGCGATGACGTTGGTGGCGAAGCCACCCTTCGCCTTCGTGAGGTTGACGGTGGTGCCGGCGACGTCGTCGGCCAGGTCCTCGACGTAGAGCAGGAAGTGGGCCAGCTCCCGCAGGGCGCTCGCGCCGTCGGACGGGTTGTTGCCTGCGTGAGCGCTCTTGCCCGTGAAGGTCACCTTGTACATGCCGGTGCCCTTGCGACCGATCTTCATGGCGCCGTCCTCACGCGCCGGCTCGAGCACGAGGACCCTGTCGTGCTGCTGCGCCAGCTCCTCGATGATGGTCCGCGACTCGCGGCTGCCTACCTCCTCGTCGCTGGTGACGAGCAGCGTGACGGGACCGGCGAGTTGCGTGCCCGTGTTCGCCGCCAGCCTCACGGCGTGGATGGCGCACGCGATGCCTGCCTTCATGTCGACCGTGCCGGGGCCGTAGAGGATGTCGCCGTCGCGCCGCACAGGCATCTGCGCGAGCGTGCCGAGCGGCCACACGGTGTCGAGGTGGGTGAGGAGCAACGTGGACGGCCCGCTCGGTTCGCGCACGCGCGACAGAGGGCCGCCGGCCGCAGCGGGCGAGTCGGCCGTGATCCGCGCCTCGAGGATGTCGCCGACGGTCGAGCGCGCGTGGCGCGTCACCTGCCAGCCGTCGTCCGTCAACAGCGAGGCGAGGTCGTCGGCGAGGGCGTCACATGCCGCCTTGTCGTGACTGGGGCTCTCCTGGAGGGCCAGGCGTTCGACCGTCGCCAGGTAGGCCGCTTCGTCTGCGTGTGCCGTGTCGAGGAAGTGAGCGCGGTTCATCGGGTCATGCTACCCCGGTGCGCTCACGTCAGGCGGGGCCGCGACGGGGTGGAGTGCGTCGTTCGAGGCGCTCGCGCCACAGCGTTTCCGCCAGCTGCCTCACGCTCGGCTCGTGCGTCGTGCGCGCGTAGCTGTACCCGACGCGGAGGTCGCTGTCGGCCTTGGCTCGTTCGATGCCGTGACCGATCTGGTAGCGCGACAGGTAGACCTGCGCGAGGAGGACGTCGCGCATGCGCTGCGGCTTGACAGCGTGCAGGTCGGCGAGCGCGTCCTGGTAGGCGAGCATGGCGGCCCGCACGTCACCGCGCTCCGCCAAGGCCTTGCCGCGCCGGTAATGCTTCGCCGCGTTGTACAGCAGTTCGCGCATGACCCGATGCTACCGCGTCGGGAGTCGGCTACGCGACGCTCTCCACGCGATCGCGCCCGGTCTCCTTCGCGCGCTTGAGCGCGAGGTCGGCCTCGAAGATCCAGGCCGGGATGACGGTCTCGTCGACCGGCGTCTTCCCGCCTGCCACCCCGGCCGACAAGGTCAGGCTCCACGCGATGGGCGGCAGACGCTTCTCGCGCAGCTCCGACTTGACCCGCTTCACCACCTCGGTCGCTGTCGGGACGTCGGCATCGAGCAGCACCGCGACGAACTCCTCACCGCCCCAGCGCACGACGAGGTCGCCGGCTCGCACGTGCGAGCCTATGAGGTCGGCCACCGCCTTCAACGCCCTGTCGCCGACGTCGTGACCGTGGTAGTCGTTGACGCGCTTGAAATGGTCGAGATCGAGCATCACGACGCTGACGGGCACCCCGCGATCCACCGCATCCTTCACCAGTGCCCCGGTCCTCAACTCGAGCCCGCGTCTGTTGAGCACCCCGGTCAACGGGTCGGTTATGGCCCGTGTCACCCAGCGGTTCTGCTCGATGGCGCCATGGAGCCTGTTGGCGAGAACGGGCGCGACGCTGTCGAGCAGGTTGACGTGGCGGGGGACCCCCGAGAAGTGCAGTCGGCCGATCTCGGTGCCCGACGCGACGATGGGGTACGTGTAGGACCCGCTGCCACCTGCCCTGAAGTTGGCGTCCTGGTGGAGCTCGATGCCGACGAGGCGCGGGAAGCGGTCGCTCAGTTCGGTGAGCAGACGCCCGAGCGCCTTGGGCGGGTCGGCCATATCGCCCGCGTACCTGTGTACGCCTTCGAGGAGCGACCCCCAGGTGCGCAGCTCACCCTCCGCGACGAGGCGCCGTTGTCGGTACGACGCGAGGATCAGCATGACGGCTACCAACTGGCAGTAGGCGAGCAGGAGGAAGGTGCCCAGCGCGAAGGTCTCGGTGATGACGCCCTTCGTGTAGAAGACGACGGCGAGCACGGCGACCGCAAGGTTCAGGCCGAGGATGACCGCGCCGGTCGAGAAGATCTCGGCGCTCTCCTCGGCGAGCTCGATCTGGGCAGCCAGCGCCATGAGGCCGAACGCGAGGATCCACAGCAGCGCGAGGCTGCCCTGGACGCCGTCGGCGACGTAGAGCCAGCTGAACACGGCCGAACAGATGCCCTTGAGGAAGAACGCGAGCACGAGCAGCATGCGCCCCTCCGACGCGCGCCCCGTGGTCGCGGGCTGCAGCGCGGGGATGGCGACGAGGACCATCGCAGCGTCGAGGATGGGGAACTGCAGTTCCAGGATGCGCGGCGACTCCTGCACCATGAGCAGGATCAGGAGCGCCACGGGCGGCAGCATCGGTAGCCATAGCTGCCGCGTGATGCGCCTGCCGTGCAGGAGCAGCAGCGCGGCTGCCCACAGCACGGCGCCGCCGTAGTACGTGAAGTCGGTCAGCTGGGACGCGGTCTCGAAGCCCGACGAGCGGCGCACCGCCCACAGGACCTCCTCGACGGCCCACAGCAGTGACGCCAGAGTGGCGAGCCGCCAGGGCCAGGTGCGCGGCCTGTTCAGGAACAGCACCAGCGTGACGAGTGCAGCCGATGCGGGGAGCCCGAAACGCACGGCGACCTGCGCGTCGAGCGAGACGAGCAGCAGAGCGCAGATGGCGACGCTGAGGATGATGGTGCTGCGGTTCACGGTGCCCGCGATGATATCCGAGGCTCTCTATCGGAAAACGCACGCGCTGAACGCGGCCGTGACCCGTGGACCTAGCCGTCGGCCGGCGCGTAGAGCGAGAACGGCTCCTCGAGCCCCGCCGTGGCGGCCGCGACGGCGGCCGCGGGGGCGTACGACAACGCCAACACGCCTCGGTACGCCTTGAGGGCATCGGCGCGACGCTCGACGAGGTCGTAGACCTGACCCAGTCGTGCGAGCGCGAAGCCGGGCAGGAAGTACGGCTCGACGAAGTCGAGGCGCAGCAGGCGCTGCAGGCTGGCCAACGCCTCCTCCTGACGCTCGGCCGCGAGGTGCAGGTTCGCCTCGTGATAGCGCGCCTCCGGCTGCGGAAGATCGGCGAGGCTCGCGAGCAGAGAGTCGACGTCGGCTGCGTCGCCACGCATCGCGACGTCGAGCAGGGCGCGCTGTCTGCCCTCCTCGCCTGCGTCGACGTCGGGCACCTCGACGAGCCGCGCTCGGCCGTCGAGCAACTCCTCGAGGACAGGGACCTGGTCGACGGCCGCGAGGAGCGCGATGCGCCTGCCACCGCTGCCGAGGGCGCGAGTCGCTGTCACGGCTGCGCGTTCCTCGAGCCACTCCGTGCCAGGACCCGCCCCAAGCAGCCGTTCCCGTTCGGCCTGGTGCTCGCGGATGGCAGGCAACAACTCCGTGCCGACGCGCCTCAGGTCGAGAGCCGACTCGAGCAGGCGTCGAACCGGCGCCTCCGACGCTCTCACCTGTGCGAGACGCGCCTGACCGGCTTCGTACTGACCGAGGAAGCGCTGGAGGTCCTGGCTGGCCGAGACGTCACCTGGATCGAGAGCCTCGCCGGGCCTGAGCCCGACCTCGGCGACGGCGACGCCTGCCGCACGCGCCCACGGGACCACCGTGTGCGGCAACGCGACCTCGTCGGTGTCCTGCCAGGCGGGGTCGGCGAGCGCGCCGGGAGCCAGCGGCGCGAGCGCGACGACGTCGGGAGCGACCGCCTTCACGGCCTCCCTGACGTGAACCACGGTGTAGCGCGGCCAGCGCGTATGGAACGGCCCTACCAGGGGCACGAGGGCGACGGATGCGAGACTCGCCATTCGCCTATGCTACGTGGCAAGGTAATGTGACGGCGCGCCAACAGCGTGCCGTCGCCGGCACCGGCCCTGGGAGGAACCTCACCGATGTACCGAACCGAGCGACAACCCGCCTGGCAGCGCGACATCACCTGGGCGAGCGGGGTGCTGCTCGCAGTGACGGTGTTGGTGGGGACGCTGCTGTTCACGCAGATGCAACTCGCATCGCCGGAGCGCGGCGTGCCCATCATCAGGGGCATCGTGCAGTTGACGCTGCAACCGGGCGGCGACGCGGCCACCGGCCTGGGAGTCAGGGCAGGCTCGACGTACCAGGCGGGTCAGCCGCTGATGCTGCTGCCCGGGCTCGACGTCTACGCCGACTCCACCGAGATCCCCGGCTTCACGGTCGACCAGGCCATCGGCAGGGCCGCTGGTGTCCTCACCGGCCGCCTCATCGACGGCGGCAGTTCGGCGCTGCTCGCGTCCGTCAGCGACCCGACCCTCAGCGCCCAGTTGCGCACGGCGGTCGACGGCCCCATCGCCGCGATGATGCGCGCTGCGCTCGAGTCGGAGATGCTCCCGTCAGGGCTCGACGACGGCTCACGGCTCGCCGACTGGCCGGCTCAGGCGGCCGCGAACCCCGGCTCGCTGGTACAGCCGATCGTGGGGATCTTCGTGTACGAATCGCCGACGCGTCTCGCGACCATGGGCCTGCGTGCCATCGGTGTGAGCGTCGTGGGTCAGTTGAGCGACATGGTCATGGCGGAGGGCATGGGCGCCGCTCTCGCGCAGGTGACGAACGCGAACCTTCGCGCCAGGCTCGAGGAAGGCGCGGGCACCGACGCCCGCGCGAGCATCCATCAGCTCCTCGTCGCCATCCTGGCGGGGCGTTCCGACGAGATGGCAGCTCGCCTTGCCGAGGCGAACGCGGTGCTGGCGGGCGAGCAGGACGACGATGACGCGCTCTCTGGCCTGCTGCCTGCCTCGCAGCTCGCCGGCCTCAGCCCCGAGCAGGCGAACGACGCCGTGCTCGACGCCTTGGCGCAGCGCGCGTACCAGGGCGGTGGCGAGCTGGCAGCCGCTCAGATGACGCGGCCGGAGCAGGCGTCGCGACTGCGCGGCGTCGCGCCGCTCATCGACGGCTACACCGCCGCTGCGCAAGGCAGGTACCGCACGTGGACCGTAGCCGCAGGCGTGCTCGGCCTGCTGCTCCTCGTGCTCATCATCGGCTTCTCCCGCGGCCTCTCGCGGCTCGCGAACCCTGGGCTCGCCATCGCCCTCGGAGCCGCGGCAGGGGCCGTCGTCTTCGAGCTGGCGCGGCGCAACCTCCCCGCCGAGGCGACGCTGCCTGCCGGCGCGCAGGTGCAGGGCGTGTTCGGCGCGTTGACCGGCCTCGTCAGTTACGCGGCGAGCGTCCTGCCCGACACGCTGGTGACGCTCGGAAGGACGAACCACGTCGCGATGCTGATCCTTGGCGGCGCGCTCATCGTGCTCGGGCTGCTGATGTGGCTGCTGCGCGGCGTGCGTCCGCGGCGCCGCTCGTTCTGACCTGGTTCACGGCGCCCGACGCTCTCAACGGGCCGGTACGCCGGCGCCGAACGCCTCCAACGCACCGCCGGCCGGCGCGAGGCCCAGGAGCACCTCGTACGGCAACTTCGCCTCGAACGAACCCTGCACGTACGGCCCCATGGCGTACGGAGCGAAGTAGAACGTCAGCCCGTCGGCCGACAACGTGAACGACGACAGGTCCTGCACGGTCAGCTCGCTCACGTAGCCCTCGGTGACCCACTCGGCCCCCTGCTCGGCGAGCTGCTCGAGGATCATGGGAGTCAGCCGCCGCAGCCACGTCGAGTCGGCCCTGAAGAGGTCCTCGACGTCGAGCACGGTGACACCCGATGGGCGAACCTCGAGCAGGTACGTCGTGAAGTAGGTGTTCGGGTGGGCGCCGCCGGTGTACACGTACGTGTGGCTGAGGAGGCTGAGGTACGACTGAGCCGCGCCCTCGAGGGTGACGTGCTCCTCTTGTGTCCAGCCCCAACCGAGCATGCCGCCGGTATCGAACCGGCGACCTTCGGTGATGAAGCCGTCGACCCTGCTCCGCCCCTTCGTCTCGATGAACTCGTTGACGCGGGAGTCCTCGGTGAGCCAGTACGGCGCGGTGAAGCTCGCTCCGATCCTGCCTTGCGTCAGCTCCCAGCGCGCGTACTGTGCCCGCCTGCGCAGGTCGAGGTTGAGAACACGCGTGGGCTCGGACGAGAACGCCAAGGCGCCCGTGATCACGGTGCCTTCCACGCCGAACGAGTAGTCGCGGTAGCCGGAGAAGCTGGCGACCGCTCCCGGCGAGGACGTGCTCGTGGTGCTGCCTGGCGGCGTGTGCGCGAACTCCGCGGCCCAGTCACCGTAGAGACCGGGCTGCTCGGACCGGAACATGAGCCGCAGCTCGGTGTCGTTCTTGAGCGACCCGCCGCCCGCGACGACCAACCCGCGCCGCGGCAGGATGAGCTTGCCGTACGCGAAGCCGTCGCTGTACAGGGTGAGATCGAGGATGACGGACTCGCGCGACTGGCCCGCGGCTGCTACCGCTCCCACGGCCGACGGGTTCAACACCGACCCGAAGTAGATGGTGCGCGAGGCCGGCTGCTCCGGCTGGCCGAACGCGACAGACGCGACGAGGACCGACACAACGAGGAGTAGGGCGCGGACGCCGGCACCGACCACCTGTCTCATGAGCACAGTCTATGGCCGGAACCCTGGCGCGTAGGTTCCCCACGATGAACGTCCTGCGGGGCCGGTGCTACGCTTGTCGCCATGACCACGGGTTCTCCACGTGTGACGGTAGTCGGGGCCGGGATGGCCGGCAGCGAGGCGGCTCTGGCGGCGGCGCGGCTCGGTGTGAAGGTCGACCTTCACGAGATGCGGCCGAAGAGACTCACGCCCGCTCACTCGAGCGGCGCATTCGCCGAGCTCGTCTGTTCCAACAGCTTCGGTGGTGAGGGCAGGAGCAACGCGAAGGGCCTCCTGCAGGCCGAGATGACGGCAGCGCGTGGGGTCGTGATGACGAACGCACTCGAACACAGGGTGCCTGCCGGCGGCGCACTGGCCGTCGACAGGGACGCGTTCAGCGCTGCCGTGACGCGCGAGGTGCGGTCACATCCGCTCATCACGGTGCACGATGACGAGATCACCGAGGTACCCGCCGGCGTGACGGTCCTCGCGACGGGGCCGCTCACCAGCGACGCGCTGGCCCGGTCGATCAGCGACGTCGTCGGCGAAGGGTTCCTCGGCTTCTACGACGCGGCGGCTCCCAACGTCGCGTACGACAGCATCGACATGACGGTCGCGTTCAGGGCAGGGCGCTACGACCAGGCTGCCGACTACCTCAACCTGCCGTTCACGCAGGAGCAGTACGACAGCTTCTACGACGCGCTCACCGAGGCGCGCAACCACACGCCTCACGAGTGGGAGAAGCTCGAGTTCTTCGAGGGCTGCATGCCCATCGAGGAGCTGGCGCGCAGGGGACGCGACACGCCGCGGTTCGGACCCCTCAAGCCGGTCGGGCTCGAGGACCCGAGGACGGGCAAGCGGCCGTACGCCGTCGTCCAACTGCGCCAGGAGGACGCTGCCGGCAGGATGTGGTCGCTGGTCGGCTTCCAGACGGGTCTGAAGTGGGGCGACCAGAAGGAGGTCGTGCGGCTCATCCCCGGGTTGGCGGACGCCGAGGTCGTGCGGTACGGGGTCATGCACCGGAACACCTACCTCAACGCGCCGCGCCTGCTCGACGCGACCATGGGGTTCAAGACGCGTCAGGGGCTGTTCACGGCCGGCGTGCTGGCGGGGACCGAAGGGTACCTGGAGTCGTCCGCCACCGGCTGGCTCGCAGGCGTGAACGCCGCCCGCAGCGCGCTCGGGCTGCCCGGCGTCGTGCCGCCCGAGGCGAGCATGCTCGGCGGTCTCGTCAGGTACCTGTCGAGCGCGAACCCTGACGGCTTCCA